>VOFI01003819.1_pt1 | contig 34883 bp, 42 predicted proteins | sample 5384131 | NCBI WGS metagenome assembly VOFI01 (sample SAMN12384728, study PRJNA508395) | human gut metagenome | isolation source: healthy gut H | host: Homo sapiens
ATCAGTGCTGCCGTCCCGCTTTTCTGCGCGGTTCAGCGTTTTGCGGACTTCTTCCCCCGCCGTTTGGAGGGCGTCTCCTTCGCCTTTTCAGAGGGGGCTTCCTTCGGAGACTCCATCGCCTCCGAAGCGCCCTCCTCTGCGGGCTGCGCCTCCTCCGGAGACTCCGTCGTCCCCGAAGGCTCCACCTCAACGGGCTGTACCTCCTCCAGAGACTCCGCCGTCCCCGAAGGCTCCACTTCAACGGGCTGTACCTCCTCCGGAGACTCCGTCGTCCCCGAAGGCTCCACTTCAACGGGCTGTACCTCCTCCGGAGACTCCGTCGTCCCCGAAGCACCCTCCTCTGCGGGCTGCACGTCTGCCGGCGGCTTCGGCGGCTCCGGCGGATCCGTTGGAGCGGGCGGCGCAGGCGGCTCCGGCGGCTGATCTCCCACCGTGTCGGTGTTGTGGATCAGGCCGGTCAGCCCCATGGACGGCCGCGCGATTACCCGGGTGCTTACCACCCGGCTCACCTTGCCGGCGGCAATCCGCGCGGCGTCTACCGCCGCCTTCACCGCGCCCACATCGCCCAGGATCTTGATGGTAGTCCAGCCTCCGCCTTTGGTCAGCTCATAGCCCACCAGCTCCACATTGGCCGACTTCACCGCCGCATCGGCGGCCTCGATGCCGGCCGCCAGGCCTTGGGTCTCTATGAGTCCCAGGCTTTTTTGCTGCATGCTCTCACCTCCTGTCCAGGGCCTTCAGCGGCAGCTTTTTCACTAGCCGCGCCGCATTGGCCCCCAGCGCCCGCACCGTCTCCATACCGGAATTGGCGGGAATACGGAACAGGGGCTGCTCGCGCCCAGCTTGAGTAGGGGAGAACCAGCGCCTGTCGGTCCAGGCCGATTCCCACCTCCAGCCGGGAGCTCCGGGCGGCCTCCCAGGCCAGGGACAGGGCGTCGCCCGTCCCGGCTGCGGCCCTCCCAGGGAGGCGATGGGCACCACCTGCCGGGTCTCGTCAGAGGACAGGCCAAACAGAGTGGCGATGCCGTAGGGGTTGGAGAGCACCTCCACCACGCCGCCCACGGCGGCCACCTCCACGGCGGAGCGCATGCCGATAGGCACCTTGTCAATCAGCGCCACCTCGTCCACGATCGGGATCTTGCAGGTCAGGCGGTTGTGAATCAGCACGCCGTCATCCCGCTGGACAATGGCTGCGGTGACCTTGCGGTCCCCGGCGGTGGCCCGGTTGATCAGCCGGGCCGCCACCTCAAAGTCCACCGTCCCGGGCACCACTGCAATATAGTCCCGCCCGACCGGAGCCTGTTCCAGCTCCGTGATGAGAACCGTCTCTCCCACGCCCACGCCCATTCCGCCGGGTGTGGCGGGGTTGTGGCCGATCATGGTGGACTCGGTGATGATGGTCTCGGTAATGGTCTCCATGGCCACATCGCCGATGACGGGGGCGGCTTCGTTCAGGCGCACCTCCGACAGCTCCTTGAGCTCCAGCCCGGCCTTCTCCAAAGCGTTGGTCAGGGAGTGAAAGATGCCGTTGATGTTCTGGCGGGTCCCCTTGATGCCCGTGGTGGGGACGGTTCCGCTGGCCAGGAAGACCGCGTGACCGTCCTCGATGCGGGCCAATGCTGTCTCTGTTGTCGCGTTTCCGATGTCAATGCCTGCGACCAGTTTCATTCTGGGGCCTCCTGACTCTGGAGTATGATTAGAACTTCTTCAGGCGGCCGCGCTTCTCATAAACCTCGGCAGCCTCCCGCACCAGGGAAGCGGCGGTCTTGGCGCCGTACTTGCCGTCCAGCTCGCCGGCGATGTCCAGCAGCTCCTGCTTGGTGGAGCGGTAGGGACGCAGGGCATTGTAGATCTCCAGCAGGCGGTCGTCGGGCACGGCGATGAGCTCGGCTGCGCGGCGCAGGTTGCCGGCAAAGGCCTCGCGGTGGACGGACTCGGCCACCTGGGCCTGCATCTCCAGGGTTTCGGGCGCGATGCGCATGTCGTCGGCGGAGAGCTCGCCGTTGATGACCTTCTCATAGCTCAGAGAGGTGAAGTCCTTGCCGGTGGGGGTCTTGATCTGGTCGGCCATGCTCTCGGCCAGAGGATAGTTGGCCGCGGTGACCTTGGAGCCGCAGCTGGAAGCGGCGGCGGGCGCGGAAGCGGGCGTGCCGTTCTTCATGGCGGCCATAACCTGCTCCACGATCTGCTTCATCAAAAGTTCCTGATCCATAAAACGTGCTGCCTCCTTTACTGGAACGAGACCGTAACGGCCTGCGGCTTCTTGTTGTTGTCCACCAGCTCAGTCTCCTTGATGTGGAGCAGGGCGGACAGCGCCTGATAGGTGGGGCGGGCCATCTGGTCGTTCCTGGTGGGAACCGGCGTGGGGGACTCGCCCTTGGCGTACTTGGCGGCGTTCTTGCCGATCTTGCGGTAGGTGTCCAGGTCGATCAGAGGCGCCTGGGAGAACAGCTCCAGATTGGACAGGTTGGGCAGGTCCTTCTGGTGGATAACTGTGGTGCCCTTGGACTGGATGCCGATACCGATGCCGGAGCCGGAGTACTCGGCGGCCACATGGGCGATGAAGGAAACATCGGAGGTGTGGTACACCTTGATGATGCGCCACTTCAGGCCCTCCTCCTCGATGCCGGCGATGATCTCGCGGAGCACCTTGTCATGTGGCAGGTCGATAATGGTCTTAACCTGCTTGGTGCCGAAGGCGGGCGCCAGGCCGATGACCACCTCGTCGGCGGCGGTGCCCTTCCGGGCCTCGCCATTCTCGGTGATGGTCAGCTTGCCCGCAGCCGCGGCGACAGGCGCCGCAGCGGGAGCGGCGGCGGTGCCGCTCACCTCGCCCATCTCCTTCAGGACCTCTTCAATTACACTGCGCAGCGTGTTTTCATCAAACGTCATGACTGCTTCACCCCTCTTAGATATCTTCCGGACGGATGGCGTTGGGAATGTTCTTCAGCTGGTTCCAGCGCTCCTCGCTGATCTGGTAGCCGGTCATGGGCCCGTGATACTCGTTGGGCACGTTGACGGCGGAGAGCACATGGAACTGCTCGTCGAAGATGGAGGCGGTGTGCAGGTAGTCGCCGGCCACCTTCTGACGAAGCATGTTGTAGATGTTGTGAGCCACATCGGGGAAGCCGGCGCGGTCCAGCGCCTTCACGAAGTCAACGCCGGTCACCTTGCGGGCCATCATGTCCTCGATGGCCTTCAGATCCTCGTTGACGTTGCGCTCGGGCATGTCGTTGGAGCCGTTGGCATAGGTGGCGGCCTCCACCTCGGCGTCGGTGATCTCGGGCAGGCCCAGCTCACGGAACATGCCCTGCAGGGCGCGGGCGGCCTTGTTGCGGGCCTTGAGCACGTCCTCCTCGCGGACGGGCTGCAGGCCGCCGTCGATCTTCATGTCGCGCTGGATGATGGTCCAGTCGTCGTAGTCCTCGGCGTCCCAGTTGGAGCCGGCGAACATGTTGTCGTAGTTCGGGGTGGCGGAGTAGCCGGAGCAGATGTAATCGGTGCCGGAGAAGAGCTGAGGCACGGTACGGGCCACGCGGCGCAGGTCGGAGTGGGTGAAGGTCTGGTCGTTGGAGGTGGTGGACTCCAGATCCAGCAGCATGGCGATCAGGTTCTCAGCGGCCACGGCGCGGATGCCGCCGGGTACGCCGGCGGGCACGCCGATGCAGGACACGGAGCCGTTCTGCGTACCCTGCACGCCGGCGCCCTTGGTGACAGCCAGGCAGCGGGCCTCCAGGTACAGCATGCTCTTGCCCTCGGCATAGCCCATCTGGACCTCGGAGCCGGTGCCGGAGGTAAAGCGCATCTTCAGGCCGCGGCTGGCGTAGCAGCTGGCCAGGAACGCCTTGGAGTAGGGGGTGTCGTCGCCGTCCATGAAGACGGGCTCGGTGCCGTAGACGGAGATGGTCTCCGCGTAGGTGGTGAAGCCGCGCATGCCGAGCTGCAGCTCGGTGGCCTCCTCCAGGGCGCACTGGGTCATGACACCGGGGCGGCCCACCTGGGCGCCCACGAACAGGGCCATGGCGTTGAAGGGGGCGTAACGGGCGACGGCCACGGTGGTCTCCATCTCGGCGAAGCCGCGGACGCCGGCCTCGGCGGCATCCGCCGCGATCTGAACCGGGTTGTCGCGCACGTTGGTGACGTGGCACTGGTTGGCGGGCATCATGCGGGCGCGCATCTTGGTCATGCCCATCATGATCTCCACGATGTTCAGCTTGCCTACGACCTCGGTCAGCTTGGCGGGGGTCAGGGACAGGGTGATGTCCAGGATCTCCTCACGGGAGACGTTGATGTCCACGATCTTGCGGGCGATCTCCAGGGAATCCATGGCCATGGCCTTCTCCGCGTTGCCCAGGCGGATGGCGTGGTCGGCGATGAAGGTGTCGAGCATATCGAAATCGGCGCGGCACTTGCCGTCCATCTCGGTGATGACGCCGTTCTCAATCTTGATGCTGGGCTTGGGGTCGAAGGGGCTGTTCATGGCGATCAGGCCCACCTCAGGCCACTCCTGTACGTAGCCGTCCTGATTGACCGGACGGGCGGCCAGAACTTCAAAACGTTTTGACTTCATAGCTGTCTGACTCCTTCCCGGCAATTACAGAATATAGGGGGTGGTGGTGGACTTGAGCTCCACGCTGGGCTCCAGGGTCTTCAGCACCTGCATGCCCACATCGCGGGCGGCGATGATGGCCTGCTTGACGGCGCCGGAATCGCCGGTGAAGGTCAGGATGACCTCGTTGGAGAAGCTGGTGCCGCCGTTGGCAGGGGAGCTATAGCCCACCACGTCCACGGTGGCAGCCTTCACGGCGGTATCGGCCAGCAGCACGCCGATGGCGGCGGGAGCGCCGACGGTGATGCCGAAGGCCTTGCCGATGGGAGCGCCGAAGGCCTTGTTCAGGGCGTGGCTGGCGCGGGCAGTGTACTGGAACTCCAGGTGGCCGGCGGGGCTGCCGTATACGTCGCCCATGGTGCGCTCCACCTCCCGCAGGCAGACCTCAACGGCGCGGCGGGCATCGGACACGTCCTCGGCGCCGAAGATGATCAGGGAGCCGTGGCCGGCGCCGCCCTCAGTATCACGGGGCAGCTCGATCTTCACGATCTCGCAGTTGGTGGCCTTCACCGCCTCGTCAGCGGCAAAAATCTGGGGACCGGCGCCGGTACGGTCACCGATGATGCCGATGGAGCGGTACTTGGGGTCGATGTCCATCTTCTCGTGGATCTGATGGTCCACGTTGGCGATCACCAGGCCGATGGTGTGGCCGATGGCGGTGCCCACAAACTCCGTCAGGTTGCAGTTCGCGCTGCCATTGTTGCAGCATGCGGCGGCGGGGGCGGAAGTCGCGTCGGACGCGCCCATCTTCTTCATGACCTCGTCCATGACCTTGCTGATCAGTTCGTCTTTCATCTATGTTCCCTCCGAACTCTAATTTAAGTTTCCGTTATGTCGGTTACGCCATATGGGGAAGGATCTTCTCAACGTCGGTGTGGGGTCTGGGGATGACGTGCTGCGCCACGATCTCGCCCACCTTCTCGGCGGCGCAGGCGCCGGCGTCCACCGCGGCCTTGACCGCGCCCACATCGCCGCGCACCATGACGGTGACCAGGCCGGAACCGATCTTCTCGTAGCCAACCAGACTGACATTGGCGGACTTGACCATGGCATCGGCGGCCTCAATGGCGCCAACCAGGCCCTTCGTCTCTACCATTCCGAGGGCTTCCTGTTGCATATTACTACCTCCTTATTGTGGTCCGCGGCGCTGAAACAGCATTCGCACGCTTTCTGGCGAAATTATACCGGAAACACTCCCCTGTTTTCTTGGCTGCCATATATACTTTTTTGTCGGAAGTCCTCCACCTGTTCAAAGCCTGTTTGTTTGCTTTTTCCAAAACCTTTGCCATGCGCTGATACTTTTTTGCTGCGAGGGCGTACTCGCCGTTCCGAATCCGTCCCAAGTCGGCGTTGAACGTAATGATATGCGGCAGCAGCATGGCATTGATACGGCCATGGGCGATGTGGAGCTTGGCGCCGATGGCGTGGGCCATGCCGTGGTTCAGCCCCAGCCCCGCCGAGTTGAACGCCAGGCCCGCCATACAGGAGGCGTTGTGCATCTTTTCCCGGGCCAGCAGGTTTGTGCCGTCCTGAAAGGCCAGCGGCAGGAAGCGAAACACCAGAGAAACCGCTTTCTCACACAGCGCGTCGGAGAAATCGTTGGCTCCCTTGGAGACGTATGCCTCCAGCGCGTGGGTCAACACATCCATACCTGCGTCGGCCGTTACCGAGGCCGGGGCGGAAACTGTAAGCTCCGGGTCCAGAATGGCGACCGGCGGGCGGAGCGCCTGGCTGTCCAGCGGATACTTGATCCCCTTTGCCCGGTCGGTGATCACGGCGTAGTCCGTGACCTCCGAGCCGGTACCGCTGGTGGTGGGCACGGCAAAGCACTCCCACCGGTCTGTGTCGATGTGCAGAGTCTCCTTCGCCACCGCCCGGATGGCCTTGGCCGCGTCAATGGTGGAGCCGCCGCCCACGGCGATCATGACCTCCGCGCCGCAGTCCTGAAGGGGCCTGGACGCCGGCCGCCACCACCTCGATGGGGGGTCCGGCACCACGCCGTCAAATACAGATACCTGGCACCGGGTCAGGTGCCCCGCCACCTTATCCGGCACACCGATACCCGCCATAAAACGGTCGGTCACAATCATAACTTTTTGTCCTGCACCCGGCGCAGGCGTTCCAGCGCGCCCTCACCAAAAAAGATTCTGGTGCTGAAGCTGAATTCCTCCATGTTTCTCCACCCTTTCCGGCGCTGCAAGGCGTCTGCGCGGCCGGTATCAGCCCGCCCCCTGCTCCCTGAACAGCTCGGAATGGGCTGTCCGGTATTCGCTGGGTGTCACTCCCACCTTTTTCTTGAACGCCTTGCTGAAATAATTTGTCTCGTTATAGGACAGCTCATAGGCGATATTGATGACCGGCATTTCCTGTGTCCACCAGCATGCGCTTCGCCATTTCAATTCGGCTGTCCGTCACATAAGTAATATAGTTTTTCCCGGTCATCCGCTTAAAGAGCTTGCTGAAATAGCACGAGCTCATATTCGCGTACTCCGCCGCCTCATCCAGGCTGACCCCCGCCGGATATTCCGGTCAATGTAATTCAGAATCTTCTGCTCGCTGTCTACCTCGTACAGCCCGCTCTTCTCTATGGCATCAAAGATCGTGTCCAGCATCCGGACAATAAACTCATAGGTTGCATATTTCCGCTCCTGCTGGTCAAAGCGGACCCGAAAGTGCTCCAGACTTCCCGACAGCTTCCACTGGGTGGTCCTGCTGAACGGGATTCCGGCTTTCGCCACTCCCTCCGCAAAGCGGACCGCACTCGTGCGGATAACACCCTTTATTATCAGTACTTTGATAGAGCAAATCAAGGTATTCTCTTGCGGCATCGGTGCACTTTTTATACTGGAATCTCTGCAGGTGCTCCGTCAGGCGCCTCAGGTAAATCTCCTGCTGGTCGGCGGCGCATCCGCCGCTGCGCTCCTTACGCACCAAGGCGCGCACCGCGGCCAACAACCACGTGGGCCGGTACGGCTTGAGCAGATAATCCCGGACGCCGAGGCGCCAGACATACCCTGCGATTTCCTCCTGCGTCCCCACCGATGTAACCAGGATCGGAGTGTCCGGGGCCGTCTTTCGCGCCGTGGTGACCATATTGCAGTGGGCCACGTCAAACCGTTCAACATCCGCAATGAAGAGATCCACCGCTCCGCTCTGAAGCTGCTGGATGGCCTGCTCCGCCCCGGCTGTGAGGGTGATCTCCGCCTCAGCCCCCAGCCCGGAGCGCAGAATATCCCCTGTAATGCTCTGCTCCAACTCGTTTTCAATCAAAACCAGAATCTGCTTCATGCGGCAGCTCCTTCCCGTTTACAGCACTCTTGAGCCGGCTATCCGTTCCGCTCCAGCGGCAGGTAAAAGCTGACCGCTGCACCGGCCCGCCCGTCTCTCCGCCGGTTGACCATCAGGCGGTATCCCCCTCCCAGCGTCTGCTTCAACAGGCGGTCCACACCGCCTGTATGAAAGTATCCCTCTTCCGCCGCCCCGGATAACTCCTCCGTCAGCTCCTCCACCGAGCGGCTGGTGTCATTGCTGAGAATCTGAAACAGCAACCTGCCGTTCTCCTCCTCCGCATAGAAATCCAGCTTTCTGGGCTCCGCAGCCTCCGTTTCGGCCCCCTCCAGAGCGCACTCCACAATGGGCTGCAATACCATAAAGGGACAGGATACCTGATGATACTGCTCCGGGACAGAAATAGTATAGGCTAACTTGTCCCGAACCCAAGCCTTCCGTATCCGAAGAAGCGCCCCGATATAGTTCAGTTCTTCCCCCAAGGTGGAAATTTTTTGCTCTGCCCCCGCTGCATAACGCATCATGTCTGCAAAATCGTATGAAACCGCCTCTGTTTTGGCCGCCTTCTCCTCATAGGCCAGCTTTGAGATAATGTTCATGACAAAAAAGAAGTAGTGGAGCTCTGTCCTGCGGCGGGCCGTATTGCTCTCCTGCTTCTGTACCTGCTTTTCCAGGTCCAGACGGGCCGCCCGCTCCTCCGAGAGCTGCTTTTCCTTCTCTCTCAGGACTCCATCCGCCCCCTTTCCAGTCCGCCTTTCCACAAATGTCACGATGATGTCGCGCAGCAGCTTTACAGATGCCTCCACTTTTCATAGGTGACGACCTCCAGCTTCTGGTAAGCCTCCTCCCATTCCTTATCCCGTTTCCAATTGGGACGCTGTGGGAGGATGTGCTCCAGCTCCCGCTCGCTCTCCTCCTGTAGCCGCACCTGCCCGCCCAGCACCGCTCCCATATAGCTTCCATTGACAATGAGAGGAACCGCGAAATCCACCAGATCGGCGTGGCAGCGGTAAATGTACGGCTGTCCGGTGATCGCGGCGTGAAGTCCGCCGTGCGCGTCGCATTGCTCACACATCTCTGCAAATCCCTTTGCCTGTCTCCCCAGCATGCAGTGAGATGTGAAGCCGCTGTATTTGGTAATGGGTATGCCTTTGTAATCCACCGTGATAAATGCAAGGCCCATCGCTTTTGAGCAATTATCCTGGATGTTCTGCAGCAGGTCCAGATCAATAAAATCGGACAATTTTCTTGCGTCCTCCATGCCCCTCTATCCTCCTTCTCAATTTTCCGTTCCGGCCCATCTCCCGGCGCAGACAAAGGGTTTTACTCTACCGGTACCCACTTGCTCTACCGGATATCCGGTAGCGCAAGTGGGTACCCACTTGCGCACCAGCCATGTTTTTTCTCTATTATAACAAAAAGTCCATTTGAGCAACACCACTTTATCCAAATAATTACTTTTTTGAGAAAAAAACACATGGCAAGCCCGCCATGTGTCTTAATTTGCTGCGTTTATTCCAGGCAATCCAGGTAAATTTGCGTAACCGCTCCGATGGCCTGAACCGCATCCTCCATCGTATCCCACCGCTCCCGCTCAAGCAGAAGGTACCGGCTGAGCACCAGGCAGAGCTCATGCGCCTGTCCTCTGGCCTTCCCGTCCAACTGAGCGAACTCCGGGGTCAGAGATGTTGTAATCTGGGGGAAACAGGGCACCGCCGCAAACCCAAGCACATCCGGCAGAAACCCACGGGCTAGGTGCTCACAAAACCCGCCCGATCTCTGATAAATCGGCTTTGCATCCTCTCTCCAAAACTCCGTAAAGTGCTCCACAAAGGAGTGGTAGAGCTCCAGCAGGCTGGAGAGGAGATAGGAGAGAAAGGTACGGCGCGCCCCTTCCGATGGGAACGGCCGGAAACACGCTGTGCAGTACTGGGTCAGCAGGCTGGCCGCAAAGTATCCGATATCATAGCAGAGCGGTCCGGCAAAGGTATACTCCATGTCAATAACCTTGAGCCGCTCCTTGTCTGCAAACACGTTGGACGTATGCAGATCCCCATGTATCAGAGCCTCTCCCCGGGTCATAAATTTGTGGCGCAGCTCGTAGCAGCAAACCCTGATGCTCTCATCCCGGTCAATAAGCTGTTTGAGCACCGGGTTTCCATTATGGGTGAGGTAGGGTGCATCCCGCAGAAACACCCAGTCTTCCATGATGGACCGCATATCGCTGTTGCGGAAGCGTGCAGAAAGTCTTCGAAACAGGTCTGCTTCCAGATAAAACTCCGAGCAGTAAAAGGTGCTCGCCGCAACAAATTCCCCCACCTGCTCCGCCAGTCTGGGTAGCATGACTCCCGAGCAGAGCAGCTTCCGAACCTGAGCGAGATCAGACACATCCTCCATCAGAAAAATTGCGTTCTCCCAGTCCACATAATAGGTCTCCGGCGTGTACTGGGGTACAATGGCATGGCGAAGCCGGAGCGTCTCATATTCCTGACGATTCCGCCATATGGGCAGAACTATTTTGTCGTTCTTCCGGCTGGCGGAACGCCCCTGCTTCACGATGACAGACTGCTTCCCGTTGGAAACCCGAAATATATAGTTGATCAGCCCGCCTTCATCCGGTTCCCGAGGCTTCTCCTCTCCTTCCAGTGCTCCTATGCACTGGATATCAACCGGTCCCGATTGGTCAAACACAGGGTAATGGCTGCGCAGATAGGGCAAAATCTGTCCTTCCTCCAAAATCCACATCTGCGTATCACCCCCGTTTTATGTGTGCTGTTATCAAAATAGCACCGAACCGGCGCTGCCACAATGGAATATTTCGTCCTGTCACCCTATTTTTCTGCCATAGTATGCATAATTTTTGTCTTCCCATTCCAGCCATGCACGGCTTCTTACTGCTAACCAGCACTCTCCAGTACAAGCATAATTGCCGAGCCCAGGACTCAACTCCGGTGATCAGGGACATTATGAGTATGCTCTCCAGCAGTTCCCAGAGTGTGGGAACTGCAAAAAAATACCCGCCGGAATCTATGGACTCCGGCGGGCTCCAGGAAAAACTCCAATCTAAATATTTTTATTAGCACATACCTTTCCTTTTGATTGACGATACTTTTTTGCTGTACGAACGTTTTGGCGTAGGAGAAACCTTAATGCCAGCAATATAACGGTGTTCAGTTTTTGATGACCCTTTACATTTGCAATATCTCAGGCTGGCATAGTTGTCCCGTTCCATTTTCCATTGGATACCGACTTTTGCTTCGCAGACAATCAGTTCATCGACTTTGGTTCAACCTTTTTACATTAAATTGTCTAAAAGTCCCTCACACCCCTCCAGCACATCCTGCCAGGTGGAATCAAAGTCTCCCGTATACCAGGGGTCCGCCACCTCTTGATCCGGTCGGCCGGCGTACTCCAGCAGGAGATGCATCTTGTTGTTGAAATCGCCGCCGCAGATGCGGAACATATTGTGGAGGTTGGCCTTGTCCATCCCAATGAGCAGGTCGTACTCCTCGTAGTCGCGGCTGCAGAGCTGCCGGGCGGCGTGGCCTTCGCAGGATATGCCGTGCTCCGCCAGCTTCCGCCGGGCCGGCGGGTAGACCGGGTTGCCGATCTCCTCCCGGCTGGTGGCCGCCGAGGCGATTTGAAACTCGGCCTCCAGGCCCGCTTTTTTCACCAGATCTTTCATGACATACTCGGCCATCGGGCTCCGACAAATATTGCCGTGACACACAAAAAGGATTTTCTTCATGCTCCAGACACTCCACACTCTCTGTATTTTCTTCAGTATAGCAGGAATCCGTCTGTTCGTCGAGTGTGGATTGCAGCCATGCCCCAGCCTGGATCTGTTCCAGCAGCTCGGACTTGGTCCAGCGGTGCTCCAGAGCGGCCCGGAGATACCAGGTGCGTTCCTGGCTGCCTTCACAGCCCTCCAGAATGGCCACGTTCTGCGTCCAGCCCAGCTTTAGGGCCAGTGCCTGCAGTTCCCGGCTATCTGCGTAGGCACGGTAGAACTCCCGTATCCGTCGCAGGTTTCTGGGGGAGAAGCCCCCGCACTCGGGGTAGTTGGCCTGGAGATACTCAGCGGCCATCACCGCCGCGCCCTTCTCCGGGCGAGCACAGATGGCCCTGCCAATCTCAAGGTACAATTCCGCCTCCGGCAGTTCGGTTTGCAGCAGGGTGTCCAGGGCCTCGTCATCCCGTTTATCCCCGAACCACACGCCGCCGAAGTCTCCCAGCTGGAGTACCACATCTTTCTTGGTGAGCTCTTGGCCCTCCGGGAAGTATTCCGGGCGAAACCGCTCAAAATTCCAGTGGGTATCGCCTGTAGCGAAGATCTTCATGCAAGCTTCCTCCTTTTTGGCTGTGCCACATACTGCTCGATCTCCCGGCCATCCCGGAAGGTCACCCGGATCTTCTCCCGGGAGAGCACCGTCACCTTCTCCAGCAGCTGGTGGATGACCTCCTCGTCCCACTCTGTCATCGCCGCCGTCATATGCTCCATGGCGGCCGAGACCGCCCGCAGGCGGTTCTGGAGCCGGCCCTGCTCCTGGCAGGCCCCCTCCAGCTGTGCCTTCCGTTCTTTGAGACGGGCGGTGGACTCGGACAGCTCCCGGAACCGCCCCGTGTAGTCCTCTGCTGGGTTGGCTGACGCCTCGGCCAGCAGGCTGTTGAACTGGCTGCTCAGTTCCTCCAAGGCCCGGTCGATGTCCGCCAGGCTCATACTCTCACCCAACATCGGAGCAAGCTCCCACTCCATGACGGCGGTGAGCTGCCGGGCCAGGGTGTCGCGATCCAGCATGACGGCGTTGACGGCGGCCAGGATGGCCTGCTGGAGCGGTTCCTCGTCCAGGGTGGGGGATTGGGTACAGAACTTCTTCCCGTAGTCCAGGCGGCTGACGCACCGCCATACGGGGCGCTTGACTCCGCGCTGGGTCCACACGCACCGCCGGTAGGCCGTCCCGCACTCCCCGCAGAACAGCAGGTTGCTGAGGACATGCTTGCCACTGTACTTACCCCGGCCAGTGGGGGGGCTCTTTCGCGTGTCGCCCGCCTTGGCGTTCCGCCGGGCCATCTCCAGCTGGACGGCGTCGAAGGTCTCCCGGCTGACGATACCCTCATGGTGGTTTTGAATCAGGTATTTGGGGAGCTGGCCGGTATTGGGGATCACCTTCTTGCTGATGCAGTCCTGGATGAAGGTCTTCTGGAGCAGGACGTCCCCGCAGTATTTCTCGTTGGTCAGGATGCTCCGGATATGGGAGCCCATCCACTCTACTTTTCCGGAGACCGTGGGAATTCCCTGGCCCTCCAGGGCCACTTTGATCTCCCGGATGCTGTCCCCGGCCAGGTAGCGGTCATAGATGAAGCGGACGGTCTCCGCCTGCTCCGGCACGATCCTTGGCTTGCCGTCGGGGCCCTTCTCATAGCCCAGCAGCTGCTTGTACTGCATGGCGACATGGCCGGATTTCATGGCCTGACGCTTGCCCCAGCGCGCCCGGCTACTGGTGCTCTCGCTCTCGGCCTGGGCGAAAGCCCCGTGCAGGGTGATCAGAAACTCGCTCTCCGGGTAGATGGAGTTGATGTTCTGCTCCTCGAAGACCACTGGGATACCCAGGCTCCGCAGCTCCCGGGTGAAGTTGAGGGTGTCCACGGTGTTGCGGGCGAAGCGGGAGACGGATTTAGCCAGAATCATGTCGATCTTCCCCTGCCTGCACTGGCGGATCATCCGCAGGAACTCCTTCCGCTTGCAGGTGGATGTGCCGGTGATGCCCTCGTCTGCGAATACCCCGGCCATGGTCTAGCCCGGTTCCTTCATGATTTTCTCCGTGTAGTAAGAGAGCTGGTTTTCATAGCTGGAGAGCTGCTCCTCGCTGTCCGTAGACACCCGGCAGTAGGCGGCCACCCGCAGGTGGCGCTTTTTATCCTGTTCCTGGGGTGTTTCCACTTTGGCTGGGATGACGATGACATTGGGCGCGGTATCGTTCATGTGTAATTTCCTCCTTCCAAGGTCTGGTTATTTTTTAGCAGGACGGTGACTGTCCCGTTGCTGACGGCGATGCGGCGGACGCTCTCATGGAGCAATTCCTGCTCCAGTTCTGCCATGGGTGCCCATCCCTGAAACAGCCTCCGAAGGCGGAGGGTTTCATACTCTTCCGGCCCGATGGCATTTAACTGGAGGGCTGCCAGCCGGAAGGCCAGTTCTCTGGCCTGAGCCTCGTCTACTGGCGGGCGGTGCAGGAGCTCGTCCAGCCCCCGGCGCAGCTTCGTCACCTCTGGTGGTGGCTTATCCTCCAACACGGAGCAGGTGATACGCTCTGGACACTGGATCAGGCGGTTCAGGAGGCCCAGCACCTGCCGTTCCACCCAGGTCGGCGGGCTGCCGCCGCACAGCTTCCGCAGTTCCTTCTGGGCTGGGCTCTTTTGGCAGGGCGTTGTCCGCTCCTGTCGCCGTGCCTGCACCATGTGGAACTGCCCCTCCGGGATGATGGACGGGAATCCACCCTCGCCGGTGTACCAGCGGTCTGCCAGGATGCGGGCCGCCATATTCTTGTTCCAGGGCTTGTCCCCGTCATAGGAAATCCCCCGCTCCCGGAGCTTGTCCACCAGAGCGTTGTAGCTGGCCCCGGCCAGGTAGCTGTCGTAGATCCAGCGCACCGTCTCCGCCTCTGCCGGGTGGAGCACGATCTCCCCGAACTCCATTTTGTAGCCGAAGGGCCGTTTCCGGTTGCTCCCCATCACCGCACCGTCCGTTCTATGGGCTCTGTCAGCTCCAGGCCATTGACCAGCCGGAACCGTAGACGGTCATTGCTCTCCACGATAATCTTGTCCACGAGCTCGCGGAACAGCTCCCCATCGAAGGCGTCCAGGAAGTCCGGCCCAGCCTCCAGGGCTTCAATCAGCTCCTGAGTCTGTTGGATCGTCTGATCCTCCTCGGCCTTCAGGAACCGTTCCTTCTCCAGCTTTGCGGCGCGGAGCTGTTCCGCCAGCTCGTTTTGGCGGGATATAAAATGTCAGGGTCGACAAGGCGGTTTTCCCATCGTTTTTTGCGCAGTTCCTGCGCCTTATCGAATATCTCTTGCGAAACCACTGCTTCATTGATTCCTGCCACAAAACACATGGGCCTCTCTCCACGGTTGCGCTTCACTTTGCGGGGTATAGTATCCGTCGTGTATCGCTTCCGCAGAAGGGCATTGCCGCTGTACCGCTCATTGGTGAGGATGTAGTCGATCCGCTGTGGCTTCCAAGGGCGGTCATCAGAGAACAGATTCAGCGTCGCTGCGATGTCCTCCGCCGTCTTGCCTGCCAGGTAGGCGTCATAGATATACCGGATAATCGGCGCCTGCTCAAGGATCAGCTCCAGTTTTCCGCCCACAAGTTGGTATCCAAACGGGGCGAAGCAGGCATTGTATTTCCCCGTGCGCATCCGCATGTCGATGCTCCACCGGAGGTTGTCTGCGATGTTTTCGCTCTCCTTTTGGTCCATCATGGCGAAGATGGCGGGGAGAAGCTCGCCGGCCAGTTCAGAGGTGTCGATACCCTGTCCCTCGAAGCCGTACCCCTACCCCCAGGGTCTTCAGCTCCCGGATGGCCTTCAGGCACTCCTTGGCGTTCCTGGCAAATCGGGAGGAGGACTTCACCAGGATCTTATCCACCCGGCCCCGCCGGCAGCCCGCCAGGAGCCGTTGGAAGTCGTCACGCTTCTCCGCTGAGGTGCCAGTGATGCCCTTGTCCGCGTACACGTCCACGAACTCCCACTCCGGGTTGTCGGTGATGAGCTCCGTGTAGTGGGCGTTCTGGGCTGCAAAAGAGTTGAGCTGATCCTCCGAGATGGAGCTCACCCGGGCGTAGGCCGCTACCCGCAGCTTTCGATCCCTGACTGGGGTGCTGGGCGCGATGGTGATCACCCGGGGCGTGCTGTTCAATGCCAGGGAACCACTAGTTTTCTTCTGTTCGTCCACGAAATCGCCTCTCTATATCTCCTGTCAGCAACACACAATACCAGCACTTCCGCAAAATATCCATATCCAAACGCAACAAAAATCAGGGAGAAAATATGACGTCCGCCCCGGTCTCTACACGGAGCCGGGCCGCGGTCCTCCCGGCCTCCTTCCGACTAACAAGGCCGGCATTCTGGAGGTGATGAAGGAGGTCCACCATCCCGATATAGTTAATGTTGTGGTTCATTTCATATCTCCATTTTCAAATGGGGGCCGTTATGAGGCGTATGGCCGCAGAACGGCCCCCTCTAATTCTCTCAAAAATACATTTCGCTGGTTGGCCCTATTCGACACTACTTCCCGGGCCCTGGGCGGCAGCAGACGAACTGTGTTGGCACACATCACGGGAATCTCACCCCTCCGAGGCTCTCTCCGAGCTGCCCCCATTGCTTGATCCCGGTTTTACCCGGGGCTGTGGCTGGACAGGAGTATCATTATCAGATTGCTGACGAGGGTCGGGCCGGATAAAACCACAGGCTGCTTTGTGGACGGCTGGGCACCGCTCTGCACCTTTCTTGGCCGTCTTTGATGCGGTTTCCCGCACAGGTGGTCTTGGCGCATCCTCCAGCGTCGCTTCAGCCCTCCTCCCGGAGGGGCCTCTCGTCAGCGGACGTATCCCGCTGCCGGATATTCTATTTACAAGGATTAGGACGGAAATCGGTAGATCACCGATACTCCCAATACAGGGCAAACTGGGCTAGAATACTATTCATGACTTGGGCTCCTCCCCATCTAAGGCTGTTTTCAGTTTTTGGAGAAGTATTTCCTGTTTCGGAGATAACATCCGGTTTTCTAGGTGGAACCATTCTGGTAGATGAGCCCCTCCACCATATCGTCCCCGTGTAACTTGGATCGGGTAATAGCAGGAGAGAATCACCAAATCATTTCGGATCGTCCGCTCAGAGACACCAAACTCTGTCGCAAGATTTATGGCTGTTTCGTGCCTCCGCTTCATGCAGAGTAGGATTTCTTCTCCGCTCTGACGGGGCATTCCTCTCACCGCTCTCGTCTTGCCCTGTGATTGAAGTATAAAGGTTAAAGCGGAAGGTTCTTTTCCGGTTAAAAAAGTTTTCCTCTGGTTTCTGTAAAATCAGCATTGTGCTCCATCTGGGCGTAAAAATCTATGTATAATGCGCAATGCGGTTTTGTTTAATCAAGAGAAAAGCCCGTGTTGCTGTAGTCGCAGACCACAGCAACACGAGCTCCCATGAGAGGCAAATACTCTATTCGGACGGAGAGAAACTATAAGTAGAAATGTAAATAGTAAGGGACACTCCACGTTCTACGCTCATTGAAGGTCCTCCGTCCCCCGGCAACGCAAACGACAGCCCCCTATAAATTCCACCACCAAGCTTGTCGGCACAACAGTCCCTTTGGAAAGCAGAGCAATCGGGCGAAAGATCTGCTGGCCGCTCATTGTGAGGCCGGGGCGCTGGTTGCTGTTCTGCCACTCAACAATTTTGACACCGTAAATCTCCAGATCTTCTGCAAGTGGACTTACCAGCAGATAATACTCCAAGATCAGCAGCCCAGCCGTCTTTGCACAAAGATAGCGTTTTGCGACTAGTTCTTCCCACACAAAAGCACCCCCTACTTGAATTTGTCTCTATTAACCGGGAAAAGGTGCATCAGTGTGGGGGATACTCAAGTACAATCACTGGCGTGAAATGATCGTCTGTGGACGTTCGTCGAAGCTCTGAATTCCATAAACTTCTGGATTAGCTCTCCTTTGTCACGTTCAGCGTTTGATTTTTGTGTTAAAAAAGTCCCCTAATTTAGGGGACTTTTCAGCACTAGAAATAAAAATTCAGGGGGAGCATAGCGAGGCATGGAATAACATTGGCCGCCATCTCAATACCTATGTGCAGAGATGACGGCCTTTTTATGCGCCGGAAGATTTTATGGTTACTAATTCTAAACGAAAATACTAGTATAGATCGATTAAAACCACCTTCATCTTGTCCACATCAAGAATACTTTTGTAGTCTTTACATTAAAGACATCCGGAAATTAAAGTAACTGGATAGTAATCATATTCTACATTATTCCAATATTCAGATTCTATTTCTACGTGCACCCCTACTATACGCTCTGCAATAATACTTTCTGAATCGTCGGCAAATATAGTGTCTTCAGTAACAACAAATCGTTCTGTTTTATCGGGCCTATTGGCCAATGCGATAACAATATGTGTGTATGGGGAGTCACTTTCATCACAATAGAAGGAAATAGTCCCTTCAAAAGACTTGTGTATTAGAGTAGGTGTTTCTATTTGTACTTTCGTATAATATAACATATGTACTACAATAAAAACGCTCGTACATAGAATGACTCCCCATACAATAATGATAGCACTCTTTTTCATTCTGGAAGTGTGATTTGGAAAGGAATAAAGGTATCTTCACAACTGGTATAGTAGTATGTACCTTTGTTTGCACTATGGGGCTTAAAATAAGTACGATACATAATTTCAGTGGAAGAAGCATAATCACTATATCCTGTATAATTGCTATTATGGTCGAGTTGGAACACTATTGGAAGGCCAGTCTCTATCTTATCAAAGCGTGCTTCTTCAAGGAGAGAGAATTCACAAGAAACATAGTACGCATCTGTACTTGCATTTTCTTTAGTTACAACTCCTGTTAGCCCAGAGAGTGCACTGCTAATCACATTTGAAGGAACTCCCATCACGCCAAGTATCTCATTAAATAGGGGCATTAACAATTCCCCAGATTTTCCAAAAGAAGAACTCGGAAAATCGTACTGTTCAATTCCTACAATCCATGAATAGCTATCATCTGTATAGTCTTGACGATTTAACTTAATCATAAGACGACTAACAAAAGAGTTGCTAACCCCGGCTCCTGAAAAGGCCTTATCAATCCGATCTCCATGTGTACGCAGAGTTACCATGACTGTTCCAGTTGTAGCATTGCCATATACAAAAGCTTTCTTGGCCTATTCCAGATGTTCCTCCTAGGCCACCATTGAAATTACCGAAATCGCTTCCTATCTGATAAAAGTCATTTGCCTTAAAAGCATCATCAGATACAACACCACTGATATCATCTGCGCCTACTGCTACTTGTCTATTTCTGATATATTCCTCAACACCGTCTGTTATCAAGGGCGTACCAATTGAAAAATAAACTGGTTCCATATTGGGATGATTATCAAAGGATTGGATCGTTATCGAAAGACAGACTTCCTGACTCGGCTCCATCTTGGTGAATCCCAAAATAAGAGGATACTTGTACCCATTAATATCAATACTTCCATTAAGAGGCCCAGCCCAAAGGATACTGCCAGCGTTGATATCATATGCATCAACCACACCAGTAGCCGAACCGTATGCCGGTACTCCGTTTACTACGACTACAAAATCCACAGAAACATCGCTTTTGTCAGCATTATCCTCCCAAGGAGCAAATGTATATTTATATGAAGCATCTAGAGTATCATCTTGAATGGCATTGATATCATTCTCCTGTGTGAAGAGGTCATAAAACAGAGCAGGGTCTACAATCTCGATGTTCATCTGAAAAAGTATATTGCGGCACATCACATTCAACAGCTTGAGCGATTGCACTCCCTGTGGTACATACAGTTACTACCAGCACAATAGATATCATTTTTTTCCAGTTCCAGTTCATCTGTGCACCCCTTTTCTGCTAAATTTTGTTTTGCAATTGAACTACATTTTCATCTCAAAGCTCATCTGGTACATCCGGCTGATAGGCCGTGTAGAAGCAGGTGGAGCTTACCGACGCAGTGGCTGTATATCTCGCTAGCACGGCCATTGCCCCGCCAAACCACAGTAAAATACGTTCAACCATCACTTTCATTGCACACACATCCTTTCTTTTATTTGAGCCGCCCACATCGAAATTGATGCTGCGATGACTCCTAAGTAATAGCTTGTGCACCATGGGGCCGGCGCTTGAAGGCCCCAGATAAGGAAGATCCCGATTGCCAGGTTCAGCCCGCCTAAAATGAGGCTTCTGCGGCGATTGCGCCGTCGTTGCTCGGGGTCAGCGGCTTGTTTTTTGCCTCGCTAGGGGATAGGATCAGCAGTGTTACAAGTGAAATGACTGCTATAGCTAGATAGAGAATGACGGAACCGTATTTCAGAAGCAAATGTCCCAGGCACTCCAACGCAACAAACGTGCTGAGGAAAACTATATTGCAGGACAGGTGGGAATTTGCGTGGTATCCGCCCGCTGTTGTCCGCAGGGGGATGAAGGCCACAAGAAAGAGCAAGCCGTCAGCCGGATGGAAGATCAGAATTGAAATCAGCAGGACAGACAGGACATTGACCAAGCCAGATAGAACCAGCTCCATCCCGTAGGCGTATATTTTGTTCTTTTCCGGCGCTACAATCCCATTGGCACACAACCAACCGACATATCCGGCTGCCGCCTTTTTGATCATTGTTCATTCCTTCTTTTTACTGATAAGTATATATTAACTTCTTGTATAAAATGCACAATAGATTTGCTGTAACCTGTCGTTTCTGTGCAGTATCTGGTTGTTTCTTTTGTATAACTATGATAAAATCATTGTATCACTATCTGTATGCCAACGATTTGCTATGTAATAATAATAGCAACACTACAGCTGAGGGCATTGGTGATGGCTATGCAGATTGGCGACTTAATTCGTATGAAACGGGAAGAGCACGGATTGACACAGGAGCAGCTTGCGGAATTGATTGGGAAATCGGCCGGCTATATCGGGCAGTTGGAGCGAGGCCTGTCCATGGCGAGCATCCCCACGCTAAAGCGGCTGGTCAATGTGCTTTCACTGGACGCAAATCAGATTTTCTATGACGAGAAGCAAGATCAATATCAATTTAGCGAGCTGGAAAATATGCTCTCTGAACTGGACGAGCCTGTACAGAAATTTATTCAGGACAGTATCCGTACAGCTTTCCACAAAAAGCACTCATGACCAAGTTGAGGGAGAGAAATGAAATTCGCGTTGTGCGACGACAACCCTAATGAACTGCGGCAGATCCGGGACTATTTGCTACGCTACAACGCTCAAGCGAACTGGAAGGGGTTTGCCTCATCGGAGGAGCTGCTTGCGGCTTTTCGGCGGGACTATTTCGATATCGTACTTCTGGATATAGAAATGGAGGGTATGAACGGCTACCAGGCGGCTGAGGAACTCAACAAGTTGCCCGATATTCCGTTGATCATTTTCATTACACAGAGTGGGGCCTACATAATCCGGGGCTATGAGGTTGCCTTTCGGTATTTGAAAAAGCCGGTCGAATACCCGGACTTTGTGCGGGCAGTATCTGCCGCAGTGGCTAAGTGCTCCCCAAAAAGCATCCCTGTGGCCGGGGAACGCGGGCCAATTCTCGTAAGGATCAGAGACATTACGTACATTGAGGTCTTTAGCTATAAAACGATAATCCATACCAGCAAAGAACAGTACCAGGTGCGGACTCCGCTCAAGGAATTTGAGGGGACTTTGTGGGGCAATGGCTTTGCACGGCCCCACAACAGCTTCCTGGTGAACCTCGATTTTGTAGACCGTATTCATAAGGCCAACCTTCTTTTAACAGACGGAACAGAGATCCCCATCAGCAGAAATCGGAAGAAATTATTTGATGAAGCCCTGTTTCACTTTTTGAGAAGGTGATTGTATGTATTTCATCTATCATCTTTCTACCATTGTTTTTGGAGTATTCCTCATCTTTTTCTATCTGCAAAAGCTACTTTCCCGGAACTCACGTTCATCTGCGATAGTGTGGGTTGCCTATATTATATTTGGAATAGGACTCATGGCCTTGAACGTGGTTCCTGTTATGCCGATTGTCCGAACTATTTACACTTGGCTCGGTATTCTTGTGCTGTGTAAAGTCTGTTATCGCTCTGCACCACTTAATGCAGTTTATGTTGCTACCGTATTTTGTGCGTTGGCCTTGATTACGGAGCTCCTTTGCTTAAAGCTGCTTGCAATTATGGGGTGGGAGTATCTGGACGTTATGTCCCCGGGGTATGAACGGGCTATTTATATTCTCATAGCGAAAGTGTGCCAATTAGCGTTGGTCATAATCGCCGTTCCACTCATGCACAGGGAGCACTCTTTACTGAAGCTGAAAAGCTTGTTGCCTCTTCTTGCGTGTCAGATATTCAGCGTCTATTTCTGCGATGAAATTCTGCGCCTTACGCAAAATGGAGGACGAAAACTCTCTGTGGAATCGACGATTATTTTAATAGGCATCCTCTATCTCAATATTATAATCATTGTCTATGCAGAGGTGGTCAAAGCACGGCAGGAAGAGCGGCACAATGCCGATCTCCGACAGCAACAGCTTGAACTACAGTTAAGCTATTACGACAGCCTTTGGAAAGAGCAGGAGCAAACCCGCGCCATGTGGCACGATATGAGCAAATACCTAACTGCCATGAAAGCTGTGTCGGTAAGCGGGGATAAATCGTCTGTGGAACAGGTGTTCCTTGATGCACAGGACTCTCTCAGCAAAATCGGAAGTGTTGTTGATGTCGGGAACCCGGAAGTCGGCGCAATTCTGCAACACTATGCCCAGCAAGCTAATGATTTGACTGTACCATTAGATTTATCTGTCTGGGTACCCCAAACTCTAAACATCAATATACTCGACCTTAGCATTATTATTGGAAACACTTTTGAAAACGCTTTAGAGGCATGTCTAGCCCTTCCAGCCCAACATAGGAAAATCTCATTAGAGATCTCAGTCCATAACAATCTTCTTCTCTATGAGATGTCCAACCCGTATATTGAGGGCGGTAAACATCGTCTACACTCCGGCCATTCTTTCCATGGATATGGAATACAAAATGTCCAGTCGGTTGTAGACAAATACGGGGGTACGCTCGATATAAAGCAGGAAGGCGGTATGTTTCGTATAACACTTTATCTCAATCTAAATCCTTCATGAATACTATGGGCTATTTCATAAAACGCAAAAATTCTCCCCACAACACTTTATATCTTAACTGACTGAGTTATCACATTAGATGCGCATCAATTGCTTTATTTGCCCTGGTGGATCAACTCTGCCAGGGCTCGTTTTATGGTGGAGCGGGAGATGCTCAGGTCTTTGGCCATGGTGGCGATGGCGTACCAGCTCTTGCCATCCTTGTTTGCCCGGTCGTGGAGGTACACCAGCACTTGCTTGGCCCTGGCACTCAGCTCCGGGTCGCCGTAAATCTCGCTAAAATAGCTCATGGTATGGTTTTCTCCTTTTTCGGCGTACGGTAGTTGTTCTGGCGGGCAGACGCAGGAAATGCCCGGTATATAACATCGGTCAATTCTGCCTTGCTGGCGTAGTAGACCTTTCGAGCGGCCTGCTGGGATACCTGGTAGGGCTCCCCAAAGGTAATCCCCCACTCCAGGAACAGCCGCAGGCGGGTCTGCATGGGGTGTGTGCCTGTTTTCATGACGATGAAGTGTCCCTTGGGGATGGACTTGAGTTCGTCCGGCGTCATCAGTGGCCGCTCGATCATCTGGAGGCTCTGGCTGGGATCGTTCTTCCCCCTGGAGATGGAGCCGCTCATCACGGTGCGGCTGCCCAGAGCCTTGGACAGCACTCGGCGGTCTGGCTGTTAGGGGCGAAGCCGCCGAAAATGGTGTCCTGGCAGTTATCCGTCAGGATCTCCGCCCCCTCCTTGCCATAGTTCTTCTCCAACTGGGCCAGGCTCTGGATGATGGGCACCAGAGTCAGCCGCCGGGAGCGGCCGGCGGAGAATAGGGGCAGGATGTCGAAGGCAGGCATGGTACCTAGCTCGTCACAGAAAAACACCACCCGGCTGGGCAGCTTCCCGTCGTGCTCATCCGCCACGGAGAAAAGCTCCCGGCTCAGGGTCTGGATCATAGCCCAGCCAAGAAGTTTTTGGTCTGATCTTCCTCCGGAAGTATCAGGAAGATGGCAGATTTCTTTGCGGCAAAGCTCTCGGCGTCTATGGTGCTGTCGAAACACAGCACTTGCTCCAGCTCCGAGTCCAGGAAGGTGTTCAGCCGGGAGAGGACTGTGGACATGACGGAGGCCATAGACTGCTCGGCGGCGGTGAGGGCGGAGCCGGAGAACCACTTGGCCTTGTGTTCCTCCGGCAAGCGGTCCATGAGGAGCTGGAACTCATTCTTGTCGGGCAGAATGCTGGGGGCCAGCAGCTCCTGCACCAGCTTGAACACGGATACGATGTGCCGCCGCTCCCGCAGCACTCCGTCGATCTCCCTGGGCGGCAGGTACTCCGCTAGCAGCAGGATCACGGCGGTGAGCACGCCCTCCGCCGCGTCGTAAAAATATTGATTTTGTGCAAAGTTCTCCTCATCCGGGTTGATGACGGTCTTGGAGAGGATTTTGGCGTACTTCTCCGCCTTGGCTCGGGCGGCCAGATCAGCCGGATCTCTCCTGCATGCGTCCATATAGTGATTGATGAGAGTGAGCAGGTTATAGCCAAGGACAATTTTTTGACAGTAACAGATACAGAATAACCACCGTTACTGGTGAAAAAAGCGTAAGCACAGCATGGCCGCCATATTAATGCCGGCCATGCTGTGCTTATAATAGGGGGTGTTTTTTTTTGCAGATTTACTAAGTCTGTTGCGGCAACGGGGTTACTGGGTTCACTCTATCGCATTGATAAGTATCACAAAGGCGAATAGAGAAAGTACCTTAAAAAAGTTCACGCATTTTGTAAATATAAGCGAGTTCTGGATGGGCTCCCCAGTTTTCTCCATTGTATAGCTGCAAAATCAGGTCAGCTGATGCGGTCATCAAATAGGCCCTTGCTTTTTGGGATAGTTCAAGAATTTCTCTCAGATGGGATATCTGTTGAAGCGCAAGTTCTTTGGAGCGGGTCCACTTCGCTATTTCGCGGCGCAAGATGCGTTGATCCCTTGCTATGACGAATTCTGGGTCCTTTTTCTTTCCTTGAGCCATAGCGCGTTTCTTTGCGCTGGCCTCTCTGTACTTTTTGGCCTTCTCCTCTGCCGCGCGGCGACGGGCGGCTATCAACGCCTGGATTGGCATAAGTTCTGTCGCCTTGATGCCGTAGTAGTTGTCCACCGGGTAGATACCAGTGGTAACATAGGTGTAGTATTCAGATGGAGTTAGCCCCGCCAGCGCATATTGGTAATGTCGATGGTTATAGGCATCAATATAGCCGCTGATCATCCGGCTTACAGTTGACGCGTCTGGACATAGCGCCACGAGGTCAAGCAATTCACATTTCAGCCGTCCGAAAAATGATTCCATGGGGGCATTGTCCTGAGAATTGCCCCTATCGGAAACAGACTGGAGAAAACCGTCATCTGACAGCAGCCTCTGGAATGTGGTCGAGAGGTACTGAGAACCTTGGTCGCTATGGATCACACATGCAGCACCTCGCAGTTCGTGTCCATGGTTCTCCATCATAACGTCATAGGCGGACTTGACAAGCGAGACTGTCATGCGGGAGGACACGCAATGCCCCAAGATCTCTTTTGTATAAGCATCCTTAAAAGCGCAAAGATAAATCGGTGTACGCACAGGGCCATAATACAAATAAGTGATATCTGTCAAAATAACTCTGCGGGGACCAACGGAGAAATTCTGTTTCACCGCGTTTTTCGGGGAGGAATATTCGTGATTGTGTGTGGCCTGATTCTTATAAGCGTCCTTCCTGGGTCTGTTGGCCACGAGATTCATTTCTTTCATAACCTTTCGACAGCGTTTTATACTGATACTGATATTGAACTCGCGCCATAGATGGGTCTGAAAGGTCCTTTTTCCCGGAACATATCCAAGTTTTCTCACGATTTTCCTAAACTTTTCTTTCAATTGCTCCTGTTGTTCTTTCTTTGCGGCACAGGAGCTGTCTATATCTTTTTTACGCCTGACCCACGAATAGTAGCCGGATCTGGACACTCCAAATATGTGAAGGCATTGCACGATAGACAGACCGTCCGCTCTATCCGCTTGTCTACGGATAAAGGAATCTACCATATAGAAACGGTCGGCGCTTACACCTTCGGATTCAATGATATAGTTGTGTCCTCCAATGCGGAACGGAGTTTTTTTTGAGCTGCAACCAGCTCCTCCAAATAGGCATTTCTGGCTTTCAGATAGGCCAGTTCTTCCAGAGGGGACATGGCCCCCATAGCCTCTCTGGGTACAGAGCCATCATAGCTGGAGGGATCTGCGGTGAACAAACGACCCTCCCGGCCCAACTGCATCGCCCGCTTTCCTGCGGAATTCGCGCGGTCCTCTCCGAGTACAGCGGTGGAAAACCCAAGGCTGTTATACGCTGCCACATAGGTCATATGCTCCTCGGAGATCTTCTTATACATGGCAACATAAAAGTCCTTCGTGTAAATAATATCCCGCCCACGAAAATCCTTTAGGAACGGATTATCCAGAAACGGCTGAATCTCCTCTGGCGGCTGCCTGGTCATTCTGTTTTGTTTCATATTCCCTCATCCGCCCACCTTTCTCATACTCCTAAATTTTTTGCCCGTTCAATGGCTCGTTGGGCAGCTTTTTCTTTCATCTGCTGATACTTTTCTTCTTCCTTTGCGATGTAGAGCGAGAATTCAGCTTCGTTCATGGCCAGAAGATACTGCTCGTACTCGACTGGCGTCATGCGGCCCTTATCCCACATGCGGCGTTCATAATTGTAATACTCTGCATATCGCGCGACAAGTTCCCTCAACTCCTCGATATCTTTGCATTCCGAATACGGACACTCATCTTTAAAATGTCCAAAGAAAGACTCTTGTGGGGCGTTGTCCTGGCAATTTCCTCGTTTGGACATCGATTGTGTGTAACCTCTTTTGCTTACTTCCTGCTGGAATGCGCCAGACAGATAAACTGTCCCCTGGTCAGAATGATAAAGTCCACCGCTGACACATGGGTGAAGATCTGATTGACGCAGTGTGGCAAGCGCCAGTTCCAAGTCATTGTGTTCGCTGACTAAAAACGCAACTAACTTGCTGGTGACGGGATCGAGCAGTGCTGAGCCATATGCCTTGCATCCGTCGCCATAGAGAAGATGTGTAACGTCTGTCAGCCGTACTTCATTGGGCCGGTAAAGGCGGAATCTGCGCTGCAGCAAATTAGGTCTCACATTCTTTTTCAGTGCCGCTCCACCCATGCGCTTGGAAGGCGCTGCCTTCCGAATCGACGATGTGAGGTTGTACGTTTTCATAATACGGCGTATCTTTTTTTCAGCCCCATACGCTTTCCCGTCAGAGCTGGCATCATCATATAGATCTGCCTTGAGCCTTTGGCAAACCCCTTGTATTCCATAACGGTTCGAATCAGTTCGGCATCCTGCTCGTCTTGTGCGTTTCTCTGTACTACCGACTGTCCATAGGTGCCATTCTTCAGTATGGCATAATATGACGCACGAGAAATCTTCATGAGAGAGAGTATTTTTCTAACGCTATACTTTCTTCCTGGGTCTGGCGGAAGATCCCGGAGCCACAGGCAGAGCGATTTCTTCTGCAGAACATTCAGAGAAGAAACAATATCTCCAATTTGAAGAAACCCTTTTTCTACAATACTGTCCAATGCCCGCATCCTATTTCTAAGGATTTTCCGTGTGGGAGAGGCGTTTATTGTCTCTCCGTCAGCCGGTGTAGCCCATGCAGCCAAAACTCGGCTCATGCGATATCGCTCCGTTACTGAAAATATCTCCGGGTCAATATCAAACACACGGAGGATGTCGTCGAATGCCAGTACTGCAATAGGTGCGGCAGCCTCAAAGAATGCCTTATTCAACTCTATTTTTTCACGGGTGGCTGTTTGGACATAAGGATGTTTACGATACTGCTCTACCGTGGCGGCAGTATAATAAGCTGTACGGCCCCTTGTAGCACTGCGGTTTGTGTCCTGCCCAGATGAATGTTCAAATTTTTCTTGCAGCCAGTATATTTTGTGGTAGCCCATGTCTGCTGGCGAAATCCCAGCGGACAGCAATAGGCCAAGGCGCTGGGTATCAAATCCGTTTGCCTCCAGCATCCTTCTGACAGTTGACCGCTCTGGCCTCCGTATTTTGTTTATACTCTGTATATACTATCTTTGAAAGGCAGGTGTCGTTCATGTACGCGACGATCCAAAAATGGGGCAACAGCCAGGGCCTGCGGATCCCCAAGGCGCTCCTGGACGCAGTTGGCCTGAAAGAACACGACCGGGTGGAACTGGTGCAGATGGATGATGGTATCAACATCCGGCGTGCCTCTTCCATCCCGCACCGCACCCTGGAGGAGCGCCTCACCGCATTCTACGGAAAGCCCATTGACCAGATCGACCGAATTGAGGCCGAAGAGCTGGATTGGGGGAAGGCGGAGGGCTCTGAGGCATGGTGACGATTTTTGAGCAGGGTGATATCGTCTATCTGGACTTTGATCCCCAGTCCGGCCATGAGCAGAATAGCCGCCGTCCTGCCTTGGTGATCAGCAACAACTTGTTCAACCGGGTCAGCAGCCTGACCATGGTTTGCCCCATCACCCACACAGACCGGGGGCACCCGTTCCACCTCCGGCTGGATGAGCGTACCAGGACGGACGGGGTCATCCTGTGTGATCAGGCCCGGATGCTGGATTTGAACAGCCGCCATGCCTCCTTTGTGGAGCGCGCTCCGGAGGATATCTCCTCAGAGGCGGTAGATATGGTCATAGGATTTCTGGAGCCGAAGTAGCGGGAGAAACCACGGAGGACTACCAGTTCAATGGCAGTCCCCCATCCTATCTTTGAGAATACTGGGGGATTTTCTCATGGTCATCGGCCTTGTGGCCCAGGGCCATGCGCTTCTCCCGGAGCATCCGGCGGCGCTTCCTGTCGATGTGCAGGCCAGCCTGGATGGCATCGGAGGCGGACTGCCCCCGGAAGATGCGGCCCATGTTGTGGAATAACTGGAGGACACATCGGGCGGTATCCGCGTGGGATACCGTCCGATGTGTCTGTGTACGCTGATGGTGCGCGACCTTCTGCTGCGGGGGATATACCTCATGCGGCACACCGGATTGTGCAGGCGGTGTAAACCCGTGTACTACCTCATCGGTTGTAGGATGCTCACCTGCCCCAGTCGGAGCGTCTCCCGTATGACCATGTTGCGCACGGCCTTGAACTCCTTCTGTTTGGAAAGAGGTAGGCGCTCCGGCACTTGCTCAGAATAGGTGCGGCATACCTCCTCCCGCATCTGGTTCCACAGGTTGTAGGCGGCTGCTACGCGCTCGTCCTTTGCCAGCTCATCCACGATGGCGTCCACCAATACTTTGGTTTTGGGTGGCAGGTAGCCGTAGACTTTTTTGCCCTTGGTGCTCTGCAGCCGCTGGGCCAGCTCCAGCACCAGCCGCTCCAGGGTTTCATTTTGGAACTGGCCGGTCTCCATCTGTGCAATCAGCTCTGCCATGGCGCGCTCCGCGTCCCGGCCCAGGGCGTCCCGGTATTCGGTTTTCTGTTCGTAGACGTGGAGCAAATCCTGTTGGAAGATCCGCCGGGCGAAGGCGGACTTCACCTGCTGGATGCCCTCCGGAGTGAGGTAGCCCTCTTTGGGATCGGAGGAGAAGACCACCATGTGGATATGGACGCTGTCCTCCTTGCGGTGGAAGGCGGCGTACCACCGCAGATGCTCCAGCGGGATCTTGTACCCCCTGGCGATCTCCGGCGCGCAGGCGCACACCAGCAGCCGCCAGCTCTCCGCGTCGTTGTAACCCAGCCGTTCCGCGTCCTCCCTGCGGATGGCCACCACAGGCGTCCACACGCTGCCGGTGTACTCCGCCACCTCCCGGACGGCCTGGGAGAGATTGCGTACCTTGCCCCCGGCGCACCACAGGCCGTGCTCACCGTTCAGCTGCACGCCGGGGCGGTGGGACACGTAGTCCAGGTAATTCTCCATCCGGCTCATGGGCTCCGCGAAGTCCTCCTGCACCTGGCGGATGAAAGTGTTGGCGTTTGCCTGGGTGGGCGCGTTGCAGTAGTCCTCATACTCCAGCAATTCCTCCGCGCCCGGAAAGTCCCGCAGCAGACGTTGGATATAATCGTGTTGCTTTTTCGTGGCGGGCTGGTCACTGTGCTCGCCCCTGATCACCTCCACGCCGGGACGGGTGGCGATGTAGCGGGCCCGGTTGGACAGCTTGGCCGCATCCCTGCCGCCCTTCAAGTAGGGGGACATGAAGCGGATGCGGCTCATCCGTCAGGGTAGACCTGTCGCTGGAGATCTATGGCGTCGTCGAAGCGGATCTTCCCGTTGGTGCGCAGCACCTCGTCCACCGCATAGGCCCGCAGCTCCCGGCGGTTCACCGGGTCTGCCCGGAAGTGGGCGGCCACGGTGTGGCCCATCATGTTCACCTCCACGCAGAGCTTGAACAGCAAAGTGCGCAGCCGGTTTTCATTGTCTGCCAATGTACCCCGCAGGGTGTCCGCCAGGGCGCGGGAGAGGTACTCCGAGGTATCCTCCGTGGCCAGGCAGCCCATGTAGAACCGCAGGGCCTTTTCAATAAATTCACTGCGCGTTTTGCAGTTGTCCTCCTCCAGCCAGCCGTCCATCCGGCGGATCACACCGGGTGTCAGCCAGACGGCGGTGCGCTTTTTGTTGTCGTGCTCCTCCATGTTCTTCACCTCTGCTTTTTTGCCTGCGACACAGCGGAATTCGCTGACGCAGTAAGGGTTTAGCTGAACCCGACCACCCCAAACAGCCAGAATCTTCGATTCCGACCACCTAGGCTGAAACCCAGGAAAGCCCCACACTGCGGGACTTTGTGGGCGGGAGGCGGCGCTTGCGACCACCTTCCTTTATCCTCGTACTAAAATCGAACGCCCCAAACCGGGGCGAAACTGGCCCCAACGGGGCAGTTTCCCGCCTGGGCGGGGCCCTGGCCCGCCCTCCTCCTGAACACGTCACACAGGGCGCACACGGGGCCGACGGCGTGCTCACATCTGGGCCAGACTGGGAGCCTGGTGGGGCTGCGGTTCCTCCACCAGATACCGGGCCCGGAAATCTGCCAGCGCCATGCCGGTCTGTTCCAGGCAGTAGGCGTCCATCTTTTCCAGCAGCGCGGCCTGCTCCTGCTTGGCCAGCGGATACCGGAAGGCGAACTCACTGCCGTCCTCCGCACACCAGGATAACGTCTAGTGCGGAGCACGGCCGGCTGGCGTTCAGGTCATAGGCGGCGTACACGTTGAGCCAGTCGTCGTTTTCCGCGGTCGCTACGTGGGTGCCAAAGACCGCGTCCGGGGCAAAGGTCACCGGCATATAGAACTGGAGCAGCCCACCGCACTCTGAGAGCTCATCCGCAAAACTCACCTTGTCCACGGGGATGCGGCGCGTCCCAGCCGTGAGCTCCGGCGGCTCCACCTCCTCCTGCACCAGCAGATGGTTGTAATGCTGTGCTAGTGTGCGACCGGTACGGAGCTGGCAGCATGCCTCCATCTCCCCGCGCAGGACGTCTCGCTCCGCCCTGTTGAGCGGATACGTGAATGGGTGCTCCTCCTCTCCAAAATTCCGGCAGAGGGTTATGTTTATATGGTCCACCACATCCTGAAGCGCAAAATCATAGGCAGTATGGAGGTTCAGCCAATCACACAGTGGACTGGGATCCAACTCTGGGCCAAACACCTCCTGCTGAACTTCTTTGCCGACACAGTCGAGTAGAACATCCAGCATGCGGCCAATGGGCAGGATCTCCTCCCGGTGGGTCAGCACGGGAACACTCACAAGCTCATCCCTCCCATCGTCATTCCGCGCTCCATACCCTTCGCCTCGCCCTGTGGGCGGGGCCCACTCATTTCGCCGGAACTCCTCTCCCCACCGAACCCGCTGTGCTGGGCTTCGGTGGGGGCCTCGCCATCGTTCTGCTGCTGTATCTGGCCGTGTTGGAGCTTCAATACCTCCAGGATCTCCTGGGCCTGCGTGTCCAGAAGGACGTTCTGTTTTGCCGCCCACTCCGCGTAGCCGTCCAGCTCCACGCCATTCTCCAGCAGGGCTTCCGCCGCTGACGACGCGTGCTTCCGCAGGCACGCATCCAGGGCTTCATAGTCATCCTGGCGCACCTGGAGCACAGACCGCAGCAGCTCCACCGCCATCCACTCGCTGCCCCTGGCGATCAGAGGCCGCAGAGCGGGCGCGGCGCTGCCCTGCGGCTGGAGCCCCTTCCGGGTCAGGTTGGTGAGGGCGTGCAGGTCACAGGCCCTGGCGGCATCATAGAGCAGACCGATGGGGGCGGCGGCAGCCTGCTCTGGTGGAGCCCAGCGTATGAGATCCCTGGCCATGGCGGGGTTTTGCAGGTAGGCATACCGCAGCACCTCACCGGGCAGGGCGGGGGACGGATTGGCCACCTTGTCCATTGTCTGATCCAGCATCATCTGCACCCGCTGGAGATCCCCGGTGTCCACCGCCCGTTTGCAGGCATCCAACCAGACGTCCTCCGGGTAGGGTGACTTTGTCCCAAGCATCAGTCTGGCCATCCGTTTGCCCACTGGGCCTGGCCTGCCTGCCGCTGCGGCCAGCAGGCTGCCCCGCTCTTCCGGCTTCGTGATCTGAGCTGCCAGGGAGGAAAACGCATAGAGCTCCCCATCCCGGATGGCCAGCACCGCCCGGTCCGCCGTGCTCATGCGCAGGGGGCGGGCGCCCACCTCGTCCATATAGGCGGTGATGCTGCCGGTCATACGGCGCAGGAGCTGCTCCGTATTCGTCATCTGTGCCTCCTGCCGCATCCGCTGTTCCAGCAGCGCATCCATGAGTACCCGTTGCTCCTTCGGACTGAGATGGAGCACCACGCCCTCCGCTTTCGTGCTGTCTTCCATCTGCCGGTATCTGGCATAGGCACCTTGCTCACCGTGAAACGCCTTGGTAATGGCGGAGGAGATGAGGAACATCCGGTCCATGTCGGAGCCGCTCTCGCCCAGGGTCTTGCCCGTGGCGAAGCTTTTGATCACAGGCTTGCCGTCCTCCCCGTACCACTTCAGGTACACATCCAGGTAAATCCCCTCGCTGTCCCCGTAGTCCGTAGTGCAGAAGAGATCCGCATTCCTGGGGATCACCCTTCTGTCCTCCCAGTCGGCGTCCAGCAGAAAATACTCGTCCGGCAGATAGCCCATGCCCTCCAACCGGTGCTTCAGCTCCTCATAGACCTCCTGTCCAGTGCGGCCGCTCAGTTCAATGGTCTCCATCTGTCGCTTCCTCCTTCTGCATCTGTGTAGCCTTGGATGCCGCCGGCCGCCGACGCCTGTCCCGGTCCGGCCGGCACCGGGCGTCCAGGTAGGCCCGGGTCTCCGCCGGTACATAGGCCTCGTACAGCTCCTCCAGCGCCCGCTGGAGCTCCTTCTGGGGCGTGCGCTTGTTCTTAGCGGCCAGAAAATACCGGAGCGCGTCCAGCCGCTCCGGTTCCATGCTCACCGTCAGTTCTGTTTTTTCCATAGTCAGCTCATGCCTCCCATCGCCTGCATTGTGTTTTTCGGAACCTCGGATGAAACTGCAGGCTGCCCGCATAGGGTGTTCCACCGGGCCTCTGCTTCACGCAGATACCGCTCCGCCAGCTCAGGGTGTTCCCCCAGCAGAGGGCGGATGTGTGGGAAGCCGTAGTGTTCCTCTGAAACGCTGCGGTCATAGCTCCCCAGCACATAGTGGAGAGGGACGTCGTCCATCGGGAAAAAACGTCCCTGTACGGAGCAGGTTTTGCGTTCCGGGTCAATGGACTGGATGACGCCGCCACGGAGGGCAAAGTCTCCAGGACCGCCATAGGGTTCTGTGGCGGCAAAGAGCACCGTGTCTCCCACGGACAGCTCCCTGGACAGCAAAGCGTCCCGCATCTGGTCGATCAGTGACTCGCGGCTTGTGGAGAGCAGCTTGGTCTCCGGAGCCAGCAGGGCCTGTGCCTGCCGGTAAAGTGACGCCGCCTGCTGCTCCGTCACCCCCGGCCTCCATGTACCATCTGTCCGGGTGATCCGTTCGTTGTCCGGCAGCCCCGCCGCCGTTTCATAGGCGGCAATAAGGCAAGCCGTATTCTGGATTGAGTTCATATTCTCTCACTCCTCGTATGATGTGGTTGGCAGGTAGTATCTGGGGTTTGTTCTCTGTCCGCTGACCCGCACCTCGAAGTGGAGGTGCGGGCCGGTGGATCGGCCGGTGCTGCCGGACAGAGATACGATGTCGCCGGCCTCCACCGTTTGGCCCACCCGCACCAGCAGTTGAGAGTTGTGGGCGTAGAGAGTGGACAGGCCGTTACCATGGTCGATCATCACATAGTAGCCGTAGCTGCTGTGGTACTGGGCGGCGGTGACGGTGCCGGGCAGGGCGGCCCGGACGGGGGTGCCGGTGGGTACCGCCAAATCCATGCCGGTATGACCCCGGGTCTCCCCGGTGAAGGGGTCCCTCCGGTAGCCAAACTCCGAGGTGACCCGGCTCTCCCAGCCCGCCCCAATGGGGGAGCAGAAGCCGTCCGCCCCGATGAAGGGCACGTCGGTGCCGGGGATCCAGCCCTCCGTTCCAGTAGATGCACCGTACTTCACGACATTGTAAACGCTGTCCGCGTTGGCCTGCTGTTCCGGTGTGGCTTCCGCTCCGGTAAGATGCCGGATGTTTTGCCAGACCTGCTGGAAATCTGAGATTGAGACGGCCACGGTATAGGTCTCCTGGGTCTCCACCTCATTCCCCTCCTCATCCACAGTGGTCACCGTACGGGTGCGCTCCTCATAGGTGACAAAGCAATCCACAAAGGCCTGCCCGGCGTGGGCCGCCGGGTCATCCGTGCCGAAGTACAGAGCGAAGAACACCGCCTTGACTCGGACATCATCCAGGCCGTCCCCGTCCTCCATCTGCCCCTCCACGGCCTGCATGGCGGCATCCAGCAGGACAAAGCTGTCCCGCATCTCCTGGATGTATGCCTGATACTCCTCCGGGGTGCCCTCCGGGACGGCCCCGCCGTGAAAGCACAGATCCGCCACAGTGCGGTTGTGTTCCGCCCCACCTGAGAAGGTGGTGCAGAAGAAGGCCAGAAGGAGAATGATGGGAGAGAGT
>VOFI01003814.1_pt1 | contig 34849 bp, 54 predicted proteins | sample 5384131 | NCBI WGS metagenome assembly VOFI01 (sample SAMN12384728, study PRJNA508395) | human gut metagenome | isolation source: healthy gut H | host: Homo sapiens
GAAGTCTGCTTCTTGGGAGTTATGTGGTGATGACTGGAATGAGTGTTTCGGCATTGCGGGCGTTTGCCATGTTTCTGATCGGATGGGAGCAGAGCTGACAGGAAGGGAATACGATGGATTGACGGCACTTGGGATTGCGGAAATTGGTTTGCTTCGGCAAATCCGTTGCGGCTTTACGGCAGGGTTCCAGCTTTTGTCAAGTGCGGTTCTCGGTATCTATCTGATTGGTTCAGGGAAATAAAAAAGGCAGATTTTCAGACAGTGTCGGATATCCGGTGAGGCTCTGGTCTTTTCTACGCCAGTTACATTGTGGCACTATTATGAAACCTGCCTGTATGCGCCAGCCTGAATCTTCTGGTAATTCCGATGGCATCCGTGCTTCTGCTTTGCGGGGAGTGCAGGGATAACGATCATGCTGATTCCGTGTGGGGCAGGAGATATAATGCAAGAGCGCACTTTGGAAAATAACAGAGTGGATTTTGCTTTTTTATGAAAAAAGGGAGCGGTCTGCTCCTGGAACTTCTGGGGGCAAGGTGGATTCCGGAAGACCACGGCTCTGGCAGATTGCCTGTTATTATGGGGTTCTTCTATTTTATTTGTGGGAGAAAAAGGAAGGAAAAAGAAAGAGGGAAGACAAACCGGGAAACAGGTGGTAAAGACAGCTTGTGACAGCTGGGATCCTGCTCATCCTGCTCGGGATCCCAAAGTGGAAACGAGGGCAGATGGAGCTGACTATGCTGGATGTGGGACAGGGCGACTGTTTTTTCTTTCGGGACGGAAACGGAAAAAATTACCTGATCGACGGCGGAAGCAGTTCGGTAAGATGCAAAGAGGAAGATACCGGTTGGAACCATTTTTTAAAATTCCGGGGCGTGAAGAGGCTGGATTATGTGTGGGTGACGCATGGGGATGTGGATCACTTAAATGCAGTGGAAGAACTTCTGGAACGGAGAAAGTATGGAGTAGAAATCCAGTATCTGATTTTTCCGGAACAGAAATATTGGGATGAAAGGCTTATTAAATTATGTAATCTGGCAGAAGAAGCAGGAACGAAGGTATGGGTAATGGAGATGGATACTATTTTTCTGTCTGGAAAATTGAAGATGCGTTGTCTCTGGCCTGGAGAAGGTGAGCCATCTGAAAATGGAAATGAAAATTTGGTACTTCACCCGCAATATGGAAAAATTACCATGCTTTTTACCGGAGATCTGGAAAAATAATGGAGAAGAGCTGTTGGCAGAGAGAATAAAGAATCTCCGGAAAAAGGAGGAGAACTTCCGGCGTGTTATGATCTGGTTGAAAGTCGGACACCACGGATCAAGAAATGCGACCGGCGAAGAGTTTCTGGAAGTGATCCGACCACGGGCAAGATTCTGTTCATCCGAAAGAAAAGTTATGGTCCGCATGCGGAAACACTGGAAAGACTTGCAAAATGGGGCGTATCCATATAGTCCATGAAAAAGTTGGAATGAAGATTTCCAAAGTCCATGGACAGTTTAAGAAGATTTATCTTCTGGACAGGAGAAAAGATTTATCTGAAAAATTATATAAAACCGTTTCGTCAAAGCGATGGTTCCGGAAGGTGACACGATGAATTATCGTTATTTTGAGGGAAAGAACACGAACCCGAAAGAGATTATCGACCTTGCCGAGACCTTACCTTTTTTGCAGAGCGCAGGCTGATCGTTCTGGAAAATACCGGTTTTCTGAAAAATGCGACACCGGAGCTGGCAGAATATCTGAAGAACATGCCGGAGACCACTTATATGATCTTTGTGGAATCAGAGCTGGATAAGAGAGGAAAGCTCTACAAAGCGATCAAGGAGAAAGGTCATATTGTAGAACTGAAGCGGCAGGATGAAAAGACACTGATCCGCTGGATCCTTGGGATGGCGAAAAAGGAGAAGCTTCAGATGTCGGAGGCGACAAGCAGTGCGCTATCTGCTTGCAAAGACTGGTAATGACATGGAGAATCTCGGGCAGGAGCTGGAAAAATTATTCTGTTACTGCATGAATCACACGGAGATCACGGCAAAGAGATATTGATGAAATCTGTACTACGCAGATCGGAAACCATATTTTTGATATGGTAGATGCAGTTGCAAAAGAAAAGAGCAGAAAAAAGCGCTGGATTACTATTATGATCTTCTGACACTGAAGGAACCGCCGATGCGGATCCTCTACCTGCTGACCAGACAGTTCCGTATCCTGATGGAGGTAAAAAGAGACACCGTACTGGGATTCCGCAAAAAAGAGATTGCCGCCAAGGTGGGAATCATGCCATTCCTGGTAGGAAAGTACCGGGCACAGGCGAAGGCATTTACCAGGAAAGAGCTGCGTGGGATCGTAGAAGCCGGTGTACAGACGGAAGAAGATGTAAAAACCGGAAAGATGGGAGATATCCTCTCGGTGGAACTCTTTCTGGTGCAGTACAGTAGCAAACAGGAAAAAGTAATCAGATATAGATAAGAAGAAAAAGGAGAGACTGAAAATATGCATATGGATCAGAAAAAGATTCGGAATTTTTGTATTATAGCACATATTGACCATGGAAAATCCACACTGGCGGACCGTATTATCGAACAGACAGGTCTTCTGACCAGCAGAGAGATGCAGGCCCAGGTGCTGGATAACATGGAACTCGAAAGAGAACGCGGAATCACCATCAAATCTCAGGCAGTCCGCACAGTTTATAAGGCAAAGGATGGGGAGGAATATATCTTTAACCTGATCGATACCCGGGACATGTGGACTTTAACTATGAAGTTTCCCGAAGCCTTGCTGCCTGTGACGGAGCGATCCTTGTTGTGGATGCAGCACAGGGAATCGAAGCTCAGACACTTGCAAATGTATATATGGCACTGGACCATGATCTGGATGTCATTCCGGTTATCAACAAGATCGATCTTCCAAGCGCAGAGCCGCGAGCGTGTGATCGAAGAGATTGAAGATGTGATCGGAATTGAAGCGCAGGATGCACCGCAGATCTCCGCAAAAACAGGACTGAATGTAGACCAGGTCCTGGAGCAGATCGTGACAAAGATCCCTTCTCCGACAGGAGATCCAGATGCACCGCTTCAGGCACTGATTTCGATTCTCTCTATGATCCGTATAAAGGCGTTATCGTATTCTGCCGTATCAAAGAAGGATGTATCACGAAAGGAATGCCGATTCATATGATGGCGACAGGTGCAACTGCTGATGTTGTGGAGGTTGGATATTTTGGAGCCGGACAGTTTATCCCTTGCGATGAGCTTTCAGCAGGAATGGTTGGATATTTTTACAGCCAGCCTGAAAAATGTAAAGGACACCCGTGTGGGTGATACCGTAACAGGTGCGGAAAATCCATGTTCTGAGCCTCTTCCGGGATATAAAAGGTCAACCCGATGGTGTACTGCGGAATGTACCCGGCAGACAGCTCCAAGTACCCGGATCTGAGAGATGCGCTGGAAAAACTGCAACTCAACGATGCGGCACTTCAGTTTGAACCGGAGACCTCTCTTGCGCTGGGATTTGGTTTCCGCTGTGGTTTTCTGGGACTTTTGCATCTGGAGATCATTCAGGAAAGACTGGAGAGAGAATATAAACTGGATCTGGTGACAACAGCGCCGGGTGTTATCTACAAAGTGCACAAGACCAACGGAGAGGTCATAGAGCTGACCAACCCGTCGAATCTGCCGGATCCGTCCGAGATTGAATACATGGAAGAACCGCTGGTAAAGGCAGAGATTATGGTGACATCCGAATTTATCGGTGCGATCATGGAACTGTGTCAGGAAAGACGTGGCGAATATCAGGGAATGGAATACATCGAAGAGACCAGAGCGGTATTGAAATACCACCTGCCTCTGAATGAGATCATCTATGATTTCTTTGATGCGCTCAAATCCAGATCCCGTGGTTATGCGTCTTTTGATTATGAAATGCTCGGCTATGTCAAATCTGATCTGGTCAAGCTGGACATCCTGATCAATAAAGAAGAGGTGGATGCGCTGTCCTTTATTGTATTTGCGGGAAGTGCTTATGAGAGAGGAAGAAAGATGTGTGAGAAGCTGAAAGACGAGATCCCGAGACAGCTTTTTGAAATTCCGATCCAGGCAGCCTGTCGGAAGCAAGATCATTGCCCGTGAGACAGTAAGAGCCATGCGTAAGGACGTACTTGCCAAGTGCTACGGCGGTGATATCAGCCGTAAAGAAGAAGCTTCTGGAAAAGCAGAAGGAAGGAAAGAAGCGTATGCGCCAGGTTGGAAATGTAGAAATTCCACAGAAGGCATTTATGAGTGTATTAAAACTGGACGACAAATAGATAGACAAAGGATAATCGAGTAGGCTGGCTCCTACTCGATTCGTATACTTTGTACACTATCTCGCTTAACAGCTCGATGATGTACATTCGCCAAGTACAGATTCTTTGCAAGCACAAATCTGTACTTGGCTCATCCTTACACAAAAAAGGCAGGAGCGGTTTCCCGAGGAAAGGTTCCTGCCTTTTGCACAGAAAAAGGAGAAAAGCAGATGCGACCTTTAGAACTATATATTCATATTCCGTTTTGTGTGAAAAAAAAATGTGCATATTGTGATTTCCTTTCCGGTCCGGCCGGAGAAAAGGAAAAAGAGGAATATGTGAAAATGCTGGTCGATGAGATCAGAAACTGTCCGGATACAGTGCAGAATTACAGGGTGATTTCCATTTTTTTCGGAGGCGGAACCCCATCTCTTCTTACCGGTGAGCAGATTAAAGCATTGATGGATACGGTCAGGGAAATATTTACGTTGGATGAGGACGCAGAGATCACGCTGGAAATGAATCCGGGAACGGTAACGGAAGAAAAACTGCGAAAGTACAGACAGGCAGGGGTGAACCGTCTGAGTATCGGTCTGCAGTCGGTCAATGATGAGGAACTTCGTCTGCTTGGAAGAATCCATACTTATGAAGAATTTCTGAAGCATATCATCTGGCGAGAGCCAATGGTTTTGCAAATATCAATGTAGACCTGATCTCGGCAATTCCGGGGCAGACGGTGGAAAGCTGGAGGCGTACACTGGAGCAGGTAATGGCACTTTTCCCGGAGCATATTTCTGCTTATAGTCTGATCTTGGAAGAGGGAACAACTTTCTATAAAAAATATGTAGAAGACGAGGCAAAAGAAGGCCAAAGCTTCCGGATGAGGATGCGGAGCGTCAGATGTACTGGGATACAGAAACGCTGATGGAGAAGAACGGATATCACCGTTACGAGATTTCCAATTATGCTAAGGAGGGATATGCCTGCCGGCACAACCTGGGATATTGGGAGAGAATTCCGTATCTGGGATTTGGAATTGGTGCAGATCTCTGGTTCCCGGGGATCTGATTGGAAAATGCAGGAAGCTGAAAGGAAAAATGAGTCGCTACACGAACCCGGATCAGTTAAGGGAGTATGCACATTCCTACAGGAACAAATTTCAGGCAGAGCTTCTGACAGAAACTGAGGAGATGGAGGAATTTATGTTTCTTGGACTGCGGAAAATGAACGGAATCTCAAAAAAAAGAATTTTCAGAGTATTTTGGGAAAAGTCTGGAGGATATTTACGGTGAACCGATTTGCAAACTGGAAAGCTTAAAGCTTCTTGGCAGGATGATGACAGAGTATGGCTTTACAAAACGGGGGATCGATGTCAGCAACAGTGTGTTTGTAGAGTTTCTGCTGGAAGAGTAAAATTTGGAAAATCAGAAAAAAAATATAAAAGTATACTTGACAAATAGGTTTTATAGCATATAATGACATCATCGAGTTAAACCTATCAAAACAGTAGGAAAAGAAAGGAGAACTACGATGTCAAAAATTTATAATGGTGCTTTAGAGCTTGTTGGAAATACTCCTCTTGTAGAGGTGAAAATATTGAAGAAGAATTAGGATTAGAGGCAAGAATCCTTGTGAAACTGGAATATTTTAACCCGGCCGGAAGTGTAAAAGACAGAATTGCCAAAGCAATGATCGAGGATGCTGAGGAAAAGGATTATTAAAAGAAGGTTCTGTTATCATTGAGCCTACTTCGGGAAATACGGGAATCGGCCTTGCATCGATTGCAAAGCAGTCAAAGGATACCGTATCATTCTTACTATGCCGGAGACAATGAGTGTAGAAAGAAGAAATATCCTGAAAGCATACGGAGCAGAGATTGTTCTGACAGAAGGCGTAAAGGGAATGAAGGGTGCGATTGAAAAGCAGATGAACTTGCAAAAAGAGATCCGGGGCAAATTTATATCCCCGGATACGAGTTAATCCGGCTAATCCGGAAGTGAAAAGACAACCGGATACCAGATCTGGAAGGATACAGACGGAGAAGTAGATCTGTTTATCTGCAGGTGTTGGTACAGGTGGAACACTGACCGGTGTCGGCGAATATCTGAAATCCCAGAATCGGATGTGAAGATCGTTCGCATTGGCTTCCGTAAGCTCACCGGTACTTTCTTGCATAGAAGGTGGCATTCCCACAAGATTCAGGGAATCGGAGCAGGATTTTGTACCGGACGTACTCAACACAACTGTATATGATGAAATATTTACTGTAGAAAATGATGACGCTTTTTGCAACAGGAAAGCCGCTTTGCAAAGAAAGAGGGAATCCTGGTAGAATTTCTTCGGGAGCCTGACTTTATGGAGCGATCGAACTTGCAAAACGTCCGGAAAACAAAGGAAAGACGATTGTGGCACTGCTTCCGGATACCGGAGACAGATATTACTCCACACCGCTCTTCACGGGTAGAATATGAATTTTTCAAAGAAAAAAGCAGATACGGACTTCGGGCACTGATCGACCTGTCCGTATACTCAAAAGAATCCCATGTTGCACTTGCAAAGAAGGTAGACAGTATTTCACCGCAGTATCTGGAACAGGTATTTGCGGCGGCACTCAAAAAAAAGCCGGAATCATTAAAAAGCGTGAAAAGACCGCAGGGGGGGGATACCTGTTGGCGAAGCCTGCCACAAAGATTTCGGTTGCGGAAATATTACGTGCGCTGGAAGGTGATTATCTCATCGAAGAAGAGGATGTAGAAGGCGCCGAGAACGGAAGAGAAGCTAGCTCAGGCTGTACAAGAGTGAAGTTATCGAACGTCTGAACAGAGGACTACAGGATATCCTTTTGAGAATCTTGCTTCTCTCTCTCTGACCTCCAAAAAATATCAGGAATACAGTGAATACAGTCAGGATATGTACTATTATATAGGGAGGAAGGGAGCAGGCGGTTCAGGCAGAAAAAGAAGGGATTCCGATTCAATCGGCAAACCATTCCGATGAGCCTCCGAAAGCAAATCATTGTGTCAGAAAATGGCTTCCACAATGATTTGAGTCTCATCTACATCAAGTTCTCAAATGAATTGGAATCCCTTCTTTCTGCCTGGTTTCCTCCCAAACTCCCCCACCCTCTTCCTGGAAGACAGAAAACATACAGACGGGACGCCCCCCAGTCTGATGATGTGGGAAAAAAACCGGTTGCTCCAGCCAGTTGTTGGTTAGTGGGAAGTGTGGAGCCCCAAAGTAGAAAATGCATCATCTCAAAACAGCCTAATCCCCAAAATTCGCAGACAAAAACAGCGTAGTCCCAGAAAGTAGAAAATACATCATCTTTAAAACAGTCCGATCCCAATATTTGCGGACGAAAAAATGGCGCACCATTAAGTCCCGCCCCAGTAAAATCCTTTATAGTATGTCCTGTAAGCGCCCTGTTGACAAAGTGAATAGTAAGTGGTACATTTATAAGCGTAGAAAATGTTAGCACCTCAGACATAACGAGTGCTAATAACAAAAAAGGAGGTAGCATATGGAAGCCATACAGGAACTTAGGTGAGCGAAGACGGGGCGATCTTACATGCACCATTAAGAAACTATCTTTGAGACTTGAGAGCCTGTGGGATCCAGAACGATTTAAGTATACGGATTTGAATTTGAAGCCTGGCAACGATCCGAAATGAGATGGCAGACCTTGAAGAACTAGGATATATCGTGCAGCCGCATACATCGGCAGGAAGAATTTTCCTTCCAGATAAAGGTTACCGGTTTTATGTGGATCATCTGATGGAAAAAAGACCGGGAAGTCAAAGAAATGAAGGACTTTGTAATAGAAAAACCCAGAAGATGGATGAGGTATTAAAGAAGGTTGCAAAGATGCTTGCAAACAACACCAATTATGCGACAATTGTTTCAGCACCGACTTACAGTGAAACAAAGTAAAGTTTATGCAGCTGTCCAATGTAGATGAGAAACATATACTGGCAGTTATCGTAATGAACAAAACATGGTGAAAAGAATCAGATGATCGACGTGGAAGAACCGCTCGACAACGAAACTTTACTGAAACTGAACATTCTGCTGAATACAGCATTGAATGGGCTGTCACTGAAGAAATCAATCTGGGAACGATTTCCAAACTGAAAGAGCAGGCAGGCGTGCACAGTGAGATTGTTTCCCATGTGCTGGATACACTGGGTGAGACACTGGTGAAAAAGGAATGAGGATCTGCAGATTTACACAAGTGGCAACAAATATTTTGAAATATCCGGAACTTTCTGATTCAGCGGAGAGGCAGGTGAACTTTCCACATTTGAGGAGAAACAGCAGCTGGCAAATCTGGTAACGGAATCCCTTTTGGGGGAAGAAAATAAAGAAATTCAGGTTTATATCGGAAATGAAAGCCCGATACAGACCATGAAAGATTGCAGTGTTGTTACTGCAACTTATGAACTGGGAGAGGGCATGCATGGAACAATCGGTATCGTAGGACCGAAACGAATGGATTATGAAAATGTTGTTGACAACCTCAAAAACTTAAAGTCCCAGTTAGACGGTATTTTTGATAAAAAAAGGACAATCCTAGAAAAAGGTGGTAAAAACATGGCAGAGAACAAAAAAGTCATGGAAGAACCAGGCAGTAGATACAAAAGAAACCAAAGCCGAACAGACATGTGAAGAAACAAAGGACACAAAGGAGACGGCGGCAGAGGGAAACAAAAGAAACTGCAGCCGAAGAAAAAGGATACAAAGAAAGAAGAGAAATCAAAAAAAGGGTGCCTTTGGAAAGAAAAGAAAGACAAAAAAAGACGAACAGATCGAAGATTTAAACGACCGTCTGAAACGTCAGATGGCAGAGTTTGATAATTTCCGTAAACGTACGAAAAGAAAAAAGCGCAGATGTTTGACATGGGAGCAAGAACAATCATTGAAAAATTCTCCGGTTATTGACAATTTCGAGCGTGGGCTTGCAGCTGTACCAGAGGAAAAACAAAGGATGATGCTTTTTGTTACCGGTATGGATAAAATATATAAGCAGATGCTGACAGAATTAGATGAATCGGGGTGAAACCGATTGAGGCACGTTGGAAAGGAATTCGATCCGAATCTGCACAACGCGGTGATGCATGTGGAGGAAGAGTATGAACCGGGGAACAGTTGCCCAGGAATTCAAAAAGGTTACACCTACAAGGACAATGTGATCCGCCACAGTATGGTCAAAGTGGCTAATAAGCCTTTTATTTCGCAAGTAAATCATAAAAAACAAAACAATTTTATTTGATCATAAAAAGGAGGAAAAACAATGGGCAAAATTATTGGTATTGACTTAGGAACAACAAACAGCTGTGTAGCCGTTATGGAAGGTGGAAAACCAACCGTTGTGCAAACCAGAAGGTGCAAGAACAACACCTTCAGTTGTTGCATTTACAAAAACAGGAGAAAGACTTGTAGGTGATCCTGCAAAACGTCAGGCAATAACAAATGCTGAGAAGACGATTTCTTCCATCAAACGTGATATGGGTACGGATTATAAAAAACCATCGACGGACAAAAGTACAGTCCACAGCAGATTTCCGCTATGGTACTTCAGAAATTAAAGGCTGATGCAGAAGGATACCTTGGAGAAAAGGTTACAGCAGCTGTTATCACAGTTCCGGCATATTTTAATGATGCCCAGCGCCAGGCAACAAAGGATGCAGGAAAGATTGCAGGTCTTGAAGTAAAGCGTATTATCAATGAGCCGACAGCAGCAGCTCTGGCATACGGCCTTGACAACGAAAAAGAGCAGAAGATCATGGTATATGACCTTGGTGGCGGTGTCTGATGTATCTGTGATCGAAATCGGTGACGGCGTTATCGGATGCAGGTGCAGGCGACATCCTTCTTCTTTGATGTAACACCACTTTCACTTTCTATCGAAACAATGGGTGGTGTAGCAACAAGACTGATCGAGAGAAACACAACAATCCCGACAAAGAAGAGCCAGATCTTCTACAGCAGCTGATAACCAGACAGCCGTTAGATATCAATGTTGTACAGGGTGAAAGACAGTTTGCAAGAATAACAAGTCCCTCGGACAGTTCAGAGCTGGATGGAATTCCGCCGGCTCACGTGGAATCCCACAGATCGAAGTTACATTCGATATTGATGCAAACGGTATCGTAAATGTATCTGCAAAGATCTGGGAACAGGAAAAGAACAGCACATCACAATTACAGCAGGATTATATGTCGATGCAGATATCGACAAAGCAGTCAAAAAAGAAGCCTGAGAATATGAAGCTCAGGATAAGAAAAAAAGAAGGCATCGATACAAGAAACGATGCGACGCGATGGTATTCCAGACAGAAAAAGCACTTGGAAGAAGTTGGTGATAAGATCGATGCAAGAGACAAAGCAGCAGTAGAAGCTGACGTACAGGCTCTGAAAGATCTGCTTGCGAAAGCAAACAGAAGAAATGACAGATGCTCAGGTTGCTGAAATCAAAGCAGCCAAAGAAAACTGATGGAATCCGCTCAGGGCGTATTCACAAAGATGTATGAACAGGCCGGCGCACGGACAGAAATGGCGGTCCTGATATGAATGCAGGGCGCAGATACAGGCTATCGTCCGATGATGGTTGTAGACGGTGATTAAATAGAAAGCAATCTAGAGACGAATCGTAATGGATGCCAAACACAGGTTGTTCACAGGCAGGCATGGCGGTTCCTGGGTGCGTCCTTCTTAAGGAACTGCAAACAGGCAGGTAAAGAAGGTGATTGATATGGCAGAGAGCAAGAGAGATTATTATGAAGTCCTTGGCGTATGACAGAGGGCGGAACGGACGATGAAAAAAAAGCATATCGTTGGTTAAAAAAATACCATCCCGATATGAACTAGGAGATGCAAAGAAGAAAAGAAATTTAAAGAGGCATCGGAAGCATATGCTGTGTTAGGATGCGGACAAACGGCGTCAGTACGATCAGTTTGGTCATGCTGCGTTTGAAGGCGGTGCAGGAGGAGCCGGTGGATTCGGCGGTTTTGATTTTCACCGCGATATGGGAGCATTATCTTGGTGATATTTTCGGAGATCTTTTCGCGGTCGCAGCAGACGTGCGTAATGAATCGATGAAAGGTGCCAATGTCAGGACAGCGGTGGGGATTACCTTTGAGGAGGCAGTATTCGGATGCGAAAACAAGCTGATTCTGAATTGAAGGATGAGAGTGTGTACAACCTGCCACAGGTGCAAACCAGAACCAGTCCGGAGACTTGTCCAAAATGCGGCGGAAAAGGCCGATCGTATATACACAGCAGTGCTGGCACGGTAGACTCAACAGACCGCCGGACTGTCATGGAAGCGGTAAGATCGTCGTGAGAAATGTGCGGACTGTGGTGGAACGCGGTTACATATCACAAACCGCAAGAAGATCAAAGTGACAATCCCGGCAGGTATTGACAATGGACAGAGCGTCCGTATTCGTGAAAAAGGGTGAACCGGGGTGAATGGCAGGTCCAAGGGGAGATCTTCTGGTAGAAGTTACGGTTTCCAGACATCAATCTTCCAGAGACAGGATGTTCATATTTTCTCAACTGCACCAATTTCGTTTGCGCAGGCAGGCACTTGGTGGTGATGTGCGAATCAAGACAGTTGATGGTGATGTGATCTATACCGATAAAACCGGGAACTAAGACTGATACAAAAGTACGCCTGAAAGGAAAAGGGGTACCTTCTTTGAGAAATCCTCAGGTCAGAGGTGATCATTATGTGACGCTGGTTATTCAGGTTGGAAAAATGAAGTCGGAGAGCCAAAGAAGTGCTTAACATTTTGATCAGTTGACAGGAAATACACTGAACCAGGAAGCCAGATTACAGATCAAACAGGAAAGCCGAAAAAAAGGGTTCATGGAAAAAAAGAAACATTTGAAGAATAATAAAAAGGTGTTTGCCGAAAAACTCGATTGAATTTTTCACAGCCACCTTTTTTCTTCTTCGTCTTCAGTTCTCCTCCGATGACACCTCCGGAACGGCAGTGAAAACTTAACAACGACGGCGGCGATGATTGCGCTACACCGATCCAGTGCTACTAAAATACCCATAACACGTACCTCCTTTTCTCGTCTTTTTATAGTATAACACGGAGGCAAGTAAAATTAAATGAAAAACACAGCGTATTGTCAGTTTTGCGGATTTAAAATAGTAAAGGTTTAAGGTTAAGGAGGGCAAAACCAATATGGCACCGAAAAAACAGATAAAAGAAACAAAGGAAGAGGTAAAGGCGCTTACAGAAACTAAAGAAGAAGTAAAAACAGCAGTTAAAGCAAAGAAGATAAAGTCAAAGGAAAAGTAGAAGAAGTTAAAAGAAACTGCTAAAAAGAAGCTAATGTACCGAAAGAAGTAAAGGCTACTGTTGAAAAGAAAGCGCAGGAGGTAAAAAAGCTGCAGGAGAAGTGAAAAAAACAGTAGAAGAAACAGCTGAAAAAAGTCGCAAAAGAAGTGAAGAAAACTGCAGAGAAAGTTACAAAAAGAAGTAAAGAAAGCAAACACCAAAACAACAGCAAAAAATCTGCGGCAAAGAAAGAAATCAAAACAGAAGTTGTTCTTCAGTATGGTGAAAAAGAAGTAAACACAAAAGATATGATTGCTTCAGTAAAAAAGACTGGACAAAACAGAAACATAAAATTTCCGAGATCAAGAGTATTGAGCTTTATGTAAAACCGGAAGATTATGCAGGGCAATTATGTAATCAATGGCGAACATACCGGAAAAAGTATGGTTATAAGATAAGACTGAAGATTTAGTCCGAACCGCAATCTTTATTGAACGGTTCCGGACTTTTTTTTTTTAAGGAGAGAGGTAAAATGCAAAAAGTTTATACAGTATACCCCGACAGAAATCCTGTTTGGAGAAAATGCACAGGCAGAAGTTGGGGAAAGAAGTTAAGAAATGGGGGCGGCCGTGTGTATTTATCGTATATGGCGGTGGAAGCGGTGGAAGCTGGCGCGGACTTTGCGCAGGTAGAAGAAGCCCCTGAAAGAAGCGCGATCTCTTGCTTATGAGGAATTTGGCGGAGTAAAGCCAAACCCCGGATGGCATGGCTGGCGCACAGGAAGGCGTTGAGAAAGAAATTGAGTTCGGTGTGCGGATTTTCCTTGCAGTAGGCGGTGGAAGTTCTATTGATACAGCAAAGGCAATCGCCCATGGTGTGGCAAACCGACTGGTCTCTGAGGAAACTTGGGAGGTGAAATCATACTTCTACCGAGATCGACAATTTGATGCGTACTAGCGATTGCGCGAAGAAGAAACCTAAAGTCATGATTGCGAACCGGCGCCCAAAAACATCAGACGGCAAAAGTGAACGTGATACCGAAGATAACGGGAGCGATATTTATTCAAATACGAGAAATCGTGACAATGACGAGATTGCGGTGAGGGAGTTCTTGGTGGGTTGTGATTGAAAATGGAAAGAAAGGTCTGAGAATCCGACAGACTACGATGCCATGAGTGAAATCATGTGGGCAGGAAGCCTTTCACATAATGGTCTGACAGGTCTCGGAAGGAAGCAAAATTTTTTCTGTACATAAGCTCGGACATGCGCGGGTGCAAAAATATGATAAGGCGCATGAGATTGCAACCCTTTCAGCTGTCTGGGATCCTGGGCAGAATATGTCCTATAAAACGATGAAGAAAGATTTGCGCATTACGCAAAAAGTATGGGGCGTAGAGGAAGAAGATGTGGCGAAAGCGCAAAGAGGAATTCGCCGGACGGTAGAATATTTCCGTGAGATTCATGCCGACAAATTTAAAAGGAACTGGAGATATCAGAGGAAGATCTGCGGGAACTTTCTATGGCGGCGACATTAAATGATACCGTAAAACTTTCAAAATCAAAGAACTTACTGCCGAAGATGTATACCAGATTTTTCGAGCGACAGGGAAAATAAGATGGAAATGAAAGTTTTACAGACAAGTGTTCACTTGTAATTCCAATGGCACTTCAGAATCTGATCAATGTGGGTGTGACGGCGACCAGACGTGCTGATGCTGGAAAGAGTCAGCGAAAAAGTTCTTTCAGGTGCATCCCTTGCAGGGCAGATACAGTTTGTCATGACACTGATCCTTTTTCGGTACAACATCAGGTGCAACGGTTTTGACCGCACAGTACTGGGGAAAGAAAGATACACAGACGATTGAAAAAAATCCTTGGAATGGGAATGACCATCGGTGTCAACTATTGCAGCTCTTTTACCATTGTTGCGGAAATCATTCGGAAGTCTTTGCTTCACATCTATACCAGTGACCCGGCCGTGATCGCAGAAGGTGTGAAATATTTGCGGATCGTGGCGCTTTCCTATGTCCTGATGGCGGCAACGCAGGTCTATCTTTACATTATGCGGAGTATCGAGCAGGTTGTGATTGCAACGGTTGTCTACAGCGCGTCACTAATTTGTAATGTCCTGGTAATGCGCTTCTTATTTTTGGCTTATTTGGTTTACCGAAGATGGGAATTATGGGTGCGGCAATCGGAACTCTGACAGCAAGGATCGTAGAACTTATCATTGTAATCTGGTATGCAAAAGTAAAAACCATGACGTTAGATCAGCAGTGATCGGTCATCTGGGAAGTGCTGCGGTGGCAGCAAATTCCTGTTGCTCAGGTTGCAAGACAGCTGGCAACGGTGGTTGCCTTTGGTGTATCCAATGCGACGGCCATTTATCTTGGTAAGACCATCGGTGCAAAAGAGTTTCATCTGGCAAAAGAATATGGAAAAAGATTTTTGTGGCTGAGTATTATTACCGGTGCGGTAGGAGGCGGCATCATTCTGATAGCTGCTCCGATTGCAAATCATGTGATGACACTCTCACAGGAAGCGCAGGGTATCTTTATTTTATGTTTTTTTGTTATGTCTTACTTTACACTCTGCCAGGCGATCAATACGAGTATCAACAGAAAAAAGCACCAAAAGCACTTAGACCATATTCCCAGGGATATGTACACGGGGAATCCTTTATTCAGCAGGACAGATTGCGATCAATCCGGCTACTGACACCGTAGAAGCAGCATACCATCGAGGACAGGTCAGATCAGGTGTTGCAAGAATATCGATGATCCTTTGAAGAAGCAGGAAACTTCTTTGATAAAGTATCATTAAAGATGACTTGTTTCCCTTGCTGGATATGGGAGACTTCGCCGCATTTTTAACGAAGTTTATGCAAAATAATTTTACATCAAAACCAGCCAGAAGCTGTGTTGCCGTGGAAGATACTTCCAAAGAATCTTCTTTGCGAAATTGAAGTGATCGCAGTAGTAGAAGAAATAAGGATTTATAAATCTAAAAATTAGAGGTTTGGCGTTATGGCAGAAGCAAAAACAGCAGATGTTCACCGGAATCATGTTCTTCCTGTGCACATGCGGGTTCCTGCGACAGATGCGAAGAAAGATCTGAAAGCACCGGCAAATCCGTATTCACAGGTAAAAAAAGTAATTGGAGTAGTCAGTGGTAAAGGTGGAGTCGGCAAATCAATGGTGACAGCATCTCTTGCACGTATGATGGTACAGCAGGGATATTCGGTTATATTCTGGATGCGGATATCACAGTAATCATCTATCCCGAAGATGTATGGAGTGCATGGAAGTGCAGTCGGAAGCGAGGCGGGAATGTTCCCGTGCGTTGCAGAAGACGGCACGAAGATCATGTCGGTCAATCTACTTCTGGAACACGAATCAGATCCTGTCATCTGGGAGACCGGTGATCGCAGGAGTAGTAACCCAGTTCTGGACTGATGTAATGTGGGGAGATCTGGATTTTTATTTGTTGATATGCCACCGGGAACAGGGGATGTTCCTCTTACGGTATTCCAGTCACTTCCGGTAGACGGCGTTGTGATCGTGACTTCTCCACAGGATCTGGTACAGATGATCGTAGAGAAAGCTTACAATATGGCTATTGGAATGTCCGGACTGTGGAAAGAAAATATCTGTATTTGGGAAAGCCACATTGACGATTGCAGAAAACTTGGGGTAGAAGTACTCGGAAAGATGCCGATCGATCCGAAACTTGCCGGAGATTGTAGAACAGGAGAAGTTCTATGAGGCAGACAACCAGTATCTTAAAAACATCATTGACAAGTTCAATTAAGAAGAAAGCTCCGGCGAGGATGATCACGGGGGCTTTTAGCCATAGAGGCACGGAAAATGTGAAAAGCCATATCATGACAGGACGGATAACAATTGGCAAGGAACATGTGTTTATGGTATGATAACAGGTAGCAAAAAGCGGAGGCAGAAAGAACATGGACGAGAATCTCCCGGTGATCCGGATTTCGGTGCGAAACCTTGTGGAGTTTATTTTAAGAGAAGGGGATATTGACAATCGAACAGGAGGCGGACAAGATCCGGAGAATATGCAGATGGGAAGTCGGATTCACCGGAAGATCCAGAGACAGATGGGATCGGATTATCAGGCGGAGGCATTCTTTAAGACAGAGATTGTCTGTGATGGGTTTACTTTGAAAAATAGAAGGTGCCGATGGACTGATTCATACAAAAAGAGCAGGTCATGGTAGATGAGATCAAGGGTGTTCTGCGGAACTTGACCGGGTGCAGGAGCCGGCAGGCATTCATCCGGCACAGGCAAAATGTTATGCCAGCATGGTAGCAGAAACAGGAAGGGGCGGATGAGATCGGGGTACAGATGACCTATTGCCAGATGGAGACGGAAGAGGTGAAAAGTTTCAGTATTCTTATCAGAGTAACGAACTGAAAGTCTGGTTCGATGAAGTTATTCGACAGTATAAAAAATGGGCAAAGTTCAGATTGAATGGAGAAAGGCAAGAAATGCATCTATTAAAGGGATTGAATTTCCGTTTCCATATCGTAAAGGGCAGAGAGCTTGCGGTATCTGTTTACCGGACGATTCTTCGGAAGAAAAAGTTGTCTATCCAGGCACCAACCGGAGTGGGGAAGACGATTTCAACGGTATTTCCGGCAGTGAAAGCGGTTGGAGAAAGAACTGGGTGAGAAGATTTTTAATCGACGGCAAAGACAATCACCCGGACGGTGGCGGGTACATTCCCAAAACTTACGGGAACAGAATCTGAAGTTCAAGGTGATCACTTTAACGGCAAAAGAAAAAATCTGTTTCTGTGAGGAGACAAGCCGCAATCGGATGACTGCCCATATGCCAAAGGGCATTTTGACCGGGTAAATGACGCGGTCTAGGCTTTGATGCAGGAAGATGTGATGAGCCGGGAAGTGTTGGAAAACGCAGGCAAAAGAAAGCATAAGGTCTGTCCATTTGAAATGGCACTGGATGTGTCGACCTGGGTGGATGGTGTGATCTGCGATTATAATTATGTGTTTGACCCGGATGCCCGGCTCAGGCGTTTCTTTGCAAGTGGCGCTGGAGGATATTTGTTTCTGATCGATGAGGCACACAATCTGGTAGAGGCAAAGTGGACGGCAGATGTACAGTGCAGAGTTATACAAGGAGGACTTTCTTGCGGTGAAACTGAGTAAAGGGAGAAACACCGCAGTTTGCAAAAGACTGGAGGCATGCAATAAAGATTCTTCTGGCAATGAAAAAAGGAGATTAGTAGAAAATATAAGGTGCTGGACAATATTTCGCATTTTGAATCCAGCTTATGAATGTACTATCTGAGACAGACCGGTATCTCGAGGAATGTGTGTGGATAAAGAAGTCCGGGGAAACCGTATTGGATTTTTATTTTCAAGTGGGTCTTTCCTGAATATATATGATGGGTTGGATGAGAACTATGTCATCTATGCAGGTATCAGGAGAATGGAAGATTTGTTCTGAAGTTGTTTTGTGTTAACCTGGCGGGCAAATTCGCAGAAATGTTCTGGATGGGGAACAGTGCTGTATTCTTTTTTCGGCAACACTTCTGCCAATCAGTATTCTGATTTTTTTCCCCGTCTACCGGTTTATGGAAGATGTGTATCAGAATTTATACAGTTTCGCATCAGATGAAGAAGAGATGGAACTGGTTATTCAGCAGAAGCACATGGATGAAGAAGAACGGAAAATTTCTATGCATTTGAAAAATGGGAAGAGAGAAAAGTCTGATCGGTTTTGAGCCTTTATGGATTCTTCAGAAGATGAATTGATCTGACAAATGAGAAGCTGATCCGGGACACTGATCATCGGAACAGGGTCGCCGCAGGTGTGGGGGAATGAGCGGGAAATCCTGAAAGCTATTTTGACCAGAAGGGGACTTTACGGATTTGACTATGCTTACCGGTATCCGGGGATGAACAAGGTCCTGCAGGCGGCAGGAAGGGTGATCCGCACAGAGGATGACCGCGGAGTGATACTTCTTCTGGATGAGCGTTTTCAGAGGGAGAAGGAAAGAGATTTTCCCGAAAGAATGGGCGGACTGTGAAAGATGCCGGTTAGACATTGTGGAAGAAAAATCCAGTTGTTCTTCGGTCTGGACGACAACAAAGAGTTGGTCGGAATTCTTTGAGTACACAGTAGTCCGGAATAAAAGCGATGCCAAGTCCGATCCGTGCGAAGTCGATCAGAAGATCGTTCTTTGCTCAACTCGATTTCAAAGGAACCAGATCCAACTGATCTTTGCTGGAAGAGAGAATGCAGAAATTCACTGGTTGTACTTTTTCTGTCCAGCATGATGATCGGATAACGCCGCAGTTCTTTGAGGGAAAGCTTTTTTCCCCTGCAGTTCCGCAAAGGACTGGTTTGCGATAAAGACATCGTGAAAATCACGGATCTTTTCGGAAGGAGGCAAGACTGCCAAGGTAAACGTTCGGATAGTTAGCGACAATGAGATCTACCTGACCGTTCTCCAGAAGTTCCGTACAATTTGATCGAAGTGGCATTGGTCACTTTATATGTGCGTTGGGAAAAGCTTTGTGGAAACGCTCCAGATAAGGAACCGAAAATACCGGCAGATGGTGTCGCTGGCACCGATTCCCCCGCGCTTGATCAGATTGATCGCCGGTTCTGATACCGGCGCAGAAGGATCTCGCCTTCCGGGGTGAGCTGAACTTTGTGCTTCGGATGAAAAGAACCTGATCCAGTTTCTTTTCCAGTGGCACAATGGACTGGCTGACAGCGGACTGTGAAATAAAGAGGCGCTTGGAAGCCTCAGAAAAGCTGAGCGTGTCTGCAACATAATAAAATACTTTATATAATTCATAGTTGATATCCATTATTAGTCCTCCTTATAAAACCTATTAGTATTATAAGTGATAAAAAATGAAATTTCAAAGAAAACCATTTTTGACAAATGAAGGCAAGGGTTGCTAAACTATAGACAAAAAAGAAGGAGAAAAAAGGATGGCAAAAAAAAATGTGATCAATAGTTTTGAGATCGGTGCATACGAGGACTAGATTTTTATGAAATATGAAAAAATATAAGGTAGCGGATGAACTTTATGGCAAGGAGTGCCGGATATCATGAAGGTGACAAAAATTATGATGTCTTATTTGGTGGGCAACGAGAAGAAACTGAGCATTGAGACGAAGTGGAAGGAAATATACAGGATTTTTTCAACAGAGAATAATTTGGCTTCATATGGCAGATGTGTAGGACTTTTTTGGCGGACTTGCAATCCTGAGGGGAGCGATCATCACCGCTTTTTTCAATGGCGGCACTTGTGCTTATGAAAGCAGACTGGAAGAGACTGATCCCGCAGATGTCAGCGGGTGCTGGCAATATTTCTGGCGCACCGCGGTGGCAGGATTTCTGTTCTCAAGAGACTTTAACCGTGTTCTAAATGATCTTTCATCATATTTTCTTTAACAATAACTTATGGATCATGATCCGGCAGAGACTATATGATCCACAGAGATCCGTGTTCTGGATACATACTGGTCAGATCACTGCCGTCATACAACATTCTCGACAGAACTTACAGACGTTTCATTCGGCGACGGCGATTACAGAGAGCCGATGGAAGAGACTTACAAACAGTACATCGCTGATCACAGCGAGATCTTCAAAGGAAGAGAAGACAAATTTGTCTGCCTGATGGATCTTGCACTGATGGCAATGAGAAAATTAAAACGTGAAGGAAAATTACAGGATCAGGAAGAATCCGATGAGATCAATGCATGCAGTATCGTTGTGCCGATTGAAGTAGACGGTGTGGAAGAAGAGTGGCTTGTAAACTTTAAGAACGAGACACATAACCATCCGACAGAGATCGAGCCATTCGGTGGAGCTGCTACCTGCCTCGGAGGAGCCATCCGTGACCCACTGTCAGGACGTACATATGTATACCAGGCAATGCGTGTTACAGGAGCCGCTGATCCAACCGTATCTGTAAAAGATACATTAAAAGGAAAGCTCCCACAGAAGAAACTGGTTAGAGAAGCAGCACACGGATACAGCTCTTATGGTAACCAGATCGGACTGGCAACCGGAGCAGTAAAAGAGATCTATCATCCGAATTATGTTGCAAAAACGTATGGAGATCGGAGCAGTACTCGGGGCAGCACCAAGACGTGCAGTCATCAGAGAAACTTCGGATCCGGGAGATATCATTATCCTTCTCGGCGGACGTACCGGACGTGACGGATGCGGTGGAGCAACCGGATCTTCCAAAGTACATACAGAAGAGTCTATCGAGACCGAGCAGAAGTACAGAAAGGTAATGCACCTACAGAAAGAAAGATCCAGAGATTATTCAGAAGAGAAGAAGTCAGTAAGCTGATCAAGAAATGTAACGACTTCGGTGCAGGCGGAGTATCCGTTGCTATCGGAGAACTTGCAGACGGACTTCAGATCGATCTTGATAAAGTGCCTAAGAAATATGCCGGTCTTGACGGAACAGAGATTGCAATCTCTGAATCTCAGGAGCGTATGGCAGTTGTGGTAGATCCAAAAGATGTAGATGAATTCATGAAATATGCATCCGAAGAGAACCTGGAGGCAACAAAAGTAGCAGTTGTAACAGAAGATCCAAGACTGGTACTTTCATGGAGAGGAAAAGAGATTGTAAATCTTTCACGTGCATTCCTTGACACCAACGGAGCACACCAGGAGACAACGGTAGCAGTTGACATTCCGAACAGAAAAGACAGTATCCTTGTAAGAGAAGATGTGAAAGATGTAAGAGAAAAATGGCTTGGTATGTTAAAAAGACCTGAATGTATGCTCACAGAAAGGTCTGGTAGAGATGTTCGACGGATCGATCGGAGCAGCTTCTGTATTCATGCCGCATGGTGGAAAATATCAGAAGACAGAGACACAGGCGATGGTTGCAAAACTTCCAGTATTAACAGGAGACTGCGATACTGTAAGTATGATGAGTTATGGATTTGATCCATATCTGTCTACATGGAGTCCGTATCACGGAGCAATTTATGCAGTGACAGAATCTATCGCAAAGATCGTAGCAGCAGGCGGTGACTACAGCAAGATCCGTTTCACATTCCAGGAATACTTCCGTCGTATGACAGAAGATCCACACAGATGGAGCCAGCCGTTTGCAGCGCTTCTTGGAGCTTACAATGCACAGCTTGGATTCGGTCTTCCTTCTATTGGCGGAAAAGACAGTATGTCCGGAACGTTTGAAGACATTGATGTACCGCCGACACTGGTATCGTTCGCAGTAGACATTGCAAAAGAGAAAGACATTATTTCACCGGAACTTAAGAAAGCCGGAGATAAACTGGTATGGCTTCGCATTGAGACGGATAATTACGATATTCCTATATACGGAAAGGTTATGGATCAGTATGGTAAGTTTACCGAAGATATCCACAGCGGCAAGATCGTAGCAGCTTATGCATTAGACAGACATGGTATAAGTACAAAGCAGTCAGCAAGATGGCTTTCGGTAACGGCATGGGTGTGAAGATTGAGCATAATGTAGATGCAAGAGATTTATTTGCACCGGCATTCGGAGATATCATTGCAGAAGTACCTGCAGATAAGGTGTCTGAACTTGGAATTACCTATACCGTGATCGGTGAAGTGACAGATAATGCGGCAATCGAATATAAAGATGTGAAGATCGCATTAGAAGAGGCAGTATCTGCATGGGAAGAGACGCTGGAAAAGGTATTCCCGACCAATTCCGGAGCGGAAGGACAGGACGAGAAGGTGGAGACAGGATTATATGATACATCAGATATCTATATCTCAGCCACAAGATTGCGCAGCCAACAGTATTTATCCCGGTAATGCCAGGAACAAACTGTGAGTATGACAGTGCGAAAGCATTTGAAAGAGCAGGAGCAAAGGTGATCACAAAGGTATTCAGAAATATGAGTGCATCTGATATCGTTGATTCGGTAGAAGTATTCGAAAAAGCAATCGGACAGTCACAGATCATCATGTTCCCTGGCGGATTCAGTGCTGGTGATGAACCAGACGGATCAGCAAAATTCTTCGCAACGGCATTCCAGAATGCGAAGATGAAAGAAGCAGTAGAAAAATTACTGAATGAGCGTGACGGACTGGCACTTGGTATCTGTAACGGATTCCAGGCACTGATCAAGCTTGGTCTGGTACCAGGTGGAAAAAATCACAGGACAGTTACCGGATTCACCGACTCTTACATACAATACGATTGGACGCCATATCTCCAAGATGGTCTATACAAAAGTGGTAACGAATAAATCTCCATGGCTTAGAGAGGCAGAGCTTGGCGGCGTATATACAAACCCTGCATCTCACGGAGAAGGAAGATTTGTTGCAAATAAAGAATGGCTGGACAGATTATTTGCAAATGGACAGGTTGCAACACAGTACTGTGATCCGGAAGGAAATATCACGATGGATGAAGAATGGAATGTCAACGGTTCTTACTGTGCGATCGAAGGTATTACAAGCCCGGATGGACGTGTACTTGGCAAGATGGCACACTCAGAAAGAAGAAACAGAAGCGTGGCAATGAACATTTACGGAGAACAGGATATGAAGATCTTTGAATCCGGAGTAAAATACTTCAGATAATGAAACAGACAGAGAGAAGAACAGAATTCTATGTATTGTGATAAATGCAATTCAGAGTGCGTTCTGTTTCAAAAAAAATGAATAAAAAATACAAGAAAAAGCACAAAATTGCAAAATCTGCAAGGGTTTTGTAAAAAGTTGACAAAAATAACAAAAACTGTAAAAATATCTTGCCAGATACACTTGTTTGCTTTACAATAGTAAAGGACAAGGCGTCAGGGAAAAACAGATGGCGTAAGTCATCTGTTTTTTTATAGTAAAGTATGCCTTTGAAAAGGATACGTATATTATTTAGGAGGTAGAAAGCTATGTCATATGTTGATGAAGTACTAGAGAAAGTAGTAGCTAAGAATCCTGCAGAGCCAGAATTCCACCAGGCAGTAAAAGAGGTATTAGAGTCATTAAGAGTTGTTGTAGAGGCTAACGAGGAGAAATTCAGAAAAGACGCTCTTCTTGAAAGACTTGTTGAACCTGAAAGACAGATCAAATTCCGTGTTCCATGGGTAGACGATAAAGGACAGGTTCAGGTTAATACAGGATACCGTGTACAGTTTAACAGCGCAATCGGACCATACAAAGGAGGATTACGTTTGCACCCATCTGTAAACCTTGGTATCATCAAATTCCTTGGATTTGAGCAGATCTTCAAGAACTCACTGACAGGACTTCCGATCGGCGGAGGTAAAGGTGGTTCTGACTTCGATCCTAAAGGAAAATCAGACAGAGAAGTAATGGCATTCTGCCAGAGCTTTATGACAGAACTTTGCAAATATATCGGAGCTGACACAGATGTTCCTGCAGGAGACATCGGAACAGGTGCAAGAGAGATTGGTTACATGTTCGGTCAGTACAAGAGAATCAGAGGCCTGTATGAAGGTGTTCTGACAGGAAAAGGATTAAGCTACGGCGGATCTTTAGCAAGAACAGAAGCTACAGGATATGGACTTCTCTACTTAACAGAGGAATTATTAAAGATCAACGGAAAAGACATCAAGGGAATGACAGTTGCAGTTTCCGGAGCTGGTAACGTTGCAATCTATGCAATCCAGAAAGCTCAGCAGCTTGGTGCAAAAGTGGTTACAGCAAGTGATTCTACCGGATGGGTATATGATCCGGACGGAATCGACGTTGCAGCATTTAAAGAAATCAAGGAAGTAAAACGTGCAAGACTGACAGAGTACAAGAACTACCGTCCTAATTCAGAATATCATGAAGGACGCGGAGTATGGTCTGTTAAATGTGATGTTGCTCTTCCATGTGCTACTCAGAATGAGCTCTTCCTTGAAGACGCAAAACAGTTAGTTGCTAACGGATGTATCGCTGTATGTGAGGGTGCTAACATGCCTACTACATATGAGGCAACTGAGTATTTGCAGGAGAACGGTGTAATCTTTGCACCTGGAAAAGCTGCGAACGCTGGTGGTGTTGCTACATCTGCTCTTGAAATGTCCCAGAACAGCGAAAGATTAAGCTGGACATTCGAAGAAGTAGATGCAAAACTGAAGAACATCATGGTAAACATCTGCCACAACATGGAAGATGCTGCAAAACGTTACGGAATGGAAGGTAACTATGTAGCAGGAGCTAACATTGCAGGATTTGAGAAAGTTGTAGATGCTATGACAGCTCAGGGAATCGTATAGAATTAGTATTTAATTTATCAGGCGACGGCTACTCGGACCGGAATAAAAAGTTAGTAATCCTTTCCTGTTCAGGTTCCGTCGGCGGGTAATACTAAAGGGGCAAAATTCTGCTAAAAGCAGGCATTCAAAATTTGAAACTCGGCATACGCCTCAAACAGTCAAATTTTGAATACCTGTTTGCCCCTTAAGTATTACCAATACCTTCTCCACATTCACTGGAAAGGATACCCAACTTTTATTCCGTGAGTATCGAATGCCTGAAGAATTAAGTGCCTTATACTGCGTTCTTCAAGGACCGAGAGGTCAACCCAGTTAATAAATTAAATATCAATTGTAGAAATTATTTAAAAAATTTGAAAAAAGGTGTTGACTTTCCACGAAACCAATGCTATACTAACGAAGTCGGTTCGAGAGAGACGACAAATTATATGGGATCATAGCTCAGCTGGGGGAGAGCATCTGCCTTACAAGCTAAATTGAGGGTCAGGATAGGTTGGCTAGAGCCCGGTTCATACCCATGGTGTCATTTTCAAAAGTTGATTATGGCGGGATAGCTCAGTTGGCTAGAGCACACGGTTCATACCCGTGGTGTCGCTGGTTCAAATCCAGTTGACGCTTTCGGAGGTGGCAGGTTCTATATATTGGTATACACAGCTCGGAAAAGAATCGGTTCTTTTTTATGCCCAATTACCTAACAAAGTAACAAGAAAAGTAAAATCGTTTATAATATTTTACATCGCCATGCGTTCGAAAGAAACTGCTGCCTACAGGAACTGTCACTGCCAGTTCATTGCGGATGCTTTGGCGGATTCTACAATATGGTAAGAACAGGGGTTAAAAGATGGTACCAAAGTTTATTCATTCGATTGTTGCGGGTGCATATGTAATATATTTAGGAGAAAAGCTGATCCACAGTTCACTTGCGGATAGACCGGAGATTATATACTTTATATAGCGGCAGGCGTAATATTCGCATTGATTGGTCTTTACTGGCTGGTAGGATCGGAATCAAGATGGTGAAAAGGAATACCGGGACGACAGCATTAAGGGGCCGTATGAATGAATCTGAGAATGAGACGGAAGAAGTAAAAGCAACAGAAGAACCGGTGGAAGAAACAGAAGAAAGCGCTACGCCAGAAAATGACAAACCAGTGAGATAAAAGATTAACAAAAAGATAAACAAAAATAAGGAGGAGAATATATGCGCGTAGGTATGGGATATGATGTACACAAGTTAGTAGAAGGAAGAGATCTGATCCTTGGTGGGGTGAAGATCCCTTAAGAAAGGACTTCTTGGTCATTCGGATGCAGATGTATTATTACATGCAATCATGGATGCGCTTTGGGGCTGCATCGCTTGGGGATATAGGAAAGCATTTTCCGGATACAGATCCGGCGTACAAAGGAATTTCCAGTATCAGGCTTTGGAGCATGTGGGAAGAATGATCGACGATTATATGTGATCGGCAATATCGATGCAACGATCATTGCGCAGCGGCCGAAGATGCGCCCACATATCGAGCAGATGGAAAAATGTGGCAGGCACTGCATATTGAAGGTGGATCAGGTAAATGTCAAGGCAACGACAGAAGAAGGACTTGGTTTTACTGGAACGGGAAGGAATTTCTTCACAGGCAATCTGTGCAATCGAAAAACTGACTAATTTCAGCAGTAATAGAAGGCACGGCGAAAAAGTAAAATGAAGATACTGAAAAAACTGAAGTCGAAAGAACATTTGGGCTTACAAGAACACTGTGGGGAACAGGTATTTACAGAAGATACGAAAGAATTTCTGGACTACTATTACACAGAAAAGACGAAGAATAACGAAATCTATGTGATCGAGACAGATCACGATATCCGCGATGATGCGGCTGAATTTATGTAATACAGATGGGGGAAAAAAGGCAGTAGAGAGCAGATACATTGTTGCAGTTGCAACAGAGCCTCTTTATCGGCACAGAGGTTATATGGCAGAATTATTAAGCAAGACAGCAAAGAGATCTGTATCAACAAAAAATGCCATTCTTTTTCCTGATGCCGCAAAATTGAAGAAAATTACTATCACATAATTACCGGACATCTATCGACCGATGTGGAATGCAAAAGGAACAGACGGGAAAGAACTGACAATACAGAAGATCGTGGGTGCAGAACGATTCCGGCGTGAGACTCAGAAAGGCAGAGGAAAAAGACTGTAAAAAGCTGGGAGATTTTTGCGGAAGAAGTTCTGGAAAAACAGAAAATACAGGTATATACCAAACGGGATCAAAATTTTTATTATATGCGCCTTTTGAAGGAACAGGAAAGTGAAAAAAGGCGGAATCCTGATCGCAGAGCAGGATGGAGAGATGCGAGGAATCCTTTGTTTTTGATGAAGAAGATGGGCTTGCAGTAAAGAGAGCCATTGCTCCGAAAGGGATATGAAGATGTTTTTGATAAGGCAGGAGTCATCCTCAAAAAAAAGAAGAAAAAAAAAACCGTTGATCATGGCACGGCTTTTGAATGTAGAAAGTCTTCTGTCTTCAATGGTGTGCAAAGAAGAGATGGATCTGGAGTTTGTTCTGTATGATCCGATTATCAGGGGAAAATAACTGTCTGTTTATGCTAAAGGCAATGTGAAGAACATCTTGTAGTCCGGACAAGGACAGCACACACCGGCAAAGATGATGCTGTGCAGAAGATCAGTATTGATGCGCTTACATCGATTGTATTTGGCTATAAAGAGCTGAAAAAGATTGAAGAGGAAGAAAAAGAGATCTTTCAGCAGAATTCAAAGAAGAAATCAGTAAATTGATGCCGTTTTCTCCTGTTTTTATCAACGAGATTGTCTGATAAGCGGGTTGACAAAATAGAAAAAAATCGCATACCATATGTACTAGACATGAATGAAACTGAAAAAGACGGAGAACGAAAAGAGTAGTTATCCTCAGAGTTCCATCAGAGAGGATCTGTCATCGGCTGAAAGCAGATCTGGGAGCAGGGATGATGAAGTGCATTCGGGAGTTGACCGGGCGAACGTGAAAGTGAAGATTTTACAAGTAGCCGGGCACGATGTGGCAGACGTTACAGGCCGTGAGAAAAAGCAGGGAGAGTCGCTTAATTTAGAGTGGAACCGTGGAAACTTCGTCTCTTTTTGAGACGGAGTTTTTTTTTATTCACAGGAAATTCCAAATCAGAGGTGAATGAAATGGGAGTTATTTCCTATATCAAAGAAGAAATCAAAGTAGTAAAAGAACGAGATCCGGCTATCAAATCGGATATAGAAGTACTTCTGTATCAAGCTTTAAAGGTAATGCTTCATTACAGGATCGCACATAAGCTGTATCTGAAAAAAACACTATTTTCTGGCACGGTGGGTGTCACAGCGTGGTGTCAGAAAGACCGGAATTGAGATCCATCCGGGCGCAACCATTGGAAAGGGGCTTTTATCGACCACGGAAGCGGCGTGATCATCGGCGAGACTGCAATCCTGGGTGATAATATTACACTGTATCAGGGAGTAACCTGGGTGGTACAGGAAAAAGAGCAGGGTAAGCGCCATCCAACGCTGGAAGACAATGTTATGGTCAGTGCCGGTGCGAAGGTCATCGGTTCCTTTACAATTGGAAAGAATTCCAAGATCGGAGCAGGATCTGTTGTTATCGAGGAAGTACCTCGAACTGTACCGTGTCGGTGTCAGGAAGAATTGTACGCATGGGTGACCAGAAAGTTCCGAGTGCTGACCTGGATCAGATCCATCTGCCAGATCCGGTATTGAATGATATCCGTCAGCTTCAGACTGACAATATCCGTCTGAAGAAAGAGCTGAAAGCATTGAAAGAAAAAACTCGCGAAAGAAAAAATAATCGAGGAAGCATAGAAAAAAGAAGGAGTAGCTTTATGAAAGTATTTAACACACTTACCACAAGAATCTGGATGATCTGCGTTCCGGTGAGCGTTCTCTTCTGGTATCAGGAGAAGATGAAAAAGAAGATCCACTGGATTTCGTGCTCTGGAAACCGAAAAAAAAGAAGGAGAGCCAGCATGGGAGTCTCCATGGAGCGAGGGACGTCCGGGATGGCACATCGAGTGCTCAGAGATGTCTAAGAAATACTTAGGCGAGCAGATCGACATTCATGCCGGCGGCGAGGATCTTGTATTCCCACATCATGAAAATGAGATCGCACAGAGTGAAGCTGCCAATGGCAAAAGAATTTGCAAGATACTGGATGCACAATGCATTCCTGAACATTGATAACAGAAAGATGAGTAAATCTCTCGGAAACTTCCGTACCGTACGTGAGATCAGCGAACAGTACGATCTGCAGGTACTTCGTTTCTTTATGCTGAGTGCACATTACAGAAGCCCACTGAATTTCAGTGCAGATCTGATGGAAGCATCCAAGAATGGTTTGGAGCGTATCGTAAATGCAGCAGATAATCTGAAGTTCCTTATGGGAAATGCAAAAGCAGAAGCAATCACAGATGCAGAAGCAGAAAACTTTGCAAAAACAGAAGAGTTTGTTGCAGGATTTGAAAAGGCAATGGACGATGACTTCAATACAGCAGATGCCGTTGCAGCAATCTTTGACCTTGTAAAATATATCAATACAACAACCGATGCAGAAAGTTCCAAAGAATATCTTCAGAAATTATTCGATCTGCTTGTGAAGTTAACAGGAGTTCTGGGACTGATCGTAGATAAGAAAGAAGAGATCCTGGACGAAGACATCGAGAAACTGATCGAGGAGCGTCAGGCAGCACGTAAGGCTAAAGATTTTGCAAGAGCCGATGCAATCCGTGATGAACTGTTAGAGAAGGGTATCATCTTAAAGGATACCAGAGAAGGAGTACAATGGAAAAGAGCGTAAAGTGGGAATTTGACACTTATATGCAGGAGATTTTCCAGATGAAAGAGGTGGATATCAAAGAATATTCACCTCTTACTTTGGCATATATCGGAGACTGCATTTATGATCTGATCATCAAAACGCTGGTGATCAATGAAGGAAACCGTCAGGTACAGAAACTGCACCAGAAGACCAGCTCTTATGTACAGGCATCCGCACAGTCGAAAATGATGCGTACGATGCAAGAACATCTGACAGAAGAAGAGCATGCCATCTATAAAAGAGGCCGCAATGCCAAGAGTGTATCGCCGGCGAAGAACCAGTCGATCACAGATTACAGACGTGCGACGGGATTCGAAGCCCTGCTTGGTTATCTGTATCTGAAAAAAGAGTGGAAAAGAATGCTGGAACTGGTTAAAATAGGTCTGGACAGTATCAAAGAACAATAAGGAGTGTCGAATATGAGTCACGATAAGAATGTACATGATAAGAAGATGCATGATAAAAAATCGTATGATAAGAAAGAAAATGAAAATATCATAGAAGGAAGAAATGCCGTCATGGAAGCATTTCGTTCCGGAAAACCGGTAGACAAGCTGTATGTACTGGACGGATGTCAGGACGGCGCAGTCAGATCCATCATCCGTGAGGCAAGAAAGCATGACACGATCCTGAACTTCGTGGAAAAGGACCGCTTAAACCAGTTGTCAGAGACCGGAAAACACCAGGGTGTGATCGCAAGTGTTGCCGCATATGAGTATGCAGAAGTAGAAGATATGTTAAAGCTTGCAGAAGAAAAAGGGGAAGATCCGTTCCTGATCATTTTGGATAATATTGAGGATCCTCATAATCTTGGTGCGATCATCCGTACAGCAAACCTTGCAGGTGCACATGGGGTGATCATTCCGAAGAGACGTGCAGTCGGACTGACGGCAACTGTGGCAAGAACTTCCGCAGGTGCGCTGAATTATACGCCGGTTGCAAAAGTAACGAATCTGGTAAAGACGATGGAAGATCTGAAGAAGAAGGGTCTGTGGTTCGTGTGTGCCGATATGGACGGCGATGTCATGTATGATGTCAATATGAAGGGGCCGATCGGTCTGGTGATCGGTAATGAAGGCGAAGGCGTGGGACGTCTGGTCAAAGACACTTGCGATTTTACCGCCAGAATCCCGATGAAAGGGGACATCGATTCCCTGAATGCATCGGTAGCAGCAGGTGTGCTGGCATATGAGATCGTAAGACAGCGGATGCAGGTAGAGCGTCGCCTTGGTAAGGCGGAGGTCGGCGGTTCGATTCCGCTAGGGCATATTGGGCGAAGCAGAGTTGTATTTCCGGTTGAAGGTACAATGTCTGCTTTTTTTTCACTTGTCCGTGTGTAGAAAGTGTGATAAACTGAATGACATGAATCAAAACCGTCCAGGACAATGATTGAGATGCATGACAAGAAAAAAAAAGACTGCCATATAATGGCAGATTATGAAGTAATAGAGATGCGAGGAGTGAACTTCAATGGCAGAAGAAGCTGTATCAAAGAATTTTATAGAACAGGAAATTGAAAAGATCTTGCAGAAGGAGTGTACAGAAGTATGCAAGTAAGTTCCCCACCGGAAACTAAATGATATATATTTGCATGGAATGGATGCATGCAAAGCTCCAGCCCTTTTGAACTCAGACTTGCAGAAGTATAATGGAACATTATCTGAGGGATACTGATCGATACGAACTGATGAAAGAAAGATATGGAATTCGTAGAGTCTATTAAAGAAGATGTAAAAATGGTTAGGCTGACTGGGGGGATCATCTCTTTTTGCATCAACTATTTTGATCAGATGCGTATGAGGTGCCGTAAAAAATGATTAAGAAGGGAAAAGCATTTGTCTGGGTGATCTGACAGCAGAAGAGATGCGTGAATATCGTGGAACGCTGACAGAGCCTGGAAAGAACAGTCCGTACCGTGACCGTTCGGTAGAAGAGAACTTAAGAATTTTCAAAGAAGCGAAAGACAAAAGTATCAGGACGAAGAGAAAGTCTTACGCGCAAAAAGATCGATATGGCATTTCTGAATATTAACATGCGTGATCCGGATCATCTACCGTGTGGGCCGTATGACACATCATAATACCGGAGATAAGTGGTGCATCTACCCATGTATGATTTTTGCACATCCGATCGAAGGATGCAATCGAACATATCACTCATTCTATCCTGTACGTCGGAATTTGAAGCCAATCTGGGGAGCCGCTTTTGTTGAAGTGAAATGAAATGTGGTTGCAATCACCGCGTCAGATCGAATTTGCAAATTATACCTGACAAATGTAGTGACAGGAAAGAGATACATCAAACGTCTTGTAGAAGACGGCATCGTAGATGGATGGGATGATCCAAGTCTGGTTTTCATCGCGGCGCTCAGAAGAAGAGGATTCACACCGGAATCCATGAAAATGTTCGAGCTGTTTGCGGAATATCCAAGAGCCAGAGTTCGGTAGATTATGCAATGCTTGAGTTATTGTATTCGTGAGGATTTAAAATTAAAAACGTCCGCGTATGATGGCAATCAACAGTCCGGTCAAGGTAGTGATCGATAACTATCCGAAGGACAGATAGAATATCTGGATGTTGTGAATAACCTTGAAAACGAAGAACTTGGAAGCAGAAAAGTGCCATTTGGAAGGGAAATCTACATTGACCGTGAGGACTTTATGGAAGAAGCCGCCAAAAGAAATATTTCCGTGTTCCCGGGAAATGAAGTCCATCTTATGAATGCATACTTTGTAACTTTGCAACAGGCTTCGTGAAAGATAGAGAATGGTAAAGTGACAGAGATCCACTGTGTGATCCGGCTTCAAGAGCGGAGGATTCCGGATGGACGTAAAAAGTAAAAAGGAACGATCCACTGGGTATCTGCTGAGTAGAAGAATGTAAAAAGCAGAGATCTGTATGAAAATATTGTGGATGAAGAAAGGGTGTATACAATGAAGGACGGAGCCTGAACCTGAATCAAACTCACTGACAGATTAAAGGACTGTTTGTAAATCAAACTTTGCAGATGCAAAGCTTATGACAGCTTCAGTTTTGCGTCAGGGGATTCTTCTGTGTAGATGCAAATGATTCTACAAAGAACATCTCGTATTTAACCGGATCGTTTCGCTGAAGAGTTCATTCAAAATTTCCAAAAATAAAGAAAGCAGTCTTGCTCAATTTAATTAATGTGTTTCGAACAGTTAGCGATAGAAAACCAATAAGAATGAAAAAATTCTTCCGGGGTTTTTGGTTCTCTGAAAAAATGATAAGCTGTAAGAAAAGTTCTTTCTTGACGCTACAAGCCGGATCGGTGCTGGGGAATCAGGTTTCCGGTGTCTGGGAAGCGACTACCGGTGGCTTCATCGTCAGTTTTCTTCAGACTCTTTGCTGGAAGGTAAGAGTTGTGCTTAACCACGCTCAGGCACTTCGCCAAAGATCGCTCATCAGTTCAAAATCACAGCCACTGCTCAAAAGAGTCATCGAACTCGTCTTCCGGTTCTTCATTATGTGGTTCTTTAACCAGTAATATGCACCGGCACCAGTCGCGCCTGGCAGTCAGTCCGAGCAGGATTTACCAAAATTTTTAGCCATGTTGTCGCTCCTTTCTTGATCTCGTCCTGTCAGATATGGCAGATGAGATAGTTCGTCATGAAATATAGTATACATGAATAATTTTATTGTAATACTTTTTATTTGAAAAGGGAAAGTAAAATATTTATAAAAGAACCAGAAAAAAACAAAAAATAAGGAAGTGTTGTACGATTATAAGCAGCTGGAATGTTGTGAAAGAATAAAAAGAATTGTGTTTGATATAGAATATAGTATCTAAAGAGAGGGAAGACCGCATGAGAGAATTTACAAAATACCATGATACCAGCAAGTCAGTCAAAGAAAAGACGTGCCAAAGACAAAAGTATTTGGGTAAGTGTACAGCCAGCACGCGATTATTCTTCTGCTACGATTCTTCTTCAGTTGGTATTATAGTTTCTCACTTTATCTTACAGTACCTATATAAGATTTATATTTTTAATGAAAAAGGAATCCGGCGTTTAAGATGACGTGGATCCTGTTTGTGTTCCTTGTCCCGGTGGTCGTATTGATTTTATCTGTTTACAAAAAGCAGGGATCGGAACTAAATATCTGGGTGCCAGACTGGAGAAGTTTGAGTGGGACTGAACCTTATATGCAAAGCGAGAATGAAATGCTGTCGTCCATGCGATGGTGTTGTGGAAGGGTTGCGAATGCCAATCTGTCACATTTTCTTTATAACCAGGTGGGATTTCCGACTTCTGGGAACTCACAGGCACAGTATTTCCACTGGGGAGATGACAAATTTCCGGTTCTGATCGAGGAATTGAATAAGGCAGAAAAATTTATTTTCATGGAATATTTTATTATCGGAGAAGGATATGTGTGGGACACTGGCGTAAAAAGCAGTGAAAGAGGGCGTGGAAGTGCCCTGATGGCGATTTTCGGAATCCCGCAGTATCAGCCTTTTGGCCGTATGAGTATCCGGAAGTACCAGGGAATATGGAATCCAGTGCAAGAATTTGAATAGGTGTACCCATCCTTTTCTACCAGCCAGAATAACCGGGATCACCGGAAAATCTGTGTGGTTGACGGAAAAGTTGCATTTACCGGAGGAGTGGTCAATCTGGCAGATGAATATATCAATGAAAAAGCGAGATTCGGTCACTGGAAAGATACAGGAGTGCGTCTTTTGGGAGAAGGTGCGTTAATCTGGACGATCATGTTTCTGGAGATGTGGAATGCATTTCAGAAGCCGGATTTTGATTATGAAGCATTCCGTCCTCACAGATGGCACCCGGAGACTTTAAGACAGATGGTTGGCGGATTCCTTATGCGGACACGCCTTGACAACGAAGAGCTGGGGAGAAAATGTGTATATATCAAATTCCTCAGTCAGGCAAAAAGATTATGTATATATTGCAACACCGTATCTGCTTATCAGCGATGAGATGGAGCGTGCGTTGTGTCTGGCAGCCAAGGGGGGATGTACGGATATTGATGCCGGGCATTCCGGATAAGCCTATGGTCTTTTTATATGGCAAAAATCTTATTATCCGCCGCTTCTGGAGGCTGGTGTCAAGATTTATGAATATACGCCTGATTTGTCCATGCGAAAGTATTTA
>VOFI01003162.1_pt1 | contig 34753 bp, 68 predicted proteins | sample 5384131 | NCBI WGS metagenome assembly VOFI01 (sample SAMN12384728, study PRJNA508395) | human gut metagenome | isolation source: healthy gut H | host: Homo sapiens
TTTGTCAGCTTAAAGAGGATAGAGCGCACAGCGCAATAGAAATGGATATAGTCCTTTTCTTCGTCGGAGATATTTTCGCTCGAACTGCAAAGGTTAAAAAAGCCTGTTTCATTCTCTTAACCGCCGCCATAAACCTTGTTTCCAGTTCATCCGAAAGCTGAACATACTCGACCGCACGATTGAGACAGGCGAGCTGCTCCATAGGCACCCCAAAAAAAGTCTTTGCTGTTAAAATTGTGAAACATCTGACCGAGGACTTCCAACTGGTCTTTCACAATCGTAACGCACTGCTCAACGCCCTCAAATTCCTCGCTTTCAAAGTTCGTGTATTTTTTGAGGGCGGTATTCATATTCTTTTATGCCAATATAATCGACTATCAATCCCTTTGTCCTTGCCCTCGCATACACGATTTACACGGGAAATCGTCTGAATCAAGGGTATGCTGCTGAATAGGCTTATCAATGTAAAATCGTATCAAGCTCCGGCACATCAAAACCAGTCAGCCACATATCTACAACAATGGCAATCTTAAAGTTTGACTTCGGTTTTTAAACTGGCGGTCAAATTCCTTGCGGTCGTCCTTCGTGCCGAGCATATCAAACAGGTCTTTCTCATCATCCTTGTTGCGAGTCATTACCAGTTTGATTTTTTTCCATCGGCTTTAACTCTTTTTGTCCTTATCGTCGAGGATGACGTCATCGGAGCAGATTTTCTTTTCTGCCCATTCGGGTCTCAGCTCCGTCACTATCTTATAAAAAGTCATACGCTATATAGCGGTTGGCACACACAAAGAGAGCCTTTCCCGCAACAGTCGCCCCTTCACGGACACGGGTTTCATAGTGATTGATAAAGTCCTCGGCAACCGCACGGAGAATGTCGGGGTCTCCGATGATAGCTTCCATCTTGGCGACAGCCTTTTGACTTTCCTCAATTTGATACTCGTTTGCGCCCTCCTGTTCGCATTGGGCATAATACTTCTCGATTTCTTTGACCTTATCGTTGTCAAGCATAACTCTTGCCGCACGTCCGTCATAGACACAAGATTGACCGTAATGCCGTCACGTACTGCTTCGGTCATTGTATAAGCGTCAACAACGCCGCCGAACACTTCAAGCGTTCCGTCAACCGGCGTACCGGTAAACCCTACATAGGTGGCGTTGGGGGCGAGTCGTGCAGATATTTTGCAAAGCCGTATTTTCTTTCTACACCTATTTCCGTCACTCGAACCTTTTGGTCGAGATTGATTTAACTTCTGTGCGCTTCATCGGAAATACATATTACATTGGCTCTGTCCGTAAGAAGTTGCAGATCCTCGGTGAATTTCTGTATTGTCGTCAGGTAAACGCCGCCGCTTTCTCTGCCTTGCAGTTCTTCACGCAGCTTTCACGAGACTCTATGCTTACAACAGTCTCGTCACCGATATACTTTTTCGAGCCGACAAAAAGCTTGGAAAGTTGATCATCAAGGTCGGTTCTGTCCGTGATAAGCAGTATAGTGGGAGAGGAAAAAGAATTTGCTTTTCATCAGCTTACGGGTCAAAAAAGAGCATAGTGTAGCTCTTACCGCAGCCGGTAGCACCGAAGTATGTACCGCCTTTTCCGTCGCCGGTCGGACGCATATGTGCCTTGATATTTTCAAACAGCTTGTTTGCGGCAAAGAATTGAGGATAGCGGCATACTATTTTTAAGTCGCTATCGGAGTTGTCGGGGAAATAAACGAAATCCTTGATTACATCGAGCAGACGTTCTTTACGGAACAGCCCTTTTATCATCGTGACAAGAGAATTGAGACCGTCAAACTCCTTATCATCTGAGTTTACCTTTCTCCAAGCGTAGAAGAAGTCATACGGACTGAAAAATGAGCCGTACTTATTGTTTGCCCCGTCGCTTATCACAACGAATGCGTTATATTTGAAGATTTCCGGAATATCTCTGCGGTAACGAACCGTAAGCTGCCTGTAAGCGTCCATTATCGTGGTGTTTTCTTTTTACGGCGCTCTTAAACTCAAAGACTACAACAGGAATACCATTCACGAACACAATTCCATCGGGGATACGCAACTGATTGTTGATACCCTCGATTTCAAACTGATTGACCGCTTTGAAAATATTGTTTTCGGGGAGCGTCGAAATCAATAAGTTCCATATAAAGGTCTGTCTGGGTTCTGTCCTCACGGCTGAAGATGAAACCATCGCAAAGCAGCTTTTTAACACAGCCTTATTTGCTTCGTAAATCGTGCCGGATATATTGCGAAGCATAAGGATAATGCTCTCAACCTCGCTGGGTGTGAGACCGTCCGCAGCATAGCGATTATAGAGGTACTGTTTCAAGTCATCGGTAAGCAATACCTCTGTTCTTTTCTCTATGAATTTGGTCGCCGCTGACATAGGTATATCCCTCGTCTTTCAGCAGCTCCATTATGGACATTTCCAAAGCGTGTTCGTTAAAGTTTGCCATTGTAGTCACTCCTTCGGTTTGGCATTCTCGTTATCTTCCGATTGCTCGGTCAGGTATCTTTTGGGTTTAAGTAGCGTTTGGTTCATATTTTCCTCTCAATCTGCGGTAAATGATAATTTAGCGGCTTAGTCGAGCGAGCAATACCCTTTGATAATTCATCAGGCTATGCAACTCTGTTGAATTCGCAATGATTGTATTGAGTAGCGGCTGATAAAAAAAGATTATTAAGTTTGTTGATTTCATCAATACCAACACTCTTAATTTTAGCGTTGTGCAAATCCTCTCTCTTAATGTGTCCGAATGTAGTACCCTTGTTCTCGGCTATTCTTTGGAAATTTAAGAGATGAAAGGTTACCCACTCATATACAAACCAAAGAGGATATTCGTCAGACTGAACCTTAAACAAGTGTTGATTTAGACCTGCTGTTTGCGATGTCCAAAACGAAGCTTGTAAACTCCCAGACCACGAAAAACCAAGTCCCCATTTTGTATAATGTGCGATTTATCTATGTGGTTAGAGCAGAACTCGGAGTTTTTCGTCACAGTATCCTTGCGACAATTCTCTGATTTTAATAACTGGGATGGGAGTTTCATCTTTTTCAGGTCTGTAATTTTGCATTGCAAGACCATTGATGAAGTCAATTTTGTCGTCTATCGCTTCATCAAAATCATAGTATTTCATTCGATACCACAAAATGCTCGAACAACGCCCTCATTGCAGCTTCTAAATTATCATTTATCCTCCTTTTCAACTCAATTCTATCTGTTATGGCTTTGTAAGCCTTTACGATGCTTCTTTGTTTCTCGATGGACGGCACGGGCAATTCGACCTTGCACATTTCGTCCCAATCCATAATCTCACGAACGCTTCCGTGCGATTTGAAGCGAGCATATCTATCAAACTCAGGACGGCTAAAACCAAAGCATAAGATATTCCGGCAAGAGTTTTTCTTCATCTATAACTTCAAACACGGTATAGACATTGCTTACCAAACCTTCCTCGTAGTCTTGAAGCAATGCAATGGCTATTTTATCGCCCCTGCGTGAAGTGTCGGGAATATATGTGAATTGACCCTTTTGACGACTTTATATTTTGTGAAATCCGTTCCAACCGTATTAGCAATAGAAGGGATAAACTGTTTCTGAACAGACACGCCCAACAGGTTGTCCTCTTTGCCCTCAGTGTTACGAATATCTATCTGACGGATAAATTCGCCAAGTGCTTTGTAGCCTTCCTTCATTTCTTTCACCTCAACCGATGTATTTCCTATGAGCAAGCTTCACATTACTCTGTTTGACCATTGCATACTGCAAAGTCGTATCTATTCTTTTTATGCCCCAAGAGCTGTTGAAGCTGCTCAATGGGCATTCCCTTATCAATCGCCATTGTAGCGAGAGTTCGTCTGAATTTGTGCGGGTGTACTTTCGGCACTCCCAAGCGTTTCCCCATTTCTCGCAGGCGGGTCTCGATACCGCCCCTATCGTCATTCTGTTGTGCGGCGCTTTCAGCGACACGAACAGGGCTGGGTTTTCGTCGGCTCGTGAGTCGAGATAGGCTTGCAGGTGCAGCTTCGTTCTTGCGTCAAAGTAGACCATTCGCTCCTTATCACCCTTGCCGAACACGATACATTCTCGCTCGTTAAAGTCTATATCCTTTCGGTTCAGCAGTACCATTTCGCCAACTCTCATACCGGTGGAAGCAAGCAGGTCGATCATCGCCAAATCCCCTTATCTCCGAGCAGTTGTCCCTCATAAGTTCAAGCGTTTCGTCGAGTAAGTCTCTTTGATATTGCTTGCCGTCTTAACTTTGTGTATTCTCCCTGACCGGACTTTTTAGTATATAGTCCTCATCTTCCAACCAAGAGAAGAAAGAGGAGAGGATACGGCGGATATTGTCTATCGTCACTCGGCTCGACCGCTTCTTCCATTGATAATTCGTCAGATACCCTCGAATGTCCTCCGTTACAATTTCTTTTACTCCTTTTCCAAGTTCGTCAAGCATCGCCTGAATGGTGGATTGGTAGTATTTCAGAGATTTCTCTGAACACCCCTCTATCCTCTTGGCGGACAGGAACAAGGCAACCAAATCCCTGTTCCTGTTCGGGTTCTCCGCCTGTCGTTTCACAGACCTCATAGCGCCAAAGTGCGTGTTGCAGCACATCTTGCAGCCTTTCGGCTTGTGCGTTGTTCAGGAATGGCAACATTCCCTGAACAACATCATTGATTAACTTCTGTTTCATTGTCGTTTCTCCTTTTGATTAGGTTAAGAGAACGACTATGGGGCGGTGGTTCCCCGATATTAACTCTTGCCACCCACAAGAGTTATGGAATAAGTTTTTGCTCTGCCTTTCTGCTGTAAATGATAATTTAGAAGCGACAGCGCAAGCAGTCTACAAAAAATGTTTGTTACAGATGTTGACAATACAGCTCTACCCGAAGGATGGCGATAAAAGTTCCTCTTGAAAGCATTTCGGAATTGAGTGCAGGCGGGGACAAGCCTTCTGCATACAGCGATATTCAGTCCGAAACCTGCAATGTACCTATCTTTTCAAACGGAATTGAACAAGAAGGACTTTACGGGTTCACAGATAAAGCTAAAATCTCTGATGAAAGCGTTACTGTCTCTGCACGAGGAACTGTTGGTTATGTTTTTTTAAGGGAAGAACCATATGTTCCAATTGTTAGGCTTATTGCTGTTGTTCCCGATACGCAGTTTGTGACTGCCAAATACTTATACTTCGCTTTATCATCAATTGATTTGCATAGCACAGGTACTTCTCAACAACAGATTACTGTACCTGACTTTAAGAAGCGACAAATCCTCATTCCTGACAAAACCTCTTTGGATAGCTTTATGGAAAAAGTGGTTCCAATATTTGATTCTATCAGGGAAAACAAAGCTGAAATCAAGTCTTTGCTGCGTTGCAATCTAATTTTTTGACTTTACTAAGCCGCTAAATTTATCATTTATCCTCCTTTTTTTAATGCTATTCTATCGGTTATTGCCTTATAGCTTGCGACGATTTCAAGCTGTTCCTCAATAGGGGGAACAGGCAACTGCATTTTTTGCAAATTCTTCCCACGGCATACTACCACGCACACCACCAACCGCAATAAAGGCAGCTTCTCTATCAAATTCTGGTCTTTTGAACCACATATCAGATATTCAGGCAGAATTACCTTTTTATCTTTTTACTCGGAAAATAGGGTAAGCCGGAGACATTATCGCTTTATCGTATTCGTCTAATCGTGCTACCGGAATTTTAGAGTCTCTGCTTACCTGCATAAGACTGACGGCAAAATCATCTTTTCTGATAACTTTATATTTCGTCAAGTCTGTTCCATTTGTATTTGCAACAGATTTAATGAAACATTTATCAATACTTACGCCGAAGGTCAGTCACAGAGCCATCGCTGTTACGCTCATCTATTCTTTCAACAAGTTCATAAAGAGCTTTATAGTTCGATTTCATATCCCAACTCCTTGAACACACTCAGCAAATCTGCTTTTGACTTTTCCTCTTGTACAAGAAGGTCTTTCAGTTCGCTCTGCAAAGCTTTCATTTTGGTGTCAAAGTCAATGTTCTCATCACGGTTGATAAACTCGATATAACGGCTCGGAACAAGAGTAAATCCCTTTTCTTTGACCTCATCAAATGAAGCAGAATAGCAGAACTCCGGCACATTTTCATATGTCTGCTCAAAGCCTTCCTGCTGCCAGTTGTGATATACCGCCGTGACTTTCGCTCTATCTTCCTCAGTCAACTCTATGTACTTCTTTTTCGTAAGGACTGCCCATCTGCCGCAAATCCATAAAAAAGTATCTCATCTTCACGGTTGCGGTATCGTTTAAGCTGCCCGTTCTGCTCTACGACACGAGCCTTCTTATTCTTGTTCAAAATCAAAGCGTTACGCTGATGTCTGTTGTATAGAACAGGTTTCTCGGCAAAATAATGATGGCTTCGACAAGATGATTTTCGATTAGCTGCTGACGAATTTTTAAGCTCTGTACCATCATCGGACAACGCTCCGTTTGCGAGCAGGAAGCCGGCAACGCCGTTCTGCGAAAGCTTGGAAACGATGTTCAGTAATCCAACCGTAGTTGGCGTTGCTCGTAGGCGGAACTTCATAACCTCTCCATCGAGGGTCGTCCACAAGTTCATTTTCCGCACGCCATTCTTTCTGATTAAAGGGCGGATTTGCCATTATATAATCTGCCTTCAAATCTTTGTGTTGGTCATTGGTAAAAGTATTTGCAGCCATTTCTCCGAGGTTTGCAGATATGCCTCGAATAGCCAAATTCATCTTTGCCAGTTTGAAGGTGGTGTTAGTGTACTCCTGTCCATAGATGGACACATTCTTTTGTTTCCGCTGTGAGCTTCGACGAGGAATTTAATCGACTGCACGAACATACCGCCCGAACCGCAGCAGGGGTCATAAAAAAAGAATACCGTCATACGGTTCAAGCATTTCGGCAATCAGGTTGACGATACATTTCGGCGTGTAAAATCCCTTACCCTTTCCTTCGGCAAGAGCAAATTTGCTCAGGAAGTATTCATACACACGCCCGATAATATCGTTTTCTTCATCTTCGGTGTTAATACGGGTTTATTTCATCAAGCAGTGAAGCCAGTTTTGCCGTATCAAAATGCAAACGGGGTAATAGTTATCTGGCAAAGCGCCTTTCAGAGCAGGATTGTTCTTTTCTATCGTAAACAGAGCAGTATCAATCTTCAAAGCAATGTCGTCCTGCTTTGCGTTCTCGATAATATAACTCCAACGGCTTTCCTCCGGCAGATAGAACACGTTTTCCTGCGTATAGAAAGGTTTCATATCGGCGTATTTTTTCGCCGTGGGTTTTAATGATCTTCTCTCTGCATTTCACAAATTTATCACTTGCGAATTTAAGGAAGAACAAACTCAAAACAACGTGCTTGTATTCGGCAGGCTCAATAGCGCCACGAAGTTTATCCGCACTTTTCCAAAGAGCTTCCTCCATAGATATTTCTTTTTTTCGGTTTTGTTGTCGCCCTCGCCATTCTTGCGACCTCTCTTTCTGTATAGTTATCTCAGCCTTATTTTCTGTTATTTATCTTCCGGTAGAATTTCTACGATGTCGTCGAGTGAGCAGTCAAGCGCACGGCAAATCCTTACCAATACATCGGTAGTCACATTTTCACCACGGTTGAGCTTTCTGATGGTGTAATCGCTTATATGTGCCAATTCAATCAAGTCTTTTTTCTTCATATCTCGGTCAAGTAGTAAATGCCATAACCTTTTGTAGCTTACTGCCATATTCGTACCTCCCGTCCTGATACGCACTTATACATAGTTATTATACCACGAAATTCGATGAATTTCAACATCAATCAGAGCGAAAGCACGGTTTACTGTCAACATTTTTGTGAACAATGTAAAATTAAGCTTTATATGTACTCGATGGGCGCTCTGTATCTGCCTTTGAAAGCAAGGGCTATGATTTGTATTCAGTTGTGGTCATACGCCTTTATGCGGCGTTTGGGAAGAAAAAAGCGTCAAGTTTTACGCTTGAACGCTGTGGTTAATTTTTTATGCAGTGGTAATTTCCGTACAAATGGGAAATTATGAAATAAAAGAACTTATTCCTGAGCAAAAAATTCAGCACATAATCCTCACAACTAAGAATTAGCGTATCTCTTGCCTCTGTTCCATCCTCATATTCCGTCACACCCTTCACCATCTGACATACTGCGTCCTCAATAGTCGCTTCATAAATACTGCTTGTATCGTCACTGTCCAAGAGTCTATAAGTACCGCTCCATTTTTTCAGAGGTTTCGTTATTCAGTATTTCTATGCTTGAACCGCTGATATGACAAGTAATATCCCGCGCATCTGCTCCTACATAATGGTTCTTTTCGTTTGCAGAACAATAAATGACAGCCCCATCATCTGCTCTTTGAATAGAGGACATTACCCATATTGTTGGTTCAATAGATGCTGAACTTCCTCCGTCACACGCACTTAGAGACAAACATACCACAAACGTCAGCATGAAAGCAAATACTCTTTTCATAAGAATTCCTCCCACAAATTTCATTTGTTTGAACTCCGCAAACGGAGATTTACATTGTAATCTTATGACTATATCATATCCAATTCCCATTAAACGCTGCTGCCATAATTGCTATCAATAATATAATAATCAGAACACATACTACAAGGCTAAATAAACAGACTATAAGTCCACTCGTCCATAAGGTGGGATACAGTTTTTTTCTGCTCCTCCTCGTAATAATGGAAACAATCACGCCAATAAAGGATAGTATCGGTCCTACAAGTATAATGTCGGTATATGTATAGGGGCATGGTTTGCACTGTAAAATAAAGCGCAAACGTGCAAAGAAGAGATTCCCAGTATAAGCGGTAACACCATCAATTTTTTTGTTTACTGGCTTTTTATCTTCCATTCTTTCTTTACCTCAAATCCCAATTTGCCGTCCTCATTTTCTTCTCGACAAACGAGAAAATCACGACTTTTTCCTTTTCAAAAGTTAATCGTTCTTTTTCACAATAAATATTACACATATCAACCCTACAACTCCACAAATGATGGTATCCTTCAAGTCTGCAAAACCGCCTGTGTACCGCATCGCATAATAATAAATTGTCCATATCAGCATTAACACGAAGGCACTAATACTTAACCAATAAGATTTCTTAGTCATTTGATTTTTCTCCCATTAGCGACGAAACAATAATCCACAAAAGCTCCGATAACAACTACCCCTGTCAAGTATACTAAAAGAACTATGCTATGTCGTCCTGCTTTTTTACATTTGGTTTTCGTTTTATTCGCCAAATAGCATATTTAATGAAAATGGGGAGTAAAGCAGGTAAAACTGAGAATAGCAAAGCGTGTACCAAATAATCAATTCCCCATTTTGTTCCCCTAAACAGGAGTTGTAAGGTAAGGAATCAGATAACTGACTAAGGCTGTTGCAACACAGACAAATGCAATACTTCTTAGTCTGACTGATTGAAACAGCCTATTGTTTGCAATGATGCTGTAAAGAATAAGATTTGTGATTCCAAAAAGGTATGAATAAATGAAACCCCGAAAAGAAACGGGTTTTCATTTGGACTTTTAGGCATAAGTTCATCTACAACAACGATGAAAATACTTATTGCGGGCAACAGCAGCCCTATTAGAATAAAACATAATAAAGGGTGTTCAGAAAATCGCTTTTTCATATGTATGTTTCGCACCTCATACCTTCATATGAAGAAATATTATGCTAAAATATTGCCGGTACTCCGGTTTACTCGTGTTGTTTTCCAATTAGGTTACGGACTACCTTCTAACCGGCTACTATTGGTTGTAGCGTTTTTTATTTTACCACCCAAATATGAAGAAATCTACAAAAAACAGAGATTTTTCGGTGAGAACACCCCCTTCGATGTACTACCGTTTCTTGAACACCCATAAAATATAGCTTGATGGCTGCCCTTGGGACAGCCATCATATCAATATTGCGGCCCTACGGTATCTCGTAGCACCCAGTTTATACGGCAGCTATCGCCAGAGTTACCCTCGACCGTGTAAACGATACCATTGACCTTTTCAACGATACCCGTATGGTCGGATAGTCCGTCCTGTGGTCCTGAAGAGCCATTGTTGTCCCAATCGAAGAAGATAATCATACCCGCCATCGGTTCCAGCGAGCCGTCTATCCATTGCCCTCGGTCTTTGAACCACTGAACGCCGTTTACGCAACCAGCGTACTTTCGGAATGATACCTGCGTCGATATAGCCACACTCATTGGCACACCAACTGACAAAGCAGGCGCACCATTCCACTCGGCTGTTAAAGCCGTACCAAGACCAGTACGGTTCGCCGCCGACATTTCCGACCTGAGACAGCGCAACCGTCACGATTTGGTCATCGCTGTATCCGATACCGTATAAAACGGCAGACCATAGCGAGTTGTTTTTCCTCTTGGAGCAATTCGGCAAGGTATTCCTTTGCTCCTCGTTAAAGCCGTACTGCGCTGCCATTTCGTCTACTGTCTTATGCGAGACTGTAATATACAGAAACGTCTCGGTTACTGTCGTTTTCCGTCTGCACGATATTCCCGTGTCCGTCATCAGTCTCGGTTATCTCCGTATGCAATTTTGTCTCGGTTCGGCTGCTTATCTCGTTCATCTCCCAAAAGATGTCTTTGAGAAGTTGCTTCTTTTCATCGTTCATCGTTGCTACTTCCTGAGCATTGTCGGGATCGGTATTGACTTTGACGGAGTAGACGGCAAGCACATCTTTCCAAACCGCACGGCTTCCGCTCATTTCAAGCTTGTCATAGCTGACGGAGTTCTTTATCTCTTGTAGCCTGCCATCGTAATCAACATTGATTTCCTGTACGACCGTCTGCATAGTCTGACCTGTCCCTGAGTCCTCGCCTGAAAAGAAAATACCGAAAACCGAACCTACTAACAACGCTATCAGACAGATAACGATAATCACAACAACGGCAACCCAACCGCCTGCCGCAATCGCAGCTATCAACGCTTTTGTCGCCGCTATAATCGCCTTAACGGTGGCGATAACGGCTTTAACTGCAAAGTTTCACACCTTGAACCGCTGCCTTAGCCGCCGCTTTTGCAGCCTGAGCCGCTTTCTGAGCGGCTTTCGCAGTTGCCTGTGCGGTTTTCTGAGCCGCTTTTGCGGACTGTTTGGCAGTCTTAATCGTGGCTTTTCGCTGTCTGTTCCGCAGTCTTGACGGTCTTTTTGAGCAGTTCTGGCAGTACCTCTGCCAACCGTCTTAATCGTCTTTTCCCTGCGGAAGTTGCGGACTGTTTTACCGTCTTTCCTGTCTGCTCGACGGTTTTGATAGAAGATTTGCCGGTCTGAGCAGCTTGTCTGCCTGTGGTCGTGGTAGTCTGCCTCTGCACCGATTTGAGATGTCTGCCGTCGTAAGGACTGTTCGGCTCGCTTCTGCTTAAAGCGTTCCACGCCGTCTTTTGCCTTGACGAGATTTTCCTTTGTGGTCTGAACGCCTTTGCGACCTGCTTTATCCAAAGCGTGAGCGCCTTCGTGTACAACGGTATCCGTACCTGCCTCAAAACGGTCGGCAGCATATTCTTCTGTCGAAGTCTCTCTTGCCTCGACAGAATGTTCCGCCTTTTCTTTGTCGCAATATAGGCGTGTTTCATTCTCTGACCGGCGACCGCAGCCTTGTCAATCGTCCTGACCGTACCTTTTAACAACATCTCTCGTCTTTATATCAGCCATCGCTTCCTCCTTTCCTGTAACGCTTATTAAGCGCAAAAATGAGGGTAAAGGTATTAGACCCTTACCCTCGATGTTTTCACGCTCTGTATGCCTTGTAAAATGGCGGTTTTTCGACCCGAAAAGCGTTACATTACTTCACTAATTTAGCTACGACAACGAGCCTTCCGTTAGTCCTTGAATACTCGCAGGTGGAAAGAGATCAGCTTATCCCCATACTCTGCGCTGACGCCGGTATCATACAGCGACAATTCTCGACACTTTTCGACATAGGCATTGAACTCGTCCTCGTTCTCTGCGTCTACAAAGTGATAATACTTGAAGCTGTCGGGACTATTAGAGTAAACAAAAGTTTTGAAAACGGCGATAACTTCGTATTCCTGTACATCGGTCGGGTATTGAAGCTAATGCGCTTATGCTGCTTCAAAAGGCTTTATCGGTAAATTTCATCAATCCTGCGAACATAGAGCCGTCGTTCATATGATGACCGTAAATGATGAGGTTGTCGCTCGGCTCCTGCACATCGCAGTTTTTCCTGCACATAAGGGCAGCCGTAGTCGGTATAGGCTTTGTCAAAGCCGTGTTTCAGATAGAAATTCGGCTCGTTCTTTGACTGCATTACGGGATAATTGATTTTCGTATCTTCCACGGTAATCCAACCTACCATATCGCTGTTCTGCGTAAACAGTTCCGTATATTCCGGCAGAATGGTCTTGGTCTCCGTGTACTGAATAGGCTCGGCAGGCTCAACATTCTCATCGGGTTCGGTTTCTACAATTTCTGCAAGGCTGTCATAAAGTGCCTCCTGCTTTGCCGACTCGGTGTAATGCTTAATAATAAAACCGGCGCTTACCGCAAAAACAAGGATAAACGCCGTTAAAATCGGAATTAAGATTTTCTTATTCATAGGTTTTTCCTTTCTACGCAAGGCGAGGGTCAAACGCCCTCGCCCGGTTTGGTCGTCATCAGCTTGTAAAGCTGCGTGTTCGTCGGGAACTTGTTTACGAACGGAACGAGCGAGCTGCCCACCTTAATCAGTCCGTGTCCTGCGTCAACATTCGTGATATACGAAAGCTGAAGGTCAGAGATGTTAAGGAGCTTTGCAAGCTCAATTCTGTCGGTTGCCGCCTGATTGAGCATTATGATGAACTCCGAGTTAGCAAGCATTGTCCCTTGCTGTATGGCTCTGCAAAAGGTCGTCCACGTTCTGCGTAATACCGGACGCATAAGCGCCGTACTTTCTGACACGCTTCCACAAGGTAAACAGAAAGTTTGCGGAATACTCGTGTTGGAACAAAAGGTAAATCTCATCAATGAAGATGAATGTTTTCTTTCCTTTCGCTCTGTTCTGCGTGATACGGTTGAGAATAGAGTCGAGGACTACAAGCATACCGATAGGCATAAGCTGCTTGCCGAGGTCGAGAATGTCATAGCAGATCAGGTAGCTGTTCGTGTCCACGTTGGTGGGTTTTTGCAAAAGTATTCAGAGAACCGTGGGTAAACAGCTCGATAGCGAGGGCAATTTCCTTTGCCTCCGGCTCGTCCTGTTTTAGTAGTTCGTCTCTGAAATCCTGCAAGGTGGGAACCGTACCCTGATAATCATTTTGCTGATAGGTACGGTAGACGCTTGCTGTGCAACGGTCGATAATAGACTTCTGCTTTGCTCCGAGGTTGTTTCCGCCGATGAGTTGTTCGCACAATGACATAATGAACTCCGATTTAAGAATGACAGGGTTCGCTCCGTCGCCGTACTCCTTGTTCATATCCATAGCGTTAATGTGATTGGGCGAGGTTGCAGAGATATTGATAATCTGACCGCCCATAGCCTTGACAAGCGGACTGTACTCTCGTTCGGGGTCAATGATGATAACATCGGCGTCGCTTGACAAAATCAGGTTGATAATCTCATTCTTCGCTGCGAAGGATTTACCGCCGCCGGATACGCCGAGGATAAAAGAGTTACCGTTTAAGAGCTGTCTGCGGTCGGCGATAATCATATTTTTGCTGATTACATTCTGCCCGTAGTAAATGCCGTTCTCGTGGTAGATGTCCTGCACTCGGAACGGGATAAACACGGCAAGGCTCTCAGTTGTCAATGTGCGGAAAGCGTCAATCTTTCGTGTGCCGAAAGGCATAACTGTATTTAACCCGTCCATCTGCTGATATTTCAACACGGCGAACTGACACAGGTGTTTTTCTTGCCGTAGTAAGAAGCGCCTCCGTGTCGTTGTCAAGCTGCTCTTTCGTGTCGGCTGTATGAACCATAGTCAGTACCGAGAACATCATTCTCTGGTCGGGTCGTCAGGTCGTCGAGGAACTCCTTCATTTCCTTTTTCTGCTGCTCCATATCGTAGGGGACGGTAGCGGAAAAGTTGTTGTTGGCGTTCTGCCTGCGCTGCCAGTTCGTTATGTTGGTCTCAACGCCGAGCAGTCGGCTTTCCGCCTCGTACCGCTTCATCAGTAGGAACCGGCACGATGTCAATCGACATCATCAGGTTACGGTTCATATCGGTAAGCTCCGCCACCATACTGTCTTTGATATAGGACGCATATTCACGAAGAAAAAAAGGACTCTCCCAAAACGGTCTCCCATCTTGAAATAGTCCTTTTTCAAACTCCATTGTGTCGGGGCAGATATAGTCTTTGAAATCGTGTCCTTTCTTTCGGGTCTCTTTGATGTCAAAGCGGAAGGACGTTTCCTCCCCGACACGGAAGAAGTCGTGAATGATACGCAGCCTTTCGTCCGTTTCAAGTTCCACGCACTTGCTGCCCAGCCTCGAAAAGTGAGCGATGAGATCCGCTCCGACACGAGCGAAGTAAGTGCGGGCGTCCTCAACGCTCTTTTGTTAATGGAAATGGTCACATACTTATCCTTAACGATGGCGTTTGCGCCGGTCGCCTTGTCGAGAAGTATCTTGTTGTATTCTCTGCGGTACTTATCAAGCGGGTCGCCAGTCTCATCAATCAGGAACGCCTTTTCAAAGTCAAGGCGATTGAGCCGTCTGTTGTTAATGGTCAGTCTTCGTTGTCGCTCCGCTGTCAAGAGAATTGAGCAGCTCGGAGTATTCAAGGAACATCGCCTCTTTGTCCTCACGGCTTGCCACGGCATAGTTAATATCCGTAAACTTATATGTCTTGGAATACTTATCCTTGCCGACTTTGAAAATGCCATCGTCGTAAATCGCCTTTACCGGAATGACATCCTGCACTCCCTTCGGCACGACAAACTTCTCTTTATCCTGTTTCAAAAGACTTGTTAGTGTCTTAATCATTTGCTTTTATAGCCTCCTTTTTGTTTCTGTTCGATATTCGGCTTCATCAGTTCGTAGTAGGTGTTCGTGGAATGGAACACGAGCTTCTTCGGCATAAGAAACTCAGACTTGATCCACGCATAAATCGCTTTCTCTGCCGTCATACCGTTGTATTTCACAAAGCCGAGAGCCGCAAAAGGGGCAGCTCCCCAAAATACACACCCACGACACGGTTTCCGTACCGAGGTATGGTTTCAGCAGGAAATATAACCCCACCGCCACCACAACGGCGCAGAGAAAAAATGAACTGTCTGAGTGACAGTCCGAAAAACATCGCTTCTGTGTAATTTCTGATTTCACGGTTGATTTTTACTTCCATCGGTTATTCCTTCTCTGCAATAGGCTTCCTTTGCGTGCTTGATTTCTTCCTCGCAGACGCATTTCTCAGCCAAGCAGTTAATTTTTTCCTTTGCGTTTTCCGCCATAGTAAAGGCAGTATTTACAATCGCAGTCGGCAAGGGTATATCCCTTGAATTTGTTCAATATCCTTTTTCATATCGCTCACCTTACAGTCCCATCATTTCTCGGATGATACGGTCGGACATCTTCACTGCGCCGACAAGGACAAGCATATTAAATAAAGCTCTCCGATATATGCCCATACCTGAGTAACGGCTGCTGCGTCAGGGTTCACTACCGGCGGACTTGACGCAAAAAGAGCGAGAAAATGATACAGGCAAGGACAATAATTGCTCCTTCAAAGCAGCACGGCGCAGTAGCTTTTCAGAAAGCTTTTGCCAACATTCTGCGTCGGTTCTCCCGCAAAGGTCGATAGCGGTATCGGGCCATCGCCGTATACATACAATTTGAAGAAGCGACCGTAAACGGTCATTATCATTATGAACGAGAGTACGGTAATGAACAGACCGCCGATAAGGGTTACTGCCCAAAGCGGTATGCTCTCAAAAAACCGCAGTCCTCGATTGTGGTTATCATCTCTACCGGCAGGGTGGTTTGCTGCGGACTTCCGAAGCCTGCCGCCGTCATTATCGAAGAAATGGTTCCCTGCGATATTGAAAAGCGCAAGCATTAACTCCATTCCATAGGTGATGACGCCTTTGGCAATGGCAAATCGAATGAACAGTTTGAGTGCGTGTTCGGGCTTTTTAACTTCCGTGAAGCTTCCGCAGGTTCTGACCACGCCGATTACGAAAAACAGCACGAGCAGAGCCAAGCCGATGGCTTGAAGCGCACCGTTGATATTGACTATGACGCTCCAAATACCGCCGCCTTTGAAATTCTGCGGACTGGTCGTTATAAGCTGCCATATCTCGGCAAGTTTCTCGTTCCAAGTTTCTAAGGCGTTTTCAAGGTTTTGTACTACCCAGTTATCACTCATCTTTCGCACCTCCTTATACAAATTTGGGGGCGTACCTGTTTTACCAGATACGCCCCCTGTGCCAGTTTTCAATCAGCCGGTGATAAGGGTAAGGATTTCCTTTGCGAAAGTGATGATGATACCGCCTGCAAGGGTCAGAAAGCCGTTCGCTCTCTGAGACGGGTCGTGGCTTTTCAACGAGAGACCCACCTGCACAATACCGAAGCCGAGCAGGATAAGTCCGATTGCACGGATAAGTCCGAAAATGAAATCGGACAGGTTATTTACTACCGTAATCGGGTCAGAAGTTGCCGCAAATGCGGGTACGCAGGTGCCGGCAATGATTGTCAGCACAGCGACAAGAGAGCAGTAAAAACGGAAGCCTTTCTTGACCTTGCCGGTCATAGGCAGCCGAGTAGTGGTGTTGTTCTTTTTCTCTTATTCATAAACATTGTGTTTACCTCCATATATTAAAAGTTGTTGTCATCTTCAAAGTCCTCATCGGACAGAAGCTCATAAGTTGTTTCGGATGTCTGAATATCAGATACCTCTTTCGGGTTAATATCCAAGACAGCGATAGACGACGTTTTCAAATTTACTTCGCCGTGTCGGTACGGCTTTTCTTTTCCATCGGCTGTCATTGCCACGTTTGGATGTTTCAAAATGTCGTATTTGAAATCCATCACAGGTCGCTCACCTCGGATAAAGAGGATTGCGTACTGGTTATCAAGTAGCCTCACCTCATCAGGTGTGAGCAGTTCACGACCGCTGATTTGATAGTTGGTCGAATAGTTGCCGTTACGCCCCATACTCTTGCCGAAGGTATTGGTGTCAATGGTTTCCTTGCCGAGCAGCTCCGACACATATTTATGAGTGGACTGTTCGTTGCCGCCGAGATATAAAAGGAAACTCATCGCAGTTACCTACAATGCTTTCCCATTGTTTTTCAAACAGCGCCTTCAACTGTGCCAGGTTCTGCAAGATGATACTACCACAGAAACGCCACGGGAACGCATAACCGACAAAATTTTGTCGAAATCGTCGGGAGGCGACACATTCGCAAATTCGTCCATCAAGAAATGAACGGGCAACGGGAAGGCTCCCGCCGTGGATATGGTCGGCAGCATAAAACAACTGCTGAAAAAGCTGCGTGTAAAGGATAGATACCAAAAAAATTAAAGCTTGAGTCGTTATCGGGTATCAAAGCAAACAGAGCGACCTTTTTCTCTCCCATGAGGGCAAGTCCAGTTCGTCCGTAATCGTAAGAGAAGCGAGACTTTCAAGATTGAACTTTTCCAGTCTTCGCCGCAAGGGTTATCTGAATGGATTTCAGGGTTTTCGCCGAACCTGAATGGTAGGAATGATAATATTTCAAGGCGATATGGTCCGGATTTTGAAACTCCAATTCCGAGAACAGCTCGTCAAGCGGAGACGGGCGGGTATCTTCCTCGTCCTCAATCGACGCAGCTCTGAGCATTTCCATAACCATCGCAAAGTTCTGTTCTTCCGGTGGCGCTTCATAATGCAGATAAAAAACAAGCGCCAAAAGCAGCATTGAAGCCGCCGTATCCCAAAATGGATCGTTGGACTGCGAGCCTTTCGGAGTGGTACTCTTAAAGAGGTTCGTCACGAGCTTTTGCACATCGTTATCCGATTGCAGATAAACAAAGGGATTGTAACAATGGCTCTTTTCCATAGAAATCAAATCGAGGACACGAACCTCATAGCCTTTTTTTTCAAGCAGCCTGCCGGTGTCTCGCAATATCTCACCTTTCGGGTCAAGAATGACGAATGATGTGTTGCACTGCATAAGGTTCGGCTTGCAGTAAAACCTCGTCTTGCCTGCGCCCGAACCGCCGCACACGAGAGTGTTCAGGTTTCTTCGGTGCTTTTTGGCATTGAGACCAATACGCACATTCTGCGTCATCAGTTTATTTTCCGAGGGCCGGGGATTGTCGGTATTTCTTATCCACGGCTTTTGCGCTGCCCCATTTCGCAGAACCGTGTTCCTCACGCCTTCGGTAGTTCTTCTGTGTTGAGAAGTAAATTCCAATGCCCATCGCATAGGCAAGAAGCAAAACGAGGACAGTTTTTAAGCTGTCCTCGCATAGCTCAATATGAAATGGTTCGTTGAACGCTGTTAATAGGCTCGGCAGTATTTCCGGCAATCCTCCTTTTACAGAGGGTGCAATCAGAAGTGCCAGCCATACGACCGGGATAATACCGATGACGGCAAGAATAATAGCAGACTGACTCTCGTTATCTCGATTCACAGGAGCGTTCCTTTTGATAACTTTGAACTTTTTTCTTTGGGGCAGTTCCGACCTTGATGATAAGGTCGTCAATGGCGTCGGTAGATTTTCCCTCATTCATAAGGTCTGTCTTTTTATCATTCAGAGTGCGAATGATGATACCGTGTTCATAATCGTCCAAAGCAATGTGATACATTTTTCTCTTTCCATAATCGCACCTTATCTTTCGTAGTCTTTGCTTCGTGCCTGCTTCTGCTTATACTGTACTTCCGAGATACGAGAATGAACCTCAGACATTGCGTTTCTTGTCTTTGAAAGCTCGGCACGGACTCCTTCGGCTCCATCTCTTTGAGCGAGTCAGGGAATACGGTTGATAGCAAAAGTTCTGTGTATCTACGCCGTACTTTTTGCAGAGCATATACCCGATACACACGGCGGGAAATCCCCTCTCGGAGCGGCTGTATCGTTCGCTGTTGATGGAAAGCTGAGCGTGACCGAGTTCCTGCGCTACGCATTGTGCCACCGCCACGCTGTCGCCCGTATTTCTCTTTACGAAAAGCGTCTGCTTATCGTTGTTGTAAAATGCCGCCATATTGGGATACGGCAGCTCATCGCAAGCCTCTACTTCCACCAGAGACGAGTCAAGCATAGCGGTGATAAGAGCCTTTCGGGTCTTTATTCGCCGTTGGCGCCGGCGTTTTGCGCCCGTTGGTCTGCGAAACATCAAAGACCTTTTTCACATTGTAGGAAATGCCGGTCGTACCGTCCTTTCTTTGCATACTCGACAGGTTCAAGAATAGAAATGCTCTTTCGCACCTTTCGAGACACGCACATTCTCTTTGCTCCAATCGTCGTAGTCTTTGAGCTGCGTTGACGTGGGAAGCTGCTTATAGATGAGCAGGGCATTGACGGCGGAATATCTGTCCATACGGCTCTGCGTATCGAGGAAAAAAGCGGTGAACTTCTCAGGGTCGTTTACGATTTCTTCTACCGGCCTCGTCCGCCATCTGATAGACGGCTTCCTTTTCGGCTTTTTCTTTTCTGCATATTCCTCTTTGGAAAGTCCTTCGGTCGATTATCGGAAGCCTTTTTCGGCGTAAAATTGTTTGTCATTATGATTACCTCTCTTTCGGTTTCTTCGATTTGGATTTGGGTTGCTGATGAACGGTTTGAGCCGTTTTCGTTTGAGATTTAGGTTTTCGGTCTCCGGCACGTTCGCTCTGCTTCTTTTCTCTGTTTCGCCTGTGCAGCATATCGGTCAAGTTTTTCTTTTGACCGAAGGCTTCTCTCTCGGCGGGCTTTGAGATACCCTTATCAGTTTGCAAATCTGCCGGTTCTGAGTTTTGCCTTGACGGAGGGTTTTTGTCCGTTTTGGCGACTGTGGGGTTTTGGGCTGCCCATTTCTTTCTGAATAGGTTTTCTGACGGCTTCCTCAGTGATGATTTCGTTTTTGGTTTTCGTCGGCTTGTCCTGTTCTTCAAAGCTTCACGCTTTTCGACAGCTTTCTGCGCCTCGGTAACAATGGCAGCCTTGTCAACAGAGCTGAGTTCAAATCTTTCAACGATACGCTGAATTTTGGAAGCGTCCTCGGCACGGGCGATAATATCAATCGGCACGTTGTCGCCCTTTGGTGTTTTGTCCCTGAGTACGCAGTAGAGAACGCCGTAGCGTTTTGCCTGCTCGGTAAACTTCTTCAAGTCCTTGTTGGGGATAGTAAACACTTTCAACTCCTTGCCGGACTTAATCATATTGGTAAGTCTCGCCTTGCCCTTTGTCTTTTGCTCCTGCTTCAAGACCGAAACAAGCAAAAGGGCAACATTCTTGGCAGCCGACCCCGATAGTTTAGCGGCTACCTCAACTCCTTCAAGCGACAGCCTGACGACTTGTTCCGCTGCGTCACCTCCGTTGTTCATAACGGTTGCGCTCCTTTCCTTTGAATTTATCTTCATCTGCGTGGACTTGTTCGAGGTTGTGTTCTATGACCTTTGACCTCTCTGCAATCCCATCGCAAAGCGTGACCTCCTTTCGGAGTGTCCGTATTCGGTCGGTTATTGTCGAAATCTGTCCCTTGACCTTTGAAAGCTCATCGTCACTCAAATTTCTTCTAAGCGTTTTTCGCAGGTGCGTTCTTTCGTCAGTCAGGGTTTCGATTTGATTTTCAATCGACGCCTTATATGAGAAAAGCTCCTTGTCAGTAGAGATGTTCTCCCTGCCAAGAAGTCTTGCCTCCATTGATATGCGGTCGAGTTTCAGCAAATCCTCTTTGAGAAGATAGTGAAGTCGTGCCGTGTTCTGCTTTTTATACTTGGGCAGATAACCAAGTCGGTAACAGTAGTAAAGATACAGTCCGTACAAACCGCCTTTCTTGCGAAGCTTATTTCCTCTCGTTGGCAGTCGGTACTGTCTCGGTCGAAAGGTTTCCCTCTGAAACGGCTCTATTTTCATCCTCTGATTTTCGATGAGCCTTCGCTTGATAGCTTCATTGGTGTATTCCTCTCCGAGATTTTTCAGGCGTATCGGTTTGTCGTAGCCTTTGATGATAATCGTCCAATACTTCCTGCTCTCGCTTACTTGCAGCTCGCACCCCATTTCTTTGAGAGCGTATTTCATCGCCGCAAGATTGGTGGAGTGGGAGATAGCTTTGTCGATTGCTTTCTCTCGCCATTGTGTAGCGGGTCGGCATACCGGCTTTTCTCTTTTTTTTTGTAGTAATAGGACGACTGTTTGCTGCGGTTCGGTTTTGGATTATAATACAGTCCGTACTTCTCACAGATACGGTCGGCAACGAGCCTGAACTTGAACCAAGCTTTTTCTTCTCCCCATAGTCTTTTGCCATCGACAAAGGACACAGAGTTGATTACGAAATGGCAATGCAGGTGTTTGGTGTTCAGGTGTGTCGTCACCACGATTTGATAACGCTTTCCCCAAACCTCGTTTGCAAACTCCATTCCGATTTTCTGTGCAAGCTCCGGCGAGATGTCCTGCTCCTTAAAACTCAGGTATCCGTGGTAGGCTTGTATGCCGTCCTCTTTGCCGTAGCCTTGCTTTACGGACACGAATTGGTCACGGGCAGTCTCAGGGATTGCAGTTGATACCCTCAACATAAAACTCCTGCTCCGTTTTTTTTCCTCGTCCTTTGCGTAGTCAATCACATCTCGGAGCGCCTGATACTGTGCTTTGGTATAAATAATCCTCACCGCAGTCTTTTTGGGATTGGTCGCATAGTCAATGACCTGTCCGAGCCGAGTGGTAACAGACCATATTTACTTACTGCCATTTCATATCGCTCTTTTCAGGGCGAAGGAACACCCCTCGATGTCCGCCTGAAATTTATGCCATCGCTGCGCTTCACTTGCTTCAACATCGGTGCGTCCACAAAACCGAGGGTGTTTGCCTTAACGGAAAGCTGATTGATGTTGTTGCCGATGGCGGACAACTCACGCATTGCGTCGTAAAACTTCTCGTCGGGTTTCTCTCTCGGCTCGTACCCTTTGAGAAGCAGACGGATCAACCCCGCCTCCGACACACAGGCTTTCTTTGCTTTCTTCTGCAAGTCCTGAGCTTCGCTGCCGGTTAAGACGGATAATCTTCTGAATATTTCTTGCTCTCATTGACCTCGTTCCTTTCACAGATTTCATCGTGCAGGCGGTTTATCTTGCAGAAGGCACATTATCACGATACCGACCAAACCGCCGAGCATTAGACCTATCATAAAAAAGATAAACTCACTCATAATTTTCACTCGCTTTCTGTATTGGGGTATTAGGGGCAACCCCTAACGAGTGTACCGTTTGGGAGCTTTCTATCCAAATGGTCTGCTCGCTAAGATTATGCAGACACTCAGGGTTGCCCCATAGATTGACTTTTATCTCTCCATATCCTTTGAGACCGGCTTATACGGCTCTGCTTCAATACCGTCCATAGACTTGTAAATCTCTCCGGGTATTTGAACTTTTCCTCGTACTTACGAGCCAGTTCTTTCGGCATACTGAGAAACTTTTCCGACTCAATCGGTGCGTATGCAATGAAGAACTTGCCGGCAATAATGTCGAGCATTTCACGGTTGCTGTCGTCTTTCACATAACATTTTTTTCAATCTTCCAACCGTCCTTGCCACCGTGTTCATCAGCCATATACGCTTCCAGTCGCACACATTTATCCGACCCGTCAAGGGAAGAAGCATAGATAGAATATCCGCCCATACCCTCAATGAAAGCCTTATTGTTACTGCTGACAACATAGGTTCTTTGTTCCTCTGTGTATGGCTTGTCAAAGCTGTCAGCCGTAAAAACAATATATCCGGTCGTGTGGTTTCTTTCTTTTTTCTGCCTGCCGGAAATGAGCTTTCAACTGCGGATAACTCATCTCAACATTCTCAGGTTCGGAATAAACAGCCCTGTTCAACGGCAAACCGTTCATCTTTCCTTCCTCGTTGCAGATGATGGCAACCTCGTCCTCAAAGGGCATATATTCTTCAATATCTCCCTCCACAAGAGACTGCATTGCTTCCAGCGTATCCTCGATTTCAATGAGCTTCGGATACCTGCCCGGCTCAACGAGAATGACGGAAATCTTCTCCGGTGCTGCAACCTTCTCAAAGGTGTCCTCGTAAATATTCAAGGCGAGGGAGCTGCCGTTTTCCCAACTCATATGAATCTGTCCGGCGTCGTCAACAAACTTAACTGTTCCTTTCAGACCGTATGGCATTTGCCTTTCGCCAGCCATTTCAGTGAGTACAATCTGCGTACCCTCCGGGTACATTTCTCTGATTTCTTTTAAGTTTCATCGTGCAAAACTCCTTTCGGTTTTATCCTTTTATCCCTAAGCGTTTACAAAGAAAATCGTTGACATCTTTCCCGTATTGAGGAGGGTCGTCAACGACTTCATACTTATCTGAAAGAATCGTCTGCAACGCTTTGGTCGCTTTTCTTCCGGCAATATCATTGTCCAAATGAAGAACAATTCGCCTGATTGTTTTGTCCTTTTCAAGCAGCCTGCCGAGTGTAACAGGCACGTTCGAGTCCTCAATTTTCTGCTTTGGGGAATACACTCCCGCAAGAGAAACAAGGTTAAACTGTCGCCAGTCTTTGCCCTCCAGCTTCATCAAGGTTGCATAGGAAAGCAGGTCAATGGCACACTCAAACAAGATGAACATCTCAGGTGTTTTCGGCAGTCAGGCGGAAAGAATATTGCTTTTTACTTCCGGTGCAGTCGCCCATAATCCTTGATTGATTTGTTGCTCTGTAAGCGGCGTATTTAGGTTCTTTGCTTTCGTCATAGCCGATAAAAACAGCATTGTGATATGGGAGCGACTCAATGATTAGCTCCTGTTCCAAACAGTGGTTGATGATTTCATAATCAATCCCACGCCCGAAAAGGTAATCAAATACCACATCGGCAGTAGGACTTTTTCAGGCAGAAGCAAGGGTTGTTCCTCATAGCTTTTGATGTTTTCACAAGTCGGAAAGCTGACTGAACCGTTTCCCCCATAATGGTCTGAACCGCCTGCACAAAATCCATTCCACGGACTTTGATAAGGTAATCGAGGGCGGATTTGCCCCCGATACCTCTCGACCACCACTACATCCATTTGCCGTTGGAAATCTTCAAACTGTCGTGGGTTCTTGTGGTGTAGGTGTTGCTTGAAAACTTGACAAGCTCGCCCGGTTCATACTCTCTGAGATAGGTTAATAAATCCATTCGTTTGGCTTCGGTTATGACTTCCGGTGCAATATACGGCATAGGTATCACCGCCTTTTTACATCAGCAAATCGGCAACCGCTTTCTGTATCGGTTCGTTGATACTGAGCTTTGCAATGATAATGAGTATCTTATCAACAGGGCAGCCGATGTCATTCCAAACAGTCCAAGCACCTCCCGCAAGGTCGTCGTTTTCATACAAAGCAATGATTTCTTCCGGCGAAAACACCGTTTCATGCTCTGTCGAACCAACTCTCCGTAGAAAGAAAGCTTTGCATTTCTAAGAGCAAATTCTGCTTCCTTTGCGGGCGGTTTGCTTCTTTTTAATTCGAGATATGCTTTATCAAGTCTCCTGACCACAACCATCATCATTGCATCAAAAGGGTTAATGATTGCTTTTCTGCAAGGGCAGTTTTCTTTCCTTATCGGGTGTCATTTTATCGTTCATAGGTTTTCTCCTTTCGTGTGTTCGGCACTTCGCCCTCATCGGGTTCGCCGCCGACAATTTCGTTTTCTCGCTTATCCATATTGAGCAGAATATTCAGCTCGTCCAGTCGGGCAAGCTTTGTTTTCAATTCTTCCTCCCCAATAAATGGTTTTTGAACTTCTTTCTTTGCGGTTTCCAACTGATTTTTGGTGTTCTCAAAGGTCATTTTCCGCAAGCGACAAGCTCTCGGCAAATCTCTCAATTCCGTTATCAAGACGGATAATATTGCCGTATGCGTCATCGCCGAGATGATTGCTTTACCGGCGTCGGCTTTTTTTCGGAATAAAAAACACCCTTAACCTCCATACCGACAAATCGGTCGTCCGTTGGTTTCGGGTGCTGTTTCGCAGTTTCTACATCTTGCTTCAAGCCTTCAATGCGGTTTTCCAAAGCTGTAATTCGCTGCGGATAATATTTGATTATCTTATCTTCCAAAGCATATCTTTCAGAGAGAAAATTGGATTTTAACATCTTTAGCTTCTGTACCTGAATGTCTAAGTCCATCTTTTCTTTGATATATGGATTGCCTGTTGCAAGCATTTTTATCTCCGCATAGGACAATGCGGTTTCATCAATATCCTCTGCCGACCTGACCGGAGATTTGCTCGTCATAATCTGACTTGCGAACTTCTGCTTACCTTCCACAAGCTGATAGAGGTATGCATCAAAGGTCTGCTCTGTTACATAACGGTAAATATCAACCTGCGGATTTTCATTGCCCTGACGGACAATTCTACCGGAACGCTGCTCCAAATCTGAAGGTCGCCACGGACAATCCACATCGTGAAGTGCGATAAGTTTATCCTGCACATTCGTTCCTGCTCCCATCTTCTGAGTAGAGCCAAGAAGCACCCTGACTTCTCCCTTGCGTGTCTTTTGGAACAGTTCTTTTTTCTTCATATCCGTATCAGCTTCGTGTATGAATTTCACTTCACTTTCAGGAATACCTCTCTCAATCAGCTTCTTCCTGATGTCGTTATAGACGGAAAATGTGCCGTCATTCTTCGGCGTGGAAAGGTCACAGAACACAAGCTGTGCCGATTTCTTGTCGGCATTTCCTTTCCATATTCGATAGATGTTATCGACGCAGGCATTGATTTTACTGCCCTCAAAATCAGGCAGCATATCGTTTAGCATACGCTGGTCAAGAGCTAAGTTTTCTACCGTCGTTTGTGATTTTGAGCATATTATCTACACTCGAATCCACACCGCCGCCACGGACTTTCTCGGCTCGTTCCGCAAGGGAAGCAACCATTTCTTTCTGCATTTCAGACGGCTTGACGTTTGAGCGATACCACCCACATTACGCATTTTGGTGTAAAGATAGAGGTTCTTGTAATAATGACTCTCGTCAATAAAAAGCCTGTCCACACCGAGTTCTTCAAAGGTAACAACATCGTCCTTTCGGCTTTGGTCGTTGAGCTTTTCCAGCTTTTTGTTTCACGGACTTTTTAGACTTTTCAAGCTGTTTAATGGAGAAGTTTTCTCCACGGTTTCGCTTCAAATCCATAATACCGTCTGTCAGTTCTTCAAGCTGCTGCTCAAGAATTGCCCTCTGTCTTTCAATGGACATCGGGATTTTCTCAAACTGAGAATGACCGATGATTACGGCGTCATAATCTCCCGTGGCAATTCGACCGCAGAACTTTTTGCGGTTCTTTGTCTCAAAATCTCGCTTTGTCGCTACGAGAATATTCGCCGCCGGATAGAGTTGTAAGAACTCCGCTGCCCATTGCTCGGTTAAGTGATTTGGCACTACGAACAGCGACTTATTGCAAAGTCCCAGTCGTTTGGACTCCATAGCGGCCGGCTACCATTTCAAAGGTCTTGCCCGCACCGACTGCGTGTGCTAACAGCGTATTACCGCCGTACAGAATGTGTGCAACCGCATTTTTCTGATGTTCACGGAGTTCGATTTCCGGGTTCATACCGTTGAAAACAATGTGGCTTCCGTCGTACTCACGGGGTCTTATACTGTTGAACTTTTCGTTATACATCTTCGTGAGTTTTTCTCGGCGGGCAGGGTCAGCCCATATCCAGTCCTGAAAGCCCTGCTTGATAAGCTCCTGCTTCGACTGAGCGATTGCGGTCTCTTTTTATTGAGTACCGCTTTCTTTCTGCCCTCGTCATCTTCGATATAGTCAAAGATTCGAACGTCTTTCAGGTTCAGGGTTTCCTCGATAATCTTATAGGCGTTGATGCGGGAAGTACCGTATGTGCTGTACGTTTTTACATTGAACGGTCGTAGCTCTTTCCCTCAATGTTCCATTCGCCGGTAAACTGAGAGTAGTGAACCTTGATGTTCCACTGTGCATAGCGTGGCGTGTCGAGAAACTCAAACATAAACTGTTGGAATATTTCGGGCGGTATCCAAGTCGCACCGAGCCTTACGGAAATCTCGCTTGCCGTCAAATCCTTTGGCTGCACCTTTTCAAGTGCCTGCACATTGACGGTGTAATCTTCGGGATACAGTGCCGCAGACCTTTTGGCTGTCGCCAGCTTCTCACGAACATTGCCCGACAGATATTCGTCTGCCATCAGATACTTCGGCTCATAGGAATTACCGTACTCATAAAGGGGATTTAAGAAGATTACACCCTTTAAGGTCAGCGAATAATTCCTCCTCACTTTTGCCGGACAACTCCATCATATATTCCATATCAATGGCTGCTTTTTCGCCCATAGAGACAGCGAGAGCCTCGTCTGCGGTATCAACCTCCGTTACCGGCTTGTGCGGTTTTAATCGTCCTTTGAAGAACATATCTGCCTTGCGTTCCAGTTCGCCATCTTCGTTGATGACCTCAAGAGCAGAGAGCAGAGCGTAGGAACTGTCGTCGGAAAAGGCAGAATATTGGCACGGCTGTTAATCAGTCCGTACTTCTTTGTAAAGCTGTCATACAGAGTGTTCAGCTTTTCCTGTGCCTGTTTGATTTCGCTGTCCGGGTAATCCTCGGTTTGCAGTTCAATCAGATTGCGGACGCAATCTCTTATCCCAATCATACCCTTAATGCGGTTCTCGGCGGTTGCCGATACCTCCACCGGGGACATACGGGAGTTCTCACGGAAATAGATTTTATCGTCCAAAACCGTGTAAGAGAAGTTCCTTACCATAGGGTCTGCCGGGATAGAATTATCTTCTTCCTCCAGTTCGTCGGCAACTTCGTATTCGGAGATTTCTCCGTGAATGTTTGAAACTGCTTCGTTCAAAAGCTCCGAAAGGTCGGCGTTTTCAAACGGTTCACAGGTTGCTTCCGGTCCGAAACGACCGCTTACCATTTTCATTCGCCGAGTATCATTTCCGGGTGCTGAACAAAATATGAGTTCATCCTTATACCGTTTTCGTCGGTGTCAAGATGAACCCAATCGGGTTCAATATCTATGAGCCTGTCTCGCTTTTGCAAAAACAGAATATCGGATACAACCTCTGTTCCGGCATTGCCTTTGAAGGTGTCGTTCGGAAGTCTGATTGCCAAGAAGCTCCGCCCTCTGTGCGATATATTTACGCACATTGGAGTTTTCCTTATCCATCGTTCCTTTGCTTGTCACAAGAGCCATCACACCGCCGGGGCGTAACTTATCAAGCGATTTTGCAAAGAAATAATCGTGGATTAAGAAATTGTACTTGTCGTATCGTTTATCGGAGACTTTGAAATCTCCGAAAGGCACATTGCCGATAATGCCGTCAAAGAAGCTGTCGGGGACATTTACTTCCTCAAAGCCCTGTGCCGCAATGGAAGATTTCTGATAAAGCTGCTGTGCGATACCGGCAGAAATCGGGTCAAGCTCCACGCCATAAATCTTAGCGTTTTCCATAGACTGCGGAAGCATTCCGATGAAAGTTGCCGATACCGCAGGACGGCTCAAGCAGGTTGCCCTCCTGAAATCCCATCTGTTCCAACACCTTGTAAATGGCAGTAGATACTTCGGGCGGAGTGTAAAAGGCGGTCAAGGTGCTTTCTCTTGCCGACGCATATTCCTCCGGCGTCAGGATATTTTTCAGCATTGCATACTCGGTATGCCAAGCGCCCGGCTCGTTCGTCAAATGCTTCGGGAATACCGCCCCAACCGACATATCTCGACAAGATTTTCTGCTCGTCAGGTGTTGCAAAACGGTTTTCGTTTTGACAATCTCTCAGGACTTTTATTGCTGCATAGTTTCGGTGGAAGCGTTCTTTCTTGTTCACTTCTTCAACCTGATTATTGGCAAGGTCAAAGTTGTGTCGCTCTGCCATCGGAATATCCGGGTGGAGGTCAAAGCTTTTTACCTTTGACTTTTTCTTTTGCTCCCAAGCGGGGACAATCGGTTCAGGCTCTTTGTCGTAACCGTTGCCGATACGAATGCCCTCGTTATACATCTCATCGTCGCTGTCAAAACCGTTTTGAGTAGCAACGATTTCTCTGTAATCCTCAATCGGTACATTCCCGATATTTGTTGCCACCATATCAGCTCTTTCAGTGTTTTCAATAGGAGAGCTTCCATTGTGGCAGAGGTACAGTCGGTCAAATCCGGTGTCCTGTGAAATTCTCGGTCTGCGTCCACAAACCATTCCGTACCTACATCGGCAAGCTCTGATTTGCAATGCTACCGAGATAATCAAAGAAATCCTCTGCCGAGTCATACTCCCGTGCGACTTGCTGTATCTCGTCAAAAGAAAGAGTATTTGTAACATACTGACCTCCGGCATTGCTGTCGGGGTTATAATACATCCAAGTTACGCTTTCATTGTCCCGGTCGATAAAGAAGGCATCGTCATAACCGGTTTTCGGACTGAAATCCTGTACGGTTTCGGTATCGTTTTGAGCTTCGTTTTCGCCTGTAACGGATTTTTCTTCCGACGGTAATACACTGACCTTCAAGTGGTCGTTCATCGGATTTTCACGCACTTTGCGGTCAAATTCTTCCCTTGAAATCTCCTTGTTGAATAGGGGCATATCGAAGTCATAGAGCATTACACGGTTTTCATCAAAGGACAAAATCTCATACTGCGAAGCTCCGATATATACGCTGTCGCCGAGATGATATTCATACTGTGCTTCCGGTTCGTCCTCTTTGTTTTTCAGGCTCAGGCGGTGCGGTAGAGAGTATCTCACGGTTTTTCTCTGCTCTGCAAGCTCGGCTCGCCTTTCTTCCTGCTTTTCAAGCCATTCCGGGTACTTTTCTTTTTCCTTTCGGTTTAGGTATCTGTCCATACGGATAAGGTCTCCGATACGCTTTTCAACCTGAGACCAAGAAAGCGTAATGTGCGGCTTGTCGCTTCCGATACCTTTTTGAAATTGTGATACCTTTTCCGTCGTGCTGTTCGTCAATGCCTGCACCGATAATGACAGGATAAGAGCCGCCCCAACCGTATTCGTTTTTCAAGAAGTCGGCGTTTTCTTTTGCGGAAAGGCTCTTTTCAAACTGTTCATAGATACGCATTTTGCCCTCGGAAACTCCGCTTCCACGGGTCAGTACAGCGTCTATGATTTCCTGAGAAAAAGTAAAAAGGCAGAGGTTTTTCGTTCCTCTGCCTGATTTCCCATAATGAGAGTCAACTGACCGTCCATAGACGGAAGCGGTTTCATTGTATCGGTCAATTCTCCCAAAAGTCTCATTGCTTCAAAATGCTGAGCGATAACGCCCCAGTCATAGAAGCTCTGTGCGGTTCGGCTGTCGTATTCGCCTTCCCACAAGTGGAGGACATTCTGAAATGTTTTGTAGCCGACAAGCCTGCCGTTGCTTAAAGGTAGCTGTGTGTAATCGTTGTTGAAAATACCCTTGATATATTCGGTACGGGTCGCATTGTCCGTATTTCTCTCATAGAAGTCTTTGATTTCTTCCTTTGAAGCGGACAAATGCGGGGTAGTGCCGAGTATCTCTCGGATAGTATCATCGCCACCGAAAAACGGCAGGCTCTTGTCCTCGTGGTTTCTGTCGTAATACTCTAAGCGAATATTACCTGATTCTTCACGATTTCCTGTGCCGAGTTCCTGATGTTGTTCATCAGGCGAACCCACTTCATCATATCTTCCGCTTTCATCTGCTCGGTCAGTCCCGCTTTCTCTGCCATCTGCTTTACGAGAGTTTCCTCCAGTTCGCTGGCTCTCTGCTGAACCTCCGCCAAGTGACTGTTCAGAATCCCTTTCGTCAGAAGATTGTAGTACAGGATTTTTTGTGATGTTCCTTCAGATAAGTTCTCCTCATCTGCGACCATCTGCCGAGAGTCACTTCCGTCTGCTCCGGCAGCTTCAGGTTCGGAAGATTGTAATCTCCCACCATCGTGTATGTGATTTCGCTCATCGCTTTGACTCCTTTCGTCTTTGATGTCTTTATTGTATTCGGATTGCCCCTGTTCATCAATTATGCGATTTTTCCTTACTGAGCGTGCTGATTGTTCTGCTGACAGGAAGCAACGCCATTTCAGCAATGTCGCTTGTAGCAATACCCACCGCATTGAGAACTTCCTGTGAATTGAAGCTTGAAATCCCGACAAAGTCATCGGGAGAATAGACCTTGTCTGCGTCCAGTCCCAATCGAGCCATAACCATATATGACACGCTGTTTCTGACAAGCTCCAAATACAAGGCATTTGCTTCGTCGGCAGACAAATACTCAATATCGCTGCCTGCACCCAAACTCATAAAGTCGGAGATATAGTCTGCGATATTGTCCTCGACGGCATTTGCAATGCTCTCTTTGACGACATTTTCAATACTCGTTGTATCGTTTACCGCCCCGAAAGTATTTTCAAGCGTTTCGATAACCTCTGCTTCATAATCGGGTCTCATCTCCCAAATAGGAACAGGGCGGGAATGTCGGCTTTCGTGGGTGTCTGATATATCAAAGTAATGAATCAGCCTTTGACGGCTTCTGTCTGCGTCCTCAAATACGGCAATACCTTTTTGCTCCTCGATTTACCCAGCGACCGAAAGTGCCGTTCCATCGTTCGATTTCAAGCACGGCTGTTGCGTCGGGTCTTTGGGCATAAATAAGAAGCTGTTCATCAAATCGGAGCCTGAAATTTCTGCCTGCTGTTTTCAGAAACGATTGCCAGTTTACCGGGTTGTCTGTAACTGCAAAGCAGGTTCTTTCATACAGCTCCGAAATCAGGTCAAATTTCCTTGCCACCTCGTCTGCACCTCCTTATCGTGTTTTTTCTTTGTCCTTTGCAGGCTTCGTGTTTTCTTTTGCGGCTGGTTCTACGGTATGACCGTTTCTCTCGCAAAGCTCGGCAAATTCGCAGATATGGTAGAGATTTGTGCCGACCTCCAAATGGTAGTCGTCGATATATCTGCAAGTTCTCTCCATTGTTTTGCCGTCGCCGAGCTTGATTGAGATTTTTTCTCCGTCCGCAATGCGAAACTGCTCCTGATAGTGCGGGTCGATAAATCGGATACCACGCTCGGCATTTTTCAAGTGGCTGTTCAGCCACTCTTTCTGATAGCAATAGCAGTACAGATTGTACTCGCCCCTATTGGGGTTAAACCTCATAAGATAACTGTACTTTTCCGTATCAAGACGAATGCCGTAGTGGTTGCGGTCATCATTAAAGGAGCTGTCGGGAGTGGAATAACAGTAAGAGGACATATCATTTCTGCCGGACAAAAACATCGCCGTCACGCAATCCGTTTATCACATCATCAAATTCAGCCTTAAATTCATCGGTTTTCAAGTCTTTTTCTGAAATCGTTCCAAGTCGTCAAAACTCGTTCCCGGTAGAACCGAAGTCGGCTCTCAAATATCCGATAAGACCGGTCTGCATAGAGAGCTGCTGACTTTGGCTGAAGGTGTACTTACGCTCCGCTTCGGTCAATACTCTGTAATCCATTTTCATCACCTCGCTTGTTCGTTTGGTTGTCTTTGCTTTGGAATAGGAAAACCATATACGCCGGCAATATCATCGCCGAGTCTTTTGGTAACTCGTGTGATGTCGGCTCTTGTGGCTTTCCCGTTGTAGATTTTAACTTGCAGATTTTCAATCTGCGTATCGGTAACACCGTCTTTGAATACACGGTAAAGATAATGGTTTGTACCGTCGTGATGAACAGCGTCGGCTCGAAGGTCTCCGTATTTGTCAACATACCATTCTGTGTAGTCGGTGTCAGAATAAAGGCAGTCCTTAATGTTGCCTGAATCAATCATCTTGTATCCCGACACTCTGCCGTTCCATCGGCCGAGGTCGCCGATTACGATAATCGGCTGTGAAAGCTGAATGTTGAGATTTGCTCGTTCATCATAAAGATTTTCGGCATTGGATTTTACCATAATGTCGTAAAGCTCATCATCGGAATATCCGGGATACAGTTCCTCCAAAGACTCTCGCCAATCATCAAGGTCAAGGCTAATATCGCTCCAAATGATATGGCGGTCATTCTGTTCCTGCCTGCTCATCAGTGCCACCTCCCAAATAAGAGAACAGCTTATTTGCTTTGGTCTGCTTCTGAAACTCGATAATCAGGCTCATATCCGGAATAGTGATACCGGGAATTTTCAAAATGCTCTCCATATCAAGCTGCTGCAATTTCTTTTCGGTATTGCAGCCTGCGTCAAACAGTTTCGTCAGAAGCTTTGTTTTTTGCTGAAAAGTGAAATTTTCCTTCATTGCTTTGTCCTCCTTATCGTTCTTTGTCTTTGTTTCGCTTCTTGTTTGAAAGCTCCTGTGCCTTTTCCTTTGCCCATTCAGGCAGACACTCAGGCTTTACCTCGCCCATAACGTCCATTCTTTCGTATCGGGTGGATTTGCCGGTGTGAAGATTGGTACAAAAAACACGGCGCTTCCACGGCTGTTTGCCGACGCACCGAAACCACCTGTAACATAGTAGAGCTGTCTGTCGGCTCTCTGAAATTCAGGCTTTAATACCTTGGGGTCAATGGCTATGATTTTGCCGTTGATGTCTTTGGAATAGTGGTCGGGGATACAGTCGGCTTCTGTTATGAGTGTGATTGGAATATCCAGTTTTTCGACCTGTTCCTTGAAAAGCTCCGCTTCATTTGCCACACGGCTTCCGAAAAGGTGTACGATTTCGATATAGTCATCGCTTACCATACATTCCGAACACAGTTCAAACAGGTCGTTTCGCTCTGCAAAGCCGCACATAAATTTATCGCCGTTTGTACTTTGCTCATTGGAAGCCAAGATAACTTCCTTTTCGCCCACATTGACCGAGCAAAGAACAGTGTATTCACCGATTTTTCTTTTTCCCTCGTTCATATCCACACCTCAGCTTACTTCAATCACAATTCTGATGTTTCCGCAGTCGCAGCCACTGCACTGCCTTGACAGTTCGGGAAACAGGGATTGTACTCTTTGCCTTGCTCTGCGGATAGTCTCAAAACACGGCAAGCCGTAGCCTTTGTAGTTGTAGACAATATCTTCAAGAGACAAGTCGCCCACTTGCATATAGCTGTATCGGTTGTAATAGCAAAGGATAAGCTGCATATCGTCATACCTCGTTTCGGGGCATTCTCTGAGTATTGCAAGCACCTTGCTGTCAACCGTCTTTTGCTTATTCATAATGCACCTCCGTAAAGAACGGTGGGCGAAGTTTTCACTCCGCCCACATAAGCGTTCCTTATTTCTTTCTGTTCTTAATCTGCAAGAAGATAAAGCCGCCGATAATAAAGGCGACTAATACAACTGCTACGATTGTTTTAGCGTCCATTACTCATTGTCCTCCTTCTTCTTTTTTTCTGTACGCAACAACGGCTGTGCCTACAATACCGAGGGCAGAAAGTCCCGCAAGTGCAGTCCACAAGCCGACATTGCTGTTATCTCCGGTCTTTGGTGTGTCTCTCAGCTCATTGTGCATTTCCACAACGGTAGTAGAGCCGACCTTTACGGTTGCAATCTTATCCGCAGGAAGCACATAGGAAGCAGAAACACTATCCTGAACCTCGGAAACGGTGTAATCGCCGATACGAAGTCCCTCAATAACGATTTCGCCGTTCTTATCGGTCGTGAAGCTTCGGTCGTATCCGTTTAC
>VOFI01003036.1_pt1 | contig 34751 bp, 38 predicted proteins | sample 5384131 | NCBI WGS metagenome assembly VOFI01 (sample SAMN12384728, study PRJNA508395) | human gut metagenome | isolation source: healthy gut H | host: Homo sapiens
ATATCCGTAATAGTTCCTTCCGTACCGCCTATCACACTTATATTCACGCCAATCAACGGCTCGCCCGTAGCATCAATCACTTGCCCCTTCACTTTCTTCTGAGCCTGTGCCACTACTTGACTGTCAGTTATATTCGTATCGGCCCACGCCTGTGAGACAGGACAAAGTCCCAGCATTAATCCTAACGCAAACACTGCTGCCTTGTTAGGTCGCGAATTAAATATTAATCCTCTTCGTTTCATAAAATTAAATTTGAGGTTTAAAAATAGTGTTTATTTCTTGTTTTCTAAAATTTGATGAGGCATCAGTATGTCTCTCCCTAGATTCTGATTCCTTTTCCATAAGCACAAAGGGTTATTTATTATATGAATAAGATTATATACATTTTCTGAAAAACTCACGCATTTCGCGACGACCTATAAATAGATGATTCTCTACTGTACGACGACTGAGTTGCAAGGCTTCCGCTATTTCAGTAGATGTCTTGTCTCCATAACGACTTAAGGTGTAGACTATCCGACGTTGTTCGGGGAAGATAGCAAGCCGACGTTGTTCAGCCGAAGCTAAGTCATCGGCAATTATTGCCTCTTCTGTCTCATTGGACGAAGTAACGGCAGAATCATACATATAACTGTCTATCTCCTGTTTCTTATAATACCGACGGATATAATCGGTTACTATATTACGTGCAATGGCGAACAAAAAAATACTTCACTGTATCCGGACGGAGCATTTGTTTGTAGTCCAGCAGACGTACAAACACATCTTGAGCCAAATCCTCAGCTTCGTAACGATGAGTGATACGATAAGTAATATAGGTAAGAATCACCTGATGATATTCTTTATAAGAATTAGTGATAATGTTGTCGGAAGTGTTAGTTATTGTCTCCATAATACTATCTTTTTCGGTTTTAATCACGATGCAAATATAGAGGTGATTTTGGATATAGTAACCGGAAAATGGAGCATATCAATCTCAACGAATCGAGATAGACTCATTTTAATATATAACCCTAATAATCAATACATTACTCTCAACTTTATAGAGTCTCATTTTATAAAATGAGACTCTATAAGCTAAATACAATATGTTTTCGCTCAGCTTACACTCCTTTACTTTCATCCCTTCATTCTTTTATCTTCTCTCCTTTTATCATCTTGTCGTTTTAGTATCTCATTAAAGCTGTCACTGAAATACTAGAGATAAGTTTCATTGCATTAATGACAAACTTACTTTGTACTTATAGTAAAGTTACTGTTGATTTAGAATAAACTATAAACGCAAGCTTTGTTTTTATAAATGAAAGTTGCGTTTATAAAAACAAAGCTTACGTTTATAATTTAATCCCTATGAAAAACAACTTTGTAATAGGAACAAGAAAAGTTTATGCAGGATGAAGCAGAACTTATCTATTAATAGATTACAGATTAAAAAAGAGGTTCACCGAAATTTATTCCTCCTTAGCAGTTCCACCTATGCTACGGATGTATTCATTCGGAGTAACTCCCGTACTCTTTTTGAATGAACGGAAAGAAAGAAGCACGTGAACTAAAGCCGCAAAGTTCTGCCAATGCAGTTAACGTATAGCGGGAATAGTGACTGTCCTCTACCATTTTCTTAAATTGAGTGACGCGGTATTCGTTGATAAAGTCATAGTAGGACTGATTAAGATACTGGTTCAAAAGATACGATAATGAATGTGAAGAAGTATCCAATGCAGAAGCCAGGTCACCCATCTTCAAATCGGGATTGATATATGGCTTTTCTTTCTCAACATAAGCCACCAGTTTTCTATGAAGCTCCACGCATTCTTCTTCAGTTAACCTATTCGTCTTATACTTCTCTTCGGTAACAGTAGACGACTGTTCAACAATTGTTTCCGACTGTTCCGTCTCTTGTTCTTTCCGGGATATTTCCTCCACCGGTGTTGAAGCTACCTGAACAGGAGAAGTGAGTAAACGGCGCATACGTTTCCAGACATAATACCGTATAAAGGCTATAATTCCTACGATTAATAAAACGGAAAGTCCCCATCCCCACCAAGGTATCATAGGGCATACCGTCACTTGACAGCTAGCTTCGGATTGCTCATTTCCCGGAAGACGTACACGGAAAGTATAAGTCCCGGAAGGAAGTCCATAATAAGAAACCTCGTTCTGTGCTGCCAATAGTTTCCAGTCTTTATCCACTCCTTCCAGTCGATATTCATATAGTAAGGCAGATGGGAGACCATAAGCAAAGTCCGTAAAACAGAAAGTAAGATTATTCTGATTATATTTCAAAGACGAACCGGTAAAAGAAACACCATTAGCCAATATATCTGTAAATACTATCGGACGCGCCTTACCACGTACTTCATCCACACGCTTCGGGTCAACGTAAATCAATCCTTTGGTATTGCCGAACCATAGTATTCCTTTATCGTCTTTATAGGCAGCTCCGTTGGTAAATGTTGGTCCGGGCACTCCATCGTTGAAAGTGAAAGCGTCATACTCTTCGCCTTCTTTCTTTATACGCAGCAAACCGTCATTACAGCCTACCCACAACCAACCTTGATTATCCTCTACAATCGCCATCAGAGAATTGTCGGGAAGAGTGGAAAATACGGACTGATTATAGAAGCGGTCCATTGTCAGCGTAGAGGTAAACAAACTCCCTTTCTCACGGATAAAATAAAGGTTGTGTTCAGCATCTTCATAAATCGTTCGAACTTTGTCTTTATTCACGAATCCTTCGGGAAAGACATTGGAACGCAAACTTTGGGAAGCCGGGTCGTAAATACACATACCGGTTTCGGTAGCAATCCATCCTTTGCCGGTAGAATCAAAACTGACTTCATACACATTGCCCTCCGGCAGTTGAGAATTGGCACTGGTAAAGTGCTTTATCTGTTTTGTCTGCCCATTATAGTTGAATAGTCCCTGTGATGTTCCTATCCAAAGATTTCCTTTTGCATCCGGTTTCACACAGAAGATATGTCCTTTTCTGGAAAAGCTCCGTATCACCTTGGGCAAAATATTTTAGCGATAACGTTTCCGGATTCAATACCATCATGCCGCCCCCATACGTACCGATATAATATTCTCCTTGATAGAAGCAGATTGTCAGTATCAAATCCGAGGTCAAGACGGGTTTTACAAAACTCTTCACTACTCCGGTAGCTTCGTTTATATAAAACAAGCCGTCACGCGAACCGATAACTTTCTCCTGCCCTCTGCTTATGAAAGAACGGATAGAGAGGTTTGCCGAATTAAACAAAGGTGGATAGGCATACGTACGGAAAAGACCGTTCTGGTAGAGTGAATAATCCAAGCCTGCCTGAAAATGCCCTACCCAAACGGCCCCCCTGTCATCTACGAGTAAGGAGTAGACAGAATTACTGCGAATCCCTTCCTTATCACTTACATCATGGTAGAAACGACGCGTCACCTGCTGTTTTTTATGTGAAAGAAAATGGACGCCATTGCCATCGGTAGCTATATAGACGGTTTCTTTTCCATCACTGGAAATGTCGGAAATAACATCGCATCCTAAAGATATCGTATGAGAAAACGTCTTCTTTTTCATATCAAAACGTACTACTCCTTGGCTCATTGTCCCAAGTAGAGCGTTTCCCCGATACGGGTAAGGCAACGGAAATAATCGGCTTCGGGCACATTCTCCTGAAAATGCCAGGAATCAATCTTGCCGTCTTTCAGTGAATAGGAGAATAGCCCTTGCACCGTGGCCAACCATAATACGGTTTTATCTTCATTCAGACAAATATCCATGATTCTGTTACAAGCGGCAAGCATATTCCGGTCTGTCAAGACTTGAAGCAACTGACCGTCTTTATGAATGAATAAGCCTTTCTCTGTGCCGATATAAAGAATATCTCCATCGGATAGTAACGTATTGACGGCAAAATCTATCTTTTCGGGGACAATCCTCTCCAATTGGCCACTTGCACGGTTCAACCGCCAAAGTCCGATACCATTTCCCACCCAAAGTTGCTTATTGGCAGTTTCCGTAATCGTATTTACACGCTTTTTTCTTCCCGACTCAATGCCCCGGAATTCAAAATGGCGCACTTTCACACCATCAAAACGATCGAGGCAATTATCTGTCCCTAACCATACAAAACCTTCGGAATCTTTATAAATGGCATTCACCAACAGTCCGGATAATCCGTCGGACATGACGACATTACGGAATGTGTAATTCTGAGCTTGCAGTTTAACACCACAAACCAAATATATTAATATAAGAATCAGATATTTAATCGTGTTCTTCACTTACAACTGCTTCCTTTCATATTAAACATGTGACAAACATACATAAAAATCTCCAAAAGAGCACATTCCTTTTCTTAAAAAAGTCTCTTCTGTATTTGTTGTATATGACAAGCAAATACGAAGGGGAGAGATTATTTACTCAATGCTATGAAAGATTTTATTTGCGGCTGTTCAAATAATCATTTTTATCCGAACCTTTTTCAACCAATTCAATCATATAGCTATAAGTATATTTCTTGTCAAGCAAGCGATATTCATTGTGCGGATACATTCCCCAACTATTATCTCCGCCTAATCCGCGTTGCTTCAGGTCAACGTGCAAGAAGATATTTTTTTGCGGAACAATGTCGATAGTATGCTGTAATTTACGAGTCAGACCGGGGTCAAGATCTTCCGGTGAGAAATGCAATGCGGAAAATGAGATAGGTTGCAAGCCTGTAATTTTCACTCCCAGTCCTCCGCTATCCAATAAAGTCAGCCAACGAACATCTGTTTTATTTCCTGTTTCCTGTGGACGTATATACCAATAGAACTGATTGTCGACTTTATCCTCATATCGTCCGATGAAGGCCCCCGAATAACGGTCGATATAGTTTTCAAAAGGCCCTCTACCATAATAGGTCAAGTTTTCATAAGGTTGATGCAATTCCATACGCATACCGAAGCGGGGAAGTTCGGGAAGTTTCGTTCCTGTCAGGTCGATACTGCCCGTCACAATGACAGTTCCGTTATCCCGTACCAAATATTCCATCGTATAAGGCACTTGAATATCGCTTAAGACCCAATCAACCCTTACGGATAACCCTTTTTCATTATTCTCCCTATTGTCACTTTCTTCACATAGCGGTTCACATGGGCCGTCCGCCAGACACCTGCCAACCAGGGCATTTTATTCCCAAAATCATTATCTATCGGAGCACGCCAAAAGGCTGGTTCGGGATATTGCCTGATAGGTTGCTTGCCATTTATCATATAATCAAACAAGATTCCCTTTTTCAAATCAATCTTACCTGAAACGGCACCTGATTGAAAAGACAAAATATTGTCTTTTGTTTCATAAGACAGTTTTCCCGAACAAGGCGGAAGCGATGTGAAGAAACTACTTTTATTTAATTGCATTTGCTCTCTAGCTACTTCATAGCCAGCAGGTACTAAATCGGTAGCAACCCGGGTGTGCACATAGAGATTAAGGAAATACTCATTTCCGTCTTCTGGAATAACGGGGAGAGATAAACGTATCTCTTTCTCTTCGTGAGGTTTTAAATCAACATTGAAATCCCCCGTAGATATTTTTTCTCCGTTTTTGTATATTTCCCACATGAAAGCATACTCATCCAGATTGGTAAAGTCATAACGGTTTTTAATAGAAATAATTCCTTTCCCCAAGTCTTTTGCGCTAAACTGAATGTACTGATACACTTTCTTCACTTCATACGCTTGTGGTTTAGGAATACCATTAGCAGAAATCAAACCGTCAGTTCCCGTGTTTAGTTCCCCTTTCTTATCTTCCAGCCATTTATAACTACCCATCTTACCATTATACGTCCAATAAGTACGTCCGTCTCTTGGTTCGGTCTTTATCTTAAATCCCTGATCCATAAAATCCCAGATAAAACCGCCCTGCAAGTTAGGGCTGTCATAAATAATATCCCAAAGGTCTTTAAAATTGCCATTGCTGTTTCCCCTTTGGGCGTGAGCATACTCACACATGATAAATGGTCGCTGTTTGCCAGACTTCCGATATTCTGTTATTTTCCACATATTGGGATACATCGGACATACAATATCTGTATTCCAATCTTCCCAAGCCTGCTCGAACTGTACAAAACGACCGGGGTCATATTTCTTCAAACGTTTATACTCATCGTGGAACACGATTCCATTGCCACATTCGTTTCCTAATGACCATCCGATGATACATGGATGATTTTTATCCCTTTCGACCATTCGGGTGATACGGTCGACATGAGCAGCATACCATTCGGGACGATAAGCAGGATGCGGAATGGTATCTTTAAAATAAGGAACCGAACCCATTCCATGAGTTTCAATATTGGCCTCATCCACTACATAGATACCATATTGATCACACAATTGATAGAATAATGGATGATTGGGATAATGACTGGTACGAACAGCGTTCATGTTCAGTTGTTTAATCAGTCGCAAATCATTCATTATGATTTCGCGAGTCTGCGTATGTCCCAAGCTGTCGTTATGTTCGTGACGGTTAACACCTTTTATATAGGTGGGTACACCATTTACCAGTAGCCGTGTATTCTTAATCTCAATGCGACGGAATCCGACTTTATGAGCCACTACCGTTTGTTGCTTGTCGTCATTGGCTCGAAGTGTCAGAATACAGTCGTAAAGCGAAGGGTGTTCAGCGCTCCATTTCCGTACATTGCGCACAGTGCCTTCGAAAGTAAGTGTAGTACTTATATCTGAGATACAATATGCTTTCTGCGCAGATAAGACAGTCTTCCCCCCTGCGTCCTTCAATTCGAGTGTAAGTGTCCCTTTTTGTAGAGTTGCATTAGCATTGAACGAACGCAAGTCTACAGTAGCCCGAAATTGCCCGTGTCGGTAGGTATCGTCCAGTCCTGCATGCAAAAAGAAATCCCAAATGGTCGTTTGGGGATAAGCGGTCAGAAAAACATCGCGTTCGATACCGCTTAGACGCCAAAAATCCTGGTCTTCCATATAGCTGCCATCGTGCCAGCGATACACCTGTACAGCAAGTAAGTTCTCTCCTTTTTTTAAATAGTTTGTCACATTAAATTCTGCCGGAGTCTTGGATGCTTTAGTCATACCCACCTGCTGTCCGTTCACATAGATACGGGCGTAGCCGCTGATGGAACCGAAGTGCAACAACACTTCACGCCCCTGCCAGTTTCGAGGAACCGTAAATGTGCGCCGATAGGTACCCACAGGATTGTCTACGTCAATATAAGGTGGATTGGATGAAAATACATACTGAATGTTGCGAATTATCGGTTCACCGAATCCTTGGATTTCCCAGTTGGAAGGGACAGTAATTGTATCCCAATCATTGTCGGATAAATCTGTACAATAAAAATCTTTTATGCTTTCTGCGATAGAGGGAGCATAAACAAATTTCCACGTACCATTCAACGAGTATTGCCAAGACGATTTTTGTGGATTATCGTTCACAGCATCATCTGCCCGCTCATAAAGGCGAAAGTCAGCATGTGGCCTCTCTTTGTTCCACTCATATTTGGCGGGATTTTCCCACTCGTTGTTTTGCGCCTTTGCCGTTTGAGGCAAACTACCAAGAAGCAGATAAAGAATAATAAGGTAGAAAATAATCTATTTATCATAAGATAAAGGGTTGTGAGGGTTTCCATTGAGTAACGTCAAGGAGTTAAGAAGCCTAACCTCTTAACTCCTTGAAATCAGTAAGAAAATCTCAAAAAGTTATTCTTCAGTATACAATAATGTTCCAAACCCCAAATCACCGGCTTCGGCAGTACCACGCTCGCCATATCCTTCGGGGCGTTCTTTTTCGGCAAAAGCTTGCGAATAGGGTGCATTCATACCTTTCACCTTGGCATAATGGTTGTAAAGGAGTTCCCATCCCGGACGGGCACGCCCTTTACCGTCGGCCGACACCTTCTCGTGCCAACCGTATTTGGGGTGATAGTAAGGTTCGAAAGGCATTTCCACATCTTCGGTCGAAGTTAAGTTATACTTAGCCGTATACTCGCAGAGGTCGAGAATGATGTTGTCGTTATAGGCAAAAAGGTCGATACCCATGTTATAGGCTGTACGACAGAAGTAAGCGTGTAAGCCTACGTTGAGAGTAGCGTGCCCCTGGTCGCGTCCCATCTCCTGGCTCTGTGCCAAATGTCTGCCTTTCACTTTTCCTTCCGGGTCTTCGTGCATACCTCTCACCGACCACTCGATACAGCCCATACCTTTTCCGTGGTAGAAAAACTCCAGGGCTTGTTTAATCTTAGCATCGTCATCATTCAGCACGCCGATAGAAAGAATGGTGAGCATGGCGGGCAGATCCCAACTCATCCAACCCGAAATGGCTGAAGAGTTAAAGTGGTTATCCAAAAAATCGTCGCAGATAGGATAGAAAGTTTTATCTATCCATTTCTTGAAGATTTCGAAATCCTCGGTTTTCCAGCCTTCGTAGTCGCGCATCAGTTCAGCGGGAGCAGCAAACTGGTAACCGATAAATCCGGCAGCAAGCAGGCGATGGCTGTCGTCAGGCCACGTTTTATAGTTCACCCCTTTACAAGTTTTAGCCCATCCGTTCAGAATTTTAATAGCCGCTTTCGCATAATCTTCATCTCCCGAAATTTTCCAGCGTAAAGCCAACTGATAAGCGGCACCGGCATCAAAAGCAGCCGTATTGAAGTTTCCGCCTTTTGAGTGGCGCACAATTTCTTCTTGCGGATTTGAGTTATAATTCAGTTGGGCAAATCGGCTGTCGCACAATTTTTGCCAACCACTAATCCAAGGTTCGGCGCCTTCATTCACTTTACGGCGTGCACGTTCAAAGTCAGCTTCGGTGTTCACCAGACAAGGATGCTTGATGATGTACTCATAATTTTCATTGGGGTTGATTTCGCGTTGCCATGGTTCGGGAGTTCCGTTCTCGAACTCAGCACTACAGCCGGTCAGCAACACAAGCGCCATGCTGCCCACGAAGGTATAAATCAGATTTTTCATACATTCAATTTTCATTTTGTTATTCAATCAGTTTCCAGAGAAAGTAGATGCTATTGTTTACCACTTTCGTTCTTTATCAAATCTTTCAGTTCTTGTTCCGATTCGAAAGTCTTTATCCAATCCACATAAATGCTACCTGTTTCATTGGTTTCATACCATATTTTCCAAAATTGAAGTTCCACCGTGTCGTACTTCGTCAATGCAGTAGGCATATACTGTTGATTCTTGCCGAGGAATTTCTTCGTAAAGTCGGCGTAGAATACTTTGTATTCACCGCAATCTGCCACAGTCATAGCGTTTTTTCCTTTATCGGTATCTTCGCCATATTTACCGGCTACGGTAATGCCGCTTCCACCCCAAATGTCGAGATACCACTCTATGCTTGTTGATGCTTCGAACACATTTTCGGGGAATTTCACTTTAAAGGCCAAGATGGGATAGTTGGTTACGTTGAACCCAAATCCTCCGGTACGACAAATGCGCACAGCCTTGTAAGCCTTATCGTCACCGGGTAATATGCGAAGTACTCCGTCGTTCTCCATCCATTCAAATTCCCGGTGAGTAAAGTTTCCGAATGGCTGCCAGATATTCTCGACAGTAAACTGGTCGTTCATTAAACCTTCGCTCACGCTGACACTCATCGTAGCTTTGACAGGTTTACCGTCGCCATAGTCTGCCAAAGCAGTAATCACGGCATTGCCGTAAGCCTTCGCCACAAACCGGCCTTTTTCGTCAATCTCTACAACATCGGGCTTGCTGCTTTCCCATGCGATGTACGACAGCGTAGCGTCTGCCGGCGTTACATTCATCTGCGGAGTATAGGTTTCGCCTAAAGCCAGCTTATCGGTATCCTTCACGAATTCCATACTTTCGATATAAATAATGGGCTTCACCTTAATTTCAAACACTTTCGTGAAATGTTTGTCGTCAGTAGCGGTGACTTGTATGCGTGCCGTTCCTTCGGCTACACCTTTCACCTCGCCTTTTTCATTGACGGTGGCTTTATCGGGAGTAAGGCTTTTCCAAATCACTCCGGGGTAAGTGGGAACGACCGGAGTAGTCTGCCAAGTGAGCGGCAGAGTCGAGGTTACAAACACTTCAAGCTCTTCATTAGTAAGACTGATATCAGTGATGTGAATGATTTCGTTTACCACCTTCACATTGATGGTCGAAGTGGCAGAATAGCCTACAACCGGCTTGGCCGAAATGACCGTATTACCGGCCTTCACTGCAGTGATGCGTCCTTCGGCATCTACGGTAGCCACATCGGGCACAGTCGATTTCCATACCACCTCTTTGTTGAAAGCCTCATCCGGGCCTACGGTATATTTTATCAAAGTATCAGTGCCTATCAGCAGAGGCAGTTCGGGAGTCACCTCAAGGTTGATTTCCTTAACGAGCACTCTCTCTTCTAAAACGGGGGATACATCGTCATCGTTGCACGAAACGGTCATCATTAAGCCAGCTGTAATCAGTGTTGCAAATGCACCCTTTTGAAGTATGTTTTTGTATGTCATAATTCGATTACTTTATAAATGAATAATGAATGGATTATTGGTTCCAACCCGGATTTTGTTTCAAGTTGGAGTTCAGCTTGAGTTGGTCAGTGGGCAGCGGCAACAAGTAATGCTTTTCGTGCCAGTTGCGTCCTTTTTCGTGAATAATGCAGCCTTCACCATCTTTGTCTTTAAAGGAAGCATCAGGCCATCTGTTTTCAAAATCGGTACCTTTCCACTTCACACCGGTGAGGTTCATCGGCATTTCGTCTTCGGCCGTTTTCCAACGCTTCAGATCATCAATGCGGAAATTCTCATCGAAAAACTCGATGGTACGCTCACGACGAATCTCTGTGCGCATATCCAAATTATTTGCCGTGACAAAGTCGTTAGTCAAGTCAGGCATTTCGGGGTTGATGCGTTTGCGTGTCAGGTTCAAACTGATGGCTAAGTCTTCATCCGATATTTGTCCATCGCGTTCAAACACAGCTTCGGCATAGTTCAGCAGCACCTCGGCATAGCGGATGACGGGGAAGTCGTAAGCTTCCATACCGGTGGGCACTCCGTCACGTTCGCTGCACCACTTGTGGGGAAAGTAGCCCGTACCGGTTTGAGGCATGAAGTTCCTATGCGAGGCATTGGCTATTTCGGCTGCATTGCCGCTCCAATCAATGCGTCCGCCGTTTGTACCCCAGTAAGTTTGTCCGGGCACCATAAGCTGATTGTTCATGCGGTTGTCGCGATTTTTATATTCATCATCCACTTTCGTGTAATTCCACGTTTGGGGATTGATGGGTAACCCATTGCTTTGCAGATACATATTAGCCATTTTGCGAGTAACGTACAAGGCATTGCCCAAACGCCCTTGTGTAATGTTGAAACCAATAGAATTGATAACAGGGTCGTGGCGGCGGGTAAAGATATACTCTTTATTACCTGTTTTATTGATATTGGCAGGGTTTGACTTTTCATTCTCCAAGATAAAGAGATACTTGTAGGCTTCCGTTCCCAATTCTTGAGGAGCAAAAAGCTCGAATGCTCCGCCCGCCATTACATCATGAGCCGCCTGTGCTGCGGTATTGAGCAAATCTTTTGTACGTTCGGTATTTTGACCGCCATTATGAAATTTCTCCCATGTACCTTCGTAAAGGGCTACACGCGAAAGAAACGCCAAAGCGGCTTCGCTGGAAAGGCGACCTTCATCGCTGCTGCTGATAGCCTTATCAACGGGTAATAGTTTAGCGGCTTCTTTCAAGTCGTCAATGATGAAGTCAGCCACCTCGGTACGCGGATTGCGGGCCTTCTGCATCTCAGGCGAGTCGATGTCGAGCGGTGTGCGGGCTATGATAAGGTCACCGTAAGCCTGCAATAACTCGAAGTAACAATAAGCACGGAAGAAACGGGCTTCCCCCACTGAAATGGCAATGTCGGCTTGTTGTTCATACGCATCAGCCTGTTGCAATAAAGTATTGGTTTGACGAATACGATTGTAATTGTCGGTATAATGCTTGTCTGACGACGGAATACTGTTCGTTCCGTTACTATAGATGTTCACCGTGCTACCGGCAAACAAGTCCGAGCGAATATCAGCGTGCTGACTGTCGTCGAGCCATCGAAAGTCGGCCGACCAGCTGTAGAACTGGGTGGCAAAAAGTTTGAAGTGTTCGGGCGACTTCCAATAGTTGGTATCCGCCAATTGCGTCTTGGGTTCAAGGTCCAAACACGACTGCATGGTCATGGCGCAAATGATTCCTAAAATATATGCTATTTTTTTCATTGTTATCTTCAATATTAAGAATAAAAATTAGAATATGGCATTCACACCGAAAGTCACGGTGCGGTTAAACGGATAGCGTTGCTTGTTTTCCACCTTACGGGTGGCTTCGGGATCCCAACCATCGGTGATATACGATTTTTCCCACAATCGGCGCCCGATACATAAATACGCAAGTTGCTGATGAAACCGCTCTTATTCATCCATGCCTTTGGCAATGTGTAACCTAGTACAATCTCTTTGAGACGCAGGTAAGCTCCGTTATCGGCCGACCAGGTAGAGGGAATGTAGTTGTAATTATTGATGTCATTACTGTTTGAATAAGTAGGAAATGGTTATTGGGAGTTTCAGGACTCCATACATTACCTACCGACTGGTTAGTAGTGTTCAGCCAAATAGCTTTAAAAGGCACTTTCCAAGAGTCGATTTCACGATAGATGGTACGCTTGCCCACACCTTGGAATACGGTATTGAAATCGAATCCTTTCCACTCGCATCCGAAATTAAACGAGAACGAATATTTGGGGTCGTCGGAACCGAGAAATACAAGGTCATCTTGTGTCAGTTTACCGTCTTTGTTCACATCTTCATACATGTGGTCGCCCAAACGCAAGTTGGCAGGCAGGGCGATAGAGTTGCTGCCCACATATTTGTCCACGTAATAGTCCAGTTGGTCTTGGTTTTGTACCTTGCCCACATAGCGGTAGCCAAATACCGAATTGAGCGGATAGCCATTCACAGCTTCGTTATAACCTGCGCTCACCACGATGTTACCTCCATCAACTAGTTTATTGGTCATATAGGTTAACGTACCGCCAACATGGTAGTTGAAACTGCCTATCTTATCATGCCAAGTCAAACTAACATCGTAACCATTGGCTTCAAACTTACCACTATTCGTACTGGGAGCAGTTCCGCCCAATACACCGGGGTGCAGACGCGAAACCAGCATATTGTCGTTTTTCTTTTTAAAGATCTCGAACGTACCCGTAAGGCGATTGTTGAAGAATCCGAAGTCAATACCCAAGTTATAGTTGTAAATACGTTCCCAAGTACGCACAGTGCTCACCAGTCCGGCAGATTCCACATAGGTTCCTTTCGAGTTGCCCAACAAAGCGCCACTGTTCGATTTGTAATTGTAAAGTTGGATGCCATCATAGCGTCCAATACCATTTTGGTTACCTACCTCACCATATGAGGCACGTAGTTTCAGTTCATTCACATAGTCACGCAAGTTCTCCATGAATTTCTCTTCAGTGATACGCCATCCGGCTGATGCGCCCCAGAAGAAGTTCCAGCGATTCTTGGGCAAAGAATTTCGAAGAGCCGTCGTAGCGAGCATTCACTTCAACCATATATCTCGACTTGTAATTATAATTCAAGCGACCGAAATAAGAGAGAATAGCTTCCTCCCAACGGTCTACCTTGTCTATGTAGATTTGTCCTTTACCGTTAAGCGATTCGATTGCCGCTTCCACGTCCATTGCTTTGGTACCGCTATAATCGTAAGCGGCATAGTCATATTGCACACCTCCCATAAGCGATATGTCGTGAGCCTCATCAAATAATTTCTTATAAGTGAGGAAAGCTGATGCCGTGTAATTATCGGTACGCGCAGAACTTTTAGTATACGATGATTTTTCTTTTGCGGGATAGGGAGAGTTCTCATTTTGAATCGGTGTGCCGTCGTATTGATACCAATCAATTGAAAGATACTGTTCGTCACGGGCCGCATTGTTCGTTGAGTATCCCAAAGTTCCTTGAAAATCAAGACCATCCAAAATGTTCACTTTCAAAATCTCGTTCACATTCATTGTGGTCACCACAAGTTTGTTGTCACCTCCCAATTCGGCCGACCAGTTAGGAGTATGAATGCCTCCCCACGCATACGGTTTGCCATCGATGGTCGAAACCGGTAACCCTGGCTGCGGTATGCTACTGCCTAATATACTACCAATCTGTGTAGGAGCCACCTGATGCTGACGACTGGCTGACATATTGCTTTCCAAGCTGATACGGTCGTTTATCTTGAAGCTGTTGAATAAACGTACGTTATAGCGTTCGTTCGAGTTGTTCCCCCATTGCAGCGTCCCTTGGTCATTCAAATAACCCAGCGAGAGTCGGTAGGTCGATTTTTCCGAACCTCCGCTTACGCTGAGGTTATGCTGGGTAGAAGTGGCATTTCCCCAAAGCACATCAGTCCAGTTCATATCGTGAAACACAAAATCGGCCACACCACGGAATCCTCCCGGAATGGGATCTTCATCGGGGTTGTTTCCACCATGCAGATTAATCCAACTCCCCTTCATCGCTTTAGCCAAACGGGCATAACGTACCCAGTTGTCGTCTTCGCCATAGCCGTCATTCAAACGGGCTTGGAGCACACCGTCCGTCCATTCGTCCATGCTCATCATGCGGGGCTGTAAACCCACAATTTTACGTGTAACCGAACCACTATATTCCACTTTGGTTTTGCCGGCATCGGGACGTTTGGTAGTTACCAAAATCACACCACCTGCCGCTTTTGCGCCATAAATAGCAGCCGAAGCATCTTTCAGAAAGTTAATGGTTTCGATGTCATCGGCATTGAGTTGAGCCATCTCGCTCACACCACTGGCTGGTACACCGTCAATAATCAAGAGAGGTTCTACCTTGTTCTTCGATACAGAACCACGGATTGAGACACCCCATCCCTCTTCACCGGGAGCAGCCGACGAGCGGGTGATGCGTAAACCCGGCACCTGACCTTGCATAGCCGAAAGCGGATTGGCTACCGTACCTTTGTCTTTAAAAAGTTTTTGGTCGACCACTGTTACCGAGCCTGTCAACGATTCTTTTTTCTGAGTACCATAACCTACCACGACAACCTCATCCAGCACCTCTGTATCTTCGTGCATGATAATTTTAGCCAGATTCGTCCCTTTTACAGAAACTTCCAACGTCTTATAACCAATAAAAGAAATCACCAACGTACCACCTGATACATTATTCAAAGTAAAGTTTCCATCCATATCCGTTATCGTACCATTGGTGGTGCCTTTTACCATAACATTGGCACCAATAACAGGCTCGCCATTGGAATCCACGATTTTACCTTTGATTACCCCAGTCTGCGAAACAGCCTGCACTTCTCCCACATTGGCAAATACCGCCTGCGGAGCACCTGTTACAAGAGCAGAGGCTATCACCGTGGAGAATAGAATCCTTCTCGATGAAAATCTGAAGAGATTTTTTTTCATATACATAAAATTTAAAACTAACATTTATACTATTTATTCTAATATTAGATACACTGTTGGATATACTCACGGATTTCTTTCCGACTGATAAACAAGTGGTTTTCCACCGTACGGGAAGAAATTCCCAATTGGGCGGCAATATCAGCCGAGGATTTATTTTCGAAACGACTCATGATATAAATCTTCCGACGTTGTTCAGGAAGCTGATTGGCGCGCTCCCTTCTGCATGTCAACAGATAAATCATTAGCGATTATCTGGCTCTCTACCTCATTAATAAAGTAGGAAGCTGATCTAAAAAATAGGATGTAATTTCCTGCATTTTATAATGACGACGCAAATAATCAATAACCAAATTCCGGCAAATAGCGAAAATAAAGTACTTTATTGTTTCCGGTCGCAACATTTGCTTATAATCCATCAAACGTAAAAATACATCTTGAGCCAGATCTTTCGCGTCTTCATCTTTTCCTATCTTATATAAGATATACAAGTAAACGGAACGATGATAATTCTGATAAGAATCAGTAATCAACTGTACGGATGACATATCTATATTTTCCATTGCTTAGATTTTTTTGTTTATCATTACGCTGGCAAATATAAATGGTAAATATGAAAACGGATATTCAAAAAGAAAGAGATAAATTCCGTCCTATTGGCGGAGAGGCAAGCGATCAACACATTCTAATTATCAGACAGTTAACTCTCAATTTCATAGAGTCTCAATTTTATTATTTGAGACTCTAAAGATATTTATCAATCTAAAGTTTAAAATGAAAGGTACATAAGTATATTATTCTTCATTGGTCTTTCCGATACTTTCGAATATATTCATTCGGAGTAATTCCAATAACCTTTTTAAAATAACGAAAAAGGAAGTACGCGAACTAAAACCACATAGTTCGGCTAAAGCTGTCAACGTATATTTAGAATATTCATCTTTATCAACCAAACGCTTAAACTCCTCTATGCGATAGTCATTCAAATAGTCATAATAGTTTTTATCCAAATATTGATTGAATAAATAGGATAATGTATAAGTGGAAACATTCAATATTGCAGCCAAGTCTGCTATTTTCAGATTGGGATTAACATATAGTCGATCCCTTTGCATCAGAAGTTCCAGTTCGCCAGCCAAGCGCCTACATTCTTCTTCAGTCACATTACTCTTTCTATATTTTTCTTCTATTACCGGTTGCTGTTTTTCCTTCGACTGAATTAGGTTGTTTCGTTTCATTCTCCGGCGATAATATATATAAGCCAAGGTTATTATCAATATCACTAAAACAGTCACACTCCACATAACAGCATTGAAACGAGGGAGCAATAGTCACCATCAGGCAAATTTCCGACTCCGGATCATCCACCCGATGAATTCTAAACTGATAATTGCCGGATAATAAGTCATAATACGTTATTTCAGATTGTCCACTCAATAATTGCCAGTCGCTATCTATTCCTTCCATCTTACATTTATAAGACATATATGCAGGCTCCGAATAAGTGAACCCAGAGAAACGGATTGTCAAATTACGCTGATCTGCTTCCAATTTTATTTTATACACGTTATTTTCTCTACTCATCTTAGCATAAACCGATTGCTTTCCATTCACTAATACATCGGTAATAGCAACCGGATAATGCCATTTTGCTTTTCTGCCATTTTGTTCCGAGGTCAGATAAATCATACCTTTCGAATTGCCGAACCACATCGTACCCTCTTCATCTATCACAGGGAAACAAGTAATAAATATAGAACTGGGCAAGCCATCTACGAAATTATAGGGAATAAAATTACCTTTCTTATCATAACGATATAAGCCCAAATTAGTACCAATCCACAACCAACCTTCATGATCTTCTATAATAAACATTGCATCCTTTCCATCCAAAGGAGTGCCCGACTGCATTCTCCGAAAATGATTCATCGACAAATCAGATATAAAAATTGCACCTTTATCCGGAAGGAAATAAAGCTCATGATTAGAATCTTCGTATACTGTCCGGATTTTATCTTTATGAATAAACCCTTCAGGAAACATATCCGACTTCAAACTATTGGTTGATGGATCCCAAATGCATAAACCGTTCTCTGTACAAATCCATCCTTTACGAGTGGAATCAAAACATATATCATAGACATTCTCTCCCGGTAATTTGAATTTTCAGTAGTATAATGCCGGATTTGCTTTCCATCTCTATAACAGTAAAGTCCCATAGACGTCGCCATCCACAAACTTCCTTCATCATCCGATTTTATGCAAAACACATGTCCTTTCAGGAATGGAGTTGATTTTAAGTCTGCTGTTTCAAAATCAGATAAAGTCAACGTGGAAGGATTGAGGATATATATACCGCCACCATAAGTACCTATGTAATACTTTCCTTCAAAAGCATAAATACACAAAATCATATTGGAACGTAATTCGGGAACCTTAAAACTTTTAAACCGCTGTTTCTTTTTCATCTATATAGAAAAGTCCATTGCGCGAACCTATCAGTTTCTCGTCTTTCGAAACAGCTATTGCACGAACAGGCATCTCTTTTGAGTCGAAATAAGGAAGATAGGCATAGGTAGAAAATAACCCGCTCTGATATAGTGTATAATCCAAGCCTAACTGATAAAACCAATCCAAATCACTCCTTCCCTATCAACCAATAATGCATAGACAGAATTGGAACGGATCGCCTGTTTATTTCCCGATTCGTAACAAAAGGAACGAACAATCTTCATATTATTCGCAGAAACAAAATGTACCCCGTTTCCATCAGTGCCTATATACAACAAATTCTTTTCATCACTGGAGAGAGACATGATAACATTACAACCCAAGTCAATAATATTTTCTTTAAATTCACCCGTCGAGATATCAAAACATAGCAACCCATGATCCATTGTTCCTAAATAAAGCTTTTTGCCGATACGTGTCATATTTCTATAGGAGAATCCCTGCTTGTATGGATAAGAGGTTATTTTCCGGTTTGAAATATTCATGGAATGTAATCCACCTTTGGTAAGAATCCATAAAGCTCCATTTTCATCCAAATTCAATGCAACGATGAAATTTTCTGCCGATAAGATGTCGGAACTTACTGCCAGTCGCTCCAATTGATTATTTCGATAGATAAATAATCCTTTTTCACTACCTATATACAATCCTCCATCCCGACTCGGTAAAAGGGCACGAACACCACAATTAATAGTCTCCGGACTAAAGGGTTCCAGTTTTTCTGTTTCCTTATGAACCGTCCACAATCCCATATCATTCCCTATCCATATCCTATTACCAGTCGTCTCTGTTATTACATTCACCCATTTTAGTTTTCATTATTCCCTAATATGGGATAATGTTTCAAATGGACTCCGTCAAAACGTTCAACAGAAGTTGCCGTGCCAATCCAAATATAGCCTAATGAATCTTTATAAAAAGAACTGACCATCAGGTCGGAAAGTCCGTCTGTTTCGGAAATGCTGCGGAAAGAGTAAGAAATCGGATAAATAGGTATATTTATGAGTAGCAGACAAAAGTAGTCAAAGCCTTTACTATATGTCGTATCAGATTATTCATAGAGGATTCATATTTAATGAAACAATGCAAACCTACATAAAATATCTCGGATTTTATATAGGTTTGCACAAAAAACAAGGAACTTACTCTCTTTAAAAAGATAGAATCTATCCTGGATATACATAATTTACAGTTTCACCTTTATCTGTGATTTCTGATAAACTACCGGGATTTTCTTATCATTCACTTCTACAGACACAGGCTTCTTTGTGCTTCTAAAGGTGGTATTTATCTTCGGTTGTCCGTCTATCCAAAGATTGAGTTTCTTATCTTCTGCTTTCTGAATAACGAACAGCTTAGCCAATGATGAAAAAGTAAGTTTCATTACCCCGTCTCAATGCACTTCCATAAGCAATGAAGAAGTCCTTAGCGTTCTTTGCTTCAGTACCTTCTGGGTAAGAGACTGCAAACATATAGGCATCTGTCATCCAGCCGTCCGGCATAATCCATGAGTTGCTGTGCATTAATCTTCCGTCCGCCAGTTGGTTGATATATAAATCGGTAATTTTACCTTTATGACGGATACGAAGCCCTATCCAGTCCTGCCCTTCACGTCTTTCCATTTGCGGCAGATCTTTTTCATCAAGAGTATCCTTCAAAATAATAGCAGTCAGCCCTTTTACACGGTTCACTTCTGCGGGCAAATGGAATGAATAATAAGTTTCGGTACCTTTCAGATCTTCAGTTGGAGCCTGTATTTCTTCCCAATACAAATCTTCCGGATAATCGTGCACAAAATCGGACTTAGCAAGCAAACGGGGATAAAGAGGACGAATCACAACGGAAGAATTACCATTCGTCACATTCACGTCAACTCCCGACTTTTTATAAGTCCCGTTGGTATGCCATAACCATTCGAACTGTCCTACCTTATGTGTCTTTAAATCATCAATCATATAAATCACATCATCCATCCAAAGAAAATGACGGAAATTACGGCTGAAATTGTTTGAAACGGGCCCCGTTCCATTAGCCAAAACATATTTCACATTACCCGCATCCAAAGATGATAAAAATATCCCCGCAAATTAGAACCGCTATACTGTTGTTCACGAGGTTGTCCTCGCCATTGAACAGTACTACATTATGCGCCTGGCTTTGAAAGAAATAGTTTCGATAAGCAGGATTAGGATACCAGCAATTTCCACCGTCTTTTATAATGTCCACTCCTTTGTGAAATATAATAAAGGAATTGGCGTCCGCATGAGAGTGATTCCACGTATGACCGCTTTTCACAGCAAGCATCGTAGCATCCTTCTCCCAAGAAGTACGCATGGTGGCCCAACCGAAATCCGAGAATAGCTGTGAGGTTTTCAAATCGGGAGTTACGGGAGCTTTACTCAAATCGGGAGTATAAAGAAAGCCCATCGGACGATTCAGAAAATATCCGTCGCGATGTTGTCCTTGCTCTACTTGGGTTATATACCACAGAATAGTCGGGTCTTTCAGTCCCAAAGCATACAATAACATCATGCTGGATTCGGCTGATACATTTCTTATGACTATCACCAAAGTTAAGACTATGTAGCATACCTGTACGAGGTAGCATACTTGAGAAAAGTAATTCGGAAGTTTTGCTAATTGGGGAATATCACCGGGATTTTGTCCCGGATGAGTGTTTATCCAAGCGATTCGAAACAAAAGAGCTTCCTGAATACCAAAATTGGCGTAATTGAGACTTTCATACATTCCTCCGGCCTCATCAAAACTCTTTGCTTTCTGCTGCAATACATCACCTGCAAAGTCGAACCATTCGGGAAGAGATTCATGAAGTTGCTCCACCCAATCCCTTACTTCGGGGATTTCGTTTTGAAGGCTCATTGCCAATAATCCGCCCTGGCAAACGCAGGAGGTCCACCAGTTATGCCCCATTGAATTCAATGAGTGGATACGAGTCGGTTCCAACAGCCAGTCACCTAATGCGGGTTCCAGGGCAAGTCGTTTTAAGCCTTGGGCAATCTCTTTCTTTTCCGAAGATGAAAGAATATCATAGGCTGCATCATAACCCATAGCGCACAGGAAACTTTTATGTGCCAACCCCAGATGTGAGCGCCACACCGGGATACGTGCCAGCATTTCCTTATCTCCCCATGTTTCGGCTTTCACAGCTTTCAGCAGTATCTCTTTTATTGAATTTACATAGCTTTTGTCTTTTGTCATCAGATAAGCCAATGCCAGATAATCCAGTTTGTTGAAGTCATTCTTTTGTAAAGCTGCATCGGCAGTCTGTTTAATGCTTTCCCAGGCTTCCTGCAATTTCGGTTCATTCTGCATACGCTGCTTCACTTGCTGAATGCGTTGCGGAGTATATAAGAGTGAAGGATGATTTATTATTTTACTGTTCAATATTGATTAAAAATTCTTCTAAAGCTGCATTGAATTCCTCCGGTCGCTCCATATTCATCATGTGCCCGCAATCCTCTATGATTTTCAGCTTTCCATTAGGTAGATATTCCAATATGGGAGATTTTTTGAAAATTTGTTATCAGAAGAATGACCTTCTACAATTAAGGAAGGTACGGCAGGGTGACTCTTCTTCAATTCTTCAATAGCATCCAGCCCTGCTACTACCCGTACTTCTTTGTGTAGCGGTTGCCATGCATCCCATTCGTCAATCATCTGCCACAAAGGAGCACGCATCCGTTCACGTTGACTTCCACCGGATTTCATTAATCCTTCAAACCACTCTTTCTTCATCACCTCCACTCCTTTCTGTTTCAGGGCAGCTATTTCTTCATCACGTACCTTTGCTTCCTCTTTAGTCATCGGCTCACTGGGACCTTTCGATTTCCGGATGTTTCCACTGGCTAAAAAGCCGATAACATCCGGTCTGGGAAATACGCCAACATATCAGCAGTGATGAACCCGCCCAAAGAAAGCCCGACAATATGCGCTTTCTTGATGTGCAAAGAGTCCATTAAAGTAACCAGATCTTCAACATGCATAAATTGATAATCTTCTGTTTGGGAAGAAGAAGTGCCGTATCCTCTTAAATCATAGCGAATGACATGATACTTTTTCGCAAACACTAGAAAATTGCTCATCCCACATACGATGGTCAAGCGAATGACCGTGTACAAAAGATGATCGGTTCACCCTGACCGGCTTCCTCATAGTATAGAGAGCCGTTTCCCTACATTGATACGTCCTTGTTTGACAACCAATGGCTTCCCTTTCAGTATTTCCGAAACGGTCCGTGAAATGACAGGGCTGCCATAGAACGAAGAGAAACCGTCTTCTTTAGCAGAAGAACCTGCTACATGAGAAATGAAGAACCCGTAAACTTTATCGTGTTTATTTATCCACGGATAAGCACCGGCCCATCCCGGTGAACTAATCTGATAAGCTTCGCCTGTCTTTTTATCTATTAATTCACGCCATTCTCCTAATCCATAGATTCCATTGTGGGATTGTCCCAGTCCTTTCGCTACATAATTATCCGAGTTATTTGAAGGGATTATGGCGCCTTTCACTTGGTCGGCCTGCATTTCTTTCACAGTTTCTGCTGATATAATTTGCTTGCAATTATACATTCCATCGTGATAAATCATGGACAGGAAGTGAAGATAATCATTCATTGTAGTACACAGTCCGCCCCCTAACATAGGTGCATGTCCGCCGTCCGTGTTGATTGGGGTAAAATGAGAGTTCTTCATTTCCAAAGGTTGTGCCAGCAGTTCCTGAAAAAGCGTCTCAAACTCCTTTCCCATCGCCACTTCTGCCATTCTTCCGGCAATTTGCATGGCAAGTCCACCATATTCAAAACGAGTGCCGGGAGTAAAGATTGTATCCAAAGGGAGAATTTCAGTGACTGCCGAATCCAAATGATTATAGTTATCTACACGAGGCTCGGGAAGATATGGACGTACTCTGATGTATGGGATAATAATTGCCGGAGAAGAATCTTACCTTTAGCATCGTCTTTAAATTCCGGCAACCATTTTTCTACCGGATCATCCCATCCCAAATCAGTACGGTCTACCACCACGCCGATGACAGCAGCCGCTACCCATTTTCCGGCAGAAGCGACATATACTTTTGTATCGGGTGTATAGTCCCGATAGTTCTTCTGAAAAATGACGGTATCATTCTTCACTACACAAATGGATGCTCCGGGGTAATATCCCTTGTCTACCCATCCTTGGATAACAGAATCCAAAGAAGAGAAGTCATACTGTTTTCCCTGACCGGATGATATTTTGCAAGAACCGGACAAAAAGCAGATACTTACAAAAGCGGCAATTAATAAACGATTATTCATTTCGTTGTTTACTATCTATTCTTCTGATTGTAAATCCCAATATACGACATAGCGCTGACGATGCAAATCGTATAGCGGACGAATCACATCTCCTTGTTCTGTTGTAAATTTCAGTTCTTTTCCTGTACGCTGCAAAGTACGTTCCGGATGTTTCTTATCTACTTTCAATGAGGTACGCAAATGTGCTGGGACATGAAAATTATAGGTATAATAATCATTATAAAGAGCAGGATTTGAGAAAGGAGCAGGTGCTTGCATACCTTCAGTTCCCCGTTCTCCCGCCAATACCAACGGACCATATAACAGAGCTGCCTTATCCGGGTTATCCGGGGTAGCCTCCAGTTTGATTTGCATCGGATAAGTAGCCGAGATTTGATCGCCATCTTTCCATTCACGGGTAATGACAATATAAGAACCAGGTTTCTGTTTCACAGATATTTTCTTACCATTTACCGAAACTTTTACATCCTTGCTCCACGAAGGATAGCGCAGATAAATAGTCGTGCGGACAGGATTTTCTGCCTGAAGAGTAAAACGTGTTGTTTCTTCCTGTGGGAATTCCGTTTCCTGACGGATTGTCAGTCCTTTTTCTTTCCAGGTGACCTGTGAAGGGATAAACAGATTTACATATATTCCCTGATTGTTATGGTAGTAGATGGCTTCTCCGTACTTTGCATGATTCTCGAATCCGCTACCGACACAACACCAAAAAGAGTTCTCTTTGGTGCTATACAGTTTATGAGACCCGGAAAGCAAAGGCAGAAAATAAGCGACCATTCCTGTTTCCGGATCTTGCTGTCCCAGGATATGATTATATAATGCCCTTTCGTAATAATCCGCAATAGATGAATCGCCCGTCCAACAGAAAAGATGACGGCTAAGCTTGACATATTATAAGTACAGCAGGTTTCTCCGGTATAGCCGGTCAAATGTTTAGAGAACTTCTTCGGGTCGAAAGTAATGCTCGTTATCACTACTGCATCCCGGAGCAAAAGTATGGTGGTCAATCATGGTATGCCAGAAGAATTCCGAGAGCTTTTTGCTTGTCTCATTGCTGTCACTCGTAGTTACGCGCTTCGGCTATCACTTTCGGGATAAAAGTATTCGTATGTTTGGTTCCCAAATCGTCCCGAAGTTCTTTCAACGGGTCAATTACATCATTGTGGTAGAAATATTCGGCCAACCAACGGTAACGTTCGTCTCCTGTGATAGCATACAAATTGTAAAATGACTCATTGATACCTCCAAACTCATTACGTATCATAAGTTTGCGGGTTTCTTCTGTGAGCGGTTTTAGTTTGTTATAAGCCCAGTCGCCCATTTTAGTCACCACTTTCAAGGCTTGCAGATTATCTGCATACAGATATTGGTCTATCAGACCGGAATAAAGCTTATGCAAGGTGTACCAAGGTGCCCAGACACTCTTTCCACGGATATTACGGTTTATCAATTCTTCGGGAAAAGCACTTAGATATCCTCCTTTCAAAGCGTTCTGAACTTCAGTCAGCCCGTTGACAAGGCTATCCCCTTTCAGCTTGAAAATCTCACTTCCGGTAGCAGCGTACATATGCGTAAGCCGAAAGCAGATGTCCGGTAGTATGGCCGCGAAGCTCACAGTCCAAAGATTCCCAGCCACCAAGTTTTCTTCACTGTCATATAACCGCCTTCACGACCGGCAAAGACTCCGGCATTTGTCCGGAAACTATGTAACAATGTTACAAGATATATTCTTCCTCTGCGTGAGGGGGCTCATTGCCTGCTTTGGCCGAAGCTGACGATGAATTTAAGTATGTGGTAAAATTCAGAGGGGACTAACTGGCAAAAACAGGCACTGGTTCCTTTTGTACAGATAAAAGACCATGTGCTGTTGCCGTTTGCCGATAAACTGGAAGAGGTAGATATTGAATTCAAGCAGATATTGACTTCGGATAAAATCCGTGAGATAGTCAATGCTAGTTCCCGATGACTGGCTGAACTGGACAGAAGGCACAGAAACTCCACAAGACCTGAGAGATATTTATATTCAATTTTTAGAAGAAAGGATAAACCATTCCGAAACATTTGTAAATGAAGCGCAAAATGCAAGAAAGGCACTTATATGAATACGCAGTCATCCGTTTCGTTCCTAAAGTAGAACGGGAGGAGTTTATCAATATGGGGATTGTGTTGTTTTCCAAACAAGCTAAATACCTGAAATCCCTCTATACGATAGATGAGAACAAACTAAAACTGTTTTCTTCCGAACTGGATATTAATTGCCTGAAAGAAGGGTTACAGGTCTTTGATAAGATATGCATGGGAAATAAGGAGGGAGGAGCCATAGCCAATATGGATATTCCTGACAGATTTCGTTGGCTGACTGCAGTAAAAAGTTCCTGCATACAAGTATCTCGCCCACATCCGGGATTTTCTACTGATTTAGATAAGACTTTGGAAAGATTGTTCAAGGAATTAGTACTCTGATTCCTTGGACAATCTCTTTGTCAAACTAACGGGCAGTAATATAAAAGCTCTGTTCTACTGCTTCAGCAGTCTGCACTTTAGGTTCTCCGCTACGCCCATATTGCCAGGCTACCACTGTCACCTTTACCGGAAATTTTGCACGTGGGGGAATTTTTAGTCAATACCAGTTTATCTCCCTTTATCTCTGCCGGACCTTCTTTTTACATAATAGTAAACCGGAAGACCGGAGTCAGCAGTTCCATTTAAACTTATTTCTTTCACTGAAGCTTTTACATCGGATAGTTTCGGGAAAATTATACGTTGAGGGTATCCCTTCCTTATTCCGGTAAGGAATACGAATCTCTACCTGCTGAACGGCACTCCGGTATTTATGATCCTGCTTTACGGAAGCCATCAGACAGATGCCTCCTGTACGTTTAGGATTATCAATCCCATCCGATAGAAACGAACAGTAAAAGTTGTATCATTCACCACTTCCACCGGACCGCAAATTCTCGACATTCGAATGGGATGCGTACTGTGTTCTTTTGAATATTCGTTCCTTAACGTATCTGTGTACACTGCTTTCAGGTGGAAAGTGACTCCGTCCGCTTCGGGTTGAAAAGAAGGAAACATACGTACATGGGATTTACCCGGATTGAAAGTTATCAGTTTTTCCCTTTTTGCTCAAAGCCGATATACTGCTCTGTCTTTCCGCGTTCATTGGCGTAGTATTTTTCTGTGGCATCCGCCATTTCCTTATCAAAATACCAGAATGCATGGTTCCTGTCTCCCTTTATACTTATCATAGGAAGCGGCTTCGGCGTAGGCTTTTCATTCTTTTCGCCAACGGTCTGCCCAGCCAACGCCCGTAACCCGTCAAATGAGTTCTGGGAGAATCACCGTGAATAGAGAGTACGGCCAATGTACGTTCAGGATTCCAGGCGGCAAAGTTTCCACGGATAAGTAGCCATTGCCGTTTTGGTAAAAGATAGGGTATAACCGGGGCAAACTCTTTTTTCCACGTATATCCGCTTATTTCAGACAAGTCATATTATAACAAAATACAGATTACGTTTTTTACTGAATAACTGCATACAGAAAAAAGGTAGTAATAATATTAGAATATGCTTTTAATTTAAGATAGCTTGATTATGGAAAAGGTAAAATTGAACAATGGCATTGAAATGCCTATTTTGGGTTATGGTGTTTATCAGGTTACGCCTGAAGAGTGTGAACGTTGCGTGTCGGATGCAATCAGTGTGGGTTATCGTTCTATTGATACGGCACAAGCCTATCATAACGAAGAAGGTGTTGGAAATGCAGTCAGCAAATGCGGTGTGCCGCGTGAGGAACTGTTCATCACTACAAAAGTATGGATTTCAAATGCCGGTTACGAAAAGGCTAAAGCTTCTATTGATGAGTCGCTGCGCAAGTTAAAGAGCGATTATATTGACTTATTGCTCATTCATCAGCCATTCGGTGATTATTATGGAACTTACCGGGCTATGGAAGAAGCATACAAGGCCGGAAAAGTTCGTGCTATCGGTGTCAGCAACTTCTATCCTGACCGCTTTGTAGACTTGGCGGAATTCTGTGAAATCACTCCTGCCGTCAACCAGGTGGAGACGCACGTTTTCAACCAACAGATAAAGTTGCAGGAAGTAATGAAAGAATATGGTACTAAAATTATGTCATGGGGACCGTTTGCTGAAGGACGAAACGACTTCTTTACCAACCCGACTCTCCAGGAAATCGGTAAAGAATATGGCAAATCAGTGGCACAGGTCGCACTGCGTTATCTGATTCAACGCGATATTATCGTGATTCCTAAATCGACTCACAAAGAACGTATGATTGAGAATTTCAATGTTTTCGATTTTTCGTTAACACCGGACGATATGGCGGCTATCGCTGCGCTTGATACAGCTAAAACGCTCTTCTTCTCCCACTATGATCCGGAGATGGTGAAGTGGCTGATTAATTATAGTAAATAACAGTTCACTATAATTTTCTTTTTAAGGCACAGATTACGCAGATTACACTGTTGCTTTATGTTATCATAATTCATAAAACCGTGGAATCCATGTAATCCGTGCCTTAAAGGGATAATTATTAACTTGCTTATTTAAGCGGAGTAAAATGCAACGCAGCTCCGCCACTCGCCTTCAACTTCAAGACAAGTTTGTCGCCTGCCTTTATTTTCTTATGAGTACTGCGTACTTTCGTCCGTGTATTCAGCTTGTCGTCATCTTCGTACAGGTGAAGCATATACTTCTTACCCGGTTCCAGAAAATCCGTAGTCAATGTAATTGTGCGGGCTTCCGTATTCGTCATTGCTCCTACAAACCAGTCATTCCCCGAACGACGTGCCTGAACGATATATTCACCAATCTCTCCGTCAAGCGCACGGCTATCATCCCATACACTCGGAATTGCTTTCCAAAATTCGAGTTCTTCTTCTCCTTTATAAAATTCCGGTCGGTCATACCAGAACATAAATTGCAAAGGGCTGTAATACACTGCTGCCATTGCTAACTGATGCGCTTTCGTATTCTTCACTCTGCCATTAAAATAACACAGTGTATAATCCGCAGCGCCTGCTAGGAAACGTGTATACGGAAGAATCGTGTTATGTAAAGCATCCGGCATCTCTTCATTTCCACGAATACCTTCCTGCGTCATCAAGTTAGGATAAGTACGGCTGAAACCTGTCGGACGATATTCGTCATGAATATCTACCATCAGATCATATTCTCCACATTTACGAACTGCATCATGCAACCAGGTACTCCAACGCTGATTACCTATCTGTACAAAACCGAACTTGATACCTTTCAATCCCCATTTTTTATACAAAGGCAACAGAATATCCAACTGCTGCACTAATGCGCGCTGATTGACATACACCATAAGTCCGATTCCTTTCGATTCGGCATATTTACACAAAGCAGGTATATCAAGGTCTTTATCAGGAGAAACAGTAGTAGCGTCCGAACTCATTTTCATTTCCGGTCCGTACCATCCTGCATCCATGTGCACATACTGAATACCACGTTCTGCCGCAAAGTCAATGGCCGCTTTTACTCTTTCTTGCTTCAAGTCGCCCGAACGGAATACTTTTCCCGGTTTAATCCAAGAAGTATCAGCCAGTTTGCAAGCCGGATTCAGATTCAAGACAAGATCATTATTATTAATTAAATCGACCGGACGTTCGCCAACCATGATTACACGCCACGGAGTACTGTAAGGAGAAATTATATCGACACTGCTATACAGGCTTGTCTCCAAAGTGGAAGGTTTGTCTGCCGACAAACGGAATTTGCCACGGGCATAATCCACCATTTCCGCTTCCAACAGGGCAACTGATAACCCGTCAGGCAGTTTCAACGTCAAAGGACGTTCACTTTCTTCTTTTCCCCAACCTTCCAGCGGACGAAGTTCATAAGGTCCTTGCGCCCAACGTTCATAATACGCCATCGTTCCTTGAGGCATTGTGAAGCTAGTCTGCTCACCGACGATATGCAAGAAAAGCCCGTTTGTCGTTTCCGGAAAATGATAGCGGAAAGCGACTCCTTCATTATAGGCACGCACTATGATATTCATAAAGTAATTCTTACGTTTATCATAGCCACCTTCCTGTGCTCCGTCTCCTTCGCCTTTCTTGAATTTCAGGGTCATCTCATTATAACAGTCACGAATCTCGGCACGTTCTCCATATACAGGTTTCCATGTTTCATCCGCTTTCCGTCGCTCTGTTCCCGTCAACTTCAGATTCTCACACCAGAAATGACAAGTGTCATTCGGAACACCCAGTGCCGACTCGAACAACTGATTTTCAATCAGAACACCCAATTTACTTTCTTCAATTACCGGACGGTTCTTGTAAGTCAAGGTATAATACATTTGTGCATTATCCTCTCCGACTCCTCTTACTTTTCAGTTCGGATTTTTTTTCGTTATCAGATTCTTCCCTGTCGTCCGGTGGACTTTGCATACTATGAGGCAGTTCGGAACCGAAAAGAATCAAATCACCTTTTGAATAGGAGATAATGCTGTCACCCACCAGACAATCCCCCTTCTCCCTTCTCCACATAAATAATTTCATACTCACTATGAAAATGCCACGGATACGTGAAACGCGGATATTCATAAAAGCGGGCACGGACGGGATTAGAAGTCGTAATAGTCAACTTCTCATTCATTATCTTCTTCATAAATCTCCTTTCTAAACTGCTTTTGCAAAGATAGGTAAATATCTTGCAAAGATACGCATCATAGCATGTTAAAAACCCGCTATTTTTGCATCCATCATAAAAACATTTGATAGAACCATGAACGAATTATTTAGTATTGCCGGTAAAGTCGCTGTTATTACCGGAGCAGGTGGTGTACTGGGTGGAAATATTGCCCAACACTTTGTACAGCAAGGAGCAAAAGTTGTAGCTATTGACATTCGTCAGGAGCAACTGGACAACCGTGTGGCTGAACTTAAGCAATACGGTAACGATGTAATCGGTATCATTGGTAATGTACTTGACATCGCCAGCCTGGAGAAAGTAGCCGAAGAAGTCGTAGCCAAATGGGGACAGATTGATATTCTGTTGAATATTGCCGGAGGCAATATGCCGGGAGCCACTCTCGAATCGGATCAGAACTTCTATGATATGGACATCTCTTGTTGGGAAAAAGTGACTAACCTGAATATGAACGGTACAGTTTATCCGTCTATGATCTTTGGTAAAGTAATGGCAAAACAAGGAAAAGGATGCATCATCAATGTATCTTCTATGGCTGCTTATAGTGCTATCACCCGTGTACCGGGATACTCGGCCGCTAAAACGGCGTAGCCAACTTCACCCAATGGCTGGCAAGCGAAATGGCACTTAAATACGGTGATGGTATCCGTGTTAACGCTATCGCTCCGGGCTTCTTTATCGGTGACCAAAACCGTCGTGTACTTATCAACCCGGATGGTTCATTGACCGACAGAAGTAAGAAAGTATTGGCTAAGACTCCAATGAACGTTTCGGCGACATCAAAGAGTTGAATGGTGCAGTGCATTTCCTGTGTAGTGAAGCCGCTAGCTTCGTAACCGGAGCAATGTTACCTATTGATGGTGGTTTCAGTGCATTCAGCGGCGTTTAATATTTAATCTTTAATTTATTCAAACGCTATGATGGAAAAAACATAGAGATGGTTCGGCAAGAAAGATAAGATCACCTTGCCGATGCTCCGACAGATAGGGGTAGAAGGGAATTGTCACTGCCCTGCACGATGTACCGAATGGAGAGATATGGACAGTAGAAGCTATTAACGATTTGAAATCATACATCGAATCTTATGGTTTACGTTGGTCGGTAGTGGAAAGTCTTCCTGTATGTGAAGCAATCAAATACGCAGGAGCGGAACGTGAACAGTTGATTGAGAACTACAAAGTAAGCCTTGCCAATTTGGGTAAATGCGGCATGAAGACAGTGTGTTATAATTTTATGCCCGTTATCGACTGGATACGTACAGACTTGCAACACCCCTGGCCGGACGGAACCAGTTCACTTTATTACGACCGTATTCGCTTTGCTTATTTCGATATCCGAATCTTGGAACGTGAAGGAGCTGAAAAAGATTACACTGAAGAAGAACTTCAGAAAGTTGCCGAACTGGACAAAGTGATTACAGAGACCGAAAAGGATGATTTGATTGATACTATTATCGTCAAGACACAAGGATTTGTGAACGGTAATATCAAAAGAAGGAGATAAAAACCCAGTTGCTATATTCAAACGTCTGTTGGTTTATATAAAGATATAAACCGGGATGCTTTACGAGAGAATATGCGTTATTTCTTATCTGCAATCATGCCTGTATGCGATGAATATGGAGTTAATATGTGTGTACACCCGGATGACCCTCCATTCCAGGTATTAGGTCTTCCACGTATCGTTACCAATGAAGATGATATTGAATGGTTCCTGAATGCAGTAGATAATCCGCACAACGGGCTGACATTCTGTGCTGGCTCTTTGAGTGCAGGCGCACATAACGATACACGTGAGTTGGCGAAGAAGTTTGCAGGAAGAACCCATTTCGTTCATCTACGCAGTACAGCTGCCATGCAAGGAGGAAACTTCATCGAAAGCTCCCATCTATCAGGAAGAGGACATCTGATTGATCTCATCCGTATCTTCGAAAATGAGAATCCGGGACTTCCCATGCGTGTAGACCACGGACGAATGATGCTCGGAGATGAAGATAAAGGTTATAATCCGGGATATTCCTTCCACGGACGTATGCTGGCTCTTGCACAAGTAGAGGGAATGATGGCTGTGGTGGATTCTACTATTTATTCTATTATGCTCCCTTCCTGTATTTTTTATTCATGCAGCGACAGAGGCTGACGATTTTACCTGTTTGAATACTGGGAAGTAATGCTCGACCCGGAACCTCCCATTAGTGAAACCAGTTTGTCAATCACGGGAGGAACAAAGTTGGGAATTAAGGGTGGCGTAGCTCCTTATACAGCAGAAATAGCCGATGGGCAAATTGCTACAGCTTATGTGGATGAAAACAATGATATTCAAATCAGCTCTATAAAACTGGGCAGCACGTCATTGATGGTAAAACGACTGATGGAAGAATCATAAAAATAGGGCTAAAAGGTCGTCAACGGCAAACAATCTTTTTCAGTGAATTCTGTGGAAGCAAAAATCACAGGAATAGATGAAAGTCTGTTGGATGAACAACAAAAAAAAACTAGAAGCGGTCATAAAAAGATAAAGGAGGAAGCGGGTATACAAGCTACAGGAGGAATAGCTTTCTCTTATGACCAAAAAGTAGTGGCAAAGTGACAATTGTTACTGGTAAAGAAAATGCTCCGAAAATAGAAGGAAGCTTCTCCGCTCCACATCAGAGTCAGGGCACTACATTCCAAATTACAATCAATGGTAAAGAGTATGACTGCAAATTTAAACTTCCCGAACGTCCTGATACTTCAAAGAGTATCACCACACGAGACCTTGGCCCGATTCCTTATTGGTTGGAAGATGTAACTGAAGATTATAAATGTGACGGAATAAATGCCACCTCCTGAAAATAGAAGCATTTATATAGGTTCACTCCTTTACGATATTCCTCTTTCTATAAAATAGATGCGGCAAAAAGCACGAATAACTGTTTTTTGTCGCATCTTCCATTTAATTAAAAACGCTATACACAATAGTTTTTAGACTTACTCTCACACTCTCACCTTTTTCTTATATCCCTTTATTCATCGTGCTTTCGAGGGTGAGAGTAAAGGTGAGGGTAAAGGTGAGAGTAACTTTTACCCTCACCCTGTGTTTTCGTCCTAATTCTAGTTGCAGACTTGGCTTCTTATCTTGACAAACAGGCATAAAAACCAGTTGATAGCCACTAATATGTTGGAATCAAAGCAATAAGGTTCATAACAATAACCCTATGGACCTAATGATTGCTTACTTCATCTTCACTGCTGTGGAGCTGGCTTGTTTACTGCTAGGCTGAAAAGTAACGGCAGTAAACAAATCAGCTCATTAAAGTAAGCCGTTTCATTTGATTGTTGCATAATTGTTTGAACACATATACTTTTAGTAATGAATGTATAGTTCTGACATTATAAATACAGTGGGTTACCCCACTAATAGCCACACTTTTCATATCAATCTACTGTATTACATCATTTGGTGAGTAAAAGCGTCTCACCATTACCTCACTTTACTCTCACCCTCGAAAACACGATGAATAAAGGGATATAAGAAAAAGGTGAGAGTGTGAGAGTAAATCAACACAATCTTTTATTTGTTAGCTACTTTTATCCGTATCTTCTCTAAAAATCTTTTTTTATCTATATTCAATTCTTCCAAAGAAGTGATCCGCCTACCGTTCAACACAATGTTTTCGAACAAAATTCTCGATTTCCTATTCTTATCATAACCTTCCATTAAAGAAGAATTGATATATTTCCCCCTGAATATGTTCTTGACACGTTGATAGCCATACAGCCTTGATAATCGCGATCATCTTCATCATGTTCCAATATATCGATATTCCTGAATACTATATCTTCCAAAACTTCATCTCCCGTTTCAGTATTTCCATGCGTACCGATATTGATAGGGTGAGCAATATCCGCCCATAGTGTAGAATTAAGTACACGGATATTACGAGAATCTCCATAAAAATTCCAACGATGCGTATAAAGAGCTATACAATCATCCGAATTACGGAGAAAAACATCATCAATCACTACATCCGAGCAAGACATAAAATCCAGTCCGTCACTCCACCCCTGATAGCTAAATGATTTCAAGTTCTTTATGGTGATTCCGGTAGACTGTCCGCCGGAGACTGTATAATGTCGTGAATTAATGACCGTAATCCCCTCAATCAGTACATTTTTGGAATAAGCGATTGATATTCCCTGTTGAGGTTCAAGCAACATCCCATGCCCCAGAATTTTCACATTCTCTACACTGTCGCAATTCAAACGCCCTTTCAGCACTGCGCCACCTTCGAGATAAACCGTTGTATTGGAAGGGATACGGAAACACTTACCGGTCGTATCGGTAGGCTCATGTATTCCTGATTCGAAGTACATCACATTCGGATCGTTCTTATCCGGTACATTCTCAATGATAGGATTGGCAAACACGTGCAGGTTACTCAAACGGTCACCATTAAACTCGACTGACAGTTTCTGCGGTTTGTCTATCGTAAATAAAAGAAAGTTCCCGTCTATCTCCGGTTGAATGCCTTTAGCCAAAGGACGCACTACTGCCGAACGGATCTCGCCATTGTTCTTTTGCACAAGAACTTCCACCTTTCCGGAGAAATCGAATTGAACCATTGTGGCATCGGACTTCGTATCCATGTCCACCTTTACATTATATTCATACAGGTCTACCCACTCCTTTTTTCCCACCTGTCGCACTTTTACAGTATAATCATCGTTGTGACGGGCATAGTAGATGCCT
>VOFI01001009.1_pt1 | contig 34739 bp, 39 predicted proteins | sample 5384131 | NCBI WGS metagenome assembly VOFI01 (sample SAMN12384728, study PRJNA508395) | human gut metagenome | isolation source: healthy gut H | host: Homo sapiens
AGGTCATCTTTGTCATCACCACCGATGGGCTGGAAAACGCCAGCAAGCGGTTTGGCTACGAGAAGATTCGCCGGATGATCGAGCGGGAAAAAAGAACGGTACGGCTGGGAATTTCTGTTCCTTGGTGCTAACATGGACGCCGTGCAGGAGGCCGCTCGCTTCGGCATCGGGGCAGACCGGGCGGTGCGGTTCGAGAATGATGCGCAGGGCGTGGCAGTCAATTACCATGTGGTCAGCGAAACGGTCTGCCGGATGCGGCAGGCAGCCTGCCCGGCATCCATCGGCGCAGAGTGGAAAGAGGAAATTGAAGCCGACTTCAAGAAGCGGCATCAGGAGTAAAGGAGGAAACAGCGACACCCTTGCCTGCATCACCGGCGGCATTGCCGAAGCCTTTTACGGGATGCCGTCTGAATTGCAGCAGGAGACCTTGAAGCGTCTGCCGGAGGAGATGCGGGCAGCGTATGAGCTGTTCCGGCAGAACCTTGAGCGCAGGATGTGACACCGTCGGCGCTGAGAGCTAGAGAGCCGCTGCACAGGGATCTGTGCGGCGGCTCTTTGTGCGCAGGTGCTTTTCCGCAGCGGCAAGCCCTCGTCAAAACTCCGGGTGCCATTCGTCCCGAATGCCAATGTCGGCACAGACGATCTTTCCGCACAGCGGCGCAGAAGCTTCTGCCATATGCAAAGGCTTATAACTGTCGAAGGTTACGGTCAAATCTGCATGGGCAGCACCCTCGGCAACCTCCCCGGTATCCGTGTTGATGCCGCTGGGCAGGTCTACAGCCAGCACAAAGGTGTCGCTCTTATGCAGACGGCGTATCAGCCCGCAGGCAGCAAGACCGGAAGGCCGCAGTTCACCATGGAATCCGGTGCCGTAGGGCATCCACAACGGCAGCAAAGCTCTGGGTTTCCAGTACAGAACCGTCAGTGCAGATGTGCACCGGCAGGGAGTGCAGACGCTCAAAGTTGCAGATGGCGTCAGCGGTTTTCGGCTCGCCCTCGGCCAGAAGAACGGTCACATTCCAGCCATCTTTTGCGGCGGCGCGGGTGATCACAAACCCATCGCCGCCGTTGTTGCCCTTCCCGCAGACCACCAGAAGCCTGCCGGGGTGCGGGAACTGCTTTTGCAGTTCAGCGTAAGCCGCCAGCCCGGCGTTTTCCATCATTTGCGGGTAGGGCAGACCGTGGGCATCCCCGGCTTGTTCAATTTCCTTCATCTGCGCAGCCGTCACAATGCGATGTTTCATGTTGGCACCTTCTTTCTATCTCTATTATAATGGATGAGAATGTTTGGAACAAGATGAAAGATACCGGTGCATAGAATCTGTCCCCGGAGAGTTGGAATAAGCCCTCCGGGGGCATTTTTGCTTTTCACTATCTTTTCCGCAAGGGAAAACCATGGTATACTGAACGCAACGAATCCAAAGTAATAAACCGGGAGGTACCGTTATGAAGTGGGGAATTTTAGCGACCGGCACCATTGCCAAAAAGTTTGCGTCTACGGTGGAACAGATGGGCGCAGAAGGAGAGCAGCTTGTTGCCGTGGGGTCACGGCACATGGAAAGCGCACAGGCGTTTGCGCAGCAGTACGGCATTCCCCGCTGCTATGACTCCTACGAAGCCCTTGCCGCCGACCCGGAGGTGGAGGCTATCTACGTTGCCACCCCCAACACCCTGCATTACGAAAACTGCAAGCTCTGTCTGGAGCAGGGCAAGCACGTTTTGTGCGAAAAGCCCTTTACCATCAGCCCGGAGCAGGCGCAGCAGCTGTACCGTCTGGCAGAGGAAAAGCACCTCTTTCTCATGGAGGCGTTCTGGATTTGGCTGCTGCCGCTGTACGACCGCCTGCGCGAGATCCTTGCGGCTGGCACCATCGGGGAACTGAAGCAGATCACCTGTCAGTACGGCTTTGTTGCCTCCGGTGCCCGGAAGGACCGCAAGTTTGATTCCGGTCTGGGCGGCGGTGCGCTGCTGGATATCGGTATCTACAATCTGGGCTTTCTGCGCATTCTCACCGGGCAGGACCCGGAGAAGGTGGAAACCAAAGAGGTGCACATCAACGAGTACGGCACCGACGATTACAGCCGCCTTGCGCTGACCTACCCCGGCGGCTGCAAGGCGGAGTCGGTCCAGACCATCGGGCAGGAGCTGGAGCGCAATGCCCGCATCCTTGGCACCAAGGGCAGTATTTTCCTGCCGGATTTCCAGCACGCCGAGACCATGACGCTGGAAGTGGAGGGCAAAGAGCCGGAGGTCATCCGCTGCCCGGTGGATATCAACGGCTTTGAGTATGAGATCCGGGAAGCAAGCCGCTGCGTGAAGCAGGGGCGTACCGGCAGCGACCGCTACACCCCGCAGGACAGCCTTGCCCTGACCCGTGGGCATGAAGTTTGCGGGCGAGGTGTAAGAACACACCTTGCACAGGGGGCTTTTTGTGTGCGGAAACCATGGGACACTAAGAACGACAACTTGGAATTTAATGGAGGGATGTTTCTATGAAATCTTTTGTTTGCAGTTTGTGTCACAATGGCATAGTTGGAGGAGGTCTGTACCTCGATAGTCAGTCGCTTACTTACAAGACAAACAAGCTTACAGTTGGCAAAAAAAAATACAGAAATTTAGTTTTGCCGATGCAGGAAATAAAAGAAATCTCTTGGAAGTGGATAGTCTTTCCAATTGCAACAGTTAATATGAAAAATGGAGAACTATATAAATTCATTATTTTCAATAAATCACGCTTTGCAAGATGGTTTCAAGAGTATTCTCAATAAATACAAAGTGTCAAATTCCAGTTTGCCGAAATATATTTCTAACTTTCCCTATTTTACAGGCTTTCCAGCCTGTGCATTAGCGAAACGATATGTATTTTCCCTTATTTTTGCCCTTATGAGATAATCGTAAGGGAAATAAGGGAAAGTTTTATTTAGTCGTTGCCTGCCACTTTATCAAGTAACTTTGCGGATTCCCGCTTGGCTTTTCTTGTGGAATGGGCGTAGACATTCATTGTGGTACTGACATCTGAGTGTCCTAATAGTTCCTGCACATCTTTCGGAGCTGCTCCATTTGCCAGAAGGTTGCTTGTATAGGTGTGTCGCAGCTGGTGAAAATGAAATCCTTCAAATCCATCCAGTTTCTGAGCAATCTTCCTGCAAACAATTCCTAACGTGCTTGGCAGTTCCAAACTTCCATCCGGTCTTAAGCAGACAAAGGATATTTCCTTATAATCTTCTGGAACATTCTCTGTTCCGTCCAGATGATAGAACTCATAGTAAACTCTGTTTTTGTCTTTTACTTCTCTGTAGTAGTTTTTGTGGTAAAGTTCTCCGTACTGCATTCGGTTTTTAAGTTGTTCCTTTCGGGCATTGTGAAGAATCTCTGCCAGTGTATCTCCAAAATCAACAATCCTTACCTTTTTTCGTTTGGTTGGTCCGATGATATTCTTGTGCCTTGAACCATCATATCGGATACTGCGTCTGATTGTAAGGCACTGTTCTTCAAGATTTACATCCTGCCATGCCAGACCACAGGCTTCACCGATACGAAGTCCTGCATAATAAGCTATCTGGATTGGAAGTATTGCCGGTGGATTGTAATCCTGTAGAAATTCAATCAGTCTTTCATAATCCTCTCGTGGAATTGGCTGTATATCGCCATCCATGTCATCATCAGAAAACAAGTCAACCTCATCCGTCTGGTATTTCAGCTTAATATACTGCATCGGATTGAAAGTGATATATTGCTTTGGTGATACTGCAAACCGGAATGACTGCTGTAATACTGCCGAGAAAGAACGAATGTAATCTTTGCTGTAACCTTTTCTTTCTGAACCATCTGGATAAGTGCCACCAAAGGAAAGCAGATCGAAGAAGGCTTGTAAATGCTCAGATGTTACATTTTTCAACTTTCTCTCTGAAATTGGATGCTTCTTGATGTTGGTAATTGCACCGAGGTAATTCTGGACTGTCCCATTACTGAGAGTACCGGTCTTTAATTCTTCCTCTGCCCATATATCAAGTAATTCTCCAACTGTAATATTTTCCGACTTTGCAATGAATTTCTTGCTTTCGTAATCGTCCATTGCCTGACGGAGCAGTTTTTCCGTTTCACTTTTGCTTTCTGTTCCAGCGTATTCTTTCTGAACCAGATTGCCGCTTGCATCTTCTACATAGAAGCGGTAGTACCATTTCTTTCCTCTTACAGATCCTTTTGCCATAATCGTGTGTCTCCTTTCGATATCAGACAATCGGAACTGATGAAATGCTTCTTGCGTGTAAGTATATCATAACTCCGGTTGTCGTTCTATACCGAATCGGAATCCTCATACAAAACTTCTGATAAAAGATTTTCAAGAGCCTTTGTTCTGCCGCTTCCGGTTTCTTGGAATAGAGCCTTACAATATCTGCCATGTCACTAAAGGCATTAACAGTATGGGTGATCTCCCGGAGAAACATAATCTCGTTATATTCATCATTCGATTCAAACCCCATTACTTTTGCAATATCAGCTTCATTCGTGTTGCCCTTGTAATTCTTGCAGGCAAACTGGAATGATTCCAGAAACAGGTTATATTGCTTTAACATCAACAGCAGTAAATCTTTGGAAAAAGCATCTTCCTTTTTACTAAGGGCGAGAGGTAACTGTTTGAGAATATCGCCCATTGCATCACGAATCTGTAATTCTTTCTTATCCGTAATATCGGTTTCGTATTCATCGGTTTCCCCTTTGAGCCATTCAATAGATACATGAAGTGCTTCCGAAAGACCTTCCAGCACCATCTTTTTGGTATTGTCAATCGAACCATTCTCATAACGCAGGATTGTGGAAGCGGTAACTCCCATCTTCTCTGCAACATAAGGCTGTGTCAGATTTAATTCCAGACGACGCTGTTTTGCCCTGCTGCCTATCAGCTTGCGTAGTTCTTTATCTTTCATGCTGATTGCCTCCTTTTTCGGTATGTATGAATTATAGCATGTACCTCACATAATTGCAATATGCAATTTAATAATTATTTTTAAAATTTCATAACGCTTGACAACACAATATAAAACCGCTATACTAACAGCACAACAAAATTGCATAATGCAATTCAACGGGAGGTGACAAGATGACGGAACGAAAGATTGCATTATCCATCGAGGAAGCAGCCGACTATACAGGAATTGGCAGAAACACTTTGAGAAAGCTGGTTGAATGGAAGAAGCTTCCGGTATTAAAGGTCGGAAGAAAAGTCCTTATTAAAACTGACATTCTGGAAAAGTTCATGGAAGCCAACGAGGGGCGAGATCTGAGGGATAAAGGAAATGTAAAAGCTGTCACAAGAAATGTGGCAACTTAAAAAGGCGGCTTCCTAAGAAACCGCCAAAGGTTCTATCAGACCGAAGCCATGATATACCTACACGCAAGAGGATTATACCATGTGCTTCTCCTGATATGCAACCGGGAACTGTTGTTTATCGGAAAAAGAAAGGATGAAGACGATATGGCGAAATCAACAAAGACTTATGAAGAAAGAATACGTGCATTAGAGAAAAAGGAACAGGAAAGCATTGAAGCTACAAAAAAGCTCATTGCACAGCGGAAGGAACTGGAAAAGCGAAAGAAAGCAGAGGAAAGTAAAAAACGAACCCACAGGCTCTGTCAGATTGGTGGCGCGGTGGAATCGGTTCTTGGCTGTCCGATTGAGGAGGAAGATTTACCAAAGTTGATAGGCTTCTTAAAAAGGCAGGAAACAAACGGAAAGTTTTTCTCAAAGGCGATGCAGAAAGAGCCACTTACAGATATGGAGGAAGTGTAATAGCGGAGGGAGTGGTTTTTCCATTCCCTTCATTGCCTTTGAATGAAGGGCGCACTTATGGACAACCAGAGGTCGTCCTTATAAGTTTGCCACAAGTGGCAACCGGTCTGCGCTTACGCTTGCCGGGCTCGTTCCGTCGGCGGGGCTTTCAGCCAGACCTGCTCATGCCGCAGGGGGCACTCTTGCGCAGAGGGCGTTCCGACAGCTTCACTTCTGCCAAACCAGAAGAAGATGCTGTCGGAAATCAATGCCGGATACGGCAGAAAGGGGGAATCGTATCATGGCGATATTTCACTTTACAGTAAAGATTGTCGGGCGCAGTAAAGGAAAATCTGTCATATCCGCATCGGCATATCTTAATGGAGATGTGATGAAGAATGAGGAAACAGGCAGAATCAGTTACTATACTTCCAAAAAGGAAGTCGTCTACACCAGTCTGATGATGTGCGAAAATGCACCTCCTGAATGGCTGCATGTACCAGAAGAAAATATAAAAAGGTTTCAACAGTCTATCCGTTATAAAAGAGCGGACGATAAAGAAGCCGCACTGGAAAAGTTTAAAATCACATTTCAGAAACAGCGGCTATGGAATGAGGTCTTGAAGATAGAAAAAAATGCAGATGCACAGCTTGGACGCTCATTTGAATTTTCCTTACCGAAAGAATGGAGCAGACAGGAACAGATTGATTATACAACCGAATATATTCAAAAGACTTTCGTGGACAAGGGAATGTGTGCCGACTGGAGCATACACGACAAGGGCGATGGAAACCCACATGTGCATTTACTTGTAACCATGCGATCATTCAATCCGGATCACTCATGGGGCAACAAAGAAGTCAAGGACTGGGATTTTGTCAGAGATACTGACGGAAATATCGTGGTTGATGAATCCCACCCGGACTGGTGGCAGGATAAGAAAAATCCTGACCGGCATGGAATCCGCATTCCGGTACTTGATGAAAACGGAGTACAGAAAGTCGGGGCAAGAAACAGAAAACAATGGAAACGGGTTCTGACCGATGCTACCGGCTGGAACAATCCAAAGAATTGTGAGTTATGGCGAAGCGAATGGGCAAAGATGTGTAACCGGCATTTATCCATAGACAATCTGATTGACCACCGCTCTTATGAAAGACAGGGCAAATTGAAAGTCCCTACGATTCATGAGGGTGCAGATGCAAGGAAGATTGAGGAAAAATATCTCACCGGACAGATAAGGAAAGGTTCATGGAAGGTTGAGGAAAACCAGATGATTAAAAAACAAAATGCACTGCTGCAAAAGGTAATTGCAACCTTTGGTAAGGTATCCGGTGCATTGTCGATGTGGAGGGAGTGGTTGAATGACATTAGAAGAAAGCAAAGAAGTAATTCCCATGATGGAAGCAATGATTACACAGATAGAGGAACAGCAGAATATCATGGCAGAGATGCTTCAGGAGATACAGGAAAAGGACGAGAAGCTGATGTGCTTTCAGGAGCAGGAAGAACGATTGCAGCAATTAGAGAAAGAATTGTCAGAGCTGCTACAAATCTTACCGGATACAGAAGAACTGTTGATGCTTCTGGAAGAAAAGACAGACCAGATACAGAAACTCACAGACGAAAATCAGCAATGGCAGGAATTGGCACAGAAATTGAACAGCGAGAACCGGCTATTGCAGAAACAGAACAGCGAATTGCTGACATTGAACAGCAATTAGAGAAAGGAAGGTCGATTGATGAACGAATTAAGAAACTCAAAGAGCGACGATCAACTGGAAGAGTTGCTTCTGCTGACAGAGCAGATGCAGGAAGAACTCGACCAGAAAGACAGGACTATCAGGGAACTGAAAGTGCAGCTCGACGAATCGCTGACCTTGAACGAGAAGTTAAACAGCGAGAACAGAGCAGGGAACATTCAAGCCTTAAAGAACGACTTGAGGAAAACAAAAGAATTGTTGCAGAGCGAGAAAGAGAAAACGCACGCTGCCGAAATCATGACAGAGGAATGTCAAGATAAGCTAAGGCAGGCAGAACAGGAACGGGACTATGCACTCTCTCATCAGAAAAAAGTAGAGATACCGGTTGAAAAGCCGGTACTCTATCAAAAGTGTGGGAACTGTAACCAGACAGCTTATCTGAGAGCGAAGGAAAGGTATGATACGCAGAGAGAAAAACTGGCAGGCAGATATAAAGCAAAAACAGCCATGTATGAAGCATTGATGTTTTTGCTGATATGGTATTCCGTATCAACTACTCTTTTTCAGATGATACGGTCAAAAATAGTTATTTCTGATTGCGTGGTATTCTTTGATACAATCGCAACTTTCACACAGACCATTGCTGGCTGGATTATACTGACAGGAAAGAACATGGCACAGATTAGTAATGGAATATCCAATCCTGTCGTTGCCGGAATTGTATATTGGCTGATAAGAATACTGATCTGCGGTGGATGTTTGGTGGGTGCTGGAATACTTGTAGCATTTATAGAGATAAAGATTGCAGAGTTATATAAGAAGTGCTGTTGGGATATGATTACCATAATGGTAATACTTATAAGCATGGCAACAGCTATCTACTTTGGGAAGTGGATAAAGACAACATTGCCAATCAATCTGCTATTTCTCTTATTATTCGTGCAACTGGTATATGTTGGAATCAGGTGGTATGTAAAGGGATGGCGAGAAACAAGGGGATATCATTAAAACAAAAATACCGATATTTTATTGGTACTATATGTCTTTACTTTCGTGCTAATATATATTATCATATTAGCACGAAAGGAGAAAGCATATGACTCAGTTTGAAAAATTAGATTTGTTGTTGCGTGAATGTGGAGGGACAATTCAGACATTTCAAGTCCTAAATAATGGAATTAGTAAGTCTGTGTTTTATGCTTATGTGAAGGAACGAGGATTAGAACAAGCTGCTCATGGTGTGTATGTATCGCCGGATACGTGGACAGATGCAATGTACCTTTTGCATTTACGTTGTGGTCAAGCTGTATTTTCTCATGAAACTGCATTGTTTTTTCATGATTTAACGGACAGAGAGCCTTTGAAATACACCATAACAGTAAGAACTGGATATAATCCAAGTCGTTTGCAGGAAGACGGTTTTCAAGTGTACACAGTAAAAAAGGATTTACATGAAATAGGAATCATAGCTATGCAGACATCATTCGGACATTCCGTTCCCGTTTATGACATGGAGAGAACAATTTGCGATCTGCTTCGTAGCAGGAAAAATATTGAAATGCAGGTATTCCAAGATGCATTAAAGCAATATGCGAAACGTAAGGATAAAAACTTACGGATGCTTATGAAATACGCAGCTATGTTTCATGTTGAAAAGATACTAAGACCATATTTGGAGGTGTTACTTTAGATGATAACAACGGCAAGACAATTAAAGGATTTAATTCGTAATATGTCAAAGAAAAAATCCGCAGATGCACAGATTTTGATGCGGAATTATATGATGGAACGTTTTTTAGAACGAATTTCTTTATCAGAGTATAAAAACCAGTTTATATTAAAAGGTGGAATGCTTGTGGCGGCAATGGTTGGTCTGGATGCCAGAGCTACTATGGATCTGGATGCTACCATAAAAGGCACTAATGTTAGTGTGGAGGATGTAGAAATGATTATATCCCAAATTATATCAATTCCACTGGACGATGGTGTTTCATTTCGGGTCAAACGGATATCGGAAATCATGGAAGAAGCAGATTATCCTGGTGTTCGTGTAAGCATGGAAACGAAATTTGATGGTGTAATCACACCATTAAAGATTGATATTTCTACAGGGGATGTAATTACACCAAGAGAAATCAAGTACAAATTTAATCTTATGCTTGAAGACCGCACTATTGAGGTATGGGCATATAATCTGGAAACGGTATTGGCTGAAAAATTGGAAACTGTTGTTAGTCGAAACGTTACAAATACACGAATGAGAGATTTTTATGATATTTATATTTTACAAAAGTTGTATGGAGAACAACAAGGGCATTTTCCGGGTAGCCGGGTTCGTTACCATTCGTCCCATTCATCAGCATTTTCCTCCAGATATTTTCTTAATTTCTCAAAAGAGCTTGTCCGCCTGTACTGTATCGTGCTTCTCGACGTGTTGAACAGCTCCGCAATCTCGGTATCGTTCATTCCCTCGAAGTAATACAGCAATATGGCTTTGCGCTTTTCTTCCGGCAAAGTACGGATTGCTTCAAGAAGCAGCTTTGGCGTGATTTTCTTCCCGGCTTTCTCAAAGACGGTTTCGGCGGCTTCACGTTTGAAATATTCATCAAACGTATGAAGCTGCCGCGCTTCGTCTAAGGTCATGTCGGAAAAGGTCACTTCCTTTGCCTTGTGTCTGCGAAGTTCTCTATGGGTGTCGCAAGCTTCATTGTGCAATACCGTATTACAAAACTTCTGAAAAGCACACTGTTTGTAAAACTCCCTGCTATTAGGTTCCACATTCTCACCTCCTTTCTCGTTGGAAAGTTGGTGGTGCTTCCCCCTTTTCGCGGGGCAATACGGCGTTTTTCAAAAACGCCGAAGATTTTTTGAAATTTCTTCAAAAATTTTTTGAACGTACAAAATGCGCCCGTCCGAAAAGCCCGGACGGGCGCATAGGCATTGTAAGCAGTATCCAGATGATTAGACAGTTCATATATATAAGCGTAGTTTCCCCCGGTGGTGGGCGGGCTTTTTTTGATAAGTCAATAACTGTCGGATTTTGTCGATATGCTTTTTGCTTCATGGCGGCTACCTCCTTTAGCCGCCGATTTCAACAGTGATACCGCGTCATTTCATTAGAAGATAAAAAGAAACGGCGGCTTTGATTTTTCAAAGCTGCTGCGGAAATCAAAGAACGACAAGCAACAGTTCTGATTTTGCTCCAATATGGTTATTAGGGGCACAAATTAAAATCAAAAAAGAGCCGATAACAGCAGTATTTCAAACTGCATATTATCGGCTCTGCGTCTGTGCGTCTGGCTCTTTTAATTAAATTATTTCTGTTGTTTTTTGGCTTTATTATATGTATTAGCTAACTGTCCACAAGCTGCTTTAATCTCTCTACCATGAGAAACTCTCATGGTAACTTCAAGTCCTGTTTGCTCTAATTGATGTTTGAACGCAACCATTTCTTGTTTTTGTGGTGCTCTAATTTTTGAATTACTCGTCGGGTTGTATTGCAGCACGTTAATCATAACATTTTTGCCCTTAAACCATTTTGCAAGTTGCCTTATATCTGAGGAACGGTCATTTATACCTGGTAAAAGCAAATACGCAAATACCACTTTTCGATTATGCCTTTGAGAATAGGACAATGCTTGCTTAACAACATCTTCAATAGCGTACATGTGCATATGAGGAATGATACAGTTTCTCGCAGCCTGTGTTGCTGCATGTAAAGATATTGTCAACTGAATTTTTAGATGTTCTTCGCGCAATTTTTTTAATTGATTAACTGGACCAACTGTTGATACGGTAATGCCGTCGGTTGGAAAGTTAAGTCCATTTCTATCTCGAAGAATATGGATTGCTGCAATCAAGTTGTCGTAATTGAATAAAGGTTCTCCCATTCCCATAAAAACGATACGATTTACTTTTTGACGTATCAATACAACCTGCTGCACAATTTCAGACGGTGTTAGATTACGAACAAAACCATTGCGTCCGGACTCACAAAAAATACAGCCAACAGAACAACCAACTTGCGTACTTACGCAAACAGTCCCACCATCTCGCCGTTTAATAAAAACCGTTTCAATATACCTGTTATCTTTCAATTCATAAACATACTTTTCAGTATCGCTACTTTTATAGACTTTTTTTGTTGATATTGATAGATTTTCTTTGTGAAATGGCTGTTTATACAATTCCGTATATAAGGCTCTTGCTTTATCCTCTCCAATTACTTCCGACATTTCTTTGTAAGTAAATCCGTATGGGTCATTCAATATTTCCGTAGGTGTACTTTTAGGTAAGTGTTTCATTTAAATATCCTTCCTTTTCAAAATTAAAAAGTTTGTTTTTCAGAGTTTTTGATTATGATTTCTAGTTTTTCAACATCAACGATATGCGTTAATTTACATTTAGGGCAGAAAAGAGGAAAATTTCTTAATACCGTATTATAAAATACTTGAACCCTCGTCTTTCCGTTACAAATTGGACATTTTATCCAATATTTTTCAAGCATAATATTTCTCCTTTTGCGCAAAAAAATGCAGGTCAATTCTCAACATGAGCATTGACCTGCATTTATACATATAATACTACAACAAAATTAAGGCATAGTTTTTATACTATGTCTATACGTCGTTAGTTTTGTTGTATAGCATACGCAAAATAAGCATGACAAAAAAGCCCATATTGAAAATGGGAAAAATCTTTTTTGATTTCAATGCTTATCGAATACGCATGCTATGTAACATAAACATTCCCCCCCTTTTATATAATATTATATACAAAAGCAGCTTGTTGTCAACATATATATATGAATTATTTTGGCTAACTGATAGAACTACGTAGACATATCCAAGAAGAAAGGGGAACAGTAAAATGTAATAGGGTGAATAACTATGGCAAAAAGACCAGTACCACGATACGACTTTAAGGCTTTTGGGGCAGCGATAAAGGCAGCGCGTGAGGGATGCAAGGAGAGCCGCAAGAAAGTAGGCGACGAAATGTTTATCTCGCCGCGCTACCTTGCGAACATTGAGAACAAGGGGCAGCACCCAAGTTTACAGATATTCTTTGAGCTGATACAGCGTTACCATATATCCGTAGACCAATTCCTTTTAGAAACGCCGCCGGAGAAGAACACGCAGCGGCGGCAGCTTGACGCGCTTCTTGACGGTATGAGCGATACAGGCATACGGATTGTAACCGCAACGGCAAAGATTATTTGGAGTATATGGCTGCGCTGAAAGATATTCCTACAAGGGCAACCGCGCAAAAGATCAATCATTTGTTGGACATTCTTTCGCTCTCCGATGTGAAAAAGAAAAAAATCTCCAATCTGTCAGGCGGCATGAAGCGTCGTGTTGGTATTGCGCAGCTATGTTGAACGACCCGGAGATACTTGTCATGGACGAACCGACAGCAGGACTTGATCCCGGGGAGCGCGTGCGTCTGCGGAATTTCATTTCCGAGTTTTCGCATGATCGAATCGTGTTGATTTCCACCCATATCGTATCTGACATAGAATATATTTCTACGCGCAACGCAATTATGAAAGCCGGAGAAATTGTTGATGTCGGAACTACCGCAGAACTTGTCAAGCGGATTGAGGGCAAGGTTTGGAATTGCATAATTCCGACCTCAAAGCTGCCGGAATGTGAAATGCGGCTGCGCATTATCAATCAGCGAGGCGAAGATCACAATCAGGTTTCTATTCGTTATCTGTCCGAACATTCGGAAATTGATGGGGCTGTTACAACGGAGCCACGATTGGAAGATCTGTATCTGTGGTTGTTCCCGCAGACAGACTTGGAAAAGGAGGACAGATAATATGCGGCTCTTTAGACTTGAACTAAAACGTATTTTGAAGTCACGGCGCACCCTGATTTTACTTGCAATCGCACTTTTGCTTTCCGTAGCCATGGCATACCTGCCTATTTCATTTGAGGGTATTAACCGTCCAAACGAAGATGGCACGGTTACAGAATTAGATGGCTTGGCAGCTATCAAGTACAAACAAGATTTATATAAAACATCCGCTGGTGAAGTGACCCCGGATAGGATCAAATCGGCTTTGGAAACTTATCAAAGCTGCGTTCGAGAATATGGGCCAGTCGAGGAAGAGGGCTTTCCTCTGGCTGTATTTATTGAAAAAATCGTCCCGTTCCGTCACTTGCTGATGGGTCTGTCCGAAGCGTTTGCTGATCCAGTAACAGGCATTGGTGCTGATTTAATGGATATTGACCCGAATGACATTGACGGAGCCTATTATGAAAAGTGCGCAGAACATTTACAGGATGTCATGCGGAATGAGCAAAGAGAAAACGAAACCGCACAGCAGAAAGCTCTTGAAAAATATTCAGAACTTGATACGCCATTTTATCTTCATTCTGGAATTTCAAAAGATGCATTTGATTATATTGAGTTTTATATTTTGTTCCTTGCTATTTTGTGTGTGGCAATCGCAGCATCTACTTTCGCCGGAGAATATCAAACGGGCGGTGACAGCATCCTGCGAACCACCAAATACGGGCATAAACAATTAGCAATTACCAAAATTCTGGCGGCATTTACACTTTTCGTTGTTACTTTCCTTGTCGGGATCACGGTACACATTCTGATTTTAGATGCAGCGTTCGGGACGGATTGCTTAAAAACATCGTTTCAGATGCGATACTCTATCATTAATCTGCCAAACATCAATCTGGGGCAGTTGCAGATAATTCTCGCAGCAGCGGGCTTACTTTCTGTATTAGCAACGGTTAGCTGTACGCTGTTCCTGTCTGCAAAATGTAAAGACACATTGACAGTTTTGCTGATCTCTATTGTAGTTCTTCTCATGCCGCTTTTTGCATATGTGGCGATGGGAGCAACATGGCTCTCTACCATACTTCCATCTGCCGGAATTGGTATGCAGAACAATTTCCTTTCTCAGCTTGCAGATTTCAATTATCTGAATATCGGTGGAATGAGTTTCTGGACACCGCATGTTATTTTGCTTTCGGCAGGAATTGAATTATTTGTGTTTACATTCTTGGCGATTCATTCCTATTGCAGACATCAGGTAGCATAAAAGAAGTTCAAAATAGAACGAATAGGTTATCTGCAGCGCGACGGCAAAAGAAAAAAAGCCGTCGCAGAGCAGACACATTTTCACGCGCCTATGAAACGGCGGCTTTGATTTTCAGAGCCGCCGTTTCTTTGCATTTGCACAAACCTATGATGAATTTTCCGGAAATATTGTGGTTAATAGCGATTTAAACTGTTGTATTTGTTTAAAAATTAAAAAATATCTAATGAGTCTTCCGCATCTACCCACATCTGCAAATTTCCATTCCTGCCGCAGTCAGATTGCCGAAGCCTTTGGCAAGGTACTGGCCGCAGATGTGTTTGAAAGCTACTCGGCTGGAACCGAAACCAAACCGCAGATCAATCAGGATGCTGTGCGCCTGATGAAAGAACTATATGGCATCGACATGGAAAAGACACAGTATTCCAAGCTGATCTCTGCAATTCCAAAGCCGGATATCGCTATTTCCATGGGCTGCAATGTCAGCTGCCCGTTTATTGGCAGACCTTTTGATGAGAATTGGGGTCTGGATGACCCTACCGGAAAAAGCGATGATGAATTCAAAGCAGTCATGGAGCAGATTCGTCAGAATGTCCTTACGTTAAAATCGAAACTTTACGATGGTTCCAGTTTTTGAAACCCTCAAAAGTAAGGTCTTGATAGAATGCATCGGTTCATGCTATACTAAAACCAGTTTTAATGCACGGAGAAAAATTGAAAGGGAGGATAGCCAATGGATACCACAAAAAGATCACCCATCGACCGCCTGCTCTTTGCCACTTTTCTGAAAGGCCGCACTTCTTCCCGTGACTTGTGGGAAGAAAAGGGTGATATGACCCCCGAAGATAACCAGAAGATCATCGAGGAAACCAACGAGATCATCAACGATGATTCCACCTATCCCTTCATCAGCTACCTGTCCGACCTGCTTGCGAAATCCAAGCCCTCCGATGATGCTGTCAAGAAACTGCACGACTGCATCGATAAAGTTGCAGTTGCGTTGGGACACGACAGCACCGATGTGTTCCGTGCGCTCCTTGCAAAGCTGATCGAACAACCGGAAGAAAAGCAGACCTTTGACCGTCTGCTGGAGATGGCCGAGAAATGGGAGGCAAAGCACTGAGATAACTTTACGAGGTGATTTCAATGAGCTACGGTTGGGCAACTGTTTTCACTTTAGCGGCATGGTTTGCAGGACTTGTGATTGATGCAAATCCAGCGGGCGACCCTCAAAACGGTTGCCCGCTATTTTTATACCCTAAAATCTGAAAAAGGAGGAACGCTATGTCAAGCAAAACCGAAGAATATCTCGCCCTTGCCCAGCGCACGGCCAACGGCTTGACCCGATACTGGGAAAGCTGGACGGACTACCTGACCACCGCATCCCGGCTGTACAAGTACCCCTTTGCAGACCAGCTTATGATCTACGCCCAGCGCCCCGATGCCACCGCCTGCGCCGACTTTGACATTTGGCGCAACCGGATGAACCGCTATGTCAGGCGTGGCTCTAAGGGCATCGCCTTGCTGGACGAATCCAGCGGATTCCCCGCGCCTGCACTACGTTTTTGACGTAAGCGACACCGGGGTGCGCCGCAATTCCCGTGACCCGGATGTGGCAGTACAATGACGACCTGAAGCAGCCGGTTTCGGAAATGTTGAGTAAGACCTACGGCATCAGCGGGGAGCGTGTCAGCCAGCAGCTTGCCGATGTTGCCGGGAAACTGGTGGCGGATTACTGGGACAACAACGGCGGAGACATTCGTGCCATCGTTGACGGATCGCTCCTGATGGATTATGATGAAGCCGGGGTGGAGATGCAGTTCAAAAGCGCTGCTGCAATCAGCGTCACCTACACGCTGCTGGAACGCTGCGGGTTTGAACCGACAGAGTGGTTCGACAAGGACGATTTTCAGGCAATCTACAATTTTTCCACCCCGGACAGTGTCTACGCCCTCGGCGCAGCCGTCAGCGACATGAGCCGGGAGGTGCTGCGGAACATTGAGCGCACCGTAAAAACCACCATTCGCCGCCGCAATATAGAAAGGAGCCAATATGAATACGAACAGCAGGAACGTGACCTACTCGACCGTCGGGGACTACCAACTCCCGAACCTGACCATGAACCAGCCCCGGAAGCCGCTGGGCAAGTACGGCAGGCTGCGCCGGACGTACCTGATGAACCATCGCCCGGTGCTGTACCACACGATGCTCCTGAACGGGAGCCTGTACCCGCACCTGATGGAGGTGGAGCAGACGGCAGAGAGCCAGATGCAGCAGACCATGGAGCAGCTTCTGAAACAGAACCCGGCCCCGGACAAGGAGAGCCGGCAGATGGCGTGGGTACAGCACATGAACAGCCTGAAAGCGCAGGCCGAGGAACTGGTGCTGACGGAGCTGATCTACAGCTAAGTTTCTTCGATGCCGCCATCCCTACGGAAGCCCAGCAAATCGAGAAAATCGACCAAGCGGAGAGCGAAAAAACGCCCTCCGCTTTTGTTTTGTCGCAGGCTGAAATCGAAAACGAATTGCGTAAGCACGGTTCGGGATTTATGGGCGGCAAGCAGCGCATTATGGCACTGTACCAGACCCAGCCTGACCGCAGCCTCCGTGCCAAGGCACTGGCAAAGGAATACGGCATCGGTGGGCACTCCCACGATTTTCTGGACGGCAGTCGAGGCTTTGTCAACCACGACGGGAGAGGAATGGAATTCGACCACTATCCCGACCACAAGAAATTCATCCTGAGATGGGCACAGGTGGAAAAGTATATCGACCTGATGATCCAGTCCGACCGCTACCTGACGGACAAGGAGAAGGAGCATTACACGCCCCCTGTGCCCATCACCGTAGAACCAGATGCTACCTTGACTCATGCCAAAAACCTGATCCGGGATTTCTGTCTGGAGGAATATGATTCTGAACCGGACTTCTCCAATTTGTCCAAGATCGGCGTTGCCTACACCAACGCCACCGATGAGGATATTCCCATTCAAGTTAATGTGGATTTGGTGGGATACCGTGTGGAGCGGTATCTGGGCGAGGTGCTGATAGACGAACGCCAGTACGAAAGTCTGGAGGACCTGACCGAAACAGAGTTGGAAGCACTGGATTTTTCGGAACTGGTCAGCGTTACGGACGAGGAACTGGAGCATTAGCACAACAAGGCGGAGGAGCACCCGGCACTGTTGCCGCTGGATGCCGCCTCCGAGTATAACGCCCTGAAGGAGCAGCACCCGGATGCGCTGGTGGGTTTTGAACAGGGCGGTCAGTTTGAGTTTTACGGCGAGGATGCCCGGAAGGTCTGTGAACTTGTAGGTGGAAAGCTGCTGGAAAAGGAAACGGAATTGGGCACAGTCCCGGTCACCGGTTTTCCCCGCGACCAGTGGGCATACCGTGCCAAACAACTGTGGCAGTGCGGCGAGAATGTCTATCTTGCCGGGCTGAACGAGGACGGCACCCATCACCAGACCAAGTACCTGCGCCGGGAGGATTATCTGCCGCTGGGCGCTACTGTCCACATGGAAGGGCGGGCCTTCCGGGTGGATAACGTCAACTTTGATAAGGACAGCGTGACCTTGCAGGATGTAGCACTGGCAGAAATGCGGATGCCAATTTTCCGGGAAGCGCCGCTGGCTGTTGTCCGGGAGTTGTACGAGCAGGAACAGGACGAGCCGAAACTCTCTGACGGGGAACTGGATGCGCTGCCCATCTCTGCCGTGATGGACAGAAAGGCGCAGAACTTCCCGGATGCCGCTGCCTTGGATGAAGCCTTGAATACCGAACCTTCGCCGGAGCCTGCCGGGAACTTCCACATCACGGATGATGATTTGGGTGTCGGAGGCCCCAAACAGAAATTCGCCCGGAACATCGAAGCCATCCGTACACTGTTCAAGCTGGAGGAGGAGCACCGGGTGCCACCGCCGAGGAGCAACAGGTGCTTTTCGCAATATGTGGGCTGGGGTGGTCTGGCAGACGCTTTTGACCCCAACAAGGAAAGTTGGTCTGCCGAGTACACCCAGCTGAAAGAACTGCTCTCTGAGGATGAATACGCCGCCGCTCGCGCTTCTACTCTGAACGCCCACTACACCAGCCCTCGTGATCCGCAGCCATCTACGATGCGGTGGAACGCATGGGTTTCCACAGCGGTAACATTCTGGAACCTAGTATGGGCGTAGGCAACTTCTTTGGAATGTTGCCCACCAGTATGGCAGGCAGTCGGCTGTACGGCGTAGAGCTGGATTCCATTACCGGGCGCATTGCGAAAAAACTGTACCCGCAGGCAGACGTTACCGTTGCCGGTTTTGAGACTACCGACCACCGAGATTTCTACGATTTGGCGGTGGGCAACGTGCCTTTCGGTCAGTACAAGGTCAACGACAAAGCGTACAACAAGCTGGGATTCTCCATCCACAATTATTTCTTTGCCGAAAGCCATCGACCAAGTCCGACCGGGCGGCGTGATTGCCTTTGTCACATCTCGCTACACTATGGACAGTAAGGACAGCACCGCCCGCAAGCACATGGCAGAGCGTGCTGACCTGTTGGGGGCCTATCCGTCTGCCGAATAATGCGTTCCGTGCTAACGCTGGTACAGATGTTGTCAGCCTTTTTGCAGAAGCGTGACCGCCCTGCAGACATCGAGCCCGCATGGGTGCAGCTGGGGCAGAGACCGAAGATGGATTTACTCTCAACAGCTATTTTGTAGACCACCCGGAAATGGTGCTGGGAAATTTGGAACTGGAAAGCACCCAGTACGGTCACGACCTGACCGTTGCACCAATCGAAGATGCAAACCTTGCAGACCAGCTTACCGAAGCGGTGCAGCACATCGAGGGCCAGTACACTGCGGTGGAGATTGCCGCTCCGGACGTTGCCGATGCGGAAGTGCAGCGCAAAACTCTGCCCGCAGACCCTACCGTGAAGAATTTCAGCTATACTGTGGTGGATGGTGAAATCTACTACCGCGAGAACTCCATCATGACACAGATTGAACTGTCCGACAACGCCAAAGGCCGTGTGGCTGGCATGGTGGAACTGCGGCAGATCGTCAACGAGTTGATCGACCAGCAGTTGAATGACTTCCCGGACGAGGATATCAAGGCATCGCAGGCAAAGCTGAATTATGCCTACGATGCGTTTACTGCAAAATACGGTCTGATCAACGACAAGAAAAATGCCCGCCTGTTCGATGATGACAGCTCCTATTATCTGCTCTGCTCGCTGGAGAATCTGGACGAGAATAAAAATCTCAAATCTAAGGCAGATATGTTCACCAAGCGGACGATTCGCCCAGAACGTATTGTCACCAGCGTGGATACCCCCAGCGAAGCACTGGCAGTGTCCATCGGGGAGCATGGCAAAGTAGACCTGCCTTATATGGCAGAACTGCTGGGCACTCCCGGTAACTATGAGCGCATCACCACCGAATTGTCCGGCGTGATTTTCAAAGACCCTGCTGCGGATGCTGACGACCCGGAAGCCGGCTGGCAAACAGCGGACGAATACCTTTCGGGTAATGTGCGCGATAAACTACGGATGGCACAACTTGCTGCAGAAAGCCGCTCGGAGTTCAAGGGCAATGTGGACGCACTGACTAAGGCGCAGCCCAAAGATTTGGAAGCTTCTGAAATTGATGTGCGGCTGGGTGCCACTTGGCTTGCCCTCTCTATTGTGCAGCAGTTCATGATGGAAACTTTTCAGCCGCCCTATCGTATCCGCTACAACAATGCCATCACCGTTCGCTACTCCCCTTACACTTCCGAATGGCGAATCAGCAATAAATCTGCTACTGGCTTCGGTGACATTATGGCCACCGAAACCTACGGTACCCGCCGAGCCAATGCTTATAAGATTTTGGAAGACACCTTGAATTTGCGTGATAGCCGCGTTTATGATACCATCGAGGAGGATGGCAAAGAAAAGCGTGTGCTGAATCAAAACGAAACCACCCTCGCCCAGCAGAAACAGCAGGCCATCAAGGATGCTTTCGCTGGCTGGGTCTGGAAAGATCCGCAGCGGCGGACTCTGCTGGTGAAGAGTACAATGAGCTTTTTAACAGCACCCGACCCCGTGAGTATGACGGAAGTCACATTCATTTTGTGGGCATGAACCCGGAGATCAGTCTGCGAGAGCACCAGCGCAATGCCATTGCTCACGTGCTGTACGGGTACAACACCCTGCTGGCACACGAAGTTGGTGCCGGCAAGACTTTTGAAATGGCCGCTGCTGCGATGGAATCCAAACGCCTGGGCTTGTGTCAGAAAAGTCTTTTTGTCGTGCCCAACCATTTGACGGAACAATGGGCCAGCGAAGTTTTTACGCCTGTACCCCAATGCAAAGCTGCTGGTCACCAGCAAAAAAGATTTTGAACCCAGTAATCGCAAAAAATTCTGTGCGAGAATTGCGACCGGTGATTATGATGCGGTTATCATCGGACACAGCCAGTTTGAAAAGATACCCTTGTCCGCAGAACGACAGGAGCGTCTGATTCAGGAACAGATGGATGAAATTGAGGAGGCCATCGAAGAAGCGAAAGCACAGGTTGGCGAGCATTTCACAGTAAAGCAGCTGGAAAAGCTGCGCAAGTCTCTGAAACAGAAATTGGAAAAGCTGCAAGGCACAGACCGTAAAGATGATGTGGTTACGTTTGAACAATTGGGCGTAGACAGGTTGTTTGTGGATGAGAGCCAAGCGTTTAAGAACCTCTACTTGTACACGAAAATGCGTAATGTCGCAGGTTTGAGTACGAGCGAGGCGCAAAAATCCAGCGATATGTTCGGCAAGTGCCGCTATTTGGACGAGATCACCGGAGGACGTGGCGTGATTTTTGCAACAGGTACGCCCCTGAGCAACAGCATGACCGAGATGTATACCCTGATGCGCTATCTCCAGTACAACACCTTACAGCAGAAAGGGCTGACCCATTTTGATGCGTGGGCATCCACCTTCGGTGAGACTACTACGGCCATTGAACTTGCGCCCGAAGGCACCGGATACCGTGCACGCACTCGTTTTGCGAAGTTCTTCAACTTACCTGAACTGATGGCGATGTTCAAAGAAGCGGCGGATATCAAGACTAGCGATCAGCTTCATCTCCCAGTGCCTGATGCAAAATTTGAGACGGTGGTGGTCAAACCTTCGGAAATCCAACAGGATATGGTGCAGGCGTTGAGCGAACGTGCAGCCGAAGTCCACAGCGGTTCTGTTGACCCCTCTGTGGATAATATGTTGAAAATCACGTCGGATGGCCGCAAAATCGGTCTTGACCAGCGGTTGATGAATTCCGCTCTGCCCGATGACCCCAACAGCAAGTTAAATGCCTGCGTCAACAACGTCCTGCGCATCTGGAACGACACCAAGGAGCAGAAGCTGACCCAGCTGATTTTCTGCGATATGTCTACTCCCAGAGGGGGACGGTTCGTTCAACGTCTATGATGATATTCGCACCAAGCTGCTCAACGCCGGTGTGCCCGAACAGGAGATCGAGTTCATCCACAACGCAGATACGGAGAACAAGAAAGCAGAACTTTTCTCCAAGGTACGCAGCGGACAGGTGCGTGTGTTGCTGGGCAGCACTGCCAAAATGGGAGCAGGGCAACGTCCAGACGCTGCTCGTGGCGGTGCATCATCTGGATGTAGGCTGGCGTCCGTCTGATATGACCCAGCGCAATGGCAGAATTATCCGTCAAGGCAATCAAAACAAACAAGTCTACGTCTATAATTATGTCACCGAATCGACATTTGACGCCTACTTCTATCAGACCCTTGAGAATAAACAGAAGTTTATCTCGCAGATCATGACGAGCAAATCGCCTATGCGATCTTGCGATGATATTGACGAACAGGCTTTATCTTACGCAGAAATCAAGGCTCTGTTTGCAGGCGACCCTCGCATCCGGGAAAAGATGGACTTGGACGTGCAGGTAGCAAAATTGAAGGTGCTGCGCGGAGACTTCCAGAATCAGAAATATCGTCTGGAGGATAAGCTGCTCAAAACTTTCCCGGAGGAGATCCAGAAACAGAAAACCCGCATTGCTGCTTTGCAACAGGATTCACAGATTGCAGCAGCACACCCGCAGGACAAAGAAAACTTCTGCGGAATGACCATCAAGGGCATGGTGTACGATGACAAAAAGGCTGTGGGCGAACGGCTGCTGCTGGCGGCAGGAGATGCCCAATGCCGATATGATGCTGCTGGGCACCTACCGTGGCTTTGAACTGAACATTCGTTCGACAGCTTCAAGAATGAGCATCAAGCCGTACTCCGGGCAGAGTTGAGCTACCCAGTATCGCTGGGCGATGATGCGCGCGGCAATATCATTCGTCTGGACAATGCCATCGGCAATTTTGCTGACCGAATTGCAGACGCTGAAAATGCTCTGCAAAATCTAGAACAGCAGAAACAGGCCGCAGAGATTGAAGTGGCAAAGCCATTCGCGCAGGAAGAAGAACTGGCTGAAAAGTCTGCTCGCCTTGCTGAATTAAACGCCTTGCTGAACATTGACCGCAGTTCGGTACAGGATACTTCCCGAAAAAACAGAAGAAGTTCCTGCAACTCGTCCGTCTGTGCTGGCTGCACTGGGGGAAAAGACCAATCAGCCGGAGCCTGTCAAACCGTTCCGCAGCTATTATGATAAGGATGGTGATGCCCGATGAAAGAAAAGCGGGATGAAACCATCATCCTGCGCTTGAGCAAAACAGAAAAAGAACCGTATCTATGAAAAGATGCTCAGCATGGGCATCCGAAGCCTGAGTGCCTATATCCGCAAGATGGCACTGGACGGCTACTGCCTGCACCTTGACTTGCCGCAACTGCGGCGCATGGCATATCTCTTGCAGATGTGCAGCAACAATCTGAACCAATATGCCAAGCGTGCCAACGAAAATGGTCGGGTCTACGCCGCCGACATGGAGGATCTGCGGCAGCGTCTGGATGAACTGATTGACATTGGCAAGCAAATTCTTTCCAAGCTGGCAGAGCTATAAAAATTCCCGCAGTTGGAGGACTGCGGGTGTACATATAATGCTTGACATCCTTGCAACGTAGTAGTCGATACCTTTATAATAAGGGCGAACAGAAAGGAAGTGCTTGATATGATGTCTATGCTGAAGAAAATTGTTCTTTTCACGATTTCTCTCTTTGTGGCGTTTCTAGCTCTGATGGCAAGGTGGCTGCTAACCCTGTCCAGCTATGTAGTTGCTCCGCTGATGCTCTACATCTTCGGCTGCGGCATCTACACTGCTTACCGTCAGACTTGGAATCAGTTCTTTATCCTGCTGGTGGCCGAGTTCATCTGCTTCATCCTCTTTTTCGGTGCAACTGCCATCACCGAGGGCATCGGGCGTTTCAGTGAGTGGCTTGCAGAACTGTGAGGGATGCTATGAGCAAACAGAGGATAGAGGATTGCTATTTTGAACACAACAGCACGATTTTTTCTGAGATGCTGGGTGAGGATGAAGAGTATCTGCGACTGAAAAAAGCCAAAAGAGCAGCTGAGGAAGCCTTGCAGAGCGTTATCAGCAAAGAAGCGTGGAATCAATATCTCGCCTTAGATGAAATCTGCAATGAGTTGGAATGCGCCAGATACAAGGCAATGTATCTGGCGGGTGCTGCCGATTATGAAAAAATATCCAAATGATCTCAATGCCGCCTCCGGGCGGCCATTCACGGTTATTCAAGGATGAATGAAAAAATGAACCCAAAATACGAAACCGGAGTTTCCCATAGTTAAAGATACCACACCAAATATGATGAACCCAGCTATAATAAACCGCAAGGACAGCAATTTGATACTGCTGTCCTTTCTTTTATAAAATTGCAGTACACAGAAAAAAAGCTGTAAAATGATAAATATATTTGTCCTTGTAACAATTCTCGGACATTTGCCTGTTATACTATTTGCAAAAAGAAAAGGAAGTGAGGATATGAAGCAGATTTTAATTGTCGAGGACGACAGTTTTTTGAATAAGATGTTGGCCTATAACCTGACCGCAGACGGCTACGGCGTGACTTCTGCCCTAAATGCCAGAACCGCAGCCGACGCCATCCGCCAGCGGGAATTTGATCTGGTGCTGCTGGACATCAACCTGCCGGACGGGAATGGGTTTGAGCTGTGCAAGCTGATAAAGCCCCAGTACCCGGACACCATCGTAATTTTCCTGACCGCCAACGATCAGGAGAGTGACCAGATACGGGGCTATGAGGTGGGCGCGGTGGACTACATCACAAAGCCCTTTGTGATCGGGGCCTTGCAGCGGAAAATCAAAGCCATGTTCGCCATGCTGGAACATCACAAACCGGCCAAGGACATTTACGACGACGGGCGGCTGTTTCTGGACTTCTCGGAGCAGACGGCTTCCTTAAACGGCAAGCCCCTGACCCTATCCCTGATGGAATATAAAATGCTGAATCTGTTCCGTAAAAATCCCCGGCAAGTGCTGACCCGTGGGCAGCTTTTGGAAAAGCTGTGGGATATAGACGAAAGGTTTGTAGACGAACACACCCTGACAACCTCCATTAGCCGAATTCGCAGCAAGATCGAATCCGACGGCGGCGCGCCCTACATCAAGACCGTTTACGGCATGGGTTATCAATGGACGGGAGGCGAGGCAAAATGAAGTTTCAAAACCTATCGGTAAAGCGGCTGTTTAGCCGGGTGGCAATAGAACTTGTCCTTTCCATGTCCGGGATCACCATAGCCCTGTTTCTTGTGACAAAACAGACGGCGGTGCTGCTGACTGGCGGGGCGCTGCTACTGTGCGCCCTTGTGGGGATTTTTGTACTGACGCAGGCGTTTGGAAAGCGGCTGTCGCAGTTTACCGCTGACCTGTGCCAGACTTTAGACCACATGATCGCCGGAAATGAAGCACCCCAGCGGCCAGAGGACAGCGAAACCCAGCTTGCCAGAATCGGACACCGGTTGGCAAGGCTTTACCAGATCATGCAGGAGAACCGCCGCCGGGTGGACGAGGAACGGCAGGAGTTGCAGACCCTTGTATCGGATATTTCCCATCAAGTGAAAACGCCGGTAAGCAATCTGAAAATGGCGACGGACACCCTGCTGGAAAAGCTTATGACCGAGGCGGAGCGCACCGACTTTATCCGGGGAATCCGCAGCCAGACGGATAAGCTGGACTTTCTCTTTCAGGCCCTTGTGAAAACCTCCCGTCTGGAAACAGGCGTGATCCAGTTGGACAAGAAACCGGGTCGCCTCTTTGATACCGTGGCGCAGGCCATGAGTGGGATCGTGTATGCAGCGGAGAAAAAGGAAATCGCCGTGTCCGTGGACTGCCCGGAGGATTTGACCGTTTCCCATGACAGCAAGTGGACATCCGAAGCCCTCTTTAACCTGCTGGACAATGCAGTGAAGTACACCCCGGCAGGAGGGAAAATCGCCGTGTCAGTGGTGCTGTGGGAAATGTATGTGGAGGTCAAAGTGACCGACACCGGCAAGGGCATTTCCGAAAGCAATCAGGCTGCCATCTTCCGGCGCTTCTATCGTGAGGAAGAAGTACACGAACAGCAGGGCGTGGGCATTGGCCTGTATCTGGCCCGCGAGATCGTAACGCGACAGGGCGGCTATATCAAAGTGGTTTCGGAGCCGGGCAAGGGATCGGAATTTTCCATTATGCTGCCTACAAAATAGAACGCGGCGGACGGCCATTCCCGGCTGCCCGCCGTAAATTTTTTTGAAATGTCCGAGCGTTGTAACATTTCACCCCGATTTTCAATGAAATTTTTTGGCCGCTGTAACATTTCGCGGACATTTGGGTTTTATAATACCTTTATCAACAGGCAAGAAGCCTTGAAAGGAGTTTTGAATATGAGCGTTTTACAGACGATTGACCTGAAAAAGTATTATGGCACAAAGCCGAACATTACCCGCGCCCTTGACGGTGTGAACTTCTCCGTGGAGGACGGCGAGTTTGTGGCCGTTGTGGGAACCTCCGGCAGCGGCAAGTCTACCCTGCTTCACATGATGGGCGGGTTGGACACTCCCACCAGCGGAACCGTGATTGTCCGGGACAAAGAGCTGTCGAAAATGAACGACGAACAGCTCACCATCTTCCGCCGCCGCAACATCGGCTTTATCTTCCAGAACTATAACCTTGTTCCCATCCTGAATGTGTATGAGAACATCGTCCTGCCGGTGGAGCTGGACGGGGACACGGTGGATCAGAAGTTTTTGGACGAGATCGTTCACCTGCTGGGGCTGGAAGATAAACTGAAAAATATGCCGAACAATCTTTCCGGCGGCCAGCAGCAGCGTGTGGCTATCGCCCGCGCCTTGATTACCAAACCGGCTATTGTTCTGGCCGACGAGCCAACCGGCAACCTTGACAGCAAGACCAGCGCCGAGGTGCTGGGGCTTATCAAGCGTACCAGTGCAGAGTTCCGGCAAACTGTTGTGATGATTACCCACAACAACGACATTGCCCGCCTTGCAGATCGGATTGTCCGCATTGAGGACGGCAAGATTGTGGAGTAAGGAGGTGGCAGGCTATGACATGGCCTTTTGAGAATGATACCAGCGCCATTACAAAGAAGCTGGCAAAGAAAAGTTTGCAAAGCGAGAAGCGCCGGAATCTGATGGTGGTGATTGCCGTTGCACTGGCGGCGTTTCTAATCTGCTTTACGGGAATTGTGTCTACTTCCCTGACACAAATGCAGCGCAATCAGGTTCTCGATACTTATGAGGCGGTCTGGCTGGGCGTGGAGGAAAACGACATTGAAACCCTGAAAGGACTGCCGGAGTTTGAGCGTGTAGGCGGCTACTATATGCTCGGTGAGGAACTTTCAGAACAGGGCTATCATGCGTCCTATGTGTATTGCGACGCGCAAATGATGGAGATTACCAAGGCGCAGATGGAGTTATTAGAGGGCCGGGTTCCTGAAAAAGCAAATGAAATTGTCGTAAGCAAATACTTTCTTTCCACCTATGGAAACAATGCCAAGATCGGGGACACTGTGACCTTAGACACCGAGAGTTTTCATGGTGATTATGTCGTTACCGGCATTATGAACAGCGTAAATGAAAAGGAAGCGAATACCTGCGCGATCATTCTTTCCAAAGCTGCCCTAACAGAATGGAATGGGTTTGACCCGGCTGGCTATCGCGCCTATGCCCATTTCAAAAACAGCGACCAGTTGGGTGAGGAACTGATGACCTCTTATTGCAGGGAGATTGCAGAGGAATATCAGCTTCCTATGCCCAAAATGAACAGTAAGTATTTTGCTTATGCTTCTAAATCCTTTGATTTTGCACTGATGGCAGGTGTGATTGCCCTTGTTCTGATTGGCGGCTATATTGTGATCCAGAGTATCTTCCGTATCTCCATCAATGACAAAATCCAAAGCTACGGGCAGCTTCGGACGATTGGTGCAACGCCAAAGCAAATCAAGCGGATTGTAAAGCGGGAGGGACGCAAACTCGGCAGTATCGGAATTTTGATTGGTACAGTGCTGGGTGTATGCGGCGGTTTTCTTCTGTTTTCCAAGGGTTTTAACGCTGTTTCCTATGTGGCAACGATAATTTTAACGCTTATAAGCAGTTGGATCATGGTATCTGTTTCCATCCGTAAGCCGGTGAAAATTGCGGCAGGGATTTCCCCCATTGAAGCCGTCCATTTTACCCCGGCGCAAAAGGACATCCGCAGCCGGAAAAAGAATATCAAGCTCAATCCTGTTTCAATGGGAATTGCAAATTTTAGGCGTGACCGAAAAAAGACCGTTGCTATTGTAGCCTCATTGAGTTTGGGCGGAATTATCCTGCTTGTGGTATCCTCCATTGTTTTGCTGCGCTCACCAGAGGCGCTTGCAAGACAGTTTTTCCCAGACGGCGACTATAAAATTTATTTGGATTCTGAAATGACAGAAGAAAAGGTTATGGCAGCGGGAAATCCATTGAATGAGGAATTAAAGCAGGAAATCTTATCTATTGATGGCGTTACAGATATAATTCCAAGCAGGCAATCTCTCCATGCAACTTATAAAACAGAGATTCATCAAGCTGGTGGTATGTGTGATATGCTGACCGACCAGAATTATGCAACAGTTGAAGCGGCTCTGACAGCAGGAACGATGCCAAAAGATTCCCGTAGTATTGTAATTGACTATAATGTGCTAAAGCAGAATGAGGATATGGGTGTTGGTTCAACGGTTGAGATTTCTTTGGGAGAAGAACAGCCATCCGTTTCTGTTACCATATCGGGGTTATACGCTCCTGCAAAGGTATATTCAGGACATGGCAGGATGCACTTAGATGGGGCAACTCTTTTTGCACCAGAAGCGTTGTTCCACGAACTGCACCCGGAAATCACCTCTTTTGACTATTCATGGAGCATTGTAAATGACCCTAAAAAAACGGACTATGTGGGAGCTGAATTGAAAAATATTGTTGCCAGCCATAGTAATATTGCCTTAGATGAAATCAATACAGTGATTGAATATGAAGAAATGACAAATTCTTTTGCGTTTGGCAGTATGGAGGTACTGTCATGGCTGGTATTTCTCTTTGGCGTTATCAACCTGATTAACACGACACTCTCTAACCAGATCGCCCGAAAGCAGGAAAACAGTATTCTGCGTTCTATCGGCCTAACACAAAAACAGCTATGTAAAATGAACATCTGTGAGGGGCTGTGCTATGCGCTCTTTGCAACATTGGCGACGCTGATCGTTGGGCTTCCGGCTTCCATCTTTGCTTGCAGAAAAATGAGTATAGGAGCTTTTGCCGGAAATGTAGTGCCTTACAAATTCCCGGTTTTGGAAATGGGACTGTTCATTCTGGTATTGTTCGGAATGGAACTGATCTTGTCTGTATGGACAATCCGCAGACAGAAAAAGCAATCCCTGATCGAACAAATGCGGGCGATGGAATAACCGTATGGGATCGGCGGGGCGGCGTGTGCTGCCCCGCTTTTTTCGCCATTTCTCAAAAAATTTTTGAAATGTCCGAGCGCTGTAACATTTCACCCCGATTTTCAATGAAATTTTTGGGCCGCTGTAACATTTCGCGGACATTTGGGTTTTACAATACCCTTATCAGCAGGCAGAAAGCCTTGAAAGGAGTTTTGAGTATGAGAATTTTACAGACTATCGACCTGAAAAAGTATTACGGTACAGAGCCGAATATCACCCGCGCCCTTGACGGCGTGAACTTCTCTGTAAATGACGGTGAGTTTGTGGCCGTTGTGGGAACCTCCGGCAGCGGCAAGTCCACCCTGCTTCACATGATGGGCGGGCTGGACACTCCCACCAGCGGAACCGTGATTGTCCGGGACAAAGAGCTGTCGAAAATGAACGACGAACAGCTCACCATCTTCCGCCGCCGCAACATCGGTTTTATCTTCCAGAACTATAACCTTGTTCCCATCCTGAATGTGTATGAGAACATCGTCCTGCCGGTGGAACTGGACGGGGACACGGTGGATCAGAAGTTTTTGGACGAAATCGTTCACCTGCTGGGGCTGGAAGATAAACTGAAAAATATGCCGAACAATCTTTCCGGCGGCCAGCAGCAGCGTGTGGCGATTGCCCGCGCCCTGATTACCAAACCGGCTATTGTGCTGGCCGACGAGCCGACCGGCAACCTTGACAGCAAGACCAGCGCCGAGGTGCTGGGACTTATCAAGCGCACCAGCGCGGAGTTCCGGCAAACTGTTGTGATGATTACCCACAATGACGACATAGCCCGTCTTGCAGATCGGATTGTCTGCATTGAGGATGGCAAGATTGTGGGGTAAGGAGGTGGCAGACTATGACATGGCCTTTTGAAAATGATACAAGTGCCATTGTAAAAAAATTGGCAGGTAGGAGTATGCAAGCGGATAAGAGAAACAAGGCATTTCTGCTTTTGACAATCGCCATCTCTGTCTGTATGGTTTTTTCGATTCTCCTAATATCAACAGGTACACAAGAGAAATTCAAGAACACACAGAGGAATAAAGCGCAGATTGGCATTTTGGGAGTTACAGACGAACAAACGGCTCAGCTGCATCAAAACGAAAATATTACATGGGTTGGCGAATATTCCGCTATAGGTGTGTTTTATGTTGAAAATAAAACAATCACTGTTGCTTATGGAAATGAAGATTATTTTTTACATCAGGAAGAAATAACTTTTCAGGGAAGTGTGCCGCAGAAAGCGGATGAGATTATGCTCCCCCAGAACTACCTTGATTTTTTAGGAAAATCCTATCAGACTGGCGATACAATTTCTATTGACCTGACTGGAACAGGACAGAAAGCAGAATATACACTTTCAGGTGTTTTGAATAATACGAAAGAAAGCAACGGATATTTTATTTATGTTAGTAAAGAGCTTGCCCAAGATTTGGCAAAAGATTCTTTTCAGGTTACAGCATATACGCGGTTGAATACAGACGCCATAAGTTCCACGGCTATTCTTAATTTTGCCGGCAAAGCAATACAAAATACAGGCATTGTCGAGGAACAGGTAATGCTTACAGAGTATTCTGCTGTTATGTCGGGTGTGATAACATCGGGTATTCCGATTCCAGTACCACTACTGGCGCGTTGACGGCTATTTTGGCGGCAACGATTGTCTATGGTGTTTTTTACACAAAGATTGTAAAAAATGTTCAGATGTTTGGGCAACTGCGGACAGTTGGCATGACAAAAAAGACAGATTAAACGGATGGCAAGTAAAGAGGGACGTTTATATGCCTTAGCTGGTATTCCTTTGGGGCTTGTCATTGGTGCACTGATTGGATTTATTGGCTGTCCTGATGGATTCCGGCTAAAAACAACAGTTATTTATGCTGTACTGATTGCCGCAGTAGCCTTTGTAACAGTGAATATTGCCATTTTTAAGCCTGTCCGAGTAGCAATGAATACTTCCCCGGTAGAGGGTGCTAAATACCTTGCGTATGCTGGAAAGGCAAAAAGCAGCTCAAAACTGCATCGGAAACTTACGCCGTTTAATCTGGCGAAAATAAATATACAAAGAAACAAACAAAAAGCAGTTCTGACGCTTTTAATGCTTGGAGTAAGCGGAGCTCTTTTACTGGTTACTTCTACGGTTGCTGGTTCTATTGATCCGGCAAAACAGGCAAGTTTCAAATATTATCCTGCCGGTAACATTCTTATACAAATAAGAAATACAGTTGGCAGCTCTTTCGATAACGAAGCGGAGCCATACGGAAGTGCAAAATTGCAACTGGAAGAAAATCCACTTGAAGATCAGGCATTGATGCAGGAATTAGAAAAGGTAGATGGGATAGAAAAGATTACCGCATTTGACAGCGTTTATATGACAGCTACTTTTTCGGGCGAAAGTGGTTCTATCACGAGCATTTCAGACTTCTTTCCAACCTTAAATCGGGAACAGACAGAAGAAAAGCAGGCGGCGTTATCCTCTGGAACAGCAGATTACGATGATATGGTTGAGAAAAATGGAATATTGGTTGCAGAAGATATAGCACAAGTTGGCGATACTTTGAAGATTGAGGGCAGAGCTTTTGATGGTAGAACCTTTGATGTGGAAGCCGTTGTTGTAGGCACATACAATAGATCTGATTTAATGGAGGATAGCCCGGTTGTTCCTGGAAGCCCCTACTTCATTATGACTTATGACACAGCAAAGAAACTGACAGGGATAACGGAACAGACGGGGATTCTGGCGATTAAAAATTCAGAGGGATATTTTGATGAAGTTTTGACCGCAGTTCAGAAGATTGCGGATAAAAATGGAAAAATAGAAGTAAATACGATTGAACAAACGATTAAAAATATTCAGTATCGATACAGTGCATCTATAAATGCTCTATATATGACTTCTGCTATTCTGTTCGTCTTTGGAAGTATCAGCCTTACGAATATGCTTATGGTTGATTTTCAGAATAGAAAGCGTGAATTCGGTTTGCTTGAGGCTGTTGGAACAACACGGCAACAGTTGAAAGCAATGCTGGATAGGGAGATGGGAATTTACCTCGGAGGTTCGTTGGTAATAGCTCTTGTATTTGGAAGCATTTTAAGTGTAATTGTTTGTAGACGATTGGATGCGGTAAACCATTGCATTACGTTGGTATTGCCGTGGCTGTTTCTACTGGCGTTAGTCGTTGTTTTAGCAGTTATATATTTGATTTTCACTGCATACGCAAAATCCGAGTTGAAGAAAACAAGCATCTTGTCTGCCATAAGGGAGGAATGATCTTTTGTATAGACATCACTTAAAAGGTAGTTAATTTCAAAATAATATCACTCTGTTGATACAGCCAGTCCGTAAATTCTTTCGGGCTGGCTGTTCCTGTTTTTACAGCCTTTTTTCTCTGCAATGCTTCTTTCTTGAAGTCAGCAAAGGTAGCTTGTATTTTTTCCAGACGGTCAGCTGGAAAGCCTGCGGTATTTTTTACCCGGTTTATTTTGTTGCGCCAGTTCTGGCACTCATTTTTATAAAGTAAATCATAGTTATTTTCTCTGGCTCGTTCGTCAAACTCCCGCTTGTTTTGAAGTGCCTGCGCCTTGCGGCATTTGTCGCTGCACAGCTCATACCGCTGGCTCTTTGCCAGAAAATATTTTCCGCAGACTTTACACTGCCGGAAGCATAGCCCCCAATCATTCAGTCGGTTCAGGTAATAGGTTATAAGCGGATAGAGGGACGCATAGGCAGACACACATTCTTCTGTGCGCCGGTTTTCCGGGAACCAGAGGTCAAGCCGGGTATCTTCGGACGGTGCGCCTTTGAAATAAAGGCTGCCAGCCTGAAAGCGTTTCGGTTTTCCTGTCTCCTTATCAAAGCTCATGGCTCCATCATGGAATACCCCGGTCAGGCTGCTCATTTTATCCATGAAGCGGTCACAGGCAGCGTTACGGTCACGGGGTTCTCTGGCAAGCAGATAGCTGTTCCAGATACGGAACGCCACATACATTTTCAGAGGATCGTTGCTAAGATATTTTCCCCAGAGAAATTCGCTTGCCGCCTGCTCCAGCTCCGGCTGTTTCCATCTGTTGGAATGGAGGGCTTGACGCAGCGGAGAAAGCCCATATAAGTTCCATTCCCTGTCCGTGTCCTATGCTCAAAATTTATCAGAAAAGTTCCCAGCGGGCGTGTCATATCACAAAGCACCTCTGCGTTTTGGCTCCCGTTCAGCCGGAAGCGGATCTGCTGTTCTTCCCCAATCAAAATCCGCTCTTTCATTTTCTTCCTGTCCAGCGTCAGGACAAACAAAATCCTCTCAAAACATGGCTCATGCCGTATAAACTGATTCTCCATCCCTATCCCCTGCCTTTGTTTATGGTAATTATATAATTCGGTTATATCTGTTACACTCATGGTATCGCAGAAGCATTGTTTTGTCAAGGATAGTCCGCTATGATGATTGCAGTTGGTAATTTCGTGCCACACAGTACCTTGACAAGTGAATGACCGTCCAAAAGGGATATGACCGGCAGGAGAAGTGACGCATTCGGCGCACCAATGCAGGGAAACACCGCAGGAATGGGGCAGGAAAACGGCTTTTGGGGAGAACGGCAGCAGGAAGCATTTTAACCTATTTGATTTATGGGAGGAACAGAATGAACGATAAAAAGAGATTGAACAGCTACGAGGATTTACCGCTGGTTCTGGATGTGGCGGACATCCAGCGGATTATGGGAATTTCAAGAGCGAGCGCCTATGAGCTGGTACACACCCCCGGCTTTCCAGCGTTCCGCAGGGGCAGACTTATCAAGGTCAGCAAGATTGCTTTCTTTGAATGGATGGCAAAAGGCTCCGAAACCGTACCGGGAAGTGACAAATAAGCGTGAGGTATCATTCCCTGACTTGCAATACTGCCGCACTTTCCAAAGGGGCATACAGAGGGAAAAACCTTAAAAATGATACCGAAACGCTACACCAAAACAGCCTATCTGCGTACATCAGATAGAAACGGAGAAAGGAGCCGGTTATGGCAAGAATGAGCAACAAGCGGCGGCTGGAATGGTCTTTCTTCTTAAATGACCGCAGCCGTATCACTTACAACGAACTGTGCCGGAAATGCCAGCACGAATGTAAACAGAGCTTCCGGGCGGTTGTGGTTGACTGCCCGAAGTATCTTTCCAAGCGTTCCAAGAAAAAGGACAAGACTGCCGGAAACGGCAAAATCCCTTAGGAACTAAGGGCGCACTTCTATACATAGTCTAAAGACCATGTATCGTGCGTCCTGCGGAGCTTACCTCTGTCGCTGATAAAATCAGCAATCCGAG
>VOFI01003868.1_pt1 | contig 34713 bp, 42 predicted proteins | sample 5384131 | NCBI WGS metagenome assembly VOFI01 (sample SAMN12384728, study PRJNA508395) | human gut metagenome | isolation source: healthy gut H | host: Homo sapiens
GGCGCGCCTAACACATGCAAGTCGAACGGCACCCCTCCTCGGAGGGAAGCGAGTGGCGAACGGCTGAGTAACACGTGGAGAACCTGCCCCCTCCTCGGGGATAGCCGCGGGAAACCGCGGGTAAAACCCGACGACCCCGACGGGCCGCATGGCCGGCCGGGCAAAGCCCAGACGGGAGGGGATGGCTCCGCGGCCCATCAGGTAGACGGCGGGGTGACGGCCCACCGTGCCGACGACGGGTAGCCGGGTTGAGAGACCGACCGGCCAGATTGGGACTGAGACACGGCCCAGACTCCTACGGGAGGCAGCAGTGGGGAATCTTGCGCAATGGGGGCAACCCTGACGCAGCGACGCCGCGTGCGGGACGAAGGCCTTCGGGTCGTAAACCGCTTTCAGCAGGGAAGAGACAAGACGGTACCTGCAGAAGAAGCCCCGGCTAACTACGTGCCAGCAGCCGCGGTAATACGTAGGGGCGAGCGTTATCCGGATTCATTGGGCGTAAAGCGCGCGTAGGCGGCCCGGCAGGCAGGGGGTCAAATGGCGGGGCTCAACCCCGTCCCGCCCCCTGAACCGCCGGGCTTGGGTCCGGTAGGGGAGGGTGGAACACCCGGTGTAGCGGTGGAATGCGCAGATATCGGGTGGAACACCGGTGGCGAAGGCGGCCCTCTGGGCCGAGACCGACGCTGAGGCGCGAAAGCTGGGGGAGCGAACAGGATTAGATACCCTGGTAGTCCCAGCCGTAAACGATGGACGCTAGGTGTGGGGGGGAACCCCTCCGTGCCGCAGCCAACGCATTAAGCGTCCCGCCTGGGGAGTACGGCCGCAAGGCTAAAACTCAAAGGAATTGACGGGGGCCCGCACAAGCAGCGGAGCATGTGGCTTAATTCGAAGCAACGCGAAGAACCTTACCAGGGCTTGACATGTGCGTGAAGCCGGGGAGACCCGGTGGCCGGAAGGAGCGGTCACAGGTGGTGCATGGCTGTCGTCAGCTCGTGTCGTGAGATGTTTGGTTAAGTCCAGCAACGAGCGCAACCCCCGCCGCATGTTGCCAGCAGCTCGGCTGGGCACCCATGCGGGACCGCCGGCGTCAAGCCGGAGGAGGGCGGGGACGACGTCAAGTCATCATGCCCCTTATGCCCTGGGCTGCACACGTGCTACAATGGCCGGTACAGCGGGATGCGATGGCGCGAGCCGGAGCGGATCCCTGAAAGCCGGCCCCAGTTCGGATTGGGGGCTGCAACCCGCCCCCATGAAGTCGGAGTTGCTAGTAATCGCGGATCAGCATGCCGCGGTGAATGCGTTCCCGGGCCTTGTACACACCGCCCGTCACACCACCCGAGTCGTCTGCACCCGAAGTCGCCGGCCCAACCTTTCTAGGGGGGAGGCGCCTAAGGTGTGGAGGGTGAGGGGGTGAAGTCGTAACAAGGTAGCCGTACGGGAACGTGCGGCTGGATCACCTCCTTTCTAGGGAGCAACACCGCTTTCTGAAAGCAAATGAGAACCATATCTCACAACAGTCACGGCTAAGGTGTGCCCGCGTCCCCGCTTCCGTCCCGCCCCTTCGCGTGTCCGGTCCCCGGGGTCACCCCGCGTACCTTGAGAGCCGCATAGCGACAAGACGGATCTAGAGAGAGATCTGATCGATTCTTCTATATTGAGATATGAGATATATCTTCCAATCTGCAAACATATAGTAAGTTGCATGACGATCGCCGGTGGCATCTGCCACCGAGCGTATGCGACACCCAGACATTCAAGTGTCTAGATACGGCGTCCCGCACGGTCGTGCGGGAAGATATCTAGGGCGCACGGCGGATGCCTTGGCACATGGAGCCGAAGAAGGACGCGGCAAGCTGCGATAATCCGCGGTTAGGGGCACACACCCTTCGACCCGCGGGTCTCCGAATGGGCGAACCCGCCAGGAGAAGTCCTGGCACCCTCCCGGTGAACACATAGCCGGGAGGGGGACAACCCGGGGAACTGAAACATCTAAGTACCCGGAGGAGAAGAAATCAACTGCGAGATTCCCCGAGTAGCGGCGAGCGAAAGGGGACCGAGGCCAAACCGGCGAGCGGGCGGGCGCCAGCCTTTGCCGCCCACGGGGTTGAAGGGCCGACCGTCCGGGGGCTGGCGCCCCCGGCGGGGATCCATCCAGGGGAGCCGAACGGCATGGGAAGGCCGGCGGCACAGTGTTAGAGCCACGTAGGCGCACCCTGGGATGGACCCCGGCGGCGGTCCCTGAGTAGGGCCGGGCACGTGAAACCCGGTCCGAACCCGGGGGGACCACCCTCCAAGCCTGAATACTCCCCTGTGACCGATAGCGCACAAGTACCGTGAGGGAAAGGTGAAAAGCACCCCGGGAGGGGAGTGAAACAGTACCTGAAACCGTGCGCCCGCGAGCAGTCGGAGCGGCCATCGCGCCGTGACGGCGTGCCTTTTGTAGAATGAGCCAGCGAGTTGCTGGCCGCCGGCGAGGTTAAGCTGGGAAGCGAGCCGAAGCGAAAGCGAGTCTCAACAGGGCGTTCCCCAGTCGGCGGCCGCAGACGCGAAGCCGGGTGAGCTATCCCTGGGCAGGCTGAAGCGGGGGTAAGACCCCGTGGAGGGCCGAACGGCAGTACGTTGAAAAGTGCTCCGATGACCTGGGGATAGGGGTGAAAGGCCTATCAAACCCGGAGATATCTCGTTCTCCCCGAAATAGCTTTAGGGCTAGCGTCGGACGTTCACCCCTGGAGGTAGAGCACCGGATCGATGAGGGGGCTTCGCCGCCTACCGACTCGAACCGAACTCCGAATGCCACGGGCCTACAGTCCGGCAGTCAGAACATGTGGGCTAAGCTGTGTGTTCGAGAGGGAAACAGCCCAGACCGCCCGCTAAGGTCCCCAATTCCAAGCCGAGTGGCAAAGGATGTGCGCTCGCGCAGACAACCAGGAGGTTGGCTTAGAAGCAGCCACCCCTTCAAAGAGTGCGTAACAGCTCACTGGTCGAGTGGGCGCGCGCCGACAATACACGGGGCTAAACTGAGAGCCGAAGCGGCGGGAACGATTCATCATTGGGTAGGGGAGCGTCCCCAGCGGGGCGAAGCCGGAGGGTCACCGACGGTGGACTGCTGGGGAGCGAGAATGCTGGCATGAGTAGCGAGAGACGAGAGCGTAACTCGTCCGCCGTAAACCCGAGGTTTCCTGGGCGAGGCTAATCCCCCCAGGGTCAGTCGGGGGCTAAGGCGAGGCCGGAAGGCGTAGCCGACGCGCAGCAGGTTGACATTCCTGCACCGGAGACGCGCCGTCACGACCGACGGGGCGACGGATTGGGGTGGCTCGGCGGGGTTCTGGACGTCCCCGTGATGGAGCGCGGCCCGCGGACCAGGGAAATCCGGTCCGCGCGAGGGCGAGGCTCCGGACGAAGCGAGAGAGCGAAGCGAGTGAGCCCGTGGTCCCCAGAAAAACCCCTAGGCAGGGGCATCTCCGCCCGTACCGCAAACCGACACAGGTGGGTGGGTAGAACATACCGAGGCGATCGGGCCAACCATGGTCAAGGAACTCGGCAAAATGGCCCCGTAACTTCGGGAGAAGGGGCGCCGGCGCGTACGTGGACCCACTTGCTGGGCGAGCGGAGGCCGGCCGCAGTGAAGAGGCCCAATCGACTGTTTACCAAAAACACAGGACTCTGCAGAAGGCGAGAGCCGACGTATAGGGTCTGACGCCTGCCCGGTGCCGGAAGGTCACGCGGAGGGGTTAGCCGCGAGGCGAAGCCCCGAAGCCAAGCCCCGGTAAACGGCGGCCGTAACTATAACGGTCCTAAGGTAGCGAAATTCCTTGTCGGGTAAGTTCCGACCTGCACGAAAGGCGCAACGATTTGGGCGCTGTCTCGACCATGGACCCGGTGAAATTGCACTAGTCGTGAAGATGCGACTTACCCGCGGAAGGACGGAAAGACCCCGTGAACCTTCACTGCAGCTTGGCATTGGCCGCTGGCCCGTCGCGTAGAGGATAGGCGGGAGGCTTCGAAGCCCGGGCGCCAGCCCGGGTGGAGCCGACCTTGGAATACCGCCCTCGGCGCGCCGGCGTCCCTAACCCCGGGCCGTGATCCGGGCGGGGGACCGTGCCAGGTGGGTAGTTTGACTGGGGCGGTCGCCTCCTAAAGGGTAACGGAGGCGCGCGAAGGTCCGCTCGGGACGGTCGGCAACCGTCCTCTTGAGTGCAAGAGCGTAAGCGGGCTTGACTGCGAGGCAGACACGCCGAGCAGGTGCGAAAGCAGGCTCTAGTGATCCGGCGGCCCCACGTGGGAGGGCCGTCGCTCAACGGATAAAAGGTACTCCGGGGATAACAGGCTGATCTTGCCCAAGAGTCCACATCGACGGCAAGGTTTGGCACCTCGATGTCGGCTCATCGCATCCTGGGGCTGGAGCAGGTCCCAAAGGGTACGGCTGTTCGCCGTTTAAAGCGGTACGCGAGCTGGGTTCAGAACGTCGTGAGACAGTTCGGTCCCTATCCTCCGCGGGCGCAGGAGAATCGAGGGGGGCTGCCCCTAGTACGAGAGGACCGGGGTGGACGCACCTCCCGTGAACCAGTTGTCGACCAACGGCACGGCTGGGTAGCGGCGTGCGGCGCGGATAACCGCTGAAGGCATCTAAGCGGGAAGCCGTTCCCGAGATCAGTTCTCCTTTTCGGTAAGGGCCCAGGTAGACTACCTGGTCGATAGGCCGCAGGTGCAAGGGGCGCGAGCCCCTCAGCCGAGCGGTACTAATAGCCCGAGCTCTTACCCGCATCCGACCGGCGGGACGCCATACATGCAAGTATCTAAGGTGTCGCGTCGTCAAGGTCAGGTCCATCCCTCATCCGTCTCCCGAAGTCGCTGTGCGGCCCTCAGGGCACGCGCGTGTCACCCGGGTGGGAGGCCCGAGAGCCGCCCACCGGTCAGCGGCCATTGCGTGCGGGGCACGCCCGGTCCCATTCCGAACCCGGAAGCTAAGCCGCACCGCGCCGATGGTACTGCGGGGAAGCCCGTGGGAGTCTGTCCGCACTGGGGGCGCCGCTGACCGGTGGACAGAGATGGTACCTCCAAGGCGGCCTTGATGGAGCATGCGGGAGAGGCCGCTGCCGCCCGGGTTGCCCAATACAAGCCTCAGCGCGTTGCGGTGCTGGTTGGTTTTGGCAATAACGGCGGTGACGGTTGGGTCGCCGCGGATATCCTCAGCCATCAGGGGGTCGCCGTGGACGTGGTCTCGCCCATCGAGCCCAACGAGATCAAGAGCCCCATCGCGCGCCATGTCGCGCGTCGTACGGCCGGTCGTGATGTGCGTGTGATCGTGGGTCCTTCCCGCGATGAGCTCGTCTCGATTTTGAGCGAGGCGGACGTGGTGTTGGATGCGATTTTGGGAACGGGCTTTACCGGTGCCGTGCGCCCTCCGTTCTCCATTTGGATTCCCGCGCTCAACGAACTTGGTTTGCCGGTCGTGTCCGTCGACGTTCCCTCGGGGCTGAACGCGGAGACCGGTGCCGTCGAGACGGTGTGCGTGGAGGCGACTGCGACGGTCACGCTTCTGGCGCCAAAAATCGGTCTGTACAGCGGGGAGGGTCCCGATTATGCCGGTGAGATCACCTGTGGCCAGCTGTACGGCCATTTGATGAGGTGATCGGCGATGTCGAGCACGCCGCCGAGATCGTGGAGCCTGCCGATCTGGTCGACTACTTCCCCGACCTTCCCTCCAATGTGAACAAATATAGCCGCGGATCGGTTCTGGTTGTTGCCGGCTCGGCGACGTATCCCGGGGCGGCGATCATGGCCGCCAAGGCGGCCGCCTGCGCGCCGGCGCGGGCTATGTGACCGTTGCGACGCCCGACGCCTGCGCCAACCTTATCCGGATGGCGCTGCCGTGCGTTCCCGTTGTTGGCGTGCCGTCTGATTCGCGCGGCGCGTTCGGCGCCGCCGCTGCGTCGGCCGTGCGCGAGCTGGCGCATAAGTTCGATTGCGTGCTGTGCGGCCCGGGCATGACCGTTACGGCGGGAGGGCATGCAACTGGTGACCGAGCTTTTGCGCACCGATGTGCCTCTTGTTCTGGATGCCGACGCGCTCAACTGCATGAGCCGCCTGGCGAGTGGCGGTATTGAGGAGACGCCCGAGGTGTACCGCCGCGAGGCTCCGCTCATCCTGACCCCGCACAACAAGGAGCTTTCTCGCTTGGTGGGGGACGAGCCCGTCGATGATCTGGGTTCGGCCATCGAAGCCGCCCAAAAGCTCGTGTGGGCCGCCGGGTCGGACAATCTGGTGGTCATAGCTAAGGGTCCGTCGACTGCCATCGTTGGCGTCGAGAAGGTCCTGTTGCCCATGAGCGGCCCTGCCTCGCTGGCCACCGCAGGGTCGGGAGACGTTTTGGCGGGGATCGTTGCGGCCAACATCGCCGTGAGCCACGGGGACATCGATTGCTGGGAGCTCCTGTGCTCCTATGCGGTCGCGGTGCACTCCTATGCCGGCCATGCCGCCGCCGCTCTGATGGGCGAGCGTAGCGTAATCGCGACCGATTTGATTGACGTGCTGGGTGAGGCGATGAATCTCACCGAGCGGGAGGCGCTGAGAGACGCTGGAATCGAGCTGGGGACTAGCATGCAGACACTGAGCGAGCCGCCCACACGTTGGGCATGGGCCGAGATCAACACGGGCGCCCTGCGCCGCAACACGAGGGCGTTCAAGAGCCTCATCGGCGCGCGCCAGCGCCTGTGCTGTGTGGTCAAGGCGGACGCATATGGCCACGGCGCGGCATCGTGCACAAAGGTCATGCATGCGGCGGTTGCCGACATGTTCCCGGTTGCCACGGTGCTCGAGGGGCGTCGCGCTGCGCGAGGCGGGCCAAAACTTCCGATCCTGCTGCTGGGCGAGCCTCCTGCAGGCGCCATCGACACGCTGTTGGAATTCGATATCATGCCGTCCGTCTATTCGCCGGAATTCGCGTGGGCTTATGGGGAGCGCGCCGCAAGCCTGGGCAAGGTGGGCAAGTATCATCTCGCCATCGAGACGGGCATGAACCGCATCGGCGTGCACTACACCGAGGTCGTGGACTTCCGCAGGAGCGTCGACTTCCACGCGGGGTTGCAGTGCGACGGCACGTTCACGCATTTCGCCACGGCCGATGAGCCGGACGGATGGGACCATCAGCTGCAGTGCAAGCGTTTTTCCGAGGCGGTCGCCTGCCTGCGCGATGCGGGTTTCGACCCGGGGATCGTGCATTGCGACAACACGCCGGGCTCCATCCTCAATCCGGCCATGCATTTTGACATGATCCGGGCGGGAATCGGCCTCTATGGTCTGCAGCCCTGTGAGCGAACCCGTGCCGTGCTGCCGCTCGAGCCCGTCATGAGCATCAAGGCGCGCGTGACGCACACGTGCCATCCGGCGATGGGCGAGGGCGTGGGATATGGGTTTACGTACCGGGTTCCGCGGACACGGGTGGAGATTTGCACGCTGCCCATCGGGTATGCCGACGGCTTGCCGCGCGTGCTCTCCAATCGCATGGAGGTCCTGTTCAACGGCCGCCGCATGCGGCAGGTGGGCAATATCTGCATGGATCAGTGTATGGTGGCGATCAGCGAGAACCCCATGCACCCGGTACCCGAGGCGGAGGTCGGCGATTTGATGACCATCGTCGGGCGCGAGGGCGATGCCCGCATCACCCTTGATGAGCTCGCCTCCATGTGTCAGACGATCAACTACGAGCTCGCCTGCGGGTTTGGCATGCGCTTGGAGAAGATATACGTATAGAGCCTCGCCGTTGCGGGGTGATGAAGGGGGATCGACATGGGCGTCATGCATATTCCCGGACACGAGAATCAAAAGCCGCGCGAGGTCTCGCTTGAGGAGATCCGCTCCGTGTTGGGCGAGTGCCGTTTGTGCGAGCTGTGCCAGACGCGCACCAACATCGTGTTCGGCGTGGGCAATCCGCATGCCCGCGTGATGTTTGTGGGCGAGGCGCCGGGCAAAACCGAGGATCTGCGCGGCGAGCCGTTCGTGGGGCGCGCGGGCGAGAACCTCAACGGCATCTTGTCCCTTGCCGGCCTCAAACGCGAGGACATCTACATCGCCAACGTGCTCAAATGCCGCCCTCCGGGAAATCGCAACCCAAAGGCCGACGAAGTGCTGGCTTGCTCGCCGTTTTTGCGTGAGCAGATTCGAAGCATCTGGCCTGATATTATCGTGACGCTCGGCAACCCCGCGACGCACTTTGTGCTTAAGACCGAGATTGGCATTACTAAGCTGCGCGGCAGGTTCCACCAGATGGGGCATTTTGTAGTAATGCCCACGTTCCATCCGGCAGCAGCGCTGCGCAATCCGGCGTGGCAGGAGCTGCTTGAGGCGGACTTCCGTATGCTGGGCGACTACTTGGAGCGCCATCCGGTCGATTCGGGCATTGAAGCGGCACGCGCGAAAGTCGAGCGCGCGGAGTGCGACCCGTCCGCATCGCATGAGGGCGCGCACTCCGATGCCCTACCGATGATGGGGGAGTAGCGTGGCTTTGCACTATGGTGCCCCGCTGAGGTACACCAGTGAGGGCGTTGACGATACGGTCGAGTTGGGCGAGCTGGTTGCCTCCTGCCTGCAGGACGGCGATGTGCTGGTGCTCACGGGCGGCCTTGGTGTGGGGAAGACGCACTTCACCAAGGGCGTGTCGCGAGGGCTGGGCGACGAGCGTCCCGTGACGAGCCCCACGTTTGCCCTGATGGCGGTGCATGACGGCGGACGCATCCCGCTGTTCCATTTTGAATTGTACCGCTTGGAGCACGCGTATCAGCTAGAAGATACCGGCATATTCGATGTGTTGGGGTATGAGGGCGCGTGCCTGCTTGAGTGGGGCGAGCAGTTCCAGGATGACCTGACCGATGAGTACTTGGGCGTTGTGATCTCTCGCGTTGAGGGGGATGCCGATCGCCGAGAAGTGGACCCTCGAGCCTCATGGGGTCCGTGCGGTTGCGCTGGCCGGGGCGATCGACGCCGCTGTGGCAGGGGCCTGTCGATAGCGACTCGCCCGCCAGAGGTCCAGCGGCTCCACTCCCCGTTGTTCTCGGCACGCTGCACGGTCTGAGGGGCCAGGCTCTTGGGTCTTGATCTGAGACGTTCTGCATGGAAGGATGCTTCCGATGAAATTGGACGATTTTCGCACGTTGATCGTGGCGATCGACACGTCGACGGACATGCTCGCATGTTCGGTGGCATGGTGGACGCCCGAGGTGTTTTTGACGACACGCCCTCGCGCGCGTGTGTCGAGCTGCTTGCGTCGCGTGATCACCTGTGCCGCAGGCAGGCAAATGTCGAGCTTGTCGAGACGATTGACGCCGTCCTTGCGGACGCGGGGAAATCGATGGCGGACGTGGGCGGCTTTTTTGGTGGGGCGCGGCCCCGGCTCGTTCACGGGCGTGCGCATTGGCATCTCGACGGCCAAGGGTCTGGCCCGTGGCGCGAATGTCCCGCTCATGGGCGGATCGACGCTCGACGCCTGCGCTTGGTCGGCGTGGCGCTCCGGTGTGCGCGGCAAGCTCGCGGTGGCGGCGGACGCCATGCGCGGCGAGGTGTATCCGGCTCTCTACGAGGTGGACGAGGATGGTCCTCGCCGTCTGTTCGAGCGCGAGCGCGTGGTGAAAGCGGCGGCTGCCGCCGAGGAGTGGGCGGAGCGCCCTGATGCCACGGAACTGCAGCTTACGGGCGATGGCCTGGTGCGTTACGGCAAGCTGTTTGAAGAGGCGGGGCTGATGAGCCGCGCGCTACCTCGTGAGCTATGGTGGCCCACCGGAGAGGGGCTGTTGCTCGCAGCGGCGAGCCCGGAGGGTCTTGCTGCCGCGGGCGCGACGGATCCCGCGCTGGTCCTACCCGGGTACACGCGCCTTTCGGATGCCGAGGAAAACGAGCGCAAGCGTCTTGGTCTTGCCGAGAGCGTCAACACGGCGGTAACCGGAGTCGCCGATGAGCTGGCGGGCCGCCATTTGCAGGTTCGTCCCATGGCCGCGGCGGATGCGGAGGCCATGGCCGCCTTGAACGCGACTGCTTTGCCGGTGCCGCGCATGAGCCGTGGAGCGCCTCGATGTTCTTGGAGGAGCTCGACCCGAATGCGCCGGCGGCGCGCTCGTGGTGGGTGGCGCACGACAACGGCGAGCTCATCGGATTTGCCGGCGGCATGGTCGTCGATAAGGACATCGAGATTCTGGATGTCGCGGTGTCGCGTGCACACCGCCGTGAGGGTATTGCCCGCAAGCTGCTATCGCACGTGAGCTACGACGCGCAGATGCTCGGGTGCACCACGGCGTCGCTGGAGGTCGAGGCCGACAACGAGGCGGCCATCGCGCTGTACGGCAGTCTTGGCTTTGGCGAGGCGGGTCGACGTCGCGGGTATTACGCGGGTGGCGTCGATGCGCTGGTGATGAGCGCCCCGTTGCCCTTGGTGCTCCCCTGTCGATGCCGCGTCACCCGAGCCTACGGCGGCGGTGGCGCGCGATTGGCCCCTTTGAGGCGCCCGCCCGCACTCCTGAGGAGCGCGCTGAGCTCGAGCGTCGCCAGCTCATCCTGGCCATTGAGAGCTCGTGACGAGACCGCGGTCGCCATCATCGATGCGGAGGGCACCCTGCTCGCCAACCAGGTGTCGACGCAGATTGATTTCCATGCCCGTTTTGGCGGCGTGGTGCCCGAAATCGCCTCGCGCAAGCACGTTGAGGTGATTGTGGGCGTGGTCGATGCCGCGCTCGAGGAGGCCGCTGAGTCGCTCGGCCTTACGGGCGGTGCGCTCGCGCCGAGCGAGCTTGCCGCCGTGGGCGTGACGCAGGGTCCGGGCCTGGTGGGCGCGCTCGTGGTTGGCGTCGCCTTCGCCAAGGGCTTTGCCTACGCTGCCGGCAAGCCGCTCGTGTGCGTCAACCATCTTGAGGGTCACCTGTTTGCCAACAAGCTCACCACGCCCGATCTGGAGCCCCCCTTCATCTTCACGCTCGTCTCCGGCGGCCACACCATGCTCGTGCACGTGAAGGCGTGGGGCGACTACGAGGTGCTCGGTGAGACGCTCGACGACGCCGTGGGCGAGGCCTTCGACAAGGTAGCCAAGGCGCTGGGTCTGGGCTATCCCGGTGGCCCCATCATCTCGCGCTTGGCCGAGACGGGCAACCCCAAGGCGATCGATTTCCCCCGAGCGCTTAACAGCAGGGGTGACTACCGCTTCTCGCTTTCGGGCCTTAAAACCGCTGTGACGCTCTACATTGAACAGGAGACGGCGGCGGGCCGCACGATCAGCCTGCCCGACCTCGCGGCGTCGTTCGAGGCGGCTGTCTTTGACGTGCAGTACAAGAAGGCTAAGAACGCCCTGCGCGAGACGGGTGCGCGTGAGTACTGCATCGGCGGTGGCGTGGCGGCCAACCCGCACCTGCGCCGGATGATGATCGAAAAGCTCGGGCGACAGGGTATCCGCGTGACGGTTCCGCCGCAAAAACGCCTGCACGGACAATGCGGCGATGATCGCCGTGGTTGCCCGCGAGAAGTTCCCCGCGGCGAGTTCGCGCCCATGAACGTGGACGCCGACCCGAATATGACGTTGTAGGGTCGTCCCCCGGGCGCCAGGGCGGGGCCTTATCGCCCGGCGCTCGTTCGGTGTCGCTGCTGATCGCAGCCGGTGGCTCCGTCCGACCGCGCATCGTCCGCCGCGAGTTCCGCGCGAGCCGGAGGGCCCAGTGGGGCCCTATGTGCGAGCAGGATTGTTCGAGCGCCGGGTGATGTGCGGTCGGACGGAGCGGACGTGCGCCGCGAAACACGTCGTTCTCAGCCTTGTAACAAAGAGGAAATCTTGTTGACTCCATCGAGATAAAGCACAATACTGCCTGTTGTCACTTTAGTTGGTAAGAGCATATGCTTGCACTTGCCAAGATCAGGGAGTTTAAGCCATGCGTCAGACCAGTCTCGTAATCCGCCTAATTATTAGCTAGCACGGGTTGGCATGACATGTCGCCCGTGCGTTTTGCCGGGCGGCTGATGGGTTTGATGGGCCGTCGTATCGCTCGACGGCCCATTTTTTGTGGCTTGACGTCTCACGAGGGGGGAGAAACACAGAACGGGTTGTGTTGATGGTGGTCGCGGCGGTTGTGCTCGCCGCAGGTTACTTGGGGTATGGCCGATGGCTGGCCAACAAATGGGGCGTTGACCGCGAGGCGCTCACGCCCGCTCGCCGCATGGAGGACGGGCATAACTTCTCGCCCGTCTCCGCCTTCACCGCGTTCTCGCACCAGTTCAGCTCGATCTGCGGTGCTGGCCCTGTTACGGGTACGATCGTCGCCATGGCCTTTGGCTGGCTGCCCGTCGTGCTCTGGGTGCTCGTCGGCGGCATCTTCTTCGGCGCCGTCCACGACTTTGGTGCCCTGTACGCTTCGATGAAGAACAACGGCAAGTCGCTCGCTCAGCTCATCGAGAAGTACATCGGCAAGACCGGCCGTCGCCTGTTCCTGCTGTTCTGCTGGCTGTTCTGCATCATCGTCATCGCCGCCTTCACCTCCATGGTGTCCGGCACCTTTGCGATGACACCGGATGCTTCCGGTGCCGTTGATTTGCCAAGTCCTTATGCCGCCGGCTGCGCTGGTACCATCTCCATCCTGTTCACCTTCGTTGCCATGGTCTTTGGCTGGGCGTGCCAGCAAGTTCAACCTCACGGGTGCCAAGCAGTTCGTCACCGGTGTTATCCTCATGGTTCTCATGTTCGCCGTCGGTATGCAGTTCCCGGTGTACCTCGACCTCAACGGTTGGATCGCCGTCGTCATGGTCTACCTGGTCTTCGCTGGCGCTATGCCCATCCAGATGCTCAAGACCCCGCGTGACTACCTCACTTCCATCATGATGATCGTCATGATCGTCTGCGCTGTCCTCGGCATCGTCGTCCTGGGCGTCAACGGTCAGGCCACTATCACCGCTCCGGTCTTCACCGGCTTCTCCACTGCCTCCGGCATGATGTTCCCGGTCCTGTTCGTCTCCGTCGCTTGCGGTGCTCTCTCCGGTTTCCACAGCCTCGTTTCTTCCGGCACCTCTTCCAAGCAGGTCGAGAACGAGGCCGATGCGGTGAAGGTCGGTTACGGTGCCATGATCGTCGAGTCCTTCGTTGGCATCCTTGCCATCATCGTCGCCGGCATCATGTTCTCCGACATGAACACCGCCGGCACCGGTGCGCTCAACGCCGGCGTCGCGTCCACCCGTTCGCGATCTTTGCCACGGGCATCGCCCGCGGCATGCAGGCCTTTGGCGTTGACGGCACCGTCGCGACCGTCTTCATGACCATGAATGTCTCCGCGCTTGCCCTGACCTCGCTCGATGCGGTTGCGCGCATTGGCCGCACGTCCTTCTCCGAGTTCTTTGCCACGAGCAACGACGCGCTCGCCGTTGAGCACGAGAAGACCGGCGTCATGAAGGTCCTGGGCAATCCCTGGGTCGCCACGGTCGTGACACTGCTGCCCGGCCTTGCCCTCACCTTTGGCGGTTACCTCAACATCTGGCCGCTGTTCGGCGCTTCCAACCAGCTGCTGGGCGGTATGACCATGATCACCCTCGCCGTGTTCTGCAAGTGCACTGGTCGCTCCGGCTGGATGCTCTACGCGCCCGTGGCGTTCCTGCTGGTGTGCACGTTCACCTCGCTCGGCATGAGCATCGCCGGCTGCGTGACCGCGCTGCAGGCGGGCGGCATGGCCGTCATGGCGACTTCCGGTTTGCAGCTCGTGTTTGCCGTGCTGCTGGTTGCCCTTGGCCTGATTGTTGCCGTGAACTGCCTTAAGGAGCTGCGCGGCAGGAGTCCGGCTCCATGCCCGACGAGGAGCCCGGAGTGGTCCGAGGTGGGCCGCCGCAACTGCAGCGCCCACCAGGCCGCCGCTGCGGATGACGCGCCCGAGGGGCCTTGCTGCCGAGGCGTAACGGGAACAGGGAAGTCCTGTTCAAAGCCCCTGCATGAGATGGGCCTCACTGCTTGCGCGGTGAGGCCCGTTTTTTACGATGGAGAAACTCAAGTCGGCGGGCGCGGGACTGAATCCGCGTTAGCAGATGCGGGGGAGCTGCTCGCCCACGAGCATGTCGAGGATGCGCGTGGAGCCCCAAGGGGTGCGAACGCGGACGCTGCCCGTTGGGATGGCGGGAATATCGGCGTCTGGCGCCTGGTCGGATGCTGTGTCGGCCCGATTCATGTTTGGCCAATTCGCACTTGATCGGCGTGCGTCTGCGCCGAGGCATGGCGAAACCTCGCCGATGATGGCGGCATCCTCGCCGTATTTTGATGCCCGCATGGCGGCGAGCGCCGCCTGGGCCTCCTCTGCTGGCACAACGGCGACCATCTTTCCCTCATTGGCCACCTGGAGCACGTCGTAGCCGAGCATCTCGCAGGCGCCTCGGACCTCCGGTTTTACGGGAACGGCATCTTCATCGACGGTGATGACGACGCCGCTCGCTTGGGCGAATTCGTTGAGCGTGCTGGCGAGGCCCCCGCGCGTGGGGTCGCGGAAGCAGCGCGTGCGCGGCGCGGCGTTGAGCACGGCGGCGATGAGATGGTTGAGCGGCGCGGCGTCGCTTACGATTGGCGTGGAGAACGCGAGGGCCCTCGCGCTGGCTCATGACGGCGATGCCGTGGTCGCCGAGCGTGCCGGAAACGAGCACGACATCGCCCGGCTGGCAGTTCGCGCCGGAGAGGTCGATGCCTTGGGGGGAACGGCGCCCACGCCCGCGGTGTTGATGTACACCGTCGGCCTTGCCGCGCTCTACGACCTTGGTGTCGCCCGTGATGATGCGCACGCCGGCCTCCTGAGCCGTTTGCGCCATGGAGCGGCAGATACGACGCAGGTCGGCGAGGGGATAGCCCTCTTCCAAGATAAAGCCACACGACAGGTACAACGGGCGCGCCCCGAGGTGGCGACGTCGTTGACGGTGCCGCAGACGGAGAGCCGCCCGATGTCGCCGCCGGGGAAGAACTGCGGCGTGACCACAAAGCTGTCGGTGGACATGGCGATGCGGTCGCTCGACGCGGGCAGGTCGGCCACGCCGGCATCGTTGCCTGCGAGGAGCTCGGGCGAGCCGAACGCCTCGAGGAACACCTCGTCGATGATTCGCTTCATCATCTGCCCGCCGGATCCGTGGCCGAGCTGGACGAAATCGGTTTGAGCGCTCACATTGCCTCCTTGGCTTATGAACGAAAACGATGGTACGCGGCGCAACTGCCCTCTGAGCTCACCATACAGGGGCCGACGGGGTCCCGCCGGCGTGCACGCCTTGCCGAACAGCGGGCACTCGGGTGGGGAGATGCGACCGCGCAGGACATCGCCGCAGCGGCATCCGCGCGGCTCGACGGTGGGTTCAACGGGCACGTCAAAGCGCTTGGCCGCGTCGAAGGTCTCGAATGCCGGGCGAATGCGCAGACCGGAGCCGGGGATGGGCCCCAGGCCGCGCCATGTGACGTCGCAAGGCTCAAAGACCTGCTCGACCATCTGGCGCGCGACGGGGTTGCCGTCCTCATTGACGCCGCGTCGATATGCGTTGCGGATTTCCGGCAGTCCGCCGTCGATCATTTCCACGAGCGACGCAATGCCCTCGAGGATGTCCACCGGTTCGAACCCGGTGACGACGCCAGGGATGCCGAAGTCATCGACGAGGAAGCGGTACGGGTTGATGCCGGTGATGGTGGAGACATGGCCCGGCAGGATGAAGCCGTCGATGCGCGTCTGCGGATCGCTGGCGATGGCGCGAAGCGCGGGCGGCGTGGTCTTGTGGACGCTCAGGACCGAGAAGTTCTGCAGGTCGCGCGCTTGCGCCTCGAGGATCGCCGCGGCGATGGTGGGCGTGGTGGTCTCGAACCCAACGCCCATGAAGATGACTGGGCGCCCGGGGTTTTCCTGGGCGATGGTAGAGGGCGTCGAGGGGGAGTACACCATGCGGACGTCGTGCCCCGCGGCCTTTTCGGCAGCAAGGGAACTGGTCGATCCGGGCACACGCATCATGTCGCCGAACGTGGTGATGATGACGCCGTCCACGCGGGCGTGAGTGCGATGGCGCGGTCGATGTCCTGGTTGGCGGTGACGCACACAGGGCAGCCGGGGCCGGAGAGCAGATGCAGGTTCGCGGGCATGATCGAACGGAAGCCGTAGCGTCCGATGCTCACGGTATGCGTGCCGCAGACTTCCATGAGGTTGATGGGCCGGTCGCCGGCGAGGGCGTGGATGCGCTCGATGAGGGCGCGTGTGAGGGCGGGGTCGCGGAACGCGTCAAACACCGCGCGCGCGTCGGCCGTCGTGTTTGTGGGGCCTGCGGTCTCTGCGATACCGAGGGAGGGCGGCGTCGTGGCGCTCACGGTGTCGGTGTTGGAGTTGGGTGTCGCCATGGCCGCCATAGCGCTCGCGTTGCCGGCGCGTGGGTTGGACGCCGGCGCGACGTTCGCAGTGATGGTGCTTGGGCTGGACGCTGGCACGACGTTTGGGCTGCCGGCGCGTGGGGCAGACGCTGGCGCAACGTTTGCGACGACGGCGTTTTTGGGGTCGCGTGTGGTCATGCGCGCTCGTTCGCCGTGAGTGCGCTGGGGAAGACGGGCTCCGCGAGGCTGCCTGCGGGCAGCTCGTCTTGGGCGAGATCGGCGAGGTCCTGTACCAACTCGAGCGTCTCGGCCGCCTCTTGGGCGTCAATAACCTGGATGGCGAAGCCCGCATGCACGAGGACGTAATCGCCAACGTGCGCGCTGGGCGTGAGCCGCAGGGAGACCTCGCGCTGGGCGCCGAGCATGTCGACCGTGCCGCGCGCGTCTTGATGCAGGGAAAGTATTTTGCCGGGAACAGCGAGGCACATGTCAACCTCCTGGGGTCGTGCTATCGGTCTAGATGGTAGCGCTCCCCGGTGCTGGGGCAACGCGCGGGCTTGTGCATGGGCCGGCGCGGGCCGCGCGGGTGGCAATTGCGGCCGATGCGGTGCGAAACGGGGCCCTGTTGCCGTTCTGAGAGAGGCGGATGCCGCAAATAACGCGATTATGTAACGAAGAACAGGACACCCCGAGTAGACCGCCGCTTTTGAAGTAAAAAACCCCAGTTGGCGCAAACCCAAACCCCCGTCTACTCCGGTCTTCCGAAAATTCGTTACATAATCGCGAAATTTGCGGCATCAACCGTCTTTTGAGCCGGCGTGAGGACATCGGCACCATTGGCCGGAGTCAAGCGGAGGCTGACGCCGTCGTTGCATGCGGCGGCGTCAATGTGCCTCGCATAGATTCGATGTGCAGAGCGGCGTGGGAAAAAGGTTGTGCGCATGGGCGGTAGGCCGGCCGCCAACCGCCATGGGTGCCGAGCTCGCGGGATCGGTTGCAGGGGGGCCGCCAGGGCGCCTATAGCTCGGCGCCTAGACGCTCGCCCATGAGGTAGCCCATGACCGAGGCCATCATGAGGCCGCGCGTCCATCCGCTCGGAGTCGCCCAGGCAGTGCAGGTTCGCGACGCTCGTGGTGAACTCCTCGTCCATTTGCACGCGATTGCTGTAAAACTTGACCTCAGGCGCGTAAAGCAGGGTCTCGCCAGAGGCAAAGCCGGGAATCGCCTTGTCCACGGCGAGCATGAACGCCACGATCGAGGTCATGGTTCGGTAAGGCAGGGCGCTGGTGATGTCGCCCGCCACGGCATCGGGCAGGGTGGGGCGTACGTTGGAGCGGTCGAGCTCTTTTTGCCATGTGCGTTTGCCGTTGAGGATGTCGCCAAAGCGCTGCACCAGGATATGTCCATCGCCGAGCATGTTGCACAGACGCGCGACGTTTTGCGCGTAGGCAATGGGCTGGTCGAAGGGCTCTCGGAAATTGTGCGAGCACAGGATGGCGAGATTGGTGTTGTCGGATTTGCGTTCCTTGAAGGAGTGGCCGTTCACCACGGCAAGGCCGCCGTCATAGTTTTCCTGCGCTACAAAGCCGCCTGGATTTTGGCAGAACGTGCGGACCTTGTTGCGGAACGGATTGGGGTATCCGATGAGCTTGCCCTCGTAGAGAACCTCGTTGACGTCCTCGATGACCTCATTGCGCAGCTCGACGCGCACGCCGATATCGACGGGGCCGGGCGTGTGGCGATGTTGTGCTCGGAGCAGATGCGTTCAAGCCAGTCGGCACCTCGTCGACCGGTCGCCACGATGACGCGCCGTGCGTCGATGCGCTCTTGGCCGTCAGCTCCGCGGGCGATCACGCCGCAGCACACGTTGTTTTCAATCACGAGATCTTGGCATTCGGTGCGAAAACGCATGTCGACGCCCGCGCTGCGCAGGTGCTTCTCGATGGCAAGGTAGAGCTCCTGGGCCTTTTCGGTGCCCAGATGGCGGATGGGGCAGTCGACCATCTTGAGGCCGGCTTGGATGGCACGCCGGCGAATATCGCGGATTTGCGGGTTGTGCCCGGAGCCCTCAACATGCGTATCGGCGCCGAACGCGAGGTACAGCTTGTCGACCGTATCGATGGTGTCCTGCGCCTTTTGCGTGCCGATGAGCTCGGGCAGGTCGCCGCCTACCTCGTAGGAGAGGGAGAGCTTGCCATCGGAAAATGCGCCGGCGCCTGAGAACCCGGTTGTGATGTTGCAGGGCTGGCAGCCAACGCAGACGCCAGTGCGGTCCTTGGGGCAGTGGCGCCGCTCGATGGGGTTGCCCTTTTCCAGCATGATGATGTTGGTGCTGGGCCGATCTTCAAGGAGCTTGAGCGCCGTGAAGATTCCGGCCGGGCCCGCACCGACAATAACGACATCAGCGTGCATCGTAATTCACCTCGTGGGTTGTGGCGTCCGGGCGAATCTTGCTGTCCCGGAGGAAGCGCCGCAGGTGATGATAGTTACTTTTCTACGCTAAAGCAACAACAGGGAGCGAGGGGCCCTGTGCGGCAGGGCGAGCGGTTGCGGAGCGCCGCTGAGCGGCTTGCGCGTGTCTGGCTGTCCGTGCGAGGGAAACGTGCTTGCCAGTTGGACTGCGTGCGATTGCTCTTGCAAGGGCGGTGCGCCTTCCGTTGGATTGCGTGCGGCTGCCCGCCTGTATTTCAAACCACTGATAAAGCACACATTACCAAGGCGTTTTATGTGCGTGCCGGTGGTTTGAAACGAATCGATTCATTTCAAACCACCAGGTACGCACACGTGCTCATCATCCCTGTCTGCTGGGCCGTGCACGGCTGACTGCCTGTGCGAAGGCGCTACCCCTGTCCGTTGAGCTGGGCGCGGGCAACGGCGGCTTGGCCATAGGCGATGCCGCCGTCGTTGCAGGGAAGGTCGCGGGGCGTGAGGACGGTGAGTCCGGCGTGCTCGAGTTCGGCGGAGCTGCCCTCGAGGAGCAAGCGGTTCATGAACACGCCACCGGAAAGCGCTACGGTGCGCACACCGGTGGAGTTGGAAAGATCAACGGCGGTGCACGCGGTGATTTCCACGATTGCGTGATGTGCGTCCCAAGCAAGCTGCTCCGGGTTGGCCCCTTGGACGATGCCGTCGAGTATGTGCAAAAGAAGGGGCTTCATGCTGATGCTCGTGGCGGTGGGTGGCAGCGATTTGCCGAGATGTTCGTTGTCCGTGGGGGCGGCGGGGAGTCCTGGCGTGTCGGGGCTTTTGGGCGCGGCGGGATTATCTTGAGCCGCTGGGCCATTTGGATCGCCGGGGCTATTTGGGGCAGTAGGCTATTTGAACACCGGGGTGGGGCCATCTGGAGCAGAAGGGCTTTTTTGGGGACGGAGAGGCTATTTTTGAGCATTGGAGCAGAAGGGCTTTTGGGACGCAACGGCATCAACGGACTACGATGACGGACAGGCCGCACCGCAATGCCTTGCGAATCGGCGCGCGGCGGCTTCGAGCAAGATGGCGGGCTCGCCCTCGTAGGTCGCCGAATGGCATATGCCGAGGATGGCGCTCACAGCGTCGAGCAGGCGCCCCATGCTGCTGGTGAGTGGGCAGTTGATGCCGCGCTCAATCATGCGCAACGCGAGCTCCTTCTCGTTCGGCTGCAGCGCGTCCAAGAGCGGAGCGGCGCCAGGGTGGTCGAGCAAATCGTAGTGTTTAAGCAGCGCGAAGGCATTGCGTCGGGGGTCGCGAACGGATGCGGCTCCGCCAGGGAGGGGCCAGGGCTCAAGATGAGCCGCGCGGTCGAACGAGGAGAGCGACGCCAGGGAGCACCTCGCCGCCCCATACGGTGCCGTCGAGCTCGAGAGGACGGTTTGCGGCGCCAGCGGCCGGGGTCATGTCCGCGATGTTGAGCTTGGGCGCGCGCGCCTTTGCTCCGTTGGCTGATGTTTCGCTTGCGGCCGTGCAGATGTCACGACATACCGAGCCGGTCTTGACGCCGTTGTGGCACGCGGCTTCTGTGTCTGAATCGCTGCCCGGGCGCACGATGTCGCTGTTCGGGTTGTCGCTGTGATACACGGCGCCCGCACCCGTTCCGTCAAATGCAATACCGATGACCCGGGCATTCGCTTCGATCTCGCCGTGCGCGGCGGCCTCGGCGATGACGGCGGCGATATGGGCGTGGTGATGCTGGACCTGTACGAGGGACAACCCCGTTGCCCGTGCCTGCTCGCGCGCCCATTGGCTGGACAGATAGCCGGGGTGCGCGTCGCAGGCGAGTGCGGAAGGGCGCAGGTCGAAGAGCCCTTCCATACGCGCGCGTGCCGATTGCCAGGCGTCGAAGGTCTCGGCGTTTTCGAGGTCGCCGATGTGCTGCGAAATAAAGCACTGAGCTCCGCCGGTGCCGTCTTCGCGTGTGAGGGCGAGGGTCGCTTTTTGCTCGGGGCCGCAGGCGAGGACGCAGAGCGAACGGTCGTCGTGCGGCTCGTATACGGACGGGCCCGTGGGTGCACTTGCGGCAGGGCCTGTTGCCAGGTTTGTTGACGAGGCACCGGGGGTGCCTGCGGGCAGGGTCGTGGGCGAGGCTTCATGAGGGCTTACGGGCAAGATTGCCGCCTTTGCATCGGTGCCCTCCGCCTCGCGCGCGAGCCTAGTGTCCTGCTCGCGCCACGCCGCGCCGTGTCCCCCGCTGTTCGGCAGGGCGAGCGGCCGTGGCGCATACCCGCGTGCGCGACGGACAAATTGCACCTGGCCGTTGACCACGCGTACCACGGAGTCGTCAAAACGGGAGAGGATCGCGCGATCGTTGCCGAGCAGGGCATTAGCGATGCCGCTCTCGACCAAGCGGGCCCATGCGGCGCCATCGTCCATCTCAATAGGCTCCTCGCTCAGGTTGCCGCTCGTCATGACGAGGGCGTCGACGCCGTGCACGCGGCACTCGGCCATGAGGAGGTGCTGGAGCGGTGTGTAGGGGAGCATGATGCCGAGCTCGGGAAGGTCGAACGCGACCGAGTGGGCGAGTGCGGACGAGGATGGCGGGTTGTCGCCGCCCATGCCCTCGCGTCTTTGCAGCAGCACGATGGGCCTGACACTCCCGCACAGGAGATCGCGCTCTTTTGGCCCTACGTGGCACGGGGCACGCGTGACGTCGAGGTCGCGTGCCATGATGGCGAGAGGCTTGTTGCTGCGCCGTTTGCGGGCGCGGAGCTCCCGAACGGCGCGTTCGGAATCGGCTCGGCACGCAAGATGGAATCCGCCGAGCCCCTTGATCGCCACGATGCCGTCGCTGGCGATGAGCTCGGCGCAGCGGGCGATGATGGCGTCGCTGGTTTCACGTGTAGCGCCCACGAGCGTTTCGCGCCCGCCCCGTTCTTGCCAGGTGATGTGCGGTCCGCAGGCAAAGCAGGCATCGGGCTGCGCGTGAAACCGGCGGTCGAGCGGGTCGGCGTACTCGCTTGCACATGCAGGGCACATGGGGAAGGCGCCCATGGAGGTTTGCGCGCGGTCGTAGGGGAGGCCGCGGATGATGGTGAAGCGCGGGCCGCAGTTGGTGCAGTTGATAAAGGGTAATGGTAGCGTCGGTCCGACGGGTCGAAGAGCTCGCGCAGGCAGTCATCGCAGGTGGCGATATCGGGTGATACCAGCGTCGTGTGGGCCGTCGCATCGCGGGAGGCGATGATGCGGAACGCGGGCATGCCGCAAGACTCGTGGGCCTCTGAGTGCTTTCTGCTCGTGCTCGCCCTGCCCGATGTCGTCGATGCCTGCACCACTGTGTCGTCGTGTGCATCGAGTCCCTCGTTGCCATCCGGCTCGCAATTGCCGTCGAGCTCCTCCACGGCAATGTGATCGATACGGGATGCCGCTGGCGCGTGATCGCGCAGCGAGCGCACGAACACTTCGAGTGCATCCTCTGCCGCACAGGCCTCTATGTGGACGCCGTCTCCGGCGTTGAGCACCCATCCGGAAATGCCGTGCGCCACCGCCTCGCGGTACACGAACGGACGCATGCCCACTCCCTGGACAATGCCGGTGATATGTATGCGCACGTGTTTCATCGGCAGGTGCTTTCATGTTTGTTTGTCATTGCGGATTCGCTTGCGTGGCGATGGGCTTTGGGTTGCCTAGAGTTCCAGGCTGGATGTGGTCGCCGCGCAGGTGAATTCGCCATGGCTGACCCCGCGCAGGCCCAAGAGCCTGTCGGCGAGCTCGTAGACGCGCGCGCCGACTCCCTTGAGGGCGAGAATCTCGAGGCAGTTGTGGTGATCGAGGTGTACATGCATGGTAGAGACGATTTCATCCGTGTAGTCATGCTGGACCTCGTCTAAACGACGTGAGGTCTCCGGTGTGATGGTCATAAATCATGGTGAGCGAGCCAATGACCTGCTCTTCTGGAGTGCGCGTGGTCTCGCGGACAAAGGGACGCGCGAATCAAGTCGCGAATGGCCTCGGAACGGTTTGTGACGTCGCCACGTCGGGAAATCTGCTCGTCAAAGGCGGCGAGAAGGTCTTCGGGCACGGTGACGGAAAAGCGGGTGAGTTCCCCGGAGCCGCTCGATGGCTGCACGGTGCAGCTTCGGGCATTGCTCTCGGCGCGTGCATGATGGTTGTGGCCGATGTGGGTGTGCTCGTGCGCCATGGCTACACCAGCTTGATAGTGCCAACGGCGTTGTGGTCGGCTTCGATGGCCTCCTGATAGCCCTCAAGCGCGCCGCGCGCCTCATCAAGGGCGCCCATGGCGGTCTCGGAGCTTGCCGCCGATGCGCTCCATGTCATAGGTCTCCGTGGCGTGCAGCAGCGTGTGGCTCCATTCGCGGGCAAGCGCGATGGCGTCGTCTACCTGTTTGATGCTCATTTCGAGCTGCCCCATATTCATGCCTACGTCGTGCATGTCGTGCTCCTCGATACGCTCGGGCCGCTGTGCAGCCCCCGTTATGACGGGATGGTCGATATGGGTCAAGTGTACTCTTTTGACTCTCGTGCCGCCTGGGTATGGTGCCGCGAGTTAACTTTCGCGGCGCTTTTTCGGGCGCAAGTCGACAAAAAGCTCCCCCGAGAGTTAACTCTCGGGAGCTTCGGCAGCGGCGCGGGGCCGTGCGAGAATTCCTTGCAAATTGCAGCCTGGTTATGGTTGGCACGTTGTGCATGGCGACCAATCAACAGCTCCGGTTATTTGGGAGCGTTCCTCTACACGTATTGGTAGGTGTCACCCATGGGGACGAATGTTGCAGGGACTTCCTCTGTTTCGAGCGCTTTGGGAAGCCACGTCGCCATGTATTCCATGCCGGGCTCCTCCAGATTGAAATGTCCGATTTGAATGGCGCATTTGCCGTGGCCGAGCATAGCGGCATCGCGCACGTATTGGCAGGTGGTGAAGTCAATCATCTCCATGCCAAGGAGGGCGTCGATGCGCTCGGAATCCATGGCGTTGGCGGTAGCGGTGTCGCCAGGTCCTCCCATGATGTGCATGGGAATACGGACATGCTCAACGCTTGCGTCCATGTCGCCTACGACGCGCACACCGTTTAAACCGAGCTGCTTTACGATTTGCTTTGGCGAGGGACCGTGCGGGCGTAGGAGGGATTACGTAATCCATGCTGTTGAACAGCTTTCCCGTTCGATAGCCGAGCCATCCTAGTTTCCAAGCGAAGCCGTAAAATATGCCATCGGCCATCGATCCGTCTTCCTCGACGGGAACTCCAGCGTGGATATAGTCATGACAGCGCCAGATGACTCCGCCCCAGTTATCGAGCAGTTCTTTCTTGGCTATAAATGCGCTATTGTTGGCAACAACATCTTGATGGTCCCCGTGATTCCAAAAAGAGGGCCTCGTGGGTGATGATGAGGTTTGCCCTGCTCTTTCGCGCCTCATCGATGATGTGCGCGGTTGGCCAAATGCACGTGATGATGCCCGTGCACTCCCTGATCGGTGTTGCCGTAGGTGACTTTGTCGCGCGTGGTGACGGGGTCGATCGGGTTGCCCGTGAAAGCGTCGATGCTGCAACAAAAGTTCTTGGTCTTCTGGATTGCCTCGCTGATGAGCATGGTATGGCCTCCCGGATTCGTGAGTTGACGTGATGAAGAGGGCGAGGAGCGCTATGCCCCGTCGCCTTCTTAAATGGTAATGACTGCCCTGTGGGGTTTAACGGGCGACGCTAGTCGCGTTCGCTAACGGGCCCGTTTTCAAGCTCGTCTTTCGTGAAGCCGAAGAGCCAGGTCGCGACGAAGGAGACCGCAAAGCCCGCAGCAGCTGCAATGCAGGCGAACAGAAGATTTTCAGTGCCTCCGCCAACAAAGGTGAGCATGGAGAGAAGATTGAGGGAAGTCCTGCGACATATGCCGTGACACCCAGGGCGAGTGCGATCGCTCCGGAGACAAAGCTGCCCGCCATGCTGCAGAGGAAGAGCTTGGGATAACGGAAACCCATACCGTAGATGAACGGCTCGCCGACGCCTCCGATTAACTGTGCCACAAGATAGCCGGCGCAAGCGCTCTTCTCGTCGCGAAGTTTAAGACGAAGGAACGCGGCAATCTCCGCACCAAACGCAGGCCAGAGACTGATCGTGATGGCAACAAAGATGAAAGGGTCGAAACCAGCTTGCAGGAAAGCTACCTGCGCAATGCCAATGAGCGCTACATGCATGCCGGTGATGACCATGGGCAACCACGCTGCAGCAAGAACGCCGGCGCCAAGAACGGAGACGATGCCGCCAGAGGTCCCCAGGAACTCGAATGCGCCGGCGAGTCCATTGCCGAGCCAAGAGCCGGCTGGTGCGAGCAGGCAGAAGGATACCGGGATCGTGATGCCGAGCGTGAGGAACGGGACAAACACAGTTTGCAGCGCATCGGGCATATGCTTGCGCATGAAACGCTCAATTGCGTAGGCGACTGGAATGGTCAACAGGATGGGCAAAACGGTTTGAGCGTACGACCCTGGTGCGCAGGGAAGGAAACCGTAGATGCTGAAGCCTGTTCCCTCGGCGGCAAGGGCGGTGAAAGAGGGCTCAATGAGCATGCCGCCCAAAAATGCACCCAGGATCGGTGTGAGGCCGATTTGCTTTGCGGCGTTAAATCCAAGGTAGATTGGCATGAAGTAGAACGCTGCGCTATAAATCATATCCATACAGCGAACTAGGTCGCTATCGGCCGCCATGATTCCGAGCATGCTGGGGCCAAGGACGGCGCCAACGGTTTTAAACAAGCCGGCGGCAAGAAGGACGGGAATCATGGGCGTCATGGATCCGGCGAGATAGTTCATGATTCCTTTGCCAATGCTCGCCAGAGAGTTCCGCTTGGGTGCCGTCAAGGTTCTCGTCGATTGCGGCCTGCTTGGAGAAGCCCCCAAGAGCGCACAGCTCATCGTAAACCTTGGGGAACATTCTGACCGATGATGACTTGGAACTGCCCGCCGGACTCCTGCGCCCCGAGGACGCCGTTGAGCTTTTTAACGGCTGCGGCATCCGGCACGGTGCGATCTTTGAGGGTGAAGCGCAGGCGGGTCATGCAGTGTGTCACAAAACTGACGTTGCTCTTACCGCCGACTGCCTCGAGGACGTCGGCTGCGATCTGTTTGTTGTTGGCCACAGTGGACTCCTTTCACGTATTGCGATGGCGGGCGAGCATGCGCCCACCATCGCGGGCATCGCGCGAGCGTATGCGGATGCCTTACGAAACGGTCTCTATGCCCTGATCGGCGTGCGCGCCGTGCCGATCCCGGATAGCTATCTTTACGCGCTGGGATTATTACCCGAGGGGGCTACATCGGAGCGCGAGTAGATACGGTTGACGTGAAGAATGAGGTAGAGTTTTTCTTCATCGGTGAGTGATTGGCGATATGCGCTTGAGATGAGAGCCGCAATGGCGTCGACGCACGAGGAGACGGCCCGGTTGTCCGCTGCAGCCATTTGGTACATCTCGGAGTTGTCAGAGGATATGGAGTCGCCGGAGGCTACGCGTCGGATAAGGTATTGCAGGTGGGTCGCGAACCGAGCAAAGCCAAATCCCTCTCGGTTGACGGAGACCCCCCATGTTGGATTCAATGAGCGAGATTATCTGTTCAAGCAGGCTGTCCTGCTTTTCTGTCTCATCGCTTGAGGAGGCTCCTGCTGAACTGTAGGCACCGTTTATCAGGCACATGGCAATGCCGGAAATCTCGTTGCTGGGTAGCGCGACGCCGAAGTGCTGCCGAATCAGGCCGAGCGACCATTGCGCGATCTTATATTCCAGCGGATAGTTTTGTTGGAGATCGTACGAAAGCGGAGCCGAAAGATAGATATGCTCGCGCATACGTTGGATGGCAAACTGAATGTGGTCGGCCAGGGCGACCTCGATGCTCGGGTTCAGGTCGTAGCCCAGCATGCCTCTTGCTACGTTGACAATCTGGGCGCTTACCTCAAGGTAGTCGAGAGAAAGATCGCGCATGAGCTCAACATAGCGTGGCTCGACGTCGTAAAAGGTGTGGTCAACAAGGCTGAGGTCAATGTCTTTGCCCACGGTGCAGTGCGCCAGGCCTTTACCGAGGGCGACGACCTGGTGGCCAGCGGGGTCGATGCACAGCACGGCGTTGTTGTTAATGCGCTTGAGTACGATCACGGGCCCTCCCTCGGCATGAAAAAAACGGAACAGACATAATGCGCCCTGATGCGCCCAGTCTGCCCGTCGCAAAAGCGTGGGTAACACCCTGTGTACGCATTGCATAATACTTGCCGAGATTGTAGGGCGTCAAGCGAATAGCTGGAGAAAGGGGAATTTGCCGCTAGCCGATTCGAGCGTACCACTCGGATTACTGGAGACCCTTGGGGAGGGGTGGCCCTCGTGCCGCCTGGGTATGGTGCCGCGAGTTAACTTTCGCGGCACTTTTTCGGGCGCAAGTCGACAAAAAGCTCCCCGAGAGTTAACTCTCGACAAAGAGTGAGGCTTCGTGAGTTCGTGTGGGTAGGGGTCACGCCGTCGCCCTCCCCGGCAGGGCCGGCCTCAGGTCCGAGCACCTGAGCATGATGAGAGCGATCAGGTCGTCCGTGTTCCTGAAGCCGTAGCCCTGCCTGATCGCGACCTTTATCTTGTTGTTCACGGCCTCCACGCGGGCGTTGGAGACGCCGAGCGCGATGGAGCGCAGGATCCCGTCGCGCTTGCGCCCGACCTTCCTGGAGAGCTCGACGAACTCCGGCATTCTGCGCATGTGCGGCGCCAGCCAGGCCACCTGGTCCCCGAACGCCGAGGTGAACCTGCTCGACGGCGTCCGCGCCCACGGGACCGCCCCCGCCTTGACGCCGTGCTCCGGGCGCTCCACGCGGCGCGTGGCGCGCTCCACGTAGCAGCAGCGGGCGGACCCGGCGTCCGGCGCGCGCCAGCGCCTGGCGGGCAGCGCGTCGTATCCGTCGCAGCGCCTCCCGCGCACCAGGCACCTGGGCGCCGCCCTGCGCGGCCTGGCGACGACGATTATGGATTCGCCCTCGATTCCGACCCCTCGACGACGGCGGTGCCCAGCCCGAGGGCCCTCTTTTAGTACACTCTTCTGCATGCGACGGCGCGCCTTTCTCCCGTTGTTTTCTCTTGGTCGAAAAACAAACGATACGCGGGGCGCGTCGCCGCCGCTAGACCCCGGTTTTCAACGGGAGGTCAACCCACACAAACCCCCGAAGAGCCCAGAAATAGGAGCTTATGAACGGTCCGTTCATAAGCTCCATTTTTGCACGCTGATCTACCTGCGGAAACGGTGATCCCTTTTTAAGCGGTCGCTCGGCAATCGTTCATATCCTTCCAGGCGCGTGGATTCTCAACCCATTATCCGCTCTGTGACTGTTTTCGTGTCGGCGTCCGCTGTTCTTCGTAGCCCTACGCGTCGTCTTTATCGACCGCTTGCCATAAAATACCTACCGTTCACGGTTGTCTGAACGTCCCGTCGCGGCCTTACGGCTTGACGTGATTCATGGAAGCTTCCTATACTCCAAACCGCAACAAGAAATGAGGAAGGTTACCTCGACGCGCTTCGTGGGCCTGACCAAACTCTTGCAGTGCCAAGCGCCGCCCAGTGGCGGTATTCTTGCGCAACCGCACAGTTTCGGTCCGGTTTTTTCATGCCGCGATGCGGCAACACGAGGAGTGATTGCGAAATGGGTTTCCTTTCGAATTTGTTTGGCGGCAAGGCGTCTGCAGATGAGCAGCCTGCGATTGAGACTGGCCGTGCTGTCAAGGCGTCTAATCAAGCTGCCCCTCGGGTACGATTCTCTGTCCTGTATCCGGTATCGCCATGGATATTTCTGAGGTGAATGACCCTGTCTTTGCTGGTAGGGCCATGGGTGACGGCATCGCTATCGTGCCGAGCGAGGGCGTCCTCGCCGCGCCTATTTCCGGGACGGTTGAGGCTCTGTTCCCGACGGGTCATGCGCTCGCCATCAAGAGCGATTCCGGTATGGGAGTCATGCTTCACATCGGTATCGATACGGTCGACATGAAGGGCGATGGCTTTATCGCTCGCATCGCTCAGGGCGATCGCGTCGAGGCGGGCCAGATTCTCGTTGAGTTTGATCGAGAGAAGATCGCGGCCGCCGGTTTCGAGGACACGACGATGATGGTCGTCACCGAGCTCGGTTCGGACCTCTCATTGGCCAAGTGCCCTGCTGGCGCCGTCTCGCGCGGCGACGTCGTCCTCTCCCTGATTCGCTAGCCGGTTGCTCGGACCGAGGTCACAGCCGTGTATATCAAGCGTGTCTACAACAACAATGTCGTGATGGTCGACGATGCGGGAACCGAACGCATCGCCGTGGGCAAAGGTATCGCCTTTGGTCGCAAGCGCGGAGATATGGTCGATTCGGCGTCCTTCGAAAAGGTCTTCACCCTCGATGATCCCACGCAGCTTTTCGCGCCTCGAGCGCCTCATCAAAGGCATTCCGAGCGAGTGCCTGCTCATCGCCGAGGACATCGTTGCGATGCTTCGCCGCGAATCCGATTCCGTTATCGATGACAGCGTTCTCATCGCTCTAACCGACCATATCTCCATGGCCCTTGAGCGCGAGCAGGCGGGCATCATATGCGACAACCCTCTTCTCTTCGAGATCAAGCGCTTCTATGGGCGCGAATTTGGGCTCGCTCTCAAAGCACAGGGGAGATCATTCGCGGTCATCTCGGCATCGAGATCTCCGAGGCGGAGGTGGGCTTCATCGCCTTGCACATAGTGAATGCGACGATGAAGCAACGTGCCGACCATTTGATGCTTTCAATCAGGATGATCAACGGCATCCTCAATACCGTGTCCGAAACTTTTGGGCTCACGTATGACGAGGTAGCGTCAATACGAGCGCTTTTGCGCCATCTTCAGTTCTTCTCCCAGCGTGTGTGCTCGACAAGAGCATCGCGCAGTCCGAGGACACCTTCCTATTCCACTTGGGTAAAGACCAGTACCCTGATGCGCTTGAGTGCACCGAGCGCATCGGGGCGCATATCGAGCAGGAGTATGGCTGCGTCGTGAGCGATGCCGAGAAGGGGTATCTGGTGTACCACATCGCGAATCTCGTACATGCCCCCGCATGCGGACGCGTCGGGGGGAGTCGCCTGCCGCAGCGGGCGATCAACAGAAAGGAGCGTAAGGCAATGGCAAATAAGCTGAAGAGTTCGCTGGAGGTGTTTTCCAAGTCAATCGTCCAGCCGCTGATGTACCTGTCCGTGGCGGGCACCGTGCTGATCTTGGGAATCTCCAGACCAATCAGACCATCACCTCGATGGTTCCCTTCCTGCAGCTGCCGTTCTTTGCCACCATGGGCAAGATCATCTACAACAGCTTGATGTTCATCGTGAACAACCTCGCGGTGATTTTCTGCGCTGGTATCGCCGGCGCGATGGCCAAGAAGGACAAGGGCCATGCGACGCTCATCGGTCTCATGTCCTTCTTCCTGTTCCTGAATGCCAACAACATCACCCCGAGGCACTCGGCATGCCTCGCCGAGCCCACGCAGCTCGGCTGGTCGGCACCGGTCAGAGCGAGGTCCTGGGCATCCAGGTGCTCGATATGGGCGTCTTCGGCGGCATCATTCTGGGCTGCATCGCCGGCTGGGTCTTCAACAAGTTCGGCGGTAAGCAGTTCCCGATCGCCCTTTCCATGTTCTCGGGCGTCCGCTTCCCGTTCCTGATCATGATCTGCATCTCCTGCTTCTCGGTGTGGCCGCTTGCTGCTATGCTTGGCCTCCCGTGCAGGGGCAGTATCGCCTCGCTCGCCGGTATGATCCAAGAGAGTGGCAACATCGGCCTGTTCTTGTACGGCATGCTTAACAAGCTGCTCGTCCCGCTCGGCCTGCACCATCTCATTTTACACGCCCTTCCAGTTCTCCGATGTGGGCGGCACGCTCGCCCTGGGCGATACGGTTATCGCCGGCGCCTATCCGATTCGCGTCGCCGAGATGGCCATGGTCGGTCAGCCGTTCTCCGCGAGCACCTACTTCAATAGCTACACCTTCAACAACCTGTGGCCCCTATCTGGGTATCGGCACGGCGTTCATCGTGACCTCCTACAAGCGCAATCGCGACAAGACCCGCGCCATCATCCTCCCGCTCATCATCACCGCGATCCTCACCTGCATCACCGAGCCGATGGACTTCCTGTTCGTGTTCGCCGCTCCCGTGCTGTTCGTGGTCCACGCCGTGCTGTCCGGCATCAGCCTCGTCTTGCTCAAGGTTCTGAACATCCCTGCGGCGACCGCCGGCGGTATCATCAACATCGTCGTCTCCAATCTGGTGCTGGGCGTCGAGAAGACCAACTGGCCGCTCATGATCGTCCTCGGCGTCATCAACGCCGCCCTGTACTTCGTGGTCTTCACGGTGCTCATCAAGAAGCTGCACCTGCACACCCCCGGTCGCGAGGGCGAGGAGGACGACGTCGAGCCTTCCGCTGCGTCGGAGGCCGCCGCTCCCGCTGACGAGGCAGCTGCATCCGCTGACGAGGTTGCCGCCGCTCCCGCCGCCGGCGACCCTGTGCTCGATCTGATCGCAGGCCTGGGTGGCAAGGCGAACATCCAGTCCACCGAGAACTGCTTCACCCGCCTGCGCGTGAACGTCGCCGACGAGTCCCTCATCGATGAGGACCTCATCAATCACATGATGAAGAACAGCGGCATCGTCCGCAACGGCAACGACATCCAGATTATCTTCGGCATGGAGGTCGCAAAGGTCCGCGGCCAGGTTGAGGAGGCCCTCGAGAACATGTAGGCCCGCAAATGAGGGGCTTTGGGATGGCGTCGAGCGCGATACGTTCGACGGCGGTCTCGAGCCCCTTCGTCGGCCTCGTACCGGGGCCGGCGCAAGCCCGTCCGGCCCCCGTCAGCACGGTCCCGCGCGGCGTATCGCGCGGCGATTCCGCGCCGTTTCCAGACATGGGCAAGCGCATTTTTTCGTTTCACGCATGAGAAAAGGATGCACCATGATCATCACGCTCGCCGGCGGCGGCTCCACCTTCACCCCCGGTATCGTCAAGTCCATCGCGCGCTGCGCAAAGAGGAGCTTGAGGTTGAGGAGATCCGCCTGTACGACATCAACGAGGAGCGCCAGCGCAAGGTTGGCGTGCTCGTCGACGGATCCTGCACGAGGACCTCGGCCTGGACATCAAGTTGACGGTCACCACCGATAAGAAGACCGCTTTCTCCGACGCCGACTTCGTTTTCGCCCAGATGCGCGTTGGCGGCTACGCCATGCGCGAGCAGGGACGAGAAGATCCCCTGCGCCATGGCTGCGTCGGCTGCGTCGGTCTTACGGCATGCGACCATCTTCCCCATGGTTGCGGTTGCGGCGTATTGGCCTCAACTTCCAACCCGGCGATCGTGTCGAGGCGTGCCGCGTGATGCGCGAACGCCCGAATCATCAGCACATCTGCGATATCGCGTAGCCATCATCGACCTCGTGTGCGCCGCGCTCGGATCGACGAAGGACGTCGGGGTACGATTACTTCGACTCAACCACTTCAATAGTTCACCAGCATCGCCACAAGGGCGAGGAGGGTGCTGCCGCAGCTGCGCAGTACATCAAGAACATGAGATCCTGCTCCCCAGCAGCTATCTCCGGGGCACATGAGCTCCCTCATGAGAGTTAACACCGACAACGAGGACGAGAGCAAGCAGAACCGCCACACGAAGGGCAGCTGGTATTACTCTGGAAGGGCGTTTACGAGATCATGGAGCTCTTCCCGGAGTACCTGCCCAACACGTATCTCAATTACTACCTGCAGCAGAAGGAGTTCGTCGAGCATTCCAACCCCGAGCGCACGCGCGCTAACGAGGTGGAGGAGACGCGCGAGCACAACCTGTTCGCCGGCATTGACCGCTATGAGGCCACGGGCGAGATCGACGAGGCACGTTCTACGCCGGCAGCCACGGCGACTGGATCGCCGATCTGGCCGTCGCGCGCTCAAGAACGACACGAAGGCGCGCTTCCTGGTGATTTGCCAGAACCGCGGCGCGATCCCGAACATGCCTTATGACGCGATGGTCGAACTTCCCGCGTATATCGGCAAGAACGGCCCCGAGGTCATCTCCGCGACAACATCCCGCTGTTCCAGCAGGGCCTTATGATGCAGCAGCTCAATTCCGAGAAGCTCGTGGTCCAGGCGTGCATCGAGGGGTCGTACGAAGAAGGCGCTCAGGCGTTCACGCTCAACAAGACGGTCCCGTCGATGACGGTCGCAGGGAGGTTCTCGACGAGATGATCGAGGCCAACAAGGACTATTGGCCGGAGCTGAAGTAGGGGAATTCCCGACGGCTTGCCTGAAGGCGGCGCCAGTGTTTGATGGCGTTGCGGCGCGGCGCCACTGGCGAAGTGGCAGGCTGCCCGCCGCGTTCTTTGAGGATGTGAACGATTTCGCCAGCAGAAAAAAGGCTTATGAACGGTTCGTTCACCAAGCTCACTTTGTTAAGAACTTTTAGCCTGTGCGGCGCGCAGCGCCGCATCTACCCGCGCTGGGCGGGTGGAGTTAACTCGGCTTTACAAAACCACCCTCCCGTCGGACACTTGCGATTGTTCAGGGGCGCAAGGGTTCCGAGATGGAAAATTGGTGAGCCTATGGCCGAAGGCCTACAACCTGTCGCACACGAAGTGGATGTGCAAGTACACATCGTGTTCACGCCGAAGTATAGAAGGAAGTGATCTACAACCAAGTAGGTCGACCTCGAGGAGATCTTCAAGGCTCTGCCAGTACAAGGGGATAGAGATAATCGAGGCTCATGCCCGACCACGTCCACATGCTGCTCGCGATACCTCCGAAGATCAGCGTGGCCAGCTTCATGGGGCTACCTAAAGGGCAAACTCTCATGATGATCTTCGACCGGCACGCCAACATGAAGTACAAGTTCGGCAACCGGAAGTTCTGGTCGGCCGGCTACTACGTGTCGACCGTCGGCCTGAACGAGGCGACGATAGCAAAGTACATACAGGGCAGCAGGAGAAGGCGGACATAGCGCTGGACCGACTGAGCGTGAAGAATACGAGACCCGTTCTCGCGCGGGGGGCGCGGCCGAAGCGCTGACGCGCCGGTTGACCGAAGCCCGCCACGGGTCAAAACGCGATGCGGCCTGAACACCGTGAGGCCGGCGTCTTTAGGCGCAGGCCAGCGACCCGGGGTTACACCAGAGCAAACCACCCCTTTTAGGGGTGGTTCTGATACAACTCTCTACCTGGGGGAAAACGTTGCAAGTCAATGAATGCAATAAAAAAAGCCGCGTCGTTCATATCCTCCCAAGGGGAGGCATTTTGTCCATATCCGACAAATCATAGACAGGTATGGAGGAGAAAATAGCGAAAGGGGAAACGGCGGGATGATGCTGAGCTGAAAGTTTCGGCGAATGGGGGACACACTATGCATGTTGGTTGTCGACGACGAGTCGATATCGCGAATATGCTTGCTGAGTATTTCCGCATGGAGGGCTACGACGTCGCCACGGCAAATGATGGTGCCGCGGCGCGAGGCGGTTTCAACGTCTCGGGGTGGCCATGGGGCGTTCGACATCATCTTGCTCGTCAACATACCCATGGACAGCTTTGGGAATGTCGGCGCATTCGCGAGCAAGCTGCCCATCATCTTCCTCACGGCGCGCGTGGGGACGTCGACCAGAGCGACGGCTTTGCCGCCGGTGCCGACGACTATGTGCTCAAACCGTTCTCGCTCGAGGTGCTCGGCCGTCGCGTCGCCGCGCACATGGCGTGAGGGACAGCGCACCGCCAAGCAGGCGGTCCGGTTTTCCGCGGGCTCACCATCGATTACGGCTCGCGTGCGGTCGAGGTGGCAGACCGGCCGGTTGACCACGCAAACTCGAATTCGATTTGGTCGCCCTGAGCAAGCGCCCCGGGCAATTTCGACCGCGAGGCGATCTACGAGCGCGTATGGGGCTGGGACGCCGCGGGCGATCCGTCGCAGGTGCGAGCATGTGCGCCGCATCCGAAACAAG
>VOFI01001880.1_pt1 | contig 34644 bp, 51 predicted proteins | sample 5384131 | NCBI WGS metagenome assembly VOFI01 (sample SAMN12384728, study PRJNA508395) | human gut metagenome | isolation source: healthy gut H | host: Homo sapiens
CTATCGCATTATCCAACAAGTTTCCAAGTATCACGGTCATATCAAAGGATGAAATATTCAATTCTGCCGGTAAGTCAATTCTGCACATAATTGCTGTACCTAAATCAGACGCTAAAGCCAACTCATAATTAATCAGGCTATCCACATCACGATTGCCTGTTTTCGAGTATTCTTCCTTCACAATAATTGCGTTCTCGATTGTCGTGAGATACTCCTGCACCTCCGCATACTCCTTCTCTTGCAGCATCCTACGCATGGTGTTCAAGTGCTTTTGCATATCGTGCCGCAAATACCGCATTTCTCTTTGGGAAGTCTCCATGATTTTAAGCTGATTTTGATAAGCATCATTTGATGCCTGAATCAATTCCACCATGTGTTTGTTTTTCAGTCGGTCTTGTTCCAGATGATACGTGTAAAAATTGATAAGATTAATAAGAAGCAGGATAATTGCAACGATGATGTCATGCTTGGAACTATCATTTACTGTCAGAATTCCTACTGCAATTGTTCCAAGAGAAACTAAAAAGAATCAGCAAAAAAATATGGAGACTTTGAAGAATACTCTATATGACGATGATATAAATGACGAAATAAGAAAGCGAGATCTAACAGAAGAACATATTGTAAAAAGCCGCTCTGCACAAATTGAGAATTACCTAAAATAGAAAACGCAATCCAATCTATAAACATTCCAACCGCACAAACCCATATTGCAGAAAAAAACTCTTTTCTTCCAAGTTGCACGGTATAGAATAGAAATTAAGATGATTGCTGCTGTATTGATAACAAGATTGATAAAACCAGACTTCCGATAAAATAATAGGATATATATGCAATTATTTTTATTATCCTTTTGCATTTCAAATTACCGAAGAACGAATCTAAAAAATACTAATAGCATAAATGCGAATTACATTTGACACTAAGTATAAAAAGTTTCCATATATACCTCCCAATTTTATAATTCAGACAATCGATCTCTTACAATGCTTTGCTGCCCTCGGCTGATAAAAAGTGATGTGCCGTCTTCCAATGTTACTTCCTTTGATGTTGCCTTAATGATGTGTTTTATGTTTACATAAACGCCTCTTGATATGCAAAGGAATTTACTACCGTTTCCCTCAATGATACTGCTGATTTTCCCATTCACGGCAAACTCTTCTGTTTTTGTGTGAAAAATCACTTTTTTTTCCCGTTAGATTCCAAATACGAAACTTCTTTCAATTTGATTTTTATGCTTTGTATTTTCCGATATATATTCCAAAAAACTATCCGAATTACTGTAATCCAACATATAATCCTGCAAACATTTGCTTCAAAGGGAAAAGTAAATCATATTTTCTCCTGCTTTGATATAAATGAGCATCCCAACACCGTTTTCGTGAAAATGCACAAAAGTGGTTAAGCAATATTCTCCAAAAGGGCAGACTTATCCCCACCGTTTTGAGCATAGTCAAAAATGAAAGAGATCTGCTCTCTTCGAATCGTTTGGGACAGCAAATGATATCCTTCCGAGAAATTGTACCGTTTTGATTCGAAGCAAGCGATCATGTAAGCAAGAGATGCAATGAGCCAGAAGTGTTTGATTCCATTTGCGGATCGAATCTGATACTTATCAACAGCAAGCTTCATCTTGCAATCACGGAAATAGACTTCAATCTCCCAACGTACAACATACAAATCCAGAATTTCTTCATCCGAAAGAGCTGCATTTGTGCTGATGAATGCACGCAGAGCTTTCTCTTTACCGAACGACTTTGCCGGATAAGATAACAAAACAACTGCATTTTCAATTCCGTTCAAATTGCCTTCATATCGGTAAACGTAGTACTTTCGCCCTTTCACGGTCACAAGGTGAAAGAGTTCCCTGCACTTTGCTTCTATCAGTTTTCCGGCAAATTCACAGACATTCATTTTTGTGCCGTATGGATATAGAATACGATTCGTCTTCAAAGCTCCGACAGTGTGAAAGCCTTTGCAAATGAACGCATTTACGACCTTTTTCGCATACATACCAACTGTCACAAAGAAGATATGACGATGTCGGAGCCGTTGGAAGTTCTTCCGCAATTTGCTTTACAGTATCGATTTTGGAAACCGATTTATCATACATAATCATTGTGTAATTCAGCGTAATCCCATTACAGGAAAGCAGAACGCCTGATGATGACCATAATCCTGTTTTCTTTTCAAATGTGAAAAGTGAAAATTTGCTGCTTCCATTGGATGTATTGCCTTTGATGATGGTTTTGTCTTGGATGCAATCGTATCATCAACGATGCAAAGAATCGGTTTCCCACTGCGTTCGGCTTCCTCATAAATTGTGAACGATCTGATGATATGTTCTGTGGCAGGTTTCAGGCAGAGTAGCACTCCACGGCATGATGCTGTCAAGCTGTTCTTCTGAAGGTGTTTTGCCCCATGAAGGGAGAACAAGCATCAGATAGGAGAGATAACCAAACACATTCAGTCCGTTTCGCTTGGCTGTTTCGATCACGCTCATGAAGAGAGCACTCGCATCTGCACCCTTATCCGTCGCAGAAAAGAGAAAATTCTTACGGTCGATCACAAAGGCTTAACGGTGCGTTCTGCAAGATTATTTGTCATTTCCACTTCGGGATGATCTAAAAAACAAAAGGCAACGTTAGGGGTGTGGTTGGCGGTTACACCCTAAGTGTTCATCCAGCTCTGCCTCAAGCATTTCCTGTATCGTGCCGTCCATCAGATCCCTGAGAGCATCCTCAATATCTTTTGCTGTCCTGATATCATACTCCTCGATCAGCTCTGCGATGATATTCTTCTTCCCCTCGCTCATTGGTTCTCTTTTTTTCTTCTTGCCATAAAAAATCAGCCTCCTGTGTTATTTCTATTTTACCACAGTTGACTGACTTTTTACAGACTTTTTTTTTCAGAGGGTCACGCTGAAAAATACTTGACCAAGTTGTTCTCAAAACCGAATGGCACAATTCTTTTGCCATGGAAAAACTAATACGCTCTTAACCTCGCTGTGTTTTTCGGCGAGGTCTTTTTCTGCTGTAAATAAACGCGGGTTATTTTACGCTTACCAAACAACTCGATTTTTAAATGATACACATTTTTGTTATTTATTCGGAATTAAAACAACAAGGCAGCAAAACATATTGCTTTCTTCATAAAAATCGCAATGACCGTTATACTTTTTGCAATATCACGAATAATTTTAATGCCATACCCATGAGAATCAAATTTCGTCTTAGTCGTATGTAGTTTCGGATTTTCTTTCAGAACAGACTGGTCAATGGAATTTTTGATAAGAAAAGTATATTTTTCTGACTCGGAGATGATTTTCAGATTTATCTGCTTAGCATTCAGTTTTATGTTTGCAGTTGCAGTAATAGCATTTTCAAGCATATTAGATAACAGTCTGCATAAGTCTATGTCATCAATGCCGGTAAATTCATTTATGGATAAGCAAGTTGCATCTATTCCGAATGATTTGGCAATTGTCAGTTTAGAATTTATTATTGCATTGACTGTATTATTTTGAGTGTTTACAAATATAATATGGTCGTCGGCAATATCAATCATTTGTCTTATATATTTTCGTGCATTCTGAATATCGTTTAATTCAAGATAATTGTCAATAACATAATAGACGTCTTTTGTATCATGCCTGAGTTTTCTGATAAGCTGGTATTCGATATCTGCATTTTCAATGTATTGTTTATTGTAGGTTAAAAGCAACTTCAATTTTTCATTTTCAATTTCACTATTATTTTTATTTTTTAAATCTGCGGTAATATATAATGTAACTATATTTATGAGTATTACACATATGAGGATTACGGTGAAAAGTTGCCTGTTTCGCTTATTGCTCTGTTCAAATTCAACAAGATACAAAATAAGAACTATAACTATGCTTAGAATTAACGTGATTGATATTAAAACTGCTTCTGTACCTGTAAGACAAGATTCTCCTTTCATATCGTGCTTGAAAATCTTTATTGAAAAATAATAAAAATAAAAAATCAAAAATTGCGTAAGGATAATGCCTAATAGTCTTATCACACTATTTTCAATAAGTATTTGTTCAATTGGTATATTAAATAGTGTGGATGTAAGCCAAGCCACCGCAACACCGCTTAATAAAAGCACAATCAAAGAATATATCGACACAAACAATTTGTTATATACATTGCCTTTCAAGCAAAATACAGAATAAGCAAAAATCAAAGCACCATAAAATGCAGCATATATATGTTCAAAAAAGTAATATGATTACATATGGATATTGTTAAAAAGCAAGAAGAAGAGAAAAAGGCAATCCAAAATTTTTATAAATTTATCAGAATATTTGCCGCTGAGATACTTAAATGAAAAATACATTGCTACAATGCCTTGATAAATGTTTATTAAAATTTCAAAAAGATTCCATGCTACATTTTTCATAACGTTTTCCTCAGATAAAGAATATATTTCATATTCAGACTTTCTTTTGTAACTATTACTAAGTGACAGTGTAGTTTGCCCGCTATTACCTTGTATATGAATTTTACCAACTTTTGTATCTATACTAAGAATGAATTTTAGATTAATAATTATACTACGATGTATCCTTGCGAAATCATATTCTTCAAGACAACTTTCAATAGCATTTATTGAACCACGAATTTTTATCGGCTTATCATGATTTTGAAGGTAGTAATATAGATAATGGCGATCACTTTTTATGTAAATTATATTGCGGTAGTACGCTATGATTTTGCCTGAAAATTCGTCCTCAAGAACGATAATCTCATTTTGTTTCATATTTGACATCAGCTTTTTTTTATTACGTCATTTAATGTGCTTTTAAATAGTTCAATTGACTTTTTCTTATAAAGTTAAATGGCTGAAAATCAAAACTTTTATAAACCAAATCAGAATGACTTGAAATAAATATCAGGAAACAATTAGAAAATGATTTTCTGAGTGATTTAGCTATGTCAAATCCTGTGATTTTAGGCATATCTATATCAAGAAATAGCACATCGAATTTTTCTCTATTATTAGCAGTTAACAAGAGTTGTCCGTTATCAAATGAACTTATGCTAATATCAGTTGTATATTGTCTAAATCCGTTGTCAATATATTTTTCAAGCTGCACTAATGTGCTTTTATTGTCATCACATATAGCTATCCGAATCAAGTTGCATCACCTCTTTAATAAGGGTAACATATACAAAGGAAAATTGTCAATATCGTTTTATATGTTTGTTTTGCACGGCAACAGCATTTACTTTTTCTGAAAAAATGTGTAAAATAGAAGTTTGAAAAATAATCTTCACCCTATGTAAACCGGATTCATTGTCTGCTTAAAATGTTCTTAAATGCACATAGCGGGTTTAGTCGAGATGATTTGCAGAATTATCTTAACTTGTATTCATTCGTGATCAACCCACCATCTGACCATCTTGAAAAGGTCGAGAAAATCATTAAAATGGTTTTTGAAAATCCCAAATCACTCAAGTATAGAGAGCAATTTGCCGAAATTACGTGATTTTATACACCGTATGCAAGTCGGGATTTTAACAGAATTAAAATTACCGGCAGGACGAACAAAGCTGTATTAATGATATAAGCTGATGTTCGGCTTTTGCAAAGTGAAGATATACCTGCAATTGAAACCGAACATATTATAGAGCCGATTATATGAATGAAAAGGAAAAACAAAATAAAACCACATACAGAAATGGATATATCTAAATTTGAAAATTGCTGAATACTTTGAATCGGTGCGGATAGCCCCTGCGTTCCGTCCTTTTTCAGAATATTGAAAATATATGGAAAAAGAACAGCGTTGCCGAAAAAAAAATCCCGCATAAAATACCATATAAAATAAATCTCTATAATAACCGGTTTTGCCACTTTTCGTTGAAAATATCACTTTAACCATATCTGTTTTTTTGTCCGCAGCTCCAATTGGTGAAAGTATAAGGACCGAGAAAATCATCATAAACAAAATAAAAAACATTTTTTCATTGCTGCCGGCATATTGAAACAATCGTTCATAACCTGTATCGTAAAAAAATTTTTCCATTACATTCATTTTCTTGTATGGATTTTACACGCAATTTCAGACGTTCAAAAGCAACACGGTCATTTAGTTCATCACTAAGTAAATTTAATTGATATGTGTTTATATTTTCTGATGATTGAATTTTCTCAATTTCTTTTTCAATTTCATTATATTGTTTTTCTTTTTCTGTAAAGAAATTCAAAGTTTCAGTCGTGATTTCACCGCTTAACTCTGTTGTGAAATTTTCATAATAAATATCATCATTACTGTATTGCCTTGAAAATGAAGCCGAAAACACTGCCGCCGCAAATAGTGCTGTTAATACCAAATAACACCTTTATTCAATATCAATGAACGATAACAAACATAAAAAAAATCTTCCATGCGCCTTGATTTTTTCTCGTGGAACACTTTCAAACGAACTGATTGATATTGAACGTGATTAAGTTTCTCTACTGCAAATATACAGCATAAAATTGCTGATACAATTGTAATTACAATTATAATTATCATAGAAATTTTCAGAGATACAGGATAGCCAAACAAGTTGACATTTTGGTATGTACCGAGAATTTCAGCAGTCTGTGTGAATTTTATAGGATTCCAATCGTGAAAAAGTTGAAATACCGAATTTTGCGGTATCAATCTGTAACATAAAAATGCAATTGTACATACTGCTCCGGATATACCGTAAATCATCAGATTATTTCTTGAAACAGTACAAATCAGGCTGAATATCATTGCAAACAACAGATACGAAGCAATTTTCAATATAAAAAACAGCAACAGAAATTCTCCAACAGATACGGCTAAATTACACTGATAAAAGCCGAATACCGATTGAATGGGACGCTGTAATTCTCCAATTCCGTATAATGCACCGCCTATCACCAGATTTTCCGCAAACAGCATTACGGCAACAAAAGAAGCAAATAATGAAACAGCAAAAAGCTTGCTTAAAATCAAGGAACTTCTCCCTTTCGGCATAGACGATAAAAGAAAAGTTATGCCGTGTTCACGGTCTTTAAGAATAATTCCGCATACAGCAAGAAACACCAAAAATATTCCCATAAAGTCTGTAATCGGACTTGTAAATGTATTCTCAGACCAAATGAAGCAGCGAGCGGCAATGGCTCTGCCGGTAAATTTTCATATGCCGATGGTGTTTTTTGTATATTACGATAAGAAAAGGTATCACTGTCACCCCATATGGAAACGGCAGACATATTATTTGTCTGTTCTTTTATGCTGTTTAAATATTCGGGATAATTTTCACATTCCTTTGAGAGTTCCGACATATCATAAACAAGCATCATTGGAAACTCTATATATTCCCCGTTATTTTGACGTTCTAACATTTCATTGGTATAATCCTGTATCTCTTCTAAAGACATATCCTTTGTTTCTGAAAAAGAAAGAACGGTAAGATTCCGGCGTGTAATAACGGTCATTTATACGGTCAATTTGAACATATCCGTTTATGGCAAACAAGCAGACAAATATAATCCAAAAAATCCGAAATGACATCATTTTTTTGCATTCGCATAAAAAAAATTTTCATTTGCCGCCTCCGTAATACTGCATATAGAGATTTTCCAAAGTCGGTTTCGCATCTGTTACCTGTTCTGTTAATTGGGAAACAGTTCCATGAGTCAGTATTTCACCCGAACGCATCATCAGAATTTCCTTTGCTATTGTTTCAATATCAGAAACGATATGAGTTGAAATAATAATGATTTTATTTTCTGAAAGCTGTTCTATCAGCCTACGGATAATCACTCTTTGTTTTGGGTCAAGTCCTGCAGTAGGTTCGTCCAGTATTAATAAATCGGGATTGCCCAAAATTGCACTCGCTATCAAAAGTCTTTGTTTCATTCCGCCTGAAAAGCCGCCGATTTTCTTGTCTGCACAGTCGGAAAGTTCCACTTGTTCCAGTACTTTTTCAATTTCGGTCGGCACGGTTTTTCTTGAAATACCCTTTAATGCAGAGATGTATCCGAGAAAATTCACCGCAGTCATATTACTGTACAATTCCTGCTGCTGCGGCATAAATCCAAGATGTTCACGGTAAGACTTGCCCAATTGATGTATCGGTTTGCCGTTCCAGTTAATTGAGCCACCGCCTTTATCCGGATGTAATATTCCTGTAATCAGGTGCATCAGCGTTGATTTTCCTGCACCATTTGGACCGAGCAAACCATAAATACCATTTGTAAAAGTAAATGAAAAATTTTTCAGAGCGTGTTTTCTGCCATAATGCTTATTCAGCTTTATCAGTTCCAAACTGTTCATTTCGCTCCTCCGATGAAATCCTGTTCGGATACTCTGTCAAATTTCACTTCATTGTTTTTCCACATAACGCACCACATATTGATTGTCTACAAAATCCATAATCATAGCATCTTTATCAGCGTATTTGTCAGAGATAGAAAATTCTTTATCGGTTTTGACATCAAAACCTTGATTGATAGAGCCTTTCCAAAGCTTGTTATTTACAAAGGTAAAATCGTAAGTTTCGTTGTCATACATATTTTCCACAGCGGTTTTTTCACCGTCTTCATCTAAAATGAAGAATTTTTCATTTTCTTCATAAATATAGTGATTCTCACCGATACACCAAGCATACGGCAAATCACTGACTGTAATTTCACCGGTTTTTAAATCAAGGCACTTGTTTTCGATTATCCATGGAATGTCATTTCTCGGACTGCCGTTTTCTACCCAATCTGTATTCAGATAATCAATTATTATCTGTGGGTCTTTTACATAGCGATAATACAGATAAAGTTTATCATGATATATACCTTCCATTTTTACTTCTGACCAAAGCGATGCTCCATAACTCCAGTTGTATTTTGCTGTAGGTGCGTCATTTATCAAACCATAATTTTGCACCTCAGCAGAATCCAGATTTATGGAATACAGGTATTGTTCTCCACTTCTGCTGAAGCCGCCCCATGTTCCATCGGTTTCATCTTGATAAATTTCTTTGCTTCCGATAATGTACATCGTATCATTTACAATTGCCAAATCGATTTGATTTTGCATATACACGCCGTCTATTTCGGCAAATGTTTCAGTAAGTCCTGTATCAAGTCTTGCCCGCATACATTTTGTATGCATATCAGCAGTCTGAGATTTACCGTCTTGACTGTCAACGATTTCATAATTTGATGCAAACCAATATACATAGTCGTGATAAATCACAGGTACCATAAAAGAACCTGCACATAAGTTTGACACACATGAAGAATCGGAGTGCGTACAATTGGGTTTGTTGCAAAGGGGCACGCCGTTCATGGTTTCATAATCCAAGAAACAAGCCTGCGTTCCGGATGCGTTCGGTACGGTGTAAAGCAAACCATTTTCATACACATTATAGCTCATATCATAATAAGCAGCATCTTTTGTTTTGATGTGGTACTTTTCTTCTTTCGATTGACAAGCGGTTGAATTGATTACAGCAGCAACTGTAATTATTACAGCAAAAATTTTCTTTCTGTTCATAACATCACTTCCTTAAAGGCTTTGTCACTTATAAAACGATTCAAATTTTGATTTTACTGCATAATTTTTTGACTCTGAACTTGATGATTAAAGTGAAAGGGGCAATTCTTAAGCTAATTGCCCCTTTTGACTTATTTAATTCAAAATTTGTTCTCATAAAAGTTAATGCTTGTATTTTCAAAAAATTTTATACTTACTGCGTAAAAAATTGAAATACGGGAGTATTTTTACATTTTTCCTTGTGCTCATGAAAATTTGATTAAAAAATCCAAATATCATTTCAATGAGAATAAGTTCTCAATTTTCTAAATACACTTAATAAGATATGTTGGTAGAATAACCACCTGCGGTATGATATGAGCTTGCTCTTGTTCCTGAGCCACTTGCACTATTTTTGGCATTTGCATAACCGTAGCCAGAACCGTATTTAGTAGTTCCATGGTAAGTTACAGAAACAGTACAATCTTTACCAGAACATGTTGTTGTTCCATATGCATAACTACTGTCAGCATATAAAGTTGCTTTAGCACTGCTTCCGAAGGATTTTGTGATTGTCGGACTATAAGCACTTTGCCGTCATGCTGACTGCTCCAACTGCAATTGCTGATACTGCCATAATAGAAGCAGCGATTTTTTTGAATGACTTTTTCATAAGTAATACCTCCTGCAAATATTTTTTTCAAATCACCATTGATTAAAATCATTCTTTCAGCATTTAACTGACTTAAACACCAATTGCAACAAGAATAAACATTAAAAGGTGATAAAAGTATTCGAAGTCATTTCTTCGACTTATCGAGCTTTTAGGCTCTTTTGGCTGATAATCTGCTAAAATAAAACTGAGCCAGCTGAGGGAAAAATGATAATAAAAAAGTGAGCCACAAATAATAAAAATCCTGTATCATAAGAGAAAGAACTTGTATACAGGAGGAATAAGGAGTGGCAATAGCAATGGAGATCTATGAAAAGATCAGATATTATCGAGAGCATACAGACTTCAGCCAGCGTAATGTAGCAAAGATACTGGGGATCTCACGAAACACAGTAAAGAAATACTGGGAAGGACGAACAGTTCCATGGGAACGCAAACCTGGCAGCGGCAGAAAAAATGACATCATCACCGATGAAGTCAAAGCATTTATATGAAGTGCCTGGATTCTGACCAGAAAGCACCGCGGAAGCAGCAGCATACAGCACATAAGATATACACACGCCTGGTTGCCGAATGTGGTTTTGATGGCTGTGAAGCTTCTGTAAGACGGACGGTGGAAGAACTCAAAGGCAAGGTGAGCAATGTGTTTGTACCATTGTCCTATGACCCAGCCGAAGCCGTTCAGGTGGATTGGGGTGAAGCAACTGTAATACTTGGCGGGATCAGGCAGAAAATCCAAATATGGTGTATGCGTGAATGCCACAGTGGGGATATCTTTGTTTCCGCTTTTTACCGGCAGAATGAAGAAAGCTTTCTGGAAGGGATCGTAAAAGGACTTGAACATTTTGGCGGAACACCGCAGAAGATCATTTTTGATAATGCTCGTGTTGCTGTAAAAGAAGGCTTTGGATGTCATGCAAAAGCAACAGACAAATATCTTTCCCTGTCGGCACACTATTCCTTCAAACCAGTATTCTGCAATCCGGCACAGGGGCATGAAAAAGGGCTTGTAGAAGGTCTGGTAGGACTTGTCAGAAGAAATTTCTTCGTGCCTGTCCCTAACATATCGACCATAGATGAGCTGAATGAAAAGCTTCTGGAATATTGCGCTGTGTACAGAAATCATAAGATACCCGGAAAAGATCTGACGGTAGGTGAAATGGCTGAAAACTGTAAGGATCATTGGATCCCCTTACCGCCGTACCGATATGATACATCAAATACACTTCAGATCAAAGCGGATGATTTCTCACTTGTGAGATTTGATCACAACAAATACGCAGTGCCGTATCAGTACAGTTCCAAAATGATAACGGTCAAAGGAAGCGGCACAACCGAACTTTATCAGTTTTTGATGAAACTGAGCAGTCCCAAAGAAATTGTCAGGTGCTGCGGCTGTACCTGGATATCGGAAATGCGGTATTGAAACACTTGCCTTATGCAGATTCCTACAACACGCTGTATGCAGGAGTGATCGGAAGTCCGGTAAGAAAAATACAGATAGAATCCTCCATCGGGATCGTACCGCCGGATCTCAAACGATATGATTCGCTTCTGAAAGGCGGTGATGCGGTATGAACAGCGTACAGAAAGAAATGATCAGGCTCTATGCAAAACAACTCAGACTGCCGACTTTCAATAACTATGAAAAAGTCATACGACAGCTTTCTGCTGACGATGGTTATGCACAATTTCTGATAGAGCTGATGAAACAGGAGCTTGCAGAACGTTCAGCAGCGGGTCAGAAACGCAGGATAAAAGCTGCGAAATTCCCAACACTGAAAACGCTGGATGCGTTTGATATGGCAAGACTTGAAAACGTCAGTAAAAGCACCATACAGCAGCTCGCTTCCTGTGATTTCATAAAGCAGCGTCAAAACATTGTCATGATCGGAAATCCCGGGAGCGGAAAGACGCATCTTTCGATCGCACTTGGCATGAACGCCTGTGAGGCGGGGTATCGGGTAAAATTCTATACGGCTGTCAATCTTGCTGCTGAGCTTGCAGAAGCAGTTCAGATGAACAGGCTTTCCAAACTTGAAAAGAGTCTCAGTAAGATAGATCTTCTGATCATCGATGAACTCAGTTATCTGACTTTTAACAGGTATCAGTCAGAGATGCTTTTTCAGATCATATCAGAACGTTCAGAAAGAGCCAGTGTTATCATAAGTACAAATCTTGAATTTTCACAATGGACACAGCTTTTTGAAAATGAAATGCTGCTTGCTGCACTCATAGACAGGGTCACCTTCCGATCCTTTGTTCTGAACATGAACTGCAGCTCGTCTTACCGCATCGACTCAACCTTGAATCACGATTAGTGGCTCAAAATTTTTTATCACAACTGGCTCACTTTTTATTAGCGAGGTGGCTCTATTTTGTACGAAAACATAATGAGGATTGCTCCAGTTATTCCATATAAAAAGCAAAGAATAACTGAAATAACTTTATGTATTTTTTTTTCTTTTCTTCTGTAATGACTTTATTTTTATTTTCAACCGGACATTCTGAAAAAAAGATTATACAGCTAAATATTATTATTAAAAACACAATATAGGATGTCACATATTGATTTGTAAATTTGTATACAATTAATAAAATTATAAATGAAACTGCAAATGAAAGATTACACAAAAAATATGTTTTTGCATGAAAGCCACCGGTAAACTGACGAAGCGGAATAAAGCAGGCAAGAAATACAATACTTTCAAGTGCGTTTCCGGACACAATGCCGATTATAATGATTAATAAGATATTTATTAACGACGATATTGTTATTTCAATCCCATATCTATAATAATCTTTTTGTTTCTTCGTTATCATCAATGGCATTTGACGAAATAAGATAACTTAATATATGATTAGTTAGCTTCTTAATCATACCATTCTCCCCTTTTCTACAAGTATATAAGAAATTTTTATGCTTGTCTATAAATCTGGCACGAAATCGTATTTTTAGGCACGAAATTTTCAAGATGCAGTTAAGATGCAGTTTATAATGTCCCCTTGTCAAGACACAAATGAAAGAAATTATCGTGACAGCGAAAACTTTGTATAGCCATCCAAAAAACGTAAGCAAAATTTATGCAGCATTGCATACAGACTTGGTTTGGTAAACCTGCACAGGCAACTTGTAGCCAAGCGCCTGATGGGGTCTTTCGTTGTTGTAATCCTTGATGTAACCACCAATCTGCTGGCGCAGCTCTCTGGGATTGCTGTATTCATTGATATAAATCAACTCCGTTTTCAAGCTGCGAAACCAGCGTTCAATTACCACATTATCCACCCATCTAGCTTTTTTCGTCCATACTCTGGCGGATATTCTTCGCTTTCAGGAATTCAATATAGTCATTGCTTGTAAACTGGCTGCCCTGATCAGAATTGATAATTTCAGGATTGCCGTATTGTTCCATGGCATTTGTGACTGCTGCTAAAACCGGTGCAGTATCTAGCGTATCAGACAATTCATAGCCCACGATAAAACTGCTGTACCAATCAATAATCGCTGTCAGATACATATGGCTGCGCCCCATTTTGATATAGGTGATGTCAATTGACCATGCCTGATCTGGTCGGTCAATTTTAGGGCAACACCGCATAATCACCACCTACAAGCAAAACCACCCAGCAAAATGCTGAGTGGTTAGAGAAATGTTCCATTTTCCATCGCAAAGGCGCACTGAATCAGACCGTCAGAGATTTTCTGGCAGCCAGATACAGATTCGCCAATGCGAACATCATATTCAATTTCGCAGTCTGTTTTCGCAGACCTCGGTATCGGGTCTTTCGATATCGAAAAATATTTTTTATGACTGCAAAGACATGCTCCACTTTACAACGGACAGATGATTTCTAATGTTCCTTTTTCTTAGCGGCATACTGACCACTCTTCGATAACTTTTTGATGGATGACGGACGTCTGTTGATCAGGTACTTGATCTTCTTCCCATTTTTGTTTTTCTTGATTGCTTCCGGTCTCTTATTTGCTCCGATATATCCGCTGTCACCATAGGCACGTTCTTCTTCTCCATGCAGCAATTCACTCATAACGGTAACATCATGTTCGTTTGCCGGAGTTGCCTTTACCGTGTGGACAAGACCGCTTTCTTCATCTACTCCGATATGTGCTTTATACCCGAAGTGCCATGTATTTCCCTTTTTCGCAGAATGTGCTTCCGGATCACGTTTCTTTTCCCGGTTCTTTGTGGATGAAGGTGATTCGATAAATGTGGAATCCACAATCGTTCCTTTTTTCAGGATGAGCTTTCGTTCCATCAGAATTTTCACAACAGCAGCAAATATTTTTTCCTGTAATCCATTGCGAGTCAGGATATTACGAAATCGTCCGATCGTATCACCGTTTGAGACTTCGCTCGGTGAGTTGATTCCACAAAAATTGGAGAATGCACGGCTGTCGATCACTTCGTTCATGACTGCCATGTCTGCGAGATTGTAGACATTCTGCAATATGAATATTCTCAGCATCAATTCCAATGGGTATGGTTTATTGCCAAGTTCTCCTTTGTAATAACTCGGCTGTATCAGTTCAACAAATGTTTCCCATGGGATAATTGCTTCAAGCTTCTCTAAAAATTTTTTTATTGGTTCTGGCTGCACCAAGTTCATCGTTGATTTCTGCCAGCGTCATTTGTCTTTCCATATATCTATTATATCATATTTTTGCTCGTTTGGCAATTGTGCGGTGTTGCCCTTGACAAATTACAGTATCCATTGTATACTGTAATTTGTCAAAGGTTTTTTTTGAAAATCAGCCTGATGGAATGGAGCACAGCGCAATGGAATCAGGCTGATTTTCAGCGGCTCGCTCAGCCGAGCCTGTCGGGATACATGATTTCAAGCTCACCAAGAACTCTGCCCCAGTTTCTCAGCGGCATAGTCCATTTTTTCGCTATTTCATGAGTTGCCAGATACAAAGCCTTTAACAGCGCCGTATCGCTCGGAAATACGCTTCTCTGCTTGTTCAGACGGCGATAGCCGCTGTTGAGGCTTTCAATGGCGTTGGTGGTGTAAATGACCTTTCTGACCTCCGCTGAGAACTTGAAAATCGGTGAGATAACGTCCCAGTTCGTGTGCCAGCTCTTCATAGCGTTTGGATAATCTTTCTCCCACTTTTTTGTTACACGTTCAAGCTGCTTATAGCAATCCCACAAAATAGAGCCTGAGTTGACAAAGGGAGTATAATATAGACAGAGGTGGTAAAAAAATGCTGCATAATGAAGCAAGAGAGTTACTGGTAGAAGCTTATGAAAAAACAGGTAAAGCAAAAGAAGTGGCAGAGTGCTTTTTCAGTAGATACAAGTACGGTGTATCGTTTGAATCGGCAGAAGAAAGCCACCGGTTCCGTCAAGCTTAGAACAAATCAGCGAGGCAGGAAACCGTCTTTATCTCCTACGGATTTATCAAATATTGATAAGGCAATTCAAGAACAGCCTGATATTACAATAGACGAAATTATTGAAAAGCTGAATCTGCATGTGGCGAACGAAACTGTCCGCAAAGCAGTTATAAAATGGGGTACATTTATAAATGGTTTCCGTCAATTTTTTTTGCTTCCAATCTCTTGCAAATTTCTTCAGAATAGTGTATACTTGTTTTCATAGGACAACACTCCTTTGAGTTAATGTAGGTTACAAGTACATTATAACTCTTTTTTGGGACTGTTGTCCTATCTTTTTTTGTGCTTTTTTAGGGATGCTCATTTATAGTTATAAGAATATATCAAGCATTCGCAGAAATTTAATTTTTTGAAAATCTGCATTACCAAGGGGGTATTATACCCATTTTACGAAGTTACAAACAAGTAATTTCCTAAATCCCATGAATAGTGGGCCATTGGGGATATTTTTATTTTTGGGTTGGAGTTTTGCGGATTCAGATTTCTAATATTTTGTGCATTTTGACGATTTTGAAAGTAGCTGCCTACTTTTGCTTGACACTAACACTGTGATGCACTAAATTGACACCGGGACAGAATTGTGATAAAATAGTTAGGAACAAATACAGAATGGCACAACAGAAAGGAAAATCAAAAATGAAAAGCAACAGGACATTTTTTTACGGCAGTCTGATTGTAATCGCTGCCGGATTGCTGGCTTTTCCAAGTTATGCTTTTGCAGAAGAACAAGTAGCACCGCCAATTGCAACAGGAGCACTCTAAGAATTCATTCATTTCGTTAAGTCTTTTGATTTCTTTTTTCCATCGCTTTTATCTTCTTCTTTAGTTGTTGATTCTCTTCTGCGATATTCAGTGCATCTTCAGGACTTCGCTCGCCCAGACCGATATCAAGCCCTCCGACCTTCGCCTTTTTAACCCAGCCATACAGCGTGTTAGACGGCACGTTTAGTTCCTTAGCTGCTTTTTTTCCGTGCCTATCTCCTTTGCAAGCTTTACCGCCTGTACCTTGAAATCATTGTCATACTGTCTGTTCTTTGACATCATTTTCTCCTCCTGGTTTTCATTATTTTCATTTTATTACTTTGAGGATTAGGTGTCAAGTTTTATTATACAACATCATCAGGCGGTAGGCGTTCTGCTTTCCTGTAATGGGATTACGCTGAATTACACAATGATTATGTATGATAAATCGGTTTCCAAAATCGATACTGTAAAGCAAATTGCGGAAGAGACCTACCGAAAAAAAGTCTGTAAAAAAACGCAGTCAACTATGGTAAAATATAAATAACACAGGAGGCTGATTTTTTATGGCAAGAAGAAAAAGAGAACCAATGAGCGAAGGAAAGAAAAATATCATCGCAGAGCTGATCGAGGAGTATGATATCAGGACAGCAAAAGATATTATAATGTACCCTAGAAACTGAACACAAAATTGCCAAAACATCGTGACAGTGGTATAATAAAAAGAAAGAAACAGGAGGACACGATAATGGCGAAGAGGAACACATACACACCGGAGTACAAGGCAAAAATCGTAATAGAAATACTGGAGGGAGAGCAGACGGTCAGCGAGATAGCAAGTCGTGAAGGCATCAATGTCAATCAGCTGAAAAATTGGAAAAAGGAATTTCTTGAGAATGCATCCCGTGCCTTCAATGGTTCAAAGTCAGAAAAGGAAGCAAAAAGAGCAGCTGAGAACGCAAAAAGCGGGAAGAAGAGCTTATGCAGAAAATCGGTCACCTGACAGTTCAGGTGGACTGGTTCAAAAAAAATCTGAAGAAGTGCTCGGACCTGACTGGAAGGAAAAGCCCGGGTATGAAGAATGATAGGCTGACCATTAAGGAGCAGTGTCAACTGCTTGAAGTCAACCGCACTTCGATGTACTATCAGCCTGTTGAACCGGCAGAAAAAGCCTTGGAGCGTGAAGAATACATCAAATCACGTATTGACTACTGGCACACAAAATTCTGCTACATTGGTCATCGGAAAATCAAAGAAAAGCTTGTACAGGAAGACGGGATTGCAATCGGCAGAAAACTTGTCAGACGTTATATGACGGAAATGAATATCTGTCCAGTTTATCCGAAACCCAATCTTTCAAAGCCCGGAAAGAACAGTTTAAAATTTCCGTATCTGCTGAAAAATCTAAAAATTGACCGACCAAATCAGGTATGGTCAATTGACATCACCTATATCAAAATGGGGCGCAGCCATATGTATCTGACAGCGATTATTGATTGGTACAGCCGTTTTATCGTGGGCTATGAATTGTCTGATACGCTGGTATTTACAAAAAAACACTCTGCAATTTCTTTTGCATTGTGTGTTTTATTCCAAGCTTCAATAAGTAGTTTTCTTGCTTCGTCATGTAACATAATCATCGCCTCTTAACTCTATTATAGACCTGTTGTCAAGAGTATGCAATATTTTTGGGAGCGCTATAGAAACGTATCTGCAGCATAGGCTCCAAGATCTGGTTCAATTCCACGAATAGCAAGGTTCATCTGTGCCATCTTCCATGTAGTAGGGTTTGAGTCCTGGCCGTAGATAGAAATGTTACTGATGTTAGCACTGTGATTCTCAACAAATTTTGCAGACTGAACAAACATACCGCCTGAGCCACAGCAAGGGTCTATCAAGACGCTATCTTTGATACAATGTGCTTTTTCCCGAATATGTATCCTGATGCCCGTAGAAAGCCCTATTCTGCGGGCTTTTTCGCGTTTCAGAGGGCATAAACCGGCCTGCGAAATTGCTCCGATATACTCTTGCTGTCGATGTGCTCATTCCGGCTGTGCCTCCTTTCCGAAACCCCTAATAGGCAATCCTTAAAAAGTATAGGTATCCTTAAATTGTGTAAGGATACCTTAAAAGGTTTATTCCTCGTTATGCCTGCTACCGCGCTTGTACGGATTTACATGTACAGTCTTACCGTTCTGTTGACGATCGTATCCCGATACATCATGTTCTCGTGGCGACGAGCGTTCATCGGGATATTCTCTTGTGTCATATGAATCACTGTAATCATCGTCATACTCATCATCAGCATTGTCGCTATAATCATCATATGAATCTGAAGATGAATAATCAGAGTCGCTATTTTCAGATGATCTCCCTCCACCTGAACTATTACTTTGCGATAGCAGCCGTTGCGATTGCCGCAGCAGCGGCTCCACCCCATTTCACTATTCCAGTCAGAACAGGATGTTTACTAAATTCTCGTACAGCGTCGACCGCATGAAGTATCTTATCTCCAAAGCTCTCGTGAACCTCCGGTGGAGCCACAGCTATCTTCTTTTGCGACCTGTGTTCTACGTTATGTAAACCACCATCTTGTTTCGAAGACTGCGTTTGCCCTGACGATGCTTCTTCTGTCTTGGATGGTTCTTTTATTCCATCGTTGCCTTCCTGTTTATCAATAACAGGAGTCCGCACCGGCTCAGTGAGATTGATCACTTCGCAGGGAATAGGCTTATTCTCTCCGAAATCCACGAATTCTTTAGTTTCCGGATTATAGTACCAGTTAGTCGGATTCTGCCAGCTACCCTTATGCGCCTCCAGATGTTCCTCTCTTGTGAGGAACTGTATATTATTTGGATCGCCCTGATACTCCGGATATTCTGCTGCACTTTTCATATGCTGGCCTTCAAAGGCACGACCGTTTTCGTCATAGGCCTTTCCTTTTTCCGGATTAAGAATATCCTTCTGCTGTTCCTGAGACCAATCCCTTGTCCCTTTTCCTTCAGAGACTAATTCTTGTTCTCTTTCCCAAGCAAGCCTTATAGCCTTATTTCTTTCCTTTATACTCGTTTTTGACATAGGATCACTCTCCTATACCAAGCAAGTCATAAAGGTCATTCAAAAAAAGCAAGAAAATCATCATAAACCAGTTCGTCATCTATATCGCCAGCTTCATGATCGTATATTGAGATTTTCTCTCCGGACTTCTCGCATAATACTGGATCACCAGAAGCCAAAGCACCGATGACGATGTAATTGTCGCTCGGCCTGTCATTTTCATCTACATCAATGAACGGCTTATGCGCTACTCCGTAAAATTGAACTCCAGCTGGTAGAAATAACTCACCACCGTCAGAGTGCTGCAACCATTCTTTATATTTTTTCAGGAAGTTCAATTCCTTGTTCTTTCTCGAACTGAGTAATCTGTTCCTCTGTAGCGCCTTCAAGGAAATGCGTCTTCCCTTGTTCATTTAGCTTTTCTATACTTTTCTTCAATTCCTCTGAAATCATAAACATATACTCCTTTTTATTCACACAGCTTCTGATACGCCTTCTTAACGATACCGGCCATCAGCTTCCTGCGCTGTTCAAGAAAGTCCGGATACGACATCTTCTCGAAATCGACCGGAAGGGCATTCTCTGCGCAGGTCTTCTTATATCCGTCCTCGCCGAGCTTCTGACGATACCTATCCACATACTCTGCAGGCGGATCATCAGAAATATCGATGTTCGTGTTGTAGTCCAGATAGGTGAAGTTGGCAATCTGGTTACGATCACGGTCGCTGGTGTATCCTATCCCGGTCAGATAGTTCTTAGGGAAGATATGGTGCTTATCAACAGCCTTCTTATCACCGCTGGCTTTGCCGCCAATGTTGTCGTGCTAAACAGCATAGGCGTCCCTAAAACATTGAGAGCGGCAATATATCCGAACCATGCTGGTGAAGTTGCAGCCGCGCTCATGAGATCGGAAGGAGTGTGAGGTTGAAATAATCGTCTGAGAATCTGGTGGAGATTACTCCGTCCAAATAAGATATAAACTCGTCAGCAGTATGTACATTTCTCAGGTCAGCGAACTGCTTCTCTACCTCGGACTCTGTGGAGCCGGTATAGAAGTACGTTATCGTAGACATGAAAATCCACTTTTTATAACCTTCTGCAGTGCAATCGGCTGAACCTTATAATCGTACTTTCCAATCAGATAGAGAACATAGCAGAACACAACGGCGTTCGTGGATGCGACGATGCTTCCGTTGACGTATTCGGCGTCGGCAAATAATCCCATGAAGGCATGCCAGTTATTCAGGTTTGTTACCTCATCCAGCGCATTTTTGAATTTGGTAAGATTTGCGTCCATCTCCTCTTTTGTCACGATGCCGGTTTCGAGGTTTTGCCTCGCATGAGCATGTAAGCATAGCGCAAACGGGCACGACGAAAGCCAACCGCAACAGCCATACGAATGAGGTGCGATGGATCAGCCTTCAGGATAAAGTTATACGGAGTACCGTCTTTCGGGATACGAGACTCCGCGCAGAACTTATCGATCTTGTCGTGGACATCATTGTCATAAACGGCGAGAAGAGTCTCTATGAAGTTCTTCTCAGTCAGCTTCTGACCGCCGGAATTAACGCGCACGAAAACCTCTGCCACGTCCTCCTCGGTCGCCTTGGCGTTAATTCGGAGTGTAGGCAAGGTGTAAATGGAAAGGTTGAGCAGGTCATTCAGATTTGTTTCGATTTCTTCCTCTTCTTCGTCGGTCAGGGAGAGCTTTTCCGTTTCTCTCCCTGCCAGCATTGCAATCCTTGATGAACTGCCTGCGGAACTTCGGAACATCGTGATTTGCATCCGCCTCAAAAAACAGCACTGATTCCGCTAATCCACTCCGGATTCCGCTCATATGCCTCTGTCCAGACTGCAAACTCGCGAGTGAGCGGATTGAAGGATATCCTGATTTGCCGCTCGGGTAGTTTTTATCCTTGACCTTGATTCCGGATATGGCCGCCAACAAAGCGGTCAGACGCTGCTGTCCATCGATAACCAGATAATCCGGTTGGATATAGGTCTTGTCGTTTGTCCCGATATGGTTCACGGTTTCGTAACCATCGGGAGACTGCCAAAGCATAATATAGCCTATCGGATATCCCTTCAGCATTGAATCCAACAGATCTCGTGCCTTGCTATCCTTCCAAACAAATGGTCTCTGAAGATCCGGAAGACCAACCTTTCCGTTCCTTACATCACTAAACAAGTCACCGACTTTGCTCGGAATGTTGTCAAATAATTCTTTTCCCATGTGGCTTAATCCTCCTCGCTAACAAAGATTCCCGGAACATTCTGCCGGATGTATTCGACTTCGTTCTCTACGCTGGTTCTCCCGCACTTTGATAACGAGGCCTTCAGTTTCAACTTTCCGGTGCTGCCGTCCTTCACGACATACTCTGGATTTTCTTTTTATAAACCGTGCCGACTCACGAGAGAAACCGTTTCTCTGTAGAAGGATCGTCAGCGGATTCGTGGTGCCATACTCTACATATTCGTACCAGTTATTCGCGTCCAGTTCATCATCACCTTTAATACGCCTAAACTCATTAGAAAAGCGCAGGAAGTAATTTGATATGCTGAACAAAATCACGTTTTCAATCACCTCAAGCGTGTCCGCAAATACAATGTTGCGATGAATAAGGGATGTATCGTCATACACGCCTTTGGTATATCTGTTGATCCAGAAATCCTCCGGATTGTCTCGGTGGTGTTTTAACGCGGCCTTCATGATAAAGTTCAAACCGTTTCCTTCCATCCACTGGCAGAGGATAACCGCATACCAAGTTCTTAGCGATTCTTTTTCCAAGCGTGCTCGATTCATAGATCGGCCACTGGAATACGCGACTCAGCCTGTTCAGAAAGCCAAGAACCACTTTATAATCAAACCGGCCATCAACAACTTTCGGATAACGCAGATCGTCATTCTTAATGGCCATGATGAGACACTTTGTCTGATCAACAGATGTGTTTATATCATCGTCCGGAATAGTCTCCGTGTTTTTTGAATTTCTCGCGGCTGTTCTTTTCATCCTCATCGGTCAAAAATGACTTAAACTCCCGACGTACAAGTGTGTCCTTATCCTCAACAATATCCCGAAGGAGAATAAGTCCGAATTTCCGCATCATGATATATGATTCTTCTGATTGAAGCGGATCGCCATTCGAATTGACGCGCTGCGGGATTACAGAGCTGCCTTCCTTGAGGATATCGGCAACATACTTCTTTTCGATTTTTTTGAGCACCTTTGGATTCGTAGCAATAGAAAGCACCTGCTCCGGCACCTTTTCTTGCAGCATCCTGACATAATCATCGGACTTTACGGTTTCCTCCTCATCAGTAACAAAGTAGACATTACCAAAGAGGTTGAAGCTGATCCTTCCGACACGACCTATCAGATTTCTGAAATCAACCGGCTCCATCTCGCTGCGAAATATCTTGTTGTCTGTGATGAAGAGATTGTCCGCAGGCAGGTTTACGCCCTCCAGCAAAGTGCTGGTACAGAACATAATCGTGATATGTCCCTCTTGAAACAGCGTCTCTATCCTTGCACGAATAGATGCTGGCAGATAACCGATATGGTATGCGATGCCCTTTCGAATCATGTCGGCAAGGAAATAATCACCGTGGACTTCTTGCCGAATATCTTTTGCGAGTGTCTCCAACAGCTGGTCATTCTTTATCCCATCATACCCAAGAGCATCAGAGAATTTACGGGCAGCGTCAATCGCCTTATTTCTACCATTGAAGTACACGATGGTCTGTTTCCGCTTATCCTCCGGCAGGCCTTTGTTCATTTTCTCAAACCTCAGCAGGATGTCTGTAAGGTTAGCGCTCCGACCACCACGGTCACGGATATTTGCAACATGGATTCTTTTTTCCATTGTGCTCGTTATATACCTGTATCTCCTTGTTTTTCAGATCAACAAGGAACTTCACCTGCACAACCGGTGAATATGTAATTGCCAGATTGCTATCATCACCGGCTTCTATATCCGTCATCATCCGAAGATAAACCTGCGGATTTGGAATATTCGGGGAGGCAAAGATGAAGTGTGGCTGATGCTCTCGTTTCAAAAGCATATCCACAACCTTGTAATAAAACGGAGCACGGCTGTTCTTGCCAGACAACTTATGTGCCTCATCGACAAACAGATAGTCTATCTGTACCTTCGGTTGGCTGATCAACAGGTAAAGTAAGCGCTCCGGCGTGAGAGCGAAGATATAATTATGTTCCTCCTCCAACGCAATATCACTGGCCGCAGATACCACACGATAATTGCAGCGATCAAGGTAGTTGATTTTCTGAAGGTTTCCATTTTCACCGAGGTCATCAATAACTTTGCCACGGACTTCGTTTATGAGTGCCTTTGTCGGCACAATCAGAGCATAGTTCTTCTGTGCTCCGTGAATGACCCTCATTCTTGATAAACATCCGCATAATGAAGGACTTGCCCATGGAAGTCGGAGCAGAATAGCTGAAGCAATCATCGGTCAAATGATCATAGGCTGTTTTCTGAGCAGCAAAAAACTTCTCATCCGGTTCCGCGGGAATCGTAAGATAGTCATCTCTGAAATCGGAAAAGAATCTCTCCAGTGCTGTAATATCCTGATATTCGGAATTGATGTGTTCGACACCCTTGTGGTTTCCGATACTCGAAAAGACATCTCCGGCATAGAGCTTAATCAGGTCCTCGGGTAGAGTTCATTCAAGAGGATTACAATTTCCTGTGCCCAGATTTTATGTGCATTTGCCTTTTCAGGATCATTGGATTTTGACAGAAGATCAGCAAAACGCAATGCATCCCGCTTTTCCTTGTCATCAAAAGGCATTGGCTCCTTTTTGTTAAGCTGCAGAAGCCGGAGGGCATAGTTGTACAGCACTTTCTCATGGAGCTTATTCAGATATGCGTTATCTTCGATGTCTGCAAAGATGGCGGCACCGAGTGTTCTCTTTTCACCGCTCATAGGTCAACATCTCCATCCAATACGTGCTGCATTATCGTTTTCTTTTCGTTCTCGGCATCATTCAGCGGAAGAAGATAGAAATAGAATGCGTGGTTTTCCAGCCCGCAGTCTTTTATCTTCTGCGCGATGTACTCTGCGTGCGCCTGCGCATCCTGTTCCAGCTTCTCCTGCACGATTTCCAGCAATTCGTCATCGCTCCGGCCAGAGGGAAGGATGCCGAAGTTGTATCCCAAGAACACGCCATAGGATATCGCGTACTTGGATTTCTTTCCTTCTTCCGGGACAACATACTCTTTGAGAATGGCAAGATCGTCCTCGTCATAGAATCGGTCAAGGACTGTCTTCTCGACCATGTAGACCTCGTCGTCCTCATGGGCACTTATCTTCTTTATAATCTCGAAAGCCTGATCTATGGCGTCCTTGATCTCGCCGACGATGTTTGAGGCTCCAAACACCATCTGGTTATAAGCCGCGCCGGTGCCATCGGCGCAAAGGAAATGAATCCCGTCTGCCTCGCTCAGGTATTGCGCTGCATCTGTACTCAGCTCTATCTTGCTCAGTAGCTTATAGGCTTTCAGCTTCTCTTCAAGGAAAGCGTAGATCATAATCTCGCCGAGTTCATTGCCGGAACCCTTCACGTCTGCCGCGCCTCGTTTCCGCATAATACGGAGTGCCTGCTGCATGACAGCATCCAGATTTCCAGATTTTTCATATTGCTCCTGCTTTGCCCTTGAGAATACATACCTGCCAATATTCAGCATCGTAAACTTCTCAAGGTCGGAGATTTTGATTTTCCCACTCCTGATGTTGAGGTAAAAAGGCGCATTGAACCCGGTCGATCATCACTGATACTTTCGCTGTGATCGACCTCTGTAAAGTAATCATCAAATGTTTTATCCTTTACAGTTTTTGTAAACTCCAAAGCCTTTACACCTCCCAGCCATTACTTGTCGTCTTTCTTTTCACCATAAGGAACCGGATCTTCAGCCACCATCATCAAATCCTGCTGTGGAGTAAAGTCATATTTCACGACCTTCGGCTCCGATCCCGGCATCAGATACGGTTTTCCTTCAGGATTGTAGGTAAGGTTAAACACCAGATCAGAAAGCCATTTCTTGAAGGACGGATTGTCTTGGAACTGCTTGAACAGCTCCATATTGTCCGCCATGATGGAGAAGATAACCTGCTGCAGGGCACGCTCGCTTTCGGTACGCGCTTCCTGCTCATCAGAATTCTTCATGGCATTCTGATACTTCTTATCCTTAGACACCATCTCCGGAATGGCCAGAATCTGGCGTTGCACATTGTCAGCATCATTCCAGTTGATGTTTCCGAACATATCATTAAAGTCCATGATGATCTTGGAAAGCAGATCCATTTCCGGCTCAACGATGTGGCCGACCGTACCTGCAGGTACCGGAGCAATTTCCGCATCATCGTCCTCCAGCTTAATTGCGATGGCCTCTTGCGCCTCGTTACGATAGCTGCTAAGGTCAATCGTCTGAAGGATACCCTCGGAAAGATCATCATCGCGTGGCGATGGTAGCTTCGGGATCAGCAGATTCATGAAGATAGACAACTTCTCCCACTCAACATTTCCGTAAGGCAGGATCGCGCCAAGGAAACCATAAGTACGCACAAATGACTTAGCCGCGCTCTTGAACTTAATCTGATCGTCCAACTCCAGCTGCTTATATACGGCTGTGCAGGCATCCAAAATAGGATCAAGCCTGTCTCGCTCCGCACCGCCAAGGAACAGATCCACCAGCTGGTTGACATCGCTGTCATCATAAACCTGATAGCTTTCCATCAGCGTTATGAGATCATACAACTTATTCGGATCGGTCTCTCCGGAGAGAATCGTCGTCCTATAGAACCTCTGGAAGGCATCCTCAATCGTGGATGTTTTGTTGGCAAAGTCCAGAACATAGACTTCGTCCTTGCCGGGACAAGCCCTGTTCAGACGAGAAAGCGTCTGAACTGCTGCAATATTATAGAGCGGCTTGTCCACATACATCGTCTGAAGCAGCGGCTCATCAAATCCCGTTTGGAACATATCAGCCACAATCAAAATACGATACGGTTCCTTCTTAAACTCCTTCGGAATTTTTGCATCCGGGAATCCATTCATCGCAGCCGATGTAAGCGCCGGTTCCTGACCGTTATATTTATGCTCACCGGAAAAGGCCACAATTGTCTTATACGGACTATGCCTGTCAGCGAGACACTTGTTGATTGCATAGTAATACTCGATACATCTTGGAATGCTGGCGGTGACCACCATAGCACGAGCTTTTCCGCCAATCTTTTTCTTGGCGATAACCTGCTCGTGGAAGTGCTCCACCATCATGGCGGCTTTCTTTGCGATGACGTCCGAATTCCCCTCGACGAAAGCACGCAGCTTCTTCTGCGCACGCTTCTTATCAAACATCGGATCATCCTCGACTGTTTTCATAATTTTGTACCAGCTGTCAATGGTCGTATAATTCCGCAGCACATCCAGAATGAAGCCTTCCTGAATGGCCTGCTTCATCGTGTAGACATGGAACGGGCGATGCTTGATTTCTCCGTCCTCTTCATAAGGAACCCCAAACATCTCCTCGGTCTTATTCTTCGGTGTAGCAGTGAAGGCAAAATAGCTGGATGAAGAGACGAGCTTGCGTCCCTCCATCATTGCATTGATCTTATCTTCATTGTCCGCATCGTCATCTGTAGCAAGGCCGGAGAGCGCCAGATTCATGTTAGCGGAGTTACGTCCACTCTGGCCGGAATGCGCCTCGTCGATGATGATGGCGAACTTGCTATTTTTATGTTCCTGTCCAATCTCGGAGATTATGTACGGGAACTTTTCTATTGTGGATATAATGATGCGTTTGCCATCCTGTATAGCCTTGCGCAGATCTCCGGAATGCTCTGCCCAGACGACCGTGTTCTTGACCTGCATGAACTGTTTAATCGTATTTCGGATTTGCTTATCCAGAATACGACGGTCAGTGACTACCAGAACGGAGTCGATCATCGGATGACCGTCTTCTTCAAGACCGATCAGCTAATGCGCAAGCCATGCGATAGAATTGGACTTACCGCTACCTGCGCTGTGCTGGATCAGGTACCGCTTGCCGACACCATTCTCCTGCACGTCTGCCAGCAGCTTCTCCACGCAGTCCAGCTGATGATAACGCGGCCAGATCTGTTTAATGGACTTTTTCTTGGTATCCTCGTCCACCTCTTCAATGACCTGCGCGTAGTTTTCAATAATGCGGGACAGTTTTCTCTTGGTGAGGATGTCCTTCCAGAGATAGTCCGTCATGAGGCCGTCCGGATTCGGAGGATTTCCTGCTCCGTCATTATAGCCTTTATTAAACGGCAGGAACCAGCTGTCTTTTCCGGCAAGCTTTGTGCAGAACTGGATCGTGGCATCGTCCACAGCAAAGATGAACCATGCAACGCTTGAAAGAAAACAGAAGATCATGGAAATCTCGGTCTTCCTTATACTGGCACACGGCGTTTTCCGTGTTCTGCTTTGTGAGCTGGTTCTTCAGCTCCATCGTGATGACCGGAAGGCCGTTGATAAACAGGCAGACATCCAGTGCCAGCTTTCCGGCATCTTGCGAATAACGCAGCTGCCTCGTCACGCTGAAGATGTTCTTCTCGTACATGATTCTGGCCTGCTCGTTATTTTCGGTCGGAGTCAGGTAAAACATGATAAGATCTGCCGGATAGACCTTTACGCCATTGCGCAGCACATCAATAATGCCACGCTTGGCAATCTCTCCGGATAACCGGTTTAGAAACTGTCGCTTCTTCGTATCCGAAGCGAACACGCCCAGCTTGTCCATTTCCTTCGGCTGCGTGTCCTGCAGGAAGCGGAACAGCCGAGTCTCGTCGACAGCGTATTCTTTGTTATAGTCGGCATTTATTCCTTCCTCGTACCCGTTCCGCTCAACCAGCCACTTTACGATTAAGGATTCAAGGCCGTTTTCCTTTGTGTTGGTAAATGGCATACTTAATCCTCCCGTTCCTCGGTTTCTTCTTCGTCAGAATTTATATCGGAATCATCGTCGCCTTCGTCTTCAACGTGTTCAAATTCAGGGATTTCAATTTTCCTTACATCAATCTGACCTGTAATTGCATCGGAAACCAGTCGATCTTTCATATCATGCAAAGTTTCAATTTCTTCTTCTATCTTTTCGATTGCATTCTTGTACTTCACTTGAATTTCATCAAGATATTTCACTATGGCATCCTGTTCTTCCTGTGGAGGATAAACAGTATAAATAGCTCCGAAAGCGGGTGTATAGAGCCTGTTAAAGCCACTACCAACACCACGGGAGGCATTGGCAAACTGCTCAACTTGTAATGGATTTCTGAACACGTACTCGTAGAACTTTACATTAACATACCTTTCCGCAGAAGGATTAAATACGCTATAATCCGGAGAAACGCAACCATTTCTCGTTACACAAATAAACATCCCACTCCATGCCTGCATTCTGTTTTCAAGGAGTTGCCCCGGTCTCACAATGCGATATTTTGTTAAATCAGATGCGCTCGGCTGTTTGTCGGAAGCCTCGGAAAAAGGAATTAGTCCCTTCTTCCGGCTAAACGTTAGAAGTTCCTCAGTTCCATCATCGTTTCTGCAGTTATCCTCATCAAAAAGCCATTTAATTTTTATGATTTCCCAATTCTTAGGTATCGATCCCAACCAATATATTCCGCTATCAACGAATTCTTCATTGCGTATACCCTGCGTCACGGCCTTGTTGATTGAGTATCGTAGATGCTCATTTAACAGGTCAATCTGTGCTTTCTTTGCCAATATCATCTTGTTGAGCTTGGACAGTTGCCAATCAAGATATCTGACAATCTGATCTTGTTCATCTCTCGGAGGGACAGGAAGCTGGACATTGTTCAAATAATCCATTGAAATGCGCATTCTCACTGTATTCAATTTTTCCTGTGCTCGATTCATGCATTAATATGCCTTTTCCAAGTCCGAGCAAACTCCGTTGAAATGTTATAAGCCTAAAAAATCCTATGGTAATACCATACATTACAGGACTCCTCATTTCTGGGAAAAAGAGCATAGTAAACTGGGCTTATAGCTCCTGTCCATCTGGATACTCCAGCCGCCCCAGCCACCACATTCATACAATTTACAAGCAAATCATTTTCGTGAGCCACATTATAAAGAGTCAAATCTTCTTTTGGCTTGTTACCGCCAACGTCTTTTTTTTCAGCAACAGGAACAACCCCTGATTGGCGGTCAAAGAAAGTATAAAGTCCGTCACAATAGGATTGTTACGTTCTTTCCTATCTTGGAAGATTCCCTTTAAGCGCATCATTTTCCAGTGAGCCGGAATTGATTGAACCCACTTCTCGTCAACGCTTCTATATTCGTCATATTTCATCCTTTTAATCCCTCCAAAATATCATGCATCATGCCGTCAGTAACATTTTCGAGAGATACCAAGTCAGATACAATATCTTCCATGTTCCTCAGTTCAGTTGGCTTATAAAAGTATTTAATGAATGAAAGCTCATAGCCTATTTTTACACTTTTCTCATCTATCCAAGCATCAGCAGCATACGGTTTCACTTCGTCAACCAAGAACTGTTCTATGCCACCATTATATGTAAAAGGAATGATTTCTGTACTTCTTAATTCCGAGTCAGCCTCGCCCTTTACTGGTTTTGCAGAACGATCTTTCTCGGTAATATATGGACGCACTTTCTTTAGAATTGCTGCTTTCAGCTTTGTTGCCTTCGAAAACGCTTCCCAATCATCTAACGGCGTTCCTTCCGGCAGTTTGTCAATAGCAGCCTTATATGTTTTTAGTTCATCGTCTTTCTTAAACACACCAGCCGGTATTCTATTTTCAGGATGCACCATAAGTCTCAAAGGACGTTCAACTGTAACAGACCAGAAACCAAATTCCTCGTTATTGAATATCTTACTTACCTCGTTTTCTTCCATTTCAAGGAACAGACGCATAATTTCAGATCTTATCTCAGCAGTGAATTCGCAGTTTTTCTTTCCCATATTTTTGCGCAATGGAGACTTCATAGAAGATGCGTCTATAAGCTGAATCTTTCCTCTACGATGTTCCTCTTTTTTATTCGTTAAAATCCAGATATAGGTTCCCAGTGGAGTGTTGTAAAACATATTATCTGGCAATGCGATAATAGCTTCCACTAAATCGTTTTCAATCATAAAACGTCTCGCATTGCTTTTTCGCCGCTGCCTGCGTCTCCGGTAAACAACGATGATGCATTGTGAACTTCGGCTATTCTACTTCCAAGAGCTGTATCCTTCTTCATCTTAGCAATATTGTTCAGCAGAAACAGCAGCTGGCCGTCGCTGGTACGCGGGATCATCGGCATAACCTCGCCGCCCTCCAGATAGGTGTTGAAGCGCGTGTCGAGAATTTCTTTCTTACCGCCCATCTTCTCGGCATCGGTCTTCCAGCTCTTTCCGTAGGGAGGATTTGAGAGCATGAAGTCAAACTGACGGGAGGCATGCTGGTCATCAGAAAGCGTGGAGCCGTACATGATGTGCTCGGCCTCTTCACCATCACCCTTCAGCAGCATATCCGCTGTGCAGATGGCGTAAGTTTCCGGATTGATTTCCTGCCCGAACAGATGAATTGCGACTTCCTTACCGCGTCTCTTAGCCAACGTCAAAAGTCTGTCCTGAGCGACGGTGAGCATTCCCCCGTACCGCAGGCTCCGTCTATTGCCGTACCGAAAGTGATACAATTTAACGCATACACGAAAAATGCACCCAAGCGGTTGCATTTGTAGATTACTGGGTGCATTTGAGCGAATGATGCACCGATAAACTGTGAAATTTGTTATAAGTATATTATAAACAATTTCGCACATTTTTTCAAGATGTTTTTCTTAAAAATACGGCAGCACCGTTGTTCAGGTGCCAAGCAAAAAATCAACCCAGTCAAAGCATATTCCGCTTTTCATCACATCGCACGAAAGATTCCTCTCCAAAGAGAAAAAATTATTTAATCTTCAGAAATATATCTCAAAAGCTTGACAAATTTATCTGATAGGTGTATACTGCTGGATAGTTTACATTGTGAACTATATTTTCTGGTAAAAAAAGGAGGCATGAGGTATGAAAGACATGAGCTGGATAGAAATGATGAAAAAAGCACAGGAAATTCGGCTTTTTACGAGTCTTCAAATAAAGCGTGCCCAAAAGGCGGCATTACATCTGCGCAGGAACTGGATCTTCTCTCCCGTATTGTATTATCAGACGCAGAACTGACACCCCTTGAATTAACGGTACTGACAGGCTTAAGCAAATCTGCAGTGAGCCGGTTAATCGAACATCTTGAACGTAAAGAACTTTTACAAAAGAAATATAATTCAAATGATAAACGAAGTTATACGCTCCTTTGTACTGCCAAAGGAACAATGGAGCTGGAAAAGACATACCAGTATTGTCTGGAGCCTATTTATCGGCTTCGAAAAATCCTCGGAGACGAAAAATTCGAAGCCTTAATTAAATACATTAAAGAAGCTAATGATCTAATGATGAAAAATGGGAGGTAACTTATGAATTTTTATCAGGAACTTCAACTCAACCAGGCAGGTTCAAAATCGTATATTGCAAGTTTTAAGAATCAAAAGATAAATGTAAGCATATTGCTGTTTATCTATTCAAAATTGCACTGGTTGTTGCTTTTTGTGTTTCTTTGTCACATTATTTTCTGTACTTTTTGGCAATGAAAACAGCATTGCCGGTGTAGTTGTACTGCTTTGCGTGTTATCATTTCGATATTCCGACCTTGGAATCCAGAATTCTCAGGGCACACTTGGAATTCTTTTCATCTATGGTATTCTTGCATTTGGTCCGAAGCTGTCTAATCTCGCTCCCACCGGACTGTCATTCTGCATCAATCTCATCTGCATTTTCGCTCTGGCACTGATAGGATGTCATAACATTTACGATGTTCAACCATTCTACTTTTGTGCTTTCCTATCTTCTCCTGTTTGTTTATGATGTAAGCGGAAAAGCATAGCAGATGCGTTTGATCAGTCTTTTGATCGGAGCTGTTTTGACCGCCTCTATTCTATATTTTAAGCATCGCAAGGTGGAATATAAACGCAGCTTCATGGACTTATTTAAAGAGATTCATCTTTCTTCTTCCCGTACCAGATGGCAAATCTGTCTTTCTGTGGGCATTTCCAGTGCAATGTTAATCGCTGCACTTCTCAATGTTCCGAGAGTATACTGGATTGGTATTGCCGCAATGTCCGTTCTGATACCATTTCGTAAAGATGTCGAATATCGCACAAAGCATCGTGTTTTAGGCAATATATTAGGCAGTGCAATCTTTTTATTTCATATTTGATTTTGCCGGAAGAAATTCGTCCTTGCCTTGGAATTATTGGAGGAATCGGAACCGGATTCTCTGCCAGCTATGTATGGCAATCTGCATTTAATGCATTCAGCGCAATTACAGTGGCTGTACCAACTTTTGGTCTTGCTTATGCAGTTTTACTTCGTATTTTTACAAATGTATTTGGCTCAATTTATATGTGGCTGTTTAATCGGGTATTTGACCCATTTCTTCTTTTTATCAATCAGATATTTGAAAGACCAAAACGCATAACCACTACCTCTTAACGAGTCAAACAAAAAGGGTCTGCTACAGTACGCACATACTGCAGCAGCCCCTTTATTTCATCATTCTCTTAAATCACACTTCCATCTCTGAAAGTAACCGTTTTTCTCCGTTCTCATAAACCGTGATGTAATCAACCAATGAACCCCAAAGGTCGCTATCGAATTCAGTCACCTGTCCGTTTAAGGATTCCAGCGTTTCCTGAAAGTGGCGGAGATTCTGTCCTCGTGTTTCTATTTCTTCAATCCGCATGGCCAATTCGTCATGCTTTTTCTTTGCCGCCTCAAATCGTGCGGAAAGGACATCATTTTTCTGCCGGTACTCCTCCTGGTCGAGTGCGATACGAGCATTCTCCAGCATTGCCGCCTGAACCATATCCGCAACAAGGGACATTTCCCCGGCATATTTTTCTTTTTCGGCTTCCAGTTCTGATGTATTGGTCAGCTTATCACAAATCAGCTTTACGTTTTCTATCAGTTCATCCCGATTGGCAAGCAGCTTATTCAGGCTTTTCAGAAACACAGCCTTTACTTCCTCTTCCATGATGTGCGGTGTAGTACAGCGTCGTTATATTTGTTGTTGCAGCGGTAGATAACTTTACGGTACTGGTCGGTGGAGTGCCAGACCTTAGCCCCATACCCTCCGCATTCACCGCACTTAATTTTACTTTGAAAAGATACTGACACCGCTATAGCGTGATGTTCCTGTCTTTCTGCGTTCCATTTCCTGCGGCAGGATCGATAATGGCTTCATGGTCATCTTCGATATAGTACATCGGTATTTCACCACAGTTTTTCTTTTCTTTTTTGGTTCCAGTAAATTCTTTCTGAAGGAGTTCACCTTTGTACTTTTCATTTGTCAGAATACCGGGCGCATTCCACTTATCTTTTTTTTAATGCCTTTTCTGTTAAATGAATAGCAATCGTATGCGGTGTCATGCCTTCAAGAAACAGACGGTATATCAGCTTTACAATTTCCGGCCTGTTCCGGGTTCACAACCATTTTTCCATCAGGGCCTTTGTCATATCCGAGAAACCGGCTGTAGGCAACACTAACCTTACCATCGGCAAAACGCTTTCTGTGTCCCCAGGTTACATTCTCTGAAATAGAACGTGCTTCTTCCTGGCTTATACTCGACATAATGGTAAGAAGCAGTTCTCCTTTGCCGTCGAACGTCCAGATATTCTCTTTTTCAAAATAACACTCCACGTTATTTTCTTTCAGAAGACGAATGGTTGTCAGGCTGTCAACAGTATTTCTTGCAAAACGGCTCACACTTTTTGTTATGATAAGGTCAATTTTTCCTGCCATTGCGTCCGATATCATTCGCTGAAAGCCCTCTCTGCGTTTGGTGGAACAACCGCTGATACCCTCATCAGTGTACACCCCAACAAACTCCCAGTCCTCACGTCCTTTTATGTATTCAGTGTAATAGCTTATCTGAGCAGCGTATGAAGTTAACTGTTCTTCGCTGTCGGTTGACACACGAGCATAGGCAGCAACCTTACGCTTGACAGGTGCATCAATCGGTGCTGATGTGTATCGGCTGATTGATGCAGGTATTTTCGTTATTTTTGGCATTTTTTCCTCCTTGGTATTGGCCAATGATCCGTTACAGAATGACCATCTCGAAAATAG
>VOFI01002051.1_pt1 | contig 34643 bp, 64 predicted proteins | sample 5384131 | NCBI WGS metagenome assembly VOFI01 (sample SAMN12384728, study PRJNA508395) | human gut metagenome | isolation source: healthy gut H | host: Homo sapiens
CGTGTCGCTCCCAGCTTTTCGCCCAACGCGGCGGCGAGGTTCTGCGTCTGCGCCGCGTGGCTGCGAATCGCGTCGGAAAACAGCGCGTCGCCGACCAGCCCGCACCGTCGAAAAGGCGACCAGATAAAACGCCGCGCCAATCACCAGCACCAGCGACGCGAGCAGCTTGGTGCGGACGGAATGGAACAGGTTAATCCTTGTCGGTGAAATAGTAACCCACTCCCCACCTTGGTCAGGATGAACTCGGGACCCGCGCTGTCCCGCCTCGATCTTTTCCCCTGAAGACGGCGGATGTGCACGTCCACCGTACGCGCGTCGCCGGTGTAATCGTACTTCCAAACGGTCTCCAGCAGGGCTTCGCGGCTGAATACCTTGCCGCGGTGGGTAATCAGAAGCTGGAAGCAGATCAAACTCCTTGGCCGTCAGCCGAACGGGCTGGCCGCCGAGCACCACGGTGCGGTTCTGGCAGTTGACCTCAGATCGTGCACCCGGATGACGCGCTTTTCCTCATGCACCTCGGCCTGCGGCTGGCTGCGCCGGAAGATGGATTTGATCCGCGCCTTGACCTCAGAATGTTAAACGGCTTGGTCATGTAATCGTCCGCGCCGTATTCCAAGCCCAAGATCTTGTCGATCTCCTCGCCCTTGGCGGTCAGCATGATGATGGGCACATTGCTGTGCTCGCGGATGCGCTGGCAGACCTCGATGCCGTCCAGCCCCGGCAGCATCACGTCCAGCAGAATCAAATCATACTCACCGGCAAAAACTTGGCCAGCGCTTCCTCGCCGTCCATCGCGAATCGGTCAGATAGCCGTCCTGCTCCAAACTGTATTTCAATCCCCCTTTGAGAATCAGGGGTTCGTCGTCCACCAACAAAATCTTTCTGGCCATGTTTTTTCTCCTCGTGCGGATAACAGCCAAATGGCTGCGTCAACCTTATTGTAACGCATGATCCGAACAAAAATCAAGGTTTTTGACACAGAATTTCGGTTGTTTTGTAACATTTTCCGTTTTTAGACATAAACATGAAATATTTCTTTCCTTCCTTCCCTCTGCGGTCGAATATTTGTCCGCCAGACTGTAGACAAAAAGCTATTCTCCCCCGAAGGGGGGGGAATAGCCCTTTCCGCAAATGAAAGAATCGCTGAATTTCTTGATTTTGCTATTCAAGCCAAGCTTGCTTATGCAGGCAAGCTGCGCAGTCGAACATTTGTCCGCCGTGAACGCTGTACATTTTCAGAAAAAAAGTGGTATCATAAATGCGTATTGCTTCAAATAAACGGAGGGAATGTTTTTGCCCCAACGCCTGTTTGCGCTGCTGCTGTGCGCAGCGCTTTTTTGATATCCGCCGTTCCGCCCCGCGCTGGCCGAGGATCAGCCCATCGAGGCGGAGCGCTTCGTCGCCCCGACGCTCCCGCCGGACGCCATCGCATGGGATAAGAACCATCCGGATATTCTCGACGAAGATATGCTCTATGCGCACAGCGCCATTTTGATCGAGGCGGACACCGGCGAGGTGCTCTTTGAAAAGAACGCGGATGAGATCATGTTCCCCGCGTCCACGACGAAGATTATGACCGCCTACATCGCCCTGCAAATGTCCGATCTGGAAAACGACGTGGTCACGGTGTCGCAAAACGCCATTGATCTCGTTCCGCCAACCTACCAGACCATCCCGCTCATCGCCGGGGAACAGGTGCCGATGCTCGACCTGATTTCGGTCATGCTGATCCGTTCGGGCAACGAGGCCGCCAACGCCGTCGCGGAATATCTCGCCGGGAGCGTCGAGAGCTTTGCCGACCTGATGAACCAGACGGCGCAGATGCTCGGCTGCTCGCCGAACACGCATTTCGCCAACCCGTCCGGCGTGCACGACGAAAAACCACTACACCACCGCGCGCGATCTGGCGGTCATCGCGCAGGCCTGCATGAAGGACGAGCGCTTCGCCTCGATCGTCTCCCAGACCTCCTACGACATGCCCGCCACGCAGACGGAGAGCGGCGCGGCGGGTCACCCCCGCGCACCATCGTCGGCAGTACGGCGATCCTCAACCCCGAAAAACGAAACCTCCTATTATCGCTACGCCACCGGCGTCAAAACGGGCTACACGCTCGCCGCCGGTTATTGTTTCGTCGGCTCGGCGACAAAGGGCGGCATCGACCTGATTTCCGTGGTGCTCTACGACGGCGATACCCGCCGCTACGAGGACACCCAAGCGTCTGTTCGGAATACGGCTTCACGCAGATCGAATCCATCACGCCGGAATCGCTCTACGCCGAGGATCCGCGCGTGATCGACATCGGCTTTTGACACCAGCGACGCCCAGCACGGCGAATTGACGCTGGGCATCCGCGCCGTGGACGAAGACAAAGGACATGACCATCGTTGGCCGGAAGGACAACATTGATTTCCTCCGCGAAAACTTCGGTCAGATTTCCTCGATCCGCTGGACGCGCAATTCCGCGCCCCGATCAATGTCGGCGACGTGATGGGCATTCTCACGTTCTATTCCGAAAACAAGGGCGTCGCCGAATACGAGCTGGTCGCCACGCGCTCCATCGCCGCCCGCGCCGACGCGCCGCTGACGCTGGAGCAGATCGAGGCCTACACCGCGCAGGATGAAAGCCCGTGGCCGCGCTCTCGTGGGATTTGCTCGTGCCGCCGGGGCTGATTCTCCTCGCGCTGATCTGGCTGATTCGCTTCATCCGCCGTCACCGCAAAAAAAGCGCATCAAGGCGCCGAAGATCAAGCCGATTAAAAAGAAATATCTGCGGTAAACCTTTTCCGCAACGAAAAAGAATCCCAAGCCTTCGCGGCCGGGATTCTTTTTTAGTGCGCTTTTACCGCGCCGGATAGATCAGCGCGTAGCCCTCGCTCTCCTCATAGTCAAAGCCTTCCAAATCCCAATTCGAGATTTCGCTTGCCCTCGCGAGGTAGATTTGATCCGCTTCCGGCTGCATATCGTCCGAAACGTAGATCGTTTCGTATCGTGCCGCGCTCCGCCTCCGCCGTCCGCATATCCGCGTCCGTCGCGTAGAGGAACATCATTTCCCGCGCCGTCGCTCGGCTGAATATGCGGATAGACGTTGCCGGTCACGTTGATCTTTTTCGCCCGTTTCGCCTGAATTTCCCGCAGCGCGGGCAGCCATCTGCTCAAAGCCCGGAAAAATACACGTTCGCGTTGGCCTGATAGCTCCCGCCGAACAGCTGCACCGCCAGCCACGCAAAATTGACGGCCATCAGCGCGACCATCGCCGCCGCGCACCGGAGGTTTTTTGCGCTCAATCGTGCAAAGCCCGGCGGTCATCGAGCACCGCGTCGAAGAGAATCAGCGCGGAATGGTCAAACAGCCCGGTCGTTCCGTTCGTGTTCAGCGTTCCGACGCTGCCGAACATCACCAGGCGCCGCCAGCGTCACCGCGCACGTCGCCGCAGCCATGGCGCGCGCAGCCCTTCTCCCGTGCCGCGCGGCGGCCGTCCAGCGCGCAAACAGCGCCAGCGCGCCCAGCGCCATCAGCGGCAGGCTGAACATGAACAGCGCCAGCATGCCGTCCGGGGCATACATCGCCTGATGGATGTTTTCATGCCGGAGCACCTGAAAGACGCCGCCGATCAGCACCGCCCAGAGCTTGTCGCCCACGGACCAATTTTTCCGCCATAAAGGCCTTTTCAAATCCCTGCCGCGGAATCCGAATCAGGCCGAGGAGCGCTCGCGCCCTCCGCGCCCGTCAGGTTGACAAACGCCGCAGCATGGCACGCACAGCAGCAGGCCGATCGCGCCGGAAATCGCCGCATGCCGCTTTTTCCTGCCGAAAATCAGCGCGATGATCGCGCAGACCAGAATCGCCGCCGGAGCGATGAAGAAATGACATATCCTGCGCGTAAGCCGTCAGCGCCAGCACGATCATGCCCGGATAGATGCCGCCGGTTTCCATATGCTGCGCGCACCAGGCACAGCGCACCGGCAGCAGGTACAGCGCGCGCACGAGCCGCAGGTCATCCGCGCTTCCAGCACGAAAATCGGGCAGAGCGCGGCAATCGTCAGCATCCAGCGCGCCGCGCGCCTGCCGGAAAGCGCCTCGCCCAGTCCGTAGGCCGCCGGCATCGCCGCGCAAGGAGAGCAGCGCGAGCGGAAGCCGCACCGTCAGCTTTTGCTCAGGCCGAACAGACCGACGAACGGCGCGGTCAGCACGGCCAACAACGGCCCGGTCGTCTCGCCCGACCATTGCGAAAGCTGGGTCGTCAGCCCCTGCCCGAAGAAGAAGCCGCCCGTCTGCCAGAGTGCTTTGGCCTGCGACAAGCGCCTCCTCCGCGCTGATTCCGGCAGGCAGACTCGTCAGCCTCGCCAGCCGAACGAGCACACCGGCGGCAATCGCCGCCCCGCAGATCGCGCGGTGCGTCTTTTCGCTCATCGTCCGCGCCCCGCTCCCCCGCGCTGGACGGCGGCAAAGAGAATCGCGACGGCAATCGCCAGAAATACCAAAGAATCCATCGTAAACATCGCTTTTTCCTCACTCCGCCCAGTATCTCGGATAGACCGCCGCAAAGTTGCCGAAATCGGTAATCAGATAATCCGCCTCGTCAAACAGCGCCTTCTCGTTCTGTCGGACGATATAGACCGCACATTCCGTCGGGTCCGGGCGTGAAATCCTGAAATCCTGGAAGACGTATCGCTCGGTGAAATACCAGCCGTTGGGCTGCCGTCGCTGCCGCGCAGCTCTTCTTCCTCCGAACGCATGGCGTAGTCAATCTGATGCGCAAAACATCACCTGCGTCGTCATGGTCTTCTCGCCGTCGTTGCGCGACATCGTGGTCAGGTAGTAACGATCGCAGTCCCAATCCCATGCCTCTCACGCAGCGCGTCCTGCAAGCCGTAATAGAAATTGTTGGCCGTCTCCGTCGATAATCCGCGTCGGTGAAATACACGCCGCACGCGCCCGCAAAACCGATTGCGATCATCACGACCATCGCGGCCAGCGCCGTGCGCAGCCGCCTGCCCCATCTGCCAAAGCGCATACGCCGCGCAGAGGATCCACGGATAATAGAGAATGTTGTTGCGGTTAACCACCGCGCCGACCATCGTTGTGTTGATGATGGCGGCGAACATCCAAACCAGAATCAACATTCCGCCGTCGCGCAGCGGTTCCTCGCTCCCCGGAGCGCCAGCCGCCTGCGGTCGCGGCAGAGCCTGTACCAGCCGTACAGCGCCGCCGGGATAACGAAGGGATACATCGTATCGGCCCACGCAATGCCGCTGTACCCCTCCGCCGGATAATAGCCGGTGGCGGTGGGCAGGAAATCCCTGAGCTTCTGCGCCATGCTCAGATACGGGTTCGGCGAACCGAGCGGAAATATCGTTGACGCGCTGGGATTTTTCAAAGCGCGGCATGGTCATCCTGCCGAGCTTCATCGTTTCCAGCCCGAAGGCGTTGATCACCATGGTCGCGTAATACGGCCCGGAAACCGCCGCGAAAATGGCGACACACACCGCCAAATCCAGCGGCTTTACCTTTTTGCGCGCCGTCAGGAAAATGGCCATGGGCAGCAGGATGCAGGGCACGGAAACCGCCGCGAGGCCGTAGGCATACGGCGCGAGGCCAAAGACGACCATCGACAGATAGAGCGCCCAGCGCCTGCGCGTGCCGATCAGCAGCAGCTCCGCCGCCAGCAGCACCACGTGCGGCAGCATATTCGCCTCCAGCGCCCAGCGGCCCATAACCATGTGCCACGGGTTCAGCGCCAGCAGGAACAGCGCCGTCAGCGCAAAGCCCCCTGCCGCCGATGCGCCGCGCCACGTCCCACATCAGCGGCAGCGTCAGCAGCCCCATCAGCAGCATCGGAAAGCGCAGCGTGAACTTGCTCAGCCCGAAGAGCTTGACAAACGGAATGAGCAGATACGAATACAGCGTGGACATCTGCGAATAGCCCCACGCCTCAAAAATACGTCCGGCCAGCTCGTGCCGTATTGATCCGTTCCGTTGTCGGCCAGACAGAGCGCCTCCACTGCCGCCATCGAGCCATCCTGATTCTGCCCCATCGGCAGTTCCAGAAAAGCGATAGCAGCGGACGAACGCGCCGACCGCCAAAAGCAGGCCGAACGCCACCCAATACCCCTTGTTTGAAAGCGTCAGTCTCCGTTCAGCCGCGCGATTCCGCGAAGATTCAGCACACGCTCGCGCGCGCCGTCGTGAAACGCCAGAACCAGCAGCACAACCGCCAGCGGCACAAAGACCGCCCTGCAAAGGATTTCCATGCCTTCCGCTCCTTTGTGTTTTGATATGCCCGCGCTGAGTTGAAAAAAAGAGAACCGGCGAACACCGATTCTCTCAAAGCGCGAAACTTACGCGTTCTTGGCAACCTCGACGAGCTTGGCAAACGCAGCCGCATCGTTCACAGCCAGATCGGCCAGCACCTTGCGGTTGAGATCAATGCCAGCCTTCTTCAGGCCGCAGATGAACTTGAGTAGGACATGCCGTTGATGCGGGTCGCGGCGTTGATACGGGCGATCCAGGGAACGGAAGTCACGCTTACGCAGCTTGCGGCCGATGTAAGCGTAACGCAGGGGAGCGCATAACCTGCTCCTGCGCGGCGCGATACTGCTTTGGACTTGGAGCCATAGTAGCCCTTCGCCAGCTTCATAATCTTCCTGCGCTTCTTATGGGCATTAACCGCCCCTTTGATTCTTTGCCATGGTTCAAAAACCTCCTTGCCGGCTGGGCTTACTTGTACGGATGAGCTTCTTCATCGTGCCCGCGTAGCTCTGAGAGACATACGCAGTACGACGCAGGTTGCGCTTGGTCTTACGGGTCTTCTTGTTGAGGATGTGACGCTTGAAGGCCTTGGCGCGCTTAACGAGACCGTTCTTGGTCAGGGCGAGGCGCTTGGCGGCGCCGCGATGAGTTTTCTGCTTAGGCATAAGGGGAATCCTCCTCTCCGATCTTTATTCTTTCGGAGCCTGCTTGGCTTCTTTGCTGGGGTCCTTCGGGCCAGAATCATGATCATGTGGCGTCCCTCGACGAGGGGCTTGCGTTCCACGATGGCCACGTCCTGACCCGCGTGACGAAATCCTGCATCACCGCCAGGCCGATCTCCTGATGGGTGATCTGCCTGCCGCGGAAGCGGATCGAAACCTTGACCTTATCTCCGCCCTGAAGGAACTTGACAGCCGCCTTCGCCTTGGTCTGGATATCATTTTCCTCGATCGTGGCGGAGAGCTGCACCTCCTTTGATGGAGACGACCTTTTTGATTCCTGCGGATCTCGCGCTCCTTCTTGGCCTGCTCGTAACGGTACTTATCATAGTCCATCAGTTTGCAGACCGGCGGTTTGGCGGTGGGAACAATCTTCACCAGATCAAGCCCCGCCTCCTCGGCCAGCTCCAAGCGCCTTGCGGATCGGCTGCACACCGAGCTGTTCACCGTTCTGGTCGATGACCCGCACCTCGCGGTCGCGGATTTCCTCGTTCATCATCAGATCAGCCATGTTGTTTGCGATACACCTCCATAAAATCTCTTGCGCATCTGCGCAAAAAAGACGGGCAAGCATGCCCGCTCTCTGCATAGCGAAAAAGCGCCAATGTGCCGCGGCTGCTGTTCGCGCCGGGCGAGAAGCGGGCAGGCTTCTACTTCGTTACCCGGAAAGTATACCCCATTCCGCGTTTCTGTCAAGCCCTTTTTGCTTTTTCCCTGTTTTCTCAAGCAGCCGCCGCGAAACGGGGGCGCTCGCCATACGTCAGCAGCGCCGCCAGCAGCAGCGCGGCGGCGAAGCACACGAAGGTATACCGCTTCTGCCAGAGCAGCTCGCCGTCGTAATTGGGGGTGGCGGATACGCTCGGGATGATCCGTGCCCTGAGCAGCCAGACCGCCAGCGTCTGATGCCAGATGTAAAACTGCATCGACACCGATGAAACAAACCGCGTCACGGGGTTAGATGGGATATGCCGCACAACCCAGCCCGCGTTGGCGCTGGCCACCAGCAGCATTGCCCCCAGCAGCCCCCATCGCCAGTCTGCGGGTTCATCTGCCCCAGCCGAATGGCCTCCGTCGTCCGCAGCCCGCCCACCTGGCCGTGCGCCAGAGCAGCCAGAGCGCCGCAACCGTCGCCGCGCTGCACACAAGGCGCATCGCCGCGCCGTGCTTCACCCGCGAGAGGCGCACATGCGCGAGCGCCGCCGCCATGCCCAGCGCGAACGTATCCAGATACGCCGGAAGCTGATTGAAATACAGGCTCACGTCCGGGTACGTCGCGGCGATATATCCCCGCGTCGCCAGCGCAATCCCCATCATGGCAGCGAATGTCGCCGCCGGCTGCCGCCGAAACGCGCGCGCCAGCAGCGGAAAAAATCAGATAGAGCTGCATTTCCAGCGCCAGCGTCCACAGCGAACCGCCGAGGTTGGTGGCGTAATAGGTATCGTAGGCGAACATCTGCGTGTAGGTCAGGTGGCTTGCCGTCGCGCAGCATAAACGAGCGATTGCCGCCGTAAGCCCGCGTCGCCAGCGCCACGCCAAGCATCACGGCAATCGTCAGCAGATAGGACGGATGCACGCGCGCCAGCCGCTTTTTCATAAAACGCCGCCGGGCTCTGCCCCTTCTCCCCTTCGCCCAACCGCGCCCACGGCAGATACAGGCAGAAGCCGCTGATGAGGATCATCATATCCACCCAGATATACCCGGAGCGCACCAGCGGGTCAAAGTTGATCTCCTGCCGAAAACCGTCAGATTCGGGTAGAGCCACGACTGCTGCCAGATGTGGTACCACGCGACAATGCAAATCGCCAGCGCGCGCACACCGTCGCAGGTATCCACATGCCGCGTGTCCGGGCTCTTTTCCGCGTCCGCCAGCCATCTTTGATCGGGTTCATCGTGCCCTCCTCACTGTATGATGACGTCCAGATCGTCCTGCCCGTCCGGCGCGCTGTCGCCCTCCAGGCGAACCACCAGCTTAGCGGCAGGCGGACGATGGTTTTGGCCGCGTTTTTTCATTTTGCCCTGATGGATGCAGAGTCCGTCGCGGCAGTTGGCTTCCCTTCATATAGACCGCGCCGTTTTCCACCGCGATCACGTTGACGGCTCCGTCGTCCTGCTTGATTTCATAGGTGTCCGACATGGCCAGCGGGCGGCGGAGCACCTCCGCCCTTCCACCGTCAGCACGACGGTCGAGGCCTCCCTGCCCCCGCGATCTGCGATACGCCGAAGAGCGCCAGCGCCGCCGCCAGCACGGCGGCAATGATGATGATGTCTTTCTTTTCATGGTGATTTATGCTCTGTCCTGATGCTTTTGCCTTTCAGTTTTTCCGGATTGTCGGCGCTTTCTTCCCTGTCCGTCGGCTCGCCGAGATAGCTCAGGCGGATCGTCCGGCCGCTTTGCAGGCCGCGCAGCGTGACGGTCTTTCCCCGCACGCTGACCACGCTGTATTCGCCCTTCGTCGGATACGGCTCATCGCCCACGGTGATTTCGTATCCGCTTCCGCCGAAATAGCCTTCCTTCCCCGCGATGCAGCAGCTTCCGTCCTCGCGGAAGACGTATTCCGTGCCGCGCGTGTCCTTCCATCGGCCGATGAGCTGATAGACGTAGGCCTCCATCCGCTTCTTCGCGGTCTTGTTGCCCTCGATGCGCTTGAGGATGGGCAGCGCGTCGAGCGGCTTGCCCAGCGCCGTCAGCTCCTGCGCCCGCGCCAGACAGGCCGATTCATACATATCGTGCATCTGCGCGTAGCGCGACGGCAGTTCGCTTTCGTAATATGCCGCCAGCTCGTCGATCACGGCGGCGTAATTGCCCAGCTCCGTATCCATCCGCGCGCTGTTGTAATCCGCGCTCAGCCATGCGTCCTCGCTGTCCGTCACGCGCTGCTTCGCGTCCTCATAGCTGCCCAGCTCGGCGAACGCCTTCGCCGCCGCTTCGTGTATTCCCTGCGCGTCAAACAGCGCGGCGGCCTTGGCGTAGCGCGCCTGCATGGCGCCGTCCTCCGCGTCCAGATACGCGCCGCAGGCCTCGTAAAGCGCAATCGCCTCGTCGTATTCGCCCGCGCTCACCGCCCGCTGCGCCAGCAGCAGATAGCGGCAGCGCTGCGCCTGCTCGGGCGCGTCCTGCACGTCGCCCAGCGCTTCAAATGCGTCCAGCGCATCCTGAAGCTCGCCCGCGTTCATCGCCGTCTTTGCGATTTCATACCGACATTCATCGGCCTGCGCGGCCGCGTCGCCGTAGTCGCCCAGCGCCTCGAGACGATCCAGCGCCGAATGGATATCCTGCGCCTTTTCGCTCATCGCCAGCTCGTATTCCAGCGCGTTGCCCCGCGCCATCGCATCCTCATAACTGCCCAGCGAATAGAACTCGATGGCGGCGGCTTTCCTTCTGCCCGTCCGAAACGAGCTGCTTCGGCATAGGCGTACACCGCGCGGTTGATCGCCGCCCGCGTCTCCTCGCTTTCGGGAGCTGCTCCAGCCAGCCGATGGCCGTCTGGTTGTCGCCCGCCTCCAGCGCCGCGTTGCCAGCGTCGTCGCCACATCCGCGAATTTCTGCGGCGCGTCTTTTGTAATCGCCCGCTGCCAAAGCTGCTCGGCCGCCTTTTCCAGCTCGCCCGCGGAAAGCGCGTTCGTGCCCCGCCGTATAGCGGCAGAGCTGGCCGCGCGTCTGCGGTCCTCATACACGCCGAGGTCTCAAACAGCGCCGCGGCGGCTTCGTATTCGCCCGCCTGCTGCTTTTCCAGCCCCAGCGCGTAGCGGCACTGGCGGATCAGCGCAATCGCGTCCCCGTGTCCGAAACCAGCATGAACTGGTCGCACGCGGCCTGATACTGTCCCTCCCTGCATGAGCTGGCGGCCATAGAGATAGATGCAGTCCGTCTGCGCCGCCGCGTCCTCATAATCGCCCAGCGAGCCGAAGCGCTCGATGGCCGTCGGATACTCCAGATGCTCCTTTTCGCCGCCTTGGCGACGTCGTAAATCATCCTGCGCAATGTGCCGCGCGCTTCTTTGTTCGCCGCGAGCGGCGTCAAAAAGCGCCTCCGCCGTGTCGGTATCGCCGCCCGCGATGGCCAGCTTGGCGCGCGCGATGATCGCCTTTTCCGCCCGCTGCGTGTCGCCGATGGCCTCGGCGCGCTTCGCCGCCTGCTCGTAGGCCGAATCCGCCCACGTTCATCAGGCCGTCGATGATCTTCTGCTCCGCCGCGTCCATGCCGCCGCCGCGCCGAACTCGTCCGGCCAGTATCGGTCGATCAGCGCATACAGCTTCGCGTCCGCCGCAAGGCGGCGCGATCCAGCTTGTCCCCGGCGTACAGGCTCAGCGCGCGTGGGCGCGCCCCAGCGCGCCGCCGCCAGCAGCAGCGCGACAAACGCCAGCAGCGTGATGACCGTGCGCAGGCGCTTTTTCTGCTTTCTCTGCTTTTCTGTACAGCCTTCATCTGCTGCACGGTCTGCTCGCTGGAGCGGCGCAGCGTCTCGCGCGTCTTTTCCTCCAGTATGCGCTCCTTGCGCCCCAGCGTCGAATCAATCGCCGCGAAGGAATACGCCTTGACTGTGTGCGCCCGGTCGCGCCCACAGCGCAGGCAGCGATCGTCGCTCGTGCGGTTGGCCCGCCCGCAGACGCAGAGCCAAACCGTGTCGTCCTCCCCGCGTAGCCCACCGCATCCGGCCCCGGCGACCGAACGAAGCCGATCCAGCTCGCGCCCGGGCGGCAGGGCATTGGGGCTGTATTCGCGCACATTGCGCTCCCTCGCGCCGCCAGATCACGCCGTCCTGATACCAGACCTTCTCCACGGCGGCCTCCACGCGCGCCACGTTTTCAACGTGTTCGCTGGGCGCAAACGCGCCGGAGAAGTTCTCCCGCGGCTCACCGGCGCGCCCGCGCGGACAAGCTGCCCGCCGAGGCGTTGATCCTCCGCGTCAAAGCAGATGATATTCATCTGATGCTGTCGATCACCTTATCCGAAAGGTTGAAAAGTCGATCAGGCAGAGAATCTGCCCGTTTTCATTTGTATCCTCGGTTTCCCGCTGAATCGTCACCCGGACGATCTCAACCGGACAGGTTAAATCGCTCTTCATCGTATTTCCCCTATGCTTTTTCTTCGTTCAAAGCGCCTTGAGCCTTGCAATCTCCTCCGCGCTCAACTCGCGCCACTCGCCCCGGCGCAGGTCGCCCAGCTCCAGCGGGGCCGAACCGCACGCGGCGCAGCAGCAGCACCTTGTGCCCCACGCTGTCAAACATCCGGCGCACCTGCCGGTTGCGCCCCCTCGTGAATCGTCACCAGAATATCGGAAAACAGGCTCTCGTCGCGCACCACGCGCACCTGCGCGGGATAGGTTCGGCGCTCATCGCCTTCCATATACACGCCCCGGCGCAGCCGGTCGAGCGCGTCGTTGCTCGGGTTGCTCGTCACGCGCGCCAGATAGACCTTATCCACCTCGCAGGAGGGATGCGTGAGCCGCTGCGCCAATTCGCCGTCGTTGGTGAGCAGCAGCAGCCCCTCGCTGTCCTTGTCCAGACGCCCGACCGGGTAGAGGCGGACGGGGAAATCCGCGAAGCGATCCATCACCGTTTTGCGCCCCTTGTCGTCGCTGACGGTCGTGACCTCGCCCGCCGGTTTGTGATAGAGGATGTACCGCTTTTTCTTCCTCCGGCGTGATGATCCGCCCGTCAAGCGTCACCACGTCGCCGTCCTCCACCTGCGTGCCCATCTGGGTGATGGTTTCGCCGTTGACCGCCACGCGCCCCTGCGGCAATGATTTCCTCGCATTTGCGTCTTGCGGCCACGCCGCACATCGCCATGTATTTTTTGCAGCCTCATTCCATGCTTCTCCTTATAACATCCATCGTGAGACGACCCGCCGCACATCCAGCGCCAGCCGTTTGCTTTTCCACATATTCGCTCAATACGATCTCGCACGAGGCCAGCGCCTTGCCGCCCACGACCACCTGCGCCGTGCCGATATGCTGCCCGCGTAAAGCCCGGTGCGCGAACCGCCTGCGGCACGTCGAGCACAACCTGCGCGCTCGCCCGCATAGCGGCACGCGGGATCCTGCATCGCGCAGAGCCGCGCGCTCGCCTCGCCGTCCGTCGATGACGGCGATCTTTCCGGCGGCCATCGTCGGCCCCGAGCACGCGCGCGCCATCGTGTGGGTTTCAAAAGCAGGCGTCCATCAGCCGCGCCGCCTCATCAAACCAGTCCGAACAATTCAGCACCACGCCGACCAGCTCCATCCCGTCCCGGCTCGCGCCGAAGACCAGACAGCGCCCGCGCGGCTGGTGAACCCCGTTTTAACGCCCGTCGCGCGCCGGGGTAGGTTTCCAGCAGCCGTGTCTTGTTTGTGAGCTGGCGGCTGTACGTCCGCCCGCCCACGGATTTTGCGCCGACCGGGTGGAAACGATCCGCCGAAACGCCTCGTTGCCATCGCCGCGCGGGCAATCCGCGCCAAATCGTAGGCCGTCTCATGTGCGTGTCGTCCGGCAGGCCGTTCGGGTTGGAAAAAATGGGTGCCGGCCGCGCCCAGCCCGCCGCCCGCGCGTTCATCATCCGCACAAACTGCGGCACGCTGCCGCCGATATGCTCCGCAATCGCCACGGCCGCGTCGTTTCCGCTGGCGAGCATCAGGCCATAGAGCATCTGCTCCAGCGTCAGCGTTTCGCCCTCCAGCGAGGTAAGATCGACGTGCCCGGCACGCCGGAACGCATTTGGACGAGCAGGTGACCTCGCTGCTTAAATCGCCGTTTTCAATCGCCAGCAGCGCCGTCATCACCTTCGTGGTGGAGGCCATCGGCAGCCGTGCGCGGGCGTTATATTCAAACAATACGCGCCCGGTTTCCATTTCCATCACGCAGGCGGCCTTCGCGCTGGTTTCGCCCTGCGCCAAACCCCCCACCATGATTATACATAAAAAATCAGGGCGATGAAAAGCCCTGCCGCCATCTTTTCGTGTCGCTCAATCACCCCTGCTTTTCCTTTTTTTTTGCTCGGTTTTTGGCTCTGGAAAATCGCGTTTCAAAATACCTGCGGTTGGCCAGCGCCGCCCGCGTCGCCCGGATGCAGCAGCAGCGCGCGCTCGTTCATCTGCGCGGCCAGCCGGTATTGCCCCATGCGGTCATAGCACACGCAGAGCTGCATGGCCGGAACGTAATCATACAGCCCGGCCGCACGAATCCGCCGCCCTCCGGCGGTCTGCACAGCATCGCCGCGCGATACCAGAAGGCCGCTGCCTGCCACGCGCTCTCCTCCATCTCCAAATCGCCCAGCGCGCAGAGCGCCTCCGCCCTCGGCGCGCCCAGCGCCAGCGAGGCCAGCAGCGCGATTGCCGCGCCTCCGCGCGCCGCCCCAGCCTTTGCAGACATTCCGCGCGCTGCTGAATATATGCGTCGATGCGGTTTTCAATCCACCCGTCCGGCATGGCCAGAAACTGCGCAAACGCCCGTTCGGCCATCCCCGGATCGCCCCAATCCATCCATTCCCCGCGCGTAATAATAGCTGTCCCGCGCGGTCATGCCGCCCGCGCGCCATCCACTTTTCATAGATATCCAAATTGCGCCGCCCTGCGGCGGCTTATCGCCCCGCTCGTGGCGAATCACGATGTCCTCGTGGAGCACGTTGCCCGATACGCGCATCGCCTCGTGCACCACGCCGGAGAAGACGAAGCCCGCGTCCCGGCGCACGATCCGCTCCCGCTCATAGATCAGCGTCGGCCGCCCGTCCTGCCCGATTCCCGTGTGATACGGCGTCATCACCGCGTCCACATCGGCGGTCAGGCGGTTTTTGAGCGCCATCAGCTTCTCCTTTTCGCTGCGCTCCACCACGTCGTCCGCGTCCAGCCAGAGGATGAACGGCTTTGTCGCGCGGTCGAGGGAGGCGTTGCGCGCGGCGGAAAAAATCGTCGTCCCATGCGTAATCATAGACGCGGCTTGTAAACTGCCCGGCCACGCGCTTGGTGATGTCCGTCGAGCCCGTGTCCACGATGATGATTTCATCGACCGCGCCCCTGCACGCCGCTCAGGCATCGCGCGAGCCGTTCCTCTTCATTTTTGACGATCATGCAAAGCGAAAGTTCCGTCATGGCGCTCCTTTCCGCCCCCCGGTCGGCGCACACCGGGCGGCTTCCTCAAAGTATGTCGGGGAGACGAAAAAACACGCTCCCCATTTCACATGAAAGCAGGTGACTCTTTTGCCGTATTATTATGTCCGCAGGTTCATGTTCTCCGCAGAGCTGTTCGAGCGCCGTGCATGCAGGGCGTTCCGGGCGACCACCGGTTTCGGCGCTTTTCTGTCCCCCCGTTCCCTGCCGCCCTTCCCGCCGAACCCCACTGCCCGTGCGCCAGACTACCAAGGCCTCCGTCGGCCCCATGGGGCCACAGGGTGCAGGGAGACCGACCAGCGCCCGCAGGGGCCTCAGGGGTCCACGCAGGGCGCGCAAGGGCCGCAGGGTGCGCCGAGGTCCCCGGCCCAACCGGCCCGCAGGGCGCAGTCGCGCGACCAGGGGGCCGCGAAATTTCGGGGCGCGCGGGACCGGCCGGCAGACGGGCGCACCCGGCCCCGCCAGGAGACCTGCCAGCACCGAAACTCCACCCTATGCACGCTCGGCGGCGCGCAGGGCACACGTTGAACCGGCGGCCAACACGCCGATCGCCTTCCGTCGCTTCGTCGCCCAGCCCGCCGCTGCGACGCAGAACGCAGGCGTTCACGCGCTCGTCACGCCGGGCACCTATCTGGTGACCGCCGTGCTCAACCCGCCGCCCAGCTCGGCGCTCGCGACGGACGCGGTTCTGCGCGCCAACGGAACGCCCATTTCCTCCACACCGCAGACGCGCATCGCCAACGGCGATAACGCCGCCGCTACACGCTTCAAACGCTGGTCTCACATCGACCGGCGCAACGACCGTCAGCCTGACCTCTTCCGGCGCGCGCTGGCGCTGACCGGAGTACGACCCCCACGCTCGCCTCCATCACATTCTGAGAATCGGATAAATATAAAGCCCGCCCGGCAAAAGCCGAGCGGGCGCTTGTTGTTTACATAAGCAAACCTGGCGAATCGCAAAGTCAAGACATTCAGCGATTCTTTCGTTTGCGGAAAGGGCTATTCTCCCCATTCCGGAGGCAAAGCTTTTGTCTACGGTCTGCCCGCCCGGCCGAGGCGGAGTTGATGGGGAAAAATCAGTCGCCGAAGCCGGCAGACAGCCTTCCGATCCGCATACGCGCGAACCGGGCAGGAATCCGCGCCGACAATCGGCAGCGGCGAATAGCTCATAAAGAACGTATCCTTCTCCAGATATTCAGGTTCTTGAGCACCTCGAGGAACCGCCGTCGATAGGCCATGATGATGTCGTGGAAGGGCTTGACGTCCGCCTCCACTGCAGTTCTCGATGGACACGCCGTCGCCGAAGCCGACGCACTTGACTGCAATGGTCGCGCATCCAGTTTGCGGTTTTCCGCGTTGACAAACGCTGAGCGCTTATCCGCCGGGCTGTTGGTTTCCGGGGTGAACGGCGGGAACTTCCAGTCGCTGTCCAGAATGACGATATCGCCCTCCTGAATCCGGTCGCCGCAGGCACGATGGTCGAATCCGCGCCGGTGATGTGGCTGTTCGGCTCGAGGAAGTCGATGTTGACGTAGATCGCGCCCCATGAACGTGGTCAGCGGCAGCTCGCCGACGGACTTGCCATCCTCAAAGTGATGATACGGGCACTCGCAGTGGGTGCCGAGGTGGCTGGTCAGATCCAGCGCGGTGTGGAAATCGGAATCGGGCCGCCGGTGTTATAGCGGATCAAATGGCAGCGGCGGCTTTCGGTCTTCGGGTCGAGTACCTTCGTCAGATCGACGATACGCAGGTTGCCCATCTTGTATACGCAGTCAGGCATGGGGATTCCTCCTTTGGAGAGCTTTTTGAAATCTTTGATACCTTGCGATTTTATTATAACAAAAACCCGTGTTTTGTCAATCGCGAACCGGCAGGAATTGCTTATCGACAAACGCGGCCTTTTGGGTGTATGATGGATGCGTGAGAAAAGCGTTTCCCATTTGATTTGTATTAACCCATTTCGGCATTTTTTTGTTTGAGGAGATTTTCATGCCTGCATCGTATGTTCACCAGTCCGTCGCGGCGCACGCCGCCGACGCGCGCTTTTTTCACCTCCGACGCGGAGCACAGCGCGCTGCTGGCGGGCGCGGAGGGGCCTGACCCGATGTTCTTCTGCTTCCGCCCCGGCAAGCCGTTCGCGCCGGTCGTCGCCTCCCTGCTGCACACGCAGAAAACGGACGATTTTCTGCTCGCCCTCTGCGATGCATGCGCGGGCGACGCGCTCCTGCGCGCGTACTGCTGCGGCTTTTTTCACGCATTATGCGACGGATACCACATTCCATCCGTTCGTTTACGCCCATTCTCTGACGGCGGCGGGCAAGTATTCCGGCAACGCGCACTGTACGCTGGAACACCAGCTCGAAACCCTGCATTACCGCCGCGAAGGCCACGCGACCGGCCTGCCGGTTCAGATGGGCGGCTTTGCCGCGCTGGATGCCGCGCAGCGCAAAAAATCGCCGCCGCGCTTTCCGCCGCGCTCGCGCGCGTGTTTCCGGATTCCGTCCTCTCGCCCGCCCGGCTGGAAAAATGCTTTTTCGGACGCGGTCGGCCTGTGCCGCTTCCTCCGCTCCGAGGACGGCAGGCGCTACCGCACGCTGGGCGGCGTGCTCTCCCTTCAAGCTGGATGAAACGCCCACGCGCACATGATGCCCGCCGAGCCGCCGCAGGCGGATATCGCCAACGACGCGCACGCCCCGTGGGCGTCCATCTGAACGCCGGACGAGGTTCGGCATGACAGCTTCAGCGACCTCTTCGCCGCTTCCGTCGCCCGCGCCGAGGCGCTGGCTTCCGCCGCGAACGCGCTGATGCTGGGGCGCGGCTCGTATGCCGCGCTGCGCTCGCTGCACGGCGGTTTGAGCTATGATTCCGGCCTGCCGTGGCGGGAAACCTGCCCGCCGTCACAGGCGCCGGGCGCGGCGGCGGATTGAGGCCCGTCCGCGCACCTGAGCCGCGCCGTTTCCCTTTGCAAAAAATTCCAAGAAGCCATTGCAATCCGTGCCCCCGATTGGGTATAATGCTCCTGTCACAAGCGATTCAAGTGAAGATGGCAGGGGCGCTGCTTCGCGCAGCGACGGTACGGATGCGTTAAGTGCTCGTGTGTGGGAAAAACACGGGACGAAGAAACAAGGCTTTCGCGGTATCCCTCCGGCCCAGAACTTTGTCTCTTTATTACGGTCATCTCTGCGAATCATCCCCGGCCCGGCTCGCCCGGGGTCTATGATACGCGGAGGTGTTTTTTGATGCACGGCGTTTTTTCTCGTTTCCTCAAAAAATTTCCCGATTCGGCGGCACCCTGCGCCGCACGCAGACGCTGACCACCGTCGGCCTGTTTCTGGCCATTCAGATGGTGCTCTCCTCCTACGGCGTGATCCAGCTCAACGACAAGCCTTAAAATTTTCGCTGGCGCGCATTGGCGCTTGCGCCGACGGCCATGCTCTTCGGTCCGGTCGCGGCCGCGCTTCAGGGGCGCGCTGAGCGATATTCTGGGCTTTCTGCTCAAGCCGACGGGGCCGTATTTCCGGTTTTCACGATTTCGGCGGCGCTGGGCGGCATGATTTACGGCGCTTTCCTCTTTGAAAGCGACCGCAGGCTCTGGCAGATCGTCCTCGCCCGCGCGGTCATCATGGTGTTCGTCAACATCGCGCTCAACACGTTTTTTCCTCACGATGCTTTTACGGCCCGTCTCAGGCGGCGATGCTCCCGGTTCGCGCGCTGAAAAAACGCCATGCAGTTCCCGATTGACTGCCTGCTGCTGACGGCCGTTTGCCGCACCGTGCGGATTCCCACCGCCCGCTGGCGTTCGTTGGCCTGAAATTCCGCTTTCCCCGTCTGTCAAAAAGACCGGCACTTCGCGAAAGCCGCCTGGACTGCTATAAGGCAAAAAGTAGACACGAAAACAACCCCGTCGTAGAATTTGCACGACATTACGCGGCTTTACTCCGGATTTCAAACGGGTAAGGCGTTTTTCATATCAATGCGTTGGTAGTTGTAGAAATGGATATACTCGTCAACCAGCTGCTGAACCTGTTCGCCGGTAGTTGGTTTTTGCATCTGTAAAGGCATTCGATCTAAAATGCCAAAGAAGTTTTCCATTATTGCGTTATCATAAAGGGCATCCTCGTCTGGACATTGAAGCCGAAAAGTGGTGTTATTCTTGCGTTAAGGCGAAGTATTCTTCAGAGGTGTACTGACAGCCTTGGTCGCTGTGGGAGTAGTAGTCCATCAGCGACCTTTCCTTTTTCCCGCGCAAAATGCGTCTCTAACCGTGTCGCTGACAAGAGTTGCGTTGATTTCAGTGCCAAGGCGGTATGCGACAATGTATCTACCGCAAAGACCCATGATGGCGCAGAGATAATAGGTCCTTTGCGGCGTAATGATGTAAGTGATATCTGTCACCCAGCGGTAATTCATTTGCTTTTGGATGAGTGGCGATTCAGCAGATTCTCATAGCGATGGCGCCACCTGCTTACGGTGTATAGGGCCGTCTGCGCCTGATCTGCGCCAGAAGATCCAGCTTTCGCACGTGGTGCAGCACAGTTAATGGATGATATTCAACTGATTTTTATTCTGTTTTATCCATAGGCATACCCGGCGGTATCCGTAAGATTGATTCACTTGTGCCTGGCACTCGATGATGAACTGATCCAACTCGCCGCGCTGCTGCGGCTGTGATACCGTTTTCTCCACTTATAGAATCCGCTTTCCGGGATACTTCAAATAGCTCGCACATTTTTCTGAATTGGATATTTTTCCCTTAAACCTTTCAATTACCCGATATTTGGCACTCACATCCTTCCACATTCAGGATAGAAAATTTTGCAGCAGCTCCACTTTCATTTCAAGCTCGACGATTCGGTTATTCTGTAACTGCTCCTGTGTGGCCGGCGTTTTTTCGGACGGCCTTTGGTTGAGAGGGGAATATAACCTTTCTCAATTCTTCGCTGCTTTCTTCGCGCTCTGCTGCATAGTTCCTCAACTTTTCCTTTGTTAAGCCGAATTGTTTTTGCAATCTGTCGGTACGTGTACCCTCCTCCTTCATTGCCAATACGCTAGGCAGCAATCCTTGTACATGTGTATGGTCGGATAACGACCCTCCTGTTGTAGTTTTGACTTTCAATTCAACAACAGGAGGGTGCTTTATTTCACTGTCTATTTTTCTGCAAGCAGTCCAGCCCGCTTTCCCGAAATGCCGGTCTTTTTTTTTTCATCCAATTTCAGTATTCAATGCCTTCTCTGGCCGCCAGCTTTTCCGTCTGAAACGGATGCTTTCGCGCGATGATTTCCGAGACGTAATCCGCCTTTTCGCGCAGCCACTCCGGCGCGTTGCGCCCGGTTGAAACCACGTCGCCGAACATCAGCGCCGCGTCGATCAGCCTTTCCGCGTTTTCCCGCGTCACCATGCCACAGGCAAGCGCCACGTTCAGCTCGTCCAGCACCGTCAGCGCGGGACGAAGCCCTCCGCCTCGCTTTGAATATCCGCCGCCTGCGCGTTCTGCTGCTTCGCGGCCTCTTCCTTCTGCGCCGCCGTCATCGCGAACACAAAGCCCGAAATCGGTTTGGCAGGGTACACCGTCGCCCGTTCAAACGTCTTCAGTGCCGCCAGCTCGCCGCTCCGCCCGTCCTTCAAAAACTGCGCGATCAGCACGCGCCGCCCGTGGCCGAGGGCTGCGCAGCGCCAGCCCCATCGCCGCCGTCGTCTTGCCCTTTGCCGTCGCCGGTATACATGCAACCTTCCCGTCATGGCATAACCACTCCGATACATCCCCACAAACAGCTTCGGCGAGCAGCAGCAGCGCGCCCTGCGCCGCGATGGCCGCGTCTCCGCTTTTCAGCGCATATCGCGCCAATTCCCACCGATGCGCCTTCAAAAGGCCATCGCTTCCCCGGCGACCGTCGGCGGCGGCAGACGGTATGCCGGAATGTTTTTTGCCACACTCAGCGCGCGATCTGCCCCACGCGCCTTTGAAGCGCCGCCTTGCCGCCGCTCACGGCAGCGTCCGCGCCAGCGCATCCAGCGCGCGCAACACCTGCGCATAGCTGGCGCACACCACCTCGCGCTCCCGGCGAACGAGGCCATGCGAATGCTCCCCGGCCGCTGGCGGTATTCCAGAATCACCGCGTCAAACGCCGCCGCGCTCGCCCGAATCAGCGCGCGGCGCTTGAACTTCTTTCATCCTCAAATAAAGTCCTTCCGCCATGCGCAGAGCCGTTTCCCCAGCAAAAACGCGCGCCGATACACGCACTGCCAGACCATCGGTCCTCGTATGTCCTGCTTTGGCATTGCGCCGCAAGCAGCGCTCCGCCCCTCCAGCACATCCGGTCGGCAAATGGCCGCGCCGTCGGTCAATTGCCCGTTTCGTCGTTCTAAAAAAGCAAAAAGCGCGCCTTCGCCATGTCCAGCTGCTTTTTCCCGCGCCGCCTGCGTCAGCCGCCAGAGCGCCTCCGCGCGCGGCACATCGTCGCTATCCAGAAAATAGACATATTCGCCCCGCGCCGCGTCCAGCCCCGCGTTGCGCGCCGCGAAAGGCTGCCATTCTGCGCCCTGCGAATCACGCGCGCATTCCGGATGCGCCGCGCAGTATGCCGCCGCAGAAATCGCCGCGCTGCCGTCCCGCCCCAGTCGTCCACCAGCAATTTCGCTTTCCTCCGCCGGAGCGCGGCCAGTGCGTCCAGACACGCCCCGATGTATTTTTCCACCTGATAAAACGGAATCACCACGCTCAACTGCATGCCGTTCCCTCCCTCCGGGCGGCAATTCCGGCTTGTCAACCGCCCCGTTTTTGTGCGATAATAAACGATGTATGTATTATAGCATATTGCTGCGCAGGAGGAAAGAGCGTTGATTAGCGTCATTGTCATCGGCAAAAACGAAGGGGCGGCTTGTCGCCTGCCTGAAAAAGCATTCAAACCGCGCTGAGTGCGTTGGCGCACGAGGTCGTCTATGTGGATTCCTGCTCGACGGATCAAAGCCTGCAAACCAAGGCGCTGGGCGCGCGCTGTTTTTCTGCTCGCCGAGCGGAAGACGACCGCCGGTCTGGGGGCGCTTTGTCGGCGCGAAGGAAGCGCGCGGCGAATATCTGCTGTTTCTGGATGGCGACATGCAGCTTCAGCCCGGTTTCGCGGAAAAAGGCGCTGATGGCCATCGCCGCCAAGCGGGGTATGACGGCGTGTGCGGCATCCGCGAGGACGTGTATCTGCGCGGCGGGGAGGTTGTCTGCCGGAACGACAATTATTTCGGCTGCACGCAGGAGCGCCTCGCGCTGGAATTCGGCGGCGCGTTGATGATTACCCGCGCTGGACGCCTGCGGCGGCTGGGCGACGGACACGATCGCCTGCGAGGAGGCCGAGCTGTACGCGCGGCTCAGGCGATCGGCTGCCGCATCGCGGAAATCCCCGTTCCGATGATCCTGCACACGGATGCGGTGCGCGACAGCCGCAGTCCGCTTTCCACCGTCTTTTCCGCGCGTCGGCTGGGCGAAGGGCAGGCGCTGGCCTGCGCAAGGCGCGTCCGGGGCGCGCGCCTATATCCGCCACGAGCGGGAAAAATTCACCTTACGCGCTGGATTGGCTGGCGCTCACTGCTGGCGCTTTGTGCCCGGTTTCGGCCTTGGGCTGATGATGCTGATCGAGTGCATGCAGCTGGGCTGGCTGCTGGCTCAAAAACGCCCGCCCGCGCGCGTTCATATCGCAGAAATTTTTTTCTTCGGGCTGCCACTGGGGCTGATGACCTATCGCGAGCGCAGCCGCGCCTATGCGGCGGAATAATCAGACGGGGAGACTTTGCCGTATGACAAAAATCGTTTTATCGTCGTGGCTTACAACGCCGCGCAAAGCCTCGACGCGCTGCTGGGCGACCTGCTCTCTCAGACGATCGCGCCCGAACAACTGGAAAGCGCTGCTGGTGGACAGCGCGCCTCCACGGACGACACCGCGCAGATCATGCGTCGCTTTGCCGCACGCGCACCGTTTGAGGTGAAGCTGCTGGAAAACCCGAAGCGCTGGCTGGCCAGCGGCATCAACGTCGCGCTGCGCGCGGCGACGGGCGACGCCGTGATCCGTCTGGACGCGCATGCGCGCATGCCGAAGGATTTTCTGCAAAAAGAATCTGGACGCGCTCGCCCGCGGGGAGGATATCGTCGGCGGCAGCGTCTGCGGCGCGCCCCTGAAACCGCATGGGGAGGCCGTCACCCGCGCTGGATACGTCCCGATTCTGCGGCGGCGCGGCGCCCTTCCGCAACGGCGGCGAAGCGCGCTACGTCGATACGCTGGCCTACGCGCTCTATCGCCGTGAGGTCTACGGCCGCGTGGGGCTGTACGACGAGCGCCTGCGCCGAACCGAGGATAACGACATGCATTACCGCATGCGCAAGGCCGGCTATCGCTTTTTTTTCGCCGGATATTGTTTCGTGGCACGCCGCCCGCAAGACCCTGCGCGGCCAGCTCAGCCAGAAGTGGGGCAACGGCTATTGGATCGGCCGGACGATGCGGATTCAGCCGCGCTGCTTTGCCCCGCGCCATCTCGTTCCCGCGCTGTTTGTGCTGGCGCTGATCGTGCTGGCGCTGCTCTGCCCGCTCTCCCCGCTTCCGCTGACCGCCATGCTCCTGCTCTACGGCGCGCTGGATGTGCTTTTACGCCGCCAAGGCCCCGCTGGAAGCGCCATGCGGAACGCTGCTGACCTTCATCTGCCTGCCCTTCCTGTTTCCGGTCGTGCATATCGTCTACGGAACAGGCGCGCTCTGCGGTCTGCTGACCGGAAAGGCCGAAAGCCATGCTTGAGTGGATCGACGATATCACGGCGTTCATCTTTCTGCACGACGCGCCGCAAAAAGGCGGATATCCTCTTCATTCCGGAAACGGCCACGCCGAGCCGTCCGAATACGCCGCTCAGTTATACCATTCGGGATACGCGCCGCTGATTCTTCCCTCCGGCCGCTTCTCCGTCACGACAGGCGAGTTCGACGGGCAGAAATCCGGCGCAAGGCGCTACGAAGGGCGTTTTGAAACGGAATGGGCGTTCATGCGGGCGGTTTTGCTGGCCAACGGCGTGCCGGATCGCGCCATCCTGCGCGAGGACGAGGCGACGTTCACCTATCAAAACGCCATTTATTCCCGCAGGCGCACGGACGCGGGAAAAGCTGACCGTTCGCCGCGCCATCCTGTGCTGCATGCCGGTTCACGCCCGGCGCGCCAAGATGTATTATCAGACGCTCTTCCCCGAAACCCAGCTTCTCCTCTGCCCCGCGCCGGGGACCCATCACCCGCGAAAACTGGATGTTCGAGCCGGACGGCATTGACCAAACGCTCGGCGAGTTGACCCGCTGCGGCAGTCAATTCCACGACATTCTGCGCGAAATCACCCTTTTTGATGCAGTTTCGCGCCAAATCTTGTAAAAAACCAGTTGACAAGAATCGGCTTTCATGTTATACTGAACAAGTGCTTAGGGGTATGGTGTAATGGTAACACGTGGGTCTCAAAACCTTTGTTGAGGGGTTCGAGTCCTTCTGCCCCCGCCAATGCTCGAAAATCCGAACACATTCTTCCTTCCGAAGAGATTTGTGTTCGGATTTTCTTTTTATATTTCAACGAACCGCAAATAGACTTGATTTTCACGTACAGAAAAAAACCCGGCCGATCCTCCAGCCGGGCTCCCCTTCACCATTCAATTTTCACCAGATCCTCGACGGTTACGCCGGGCGTGCGCCAATCGAAGCACTGTTTCGACCGTCGCGCCGTTGATGTTGCTCGCCCGCGTTCGAGCTTTGCAGGGTGCTCAGCTTCACGCCAGATTTCATCGCCAATTCTTCCTGCTTCAAGCCCGCATTGAGGCGCGCTTCTTTGATGGTGGTCATTTCGTTTCGCCTTCTTTCTGCTTGATGTACTGGTAGAGCTTGACCGTCAGCGCCGTCCAGCACAATAACCTGTGCCGCCTGCAAAATAATCCCAGAGATTTCAAGAGCCATTTTCAGCTTTTCCATTGCGTTTTACCTCCGAGCCTGATACAATAAAGATGAAGGTCGGGGGAGGCTTCCGCCTCCCTTCCTCCGTCCGGCGCTTATTGAGTCATCTTGTCGATGATCGTTGCGAGCAGATTGATGATTGCACCCGCAACTTCCAGCGCCCCGGCCAACAGCGCGAGCTTTGCGATTGCCAGATCGCTTTGCTTGCTCTGTTGGTTTTTTTTTCCGGCTCATTGGCTTTCCCTCCTTTCTGATTTCTGACTATATTATACCATTCAAATGCTAGCATGTCAATGCTTTTTCATTTTATTTTCAAAAGAAAAATGCGCACTTGATACGTTTCCGTATCTCCTGCGCATATTTGTTATTCTTCCTTCTTTTCTCCCTGCGCCACGTCCAGCAGCTTCCCAAGCAGCGGCACATTCAGCCCGAAAATCTCCAAATTCTCAATGAGGCTCACCAACTCCGTAGCGATCATGTAGGTCATCGCCGCGCCGCAGACGCTCGTCACCCCCAGCCCGTTGCCCACACTCACGCAAACGCCGACCACCAGCCACTCAAGCCCCTTTCTTCATCACGCCCATCAGCAGCGCACCGGAGGAGACCTTCCCTGCTCTCCGTCTTGCGGGATTTCCCCGTCACCGCGCACAGCAGCCCGGTCAGGATGTCCGCGCCCTGCACGATGAGCAGCGCCTGCGCCAGCGGCGGCAGACCCGTCCACCACGCCAGCGCCGCGCCAATCAGCGCACCGATCCAGTTCACCGCGTTCGGCTTCACGCCTTTCATCACCTGCATCGTCTTTCCTTCCATATTCCTTTTTCTCCCCATTGTTGTTCATTTTGAAAGTTCCTGTCTTTTTACTTCCACGCCGAGCCTTTCCGCCGCCCCTCTTTGCAATTTCCTCAGACAGCTCCACGCCAACCGAATTGTACCCTTCCAGTTCTGCCGCCGCCAGCGTCGAACCGCTCCCCGCAATGGGTCAAGAATCCGCCCACCCGGCAGACAGATTTTGCATATCTGCCGCATGATCTCTTCCGGTTTCTGCGTCTGGTGGATGCGCTGCATCCCCTGCACGTTTGCCGCCTTAAACACCCCGGCAGCACCGACACAGGGCGATCAATCGGCAATTTTCCGTTGCTCGCCCAGACCGCAAACTCTGCCTGCTGCCGAAACCGTCCCTTCTGCGGGCGGCTGGCCAGTTTGTCCCAGACCAGCGTGCCGCGCCACTGCCAGCCTGCCCACTGCACCGCATCCGTGAGCAGCGGCATCTGCCGCCAATCGCAGAACGCCACCAGAACAGCGCCATCGTGACAGTGAACGCGCGCATCCGCGAATACATCTGCCATCATGTGCAGCCAGCTACGCGCATCCATCTGGTCGCCCATGAAGTCCGGGAACGGCAGGCTTTCTTTGTCGCCGTGTATTTCTGCGATGTGCTGGCGCTCCGTTCGGCCAGCGTCGCCCCGCCGCTCGCATACGGCGGGTCTGTAATCACCGCGTCAAATTGCGCGGGCCATTGTAATGGGAAAGAAACGCCCGGCAATCGCCGTTGTAAAAGCTCAATCATGGAAGTGCTCCTTCTGAAATTTTTTCGACACGTTTTACAGTTTCGCGCATTCTCGCACAAGGGGTTTCCTTGCGCCCAAATTCGCCCCCGCTGTATAATCATTTCATGCGTAGTCGGGCAGGCAGAACCGGCGCTGCACTTCCAATTTCCGCCGATTCTGTCCCGGATGCATCTTCTGGCCGGAAAACTCATCTTTCCCGTCTATGCGCCCACGCTTTCAAGCGTGGGTTTTTAGTCCTCCCCAGTCTTGCAGCAATATTCTCCGCTGACCCAGCCGGTATAGCCCTTATACGTCGTCTTGATCCAGCCCGCTCTCGTTTCGAGCGCGACGATCACAGCTCCATCCGGGAGCATCTGCATATATTCGCCGCGGACATCCGGCCTTTTTCCGCATCCGCAAACCCGTCCGGGCGCAGACAATGTACGCCGTGCCCGTCGGTGCCGCGCCAGCGTTTTCTGCCACCTCAATCATCCGATGCACCCCCAGTCCGTTCCACCGCCGTTCGCCGTCAGCTCGGTTTCGACCACGCCGCCCCGGCTCTTGCTTGAGTGGATAACCGTGCCCCGCTCCGTCACCAGCCCGGTGTGGCTCACGTCGCCCGTGCCCACGCCCATGAACGCCAGCATACCAGGCTTCGCGCCGGAAATCCCCGACTGCCGCCAGATCAAATGGCGATACTTCGGCACGCTGTCAAAGCTGTTCCAAAGCTCGTTCGTCCCCGCCGTCGTAGCGCTTGTCGCCGCCCGCACAGGTGCGGATGACCTTCTTGATGAGGTTGATGCAGTCCAGCGTTTCGTCGCTTGTCCCGATCAGCCCCGCGCCGCGCGGATGGCCGCTTCCGCCTGAATCATCGAGTTCACCCCCCCTTGCGTCACTCCGTCACGAGGTCTTCGCAACCGCTGTCGATCAGGACTTCCCTGACCTTCTCCTGAGCAGTCGCGGCACCTGCGCAAAAGTCTTCTTCCCCAAGCATAATCTGCTGTGCCCAAATCATAGCCATCATATCTTCTTCCTTTCCGCTCATCACGAGCAATCCAAAATGTTAAGCATATACAATCTCGCTCATTTCGAGAATGCATTGCAGCAGGGTTTCGTTCTGGTCTTCGAGCGCTTTAATGCGCTCCTCTTGCGTCGGTTGTGGCTCTCCCGGTTCCGGCACTTCCGGCTCGACGTACACACTGCCGTCGTCGGAGAGCTGCACCGCGTTGTCAAGTGTGCGATAAACGGTCGTGTAATCGCTAAAATCGCCGAGCTGGGTCACGCCGTCCATGCGCCACGTTGTGAAGCCTGTTGTTGGAGCGTCGGCGATACCACCAAGCTCAATAACATGCTCACTGTGCCGCGAAAACGTTACTTCCCGGATTTCGTCCGAGGCGTTTATCTTGATTTTAATCATTGCATATCCTCGTTTTCGCAGTCAATTCCGTTCCTATTCGGTTTATATTTGTACCCATGTAATTTGTTTAGCACCGTTTATTTGGATGCCCAAAAACGCATTGCTGCTAGAACTAACGCCCACATAATACGTGTCCGAATAATAACTTCCCGGCCAGCTTCCGCCACTAATCCGGATAAAGCCGCCATAGTCAGCTGGCATCGTATTCCCTTTGTTTTTTTCTGCATAAAAACTACCTGACTTTATCGAGCCGACATTATTTTTATAGATTTAACCGCTTCGGCGCTGGCGACTTTTTAGACAAGCCCGTGCTCGCCATAATTTCTTCTAATGTCAGCGCGTCAGATTGATTGACTTTATCGTCCTTTAGCTGATTAACTGTCTCCTCATCCGCCGCGCCGATGTTCTCCCTCGCCTGCGTCTTTTGCGCATCATTGAAGCGTCTGCGCCGTATACAGCACCGCTTCCTGCGGCGCATCCCTGCCGGTGTCGCCCTTCTCTCCTTTCTCGCCTTGCGCGCCGGGGTCACCCCTTTTTTTCTCGCCTCTTTTCGCCGGGCTCGCCCCGAAGCGACGCTATCTGCTCATCCGTCAGGCTTTCAAAAGTCACCTCGCCGTCCTTGCCCTTCGGTCCTTGCGGGCCGGTGGCTCCGGTCTCGCCCCGCGGCCCCTTGCGGCCCGATTGCGCCCGTTTCACCTTGCGGCCCTTGCGGGGCCGGTCGCGCCCTGTTTCACCCTGCGGCCCCCGCTCGCCGGTGTCGCCTTTTTTTCGCCCCTCGGCCCCTGCGCGCCGGGTTCGCCTTTCTCGCCTTGCGGGCCGGTGCGCGCCGACAAATTCCCCGTTGTCGAGCTTCTTTTTGCACGTCGTTTGCAATCTTCTGCGCACCGCTCGCCGCATCGTCCGCCCGTTTGGCGGCCGCGTCCCGTGTTCTGAACGGCAGTTTTCATCAGCCCATACTGCGCGATGATTTCATCCACCGACGGAATGGTGTGTCCGGGATCGACGAGCGAATCCGTCCGGGTGCGCGTCACGTCACCCCTGCCGCAGAAAATCGTGATGAGCTGCTGCTCCTGCCGATGGCCACGGACAGCGTAAACCCGCCACTTTGGCTGTAGCAGGGCGCCTCCAGCGTCACCTCCGCCGCATCGCCGACCGTCCCTTCCCGCCATCATCACCGTCGCCTGATCCTGCCGAACCACGCTGGCGGTGACCGTCCATCCCGTCAAATCGACCGGTTCTCCGCCCGCTTTCACCCGAACGCGCAGCACGTGCGCCAGCTTATCGCCCATCGCGAACAGGCTCGGCATGCCCGTCATGCCGATTCCGGCGAGGATATCCGCGCTGTATTCAAAAGCGTGATCGGCTGCATGTGCTTCCTCCTTCCGCAGACGCAGGGTCAGCGAGGTATCGAGCATCATGTGCGTCAGTTTGGTGTAGCCCGCATACACCGTTCCCGTTTGATCGTTCTCATCAGCATAGACCGTCAGCGTTTCGCATCCGTCAAACGCCCTCGCTGCCTCCGGCAAGCGGCCGTCAAACGGCATATCAATCCATATTTCTCCGGGGCTCATCGCCATCGCGGTGGAAACCCAGTTAATCGGCCATCTCTTTTTCGCCTTCGCCCGCAGCAGCATCGTTCGCGTCTCCCTTCATCGCTTCGTTGCGCAGCTCCTTCAGATAATCCATGCACAGGCTCATCCGCTTGACGTTTTCGTGTCCCCTGACCTCAATCTCGTCGGCGTGTTATAAATCGCCTGCAAATGTGTCGCCATATCCATATTGTCACCCTCAAGCGCCGTCACCTCGCGCGTGGTGAACGTCGCCAGCTTCAAATTGGCGCGCTGCGTTCCCCGTAATAAAAGCGCGACTTTCATCAAATCGCCCTGCCTGCGCACCGTCGTCACCGCCGCTGACATACAGCGTATCGGGGTATCTGTTTCCGCGCCTGTAAATTGTCTGGACGGTGCCGTTCACATAATACTTTTTTGTACGGCAGCTCCTTGTATGTGCTGCCGCTCTTGGTGTACAGCGTTGAATTGATGACGCCGTACCCGGTCAGCGCCTCCACGCTGCCGTTGGCGTAATACAGATCCGGAATGCACCTCACTGCCGCGCAGGTGATAGGTTTCGCTCGTCCCCGGCTCGTAAAGCGATCCGTGTATTCGTTCCCTGTAGCAGTGGGCCGCTGCCGCCCGCCATAATATCCAGCGCATCTTCCCCTCGGCTTTCGCCGGGGGCTCGACCATATCTTCACCTCGTTCGAGGGCCTGCCGCTTCGGTTTTCCCTATCGCCCCGCCGGGCTGGTCTGTGAGCGTTCCCCTCATCAGGGGCTTCGTTGCTGATCGTCCAATCCATTCGATTTTTTCCCGTCGCGTTTGGGCGTTTCTCATCCCTGCGCTGTGGCCGAATGGCTTCAGGATATTCCAGCAGTTCAGCAGGCTATTTTTGCGCAGGGTCACCCCTACGCCGCGCCGCCAAAGGCAATCGTCTCGCCCGCCTCCGGCGTTCGGGTCACCCCCTCGCCGATGGCCGAAATGAAAACGGTCGCGTCAGCCGAAGGGGCCGATTCCTCCCGACGCTTGCGTGAAATCCGTGACGGCGGTGTATGTCTTCCACGAGCCGTCCTTTTTCGCCGATATGCACATAGTTGTTGGTGACGATCAGCTTTTCGGTGTAGAGCGATTTCGCCTTCACGCCGCCCGTCGTCAGCCCGTTGACCTTGGTGATGAGCGCGTCAAGGTCGATCTTGTCCGCCTTGAGCGTGATCTTGCTGTTCGCGCCGTCGATGGCGATTTCCGCCGCGAAACGCGCGCTGACCGAGAATGCATCCGTCACCGTCTGATCGGCCTTGAGCCTGATCTGCGTTCGCCACACTCAGGTCGATGGAAACCGCGTTGATCTTTTTTGTTCTGCTGGTCGCCCTGCTGCTCGACCTCCTCCTTGGTCGCGCGCAGCGATATCGGCCTGCATGAGGATCGTCTTTGCGTTCATCTGGATCGCTTCGGCGTTGAGCTGAATCCAGCGCCGCATTTTGGATGATTTTATTGTTCACGCCCGCACTTCGTCGCGCGATGCGATTTCCGATCGGGCAAGCGCGGCGACCGCCTTTGAAAGCGTCCGCGGCAAAATCTTCCTCGCCGATGGTGATCTTGGTCAGATGCGGCCGCACATAGTCGCGCTTGATCTCCAGCACCGTCGCCATCACCTTTTCGCCGCTGCGAATGACGGCCACGCGGTCGCTGCATACAGCCGGACGGCCTTGCTATTCCATTCCCGGCTGCATTTCCCATCGGCAACCGTCGCCGTGCCGGAGACATGCGCCGCCGCCCAGCAGCTTCTCCCCACGTCTTTTTCAAGCCAAGCCGCGTCCGTCTCGTTCTCGTCGAGCACCATCATCTCGCGCACCAGCGCGCCGGCGCGTCCGGGTTGTCGATGTGGAAGGCCTGTCCGGCCGGCTTATCCGCCGGGTCGCCGTTCGCCCTGCTCCACGCCGCATCCGCGATCGTCATGCGCGTGGGCGTCACTACGTGCCCTGTCGCCGCGCCAACGCCATAGGCGCGGGTGATCGATCGGCCGCTCGCCTGTGCCTTAATGGCGATATCCGTCGCATCCAGCCGCCTCGAAGATGCGTCCGCGAAAACGTGCTTGTCCGTTCGGCCACCACAAGGCGCCTGCCCATCACCACGCCGCCGCTGATGGCGTAACCCGGCAGCACCCGAACCTCGTGGGTGCTCTCCAAATCGCTCAGCGCCGCCCACGCGGATGTGTAACCGGTCGCCACCTTCTCGCTGCGTCCGCCGCCGCCCTCGATACGCCATCCGCGCCCGGCGAGAATCTGCCGCGCCGCCTCGATGGCCGTCGCGCTTTCCAGCTCGACGTTCAGCGTCACGGTGTCCTGAAGCTCAGCGCGTGCCGCGTCCGTCGCGGTGACGATGGCCGTTCCGTTGTGATCGTCGTGCTCCGCTGTCAATGGTGAACAGCCGGAACAGGCCGTCCACGCAGGAAAACCCCAGTTCTTCGCCCGGCGTCGCGTCCGCTGTCTGCGGGAAAACCGCCTCCAGCGTGCCGTCGCTCTCCGTATGCAGCAGCTCGGTACATCCGGCAGAACCCGCCAGAATCCGGCGGTTCGCATCGAATATACACCGTCACGCCCATTCGCATCGCCACCTTGCCGTCAGGCTGCCGCCATCGTCGCTGGTCAGTCCATGTACCCCCGGCCTGAAAGCCCGCCGAAAAATTGCTTCTGTCCACATCGAGGCGGCTTTCGATATGCTTGCGCCATCCAGCGTCACCGCGCCCGTCGCGAAATCCACGCCGAGCTTTTGCCCCGCGGAAAGCGCGCCGTTTATATGCAGCACCTCCCGCCCGTCGAGCATCACGTCACGCCGCTGCGCCGCCGCCATCGTCTGGGTAATCGCCGGGCGGCACGCGCTCCCGCCGATGGAAAGCGTCGCCTTACCTGTCCGTCGCCGAAGTATAGGCCAGATCATGCGCATACGGGCGCGGAACCAGAAATATCACCTCCACCTTTGCGAAACCGAAGACAAATTCCGGCGTGCTGATGGATTTAACAATTCCGTCATACGCCACGCCCGGCCAATGCGTCGGCTCAATCTCGCCCGTATCTTGCCCGGAAGCCATCGCCCCACGCGGCCAACAGCCCCCGGATTCGCCAGCCTTCCTCCCGCCTGCGCGCGGCGATATTGACGTTCACCTTGTATTCGCCCTGCACGACACGCCCCAACGGCAGTTTCGCGCCATCTCTGCCCGCGATAGTATACACATCCCGGTCGGGCATTCCGGCGGATATTCCTTTCGATGGACAGCGCCGGATGTACGCCGCACAGATCCATGCCGCAAAAATCTCAGAAGTGTTTTCGCCTCCTTACGCATTGTTTCGGGCGGCGGCCGTCCCCTGAAAGCGTGTCGATATGCGGGAAAACCACTTTCGCCATCGCTTTTCCATCCACGTTCACGCTGACGGCGAGGACTGCGCGCCAACCTTGTCCGCGCCCTTGGTTGAGCCGCCGAGGAGGCATCGGCGAATCATACAGGCCGCGGGTGAACGGGCTGCCGATGGACACCGTCGGGCTGAAAACCATGCTGTTGAGCTGGCCGAGCACCGCCGCAACGTTGTTCACTGCGTCGTCTGCGCCGCCGCCAAGCGCCTTACGCTTTCCTTTTCAGTGATGCCGTTGCCAATGCCCGTGCTCAGATTTTCTCCAACCGTCTTCGCATCGCCCGCCGCAGTGTCACCCCGGTTTCAAGGCTGTCGCCCCCACCGTCCAGCGCGGCCTGCGCCGCCTCGGCGCTTTTGCTTGAGCAACTCCTGCTTTGCTGGATTAGTTCCTGTGCCAGTTGTCCATTTGCCCGACGCATACGCTGCGAGAATTTGCTCTTCCAGCAAAATCATCTGATCCTGCAAGCCCGACGTCGCCTCGTTAATGGCAGTCTCAGCGCCCGTACCAAACAGCTCCTGCAAGTAATTTGAAACATCCTCAAAGGTCAACCAGTTTTCCGGGCTTAGCGTGCTTGATTCGTCCCATTGGATAGGTCGATCATTTCCATGCTCCATGAATGTTTTCCAAAGCCTTTTTTCGTGATCTCGCCAAGCAGAGCGTTGACTTCTTCCAGTGCTGCTGCCAAATTGTTTTGATCGGCGTGCTGACAATTCCGGCTTTTTCGCCCAAGCCTGCCCCATGCCTCTTTCAGACGTTTGAGGCGCTTTGAGCTTCAATCAACTGTTTATTGTTCTGTTCAAAGCTTTTTTCTTCGTTTCTACAAGTCCGCTGCTCGTCAGGTAAGCCAGCGCAACTTGCAGCTTGCCCGTCGGCGTTTCCGCGTTCTTCATGGCTTCGTTAAATTCATTGACGTCGTAACCCCATGGATTCAATGACCTTTGCAGAATTGCCCCGTCGCTTCGCCCTTGCTGATGGTTTCCTGAATACCTGCGCAAGACCGTCGAACGTCGTGCCGTCGTATTTAAGGCACGCGCCGACGATGTTGTTGATGGCCTCGGTGATTTCGTCGCTATTCCATCCGGTCTGCGTTAGGCTCTTACGCCCGAAAGCGCACTGATGCTGCCTGTAATGCTGGCGACTTCATCAGCTTTCCCCTTCGCCCACTCATAATCAAAGCCGTCATCTTCGACATTCTGTTTGAATATGGCCAGCGTTCGGTTGTATTCTCGGCTGCTTTCTTCTAATTCCGATAAACCCTGATACGCCCCCTGCACGCCATATTCCACCATTGGCAGCCGTGACGAACGACAACTTTTGATCTCTTCCGGCTCTTGCGCTTCATCTGCGCGGCCATGCTTTCAAGGCTTTCCTTGGCCTGATCCGCGCGTCGCCATGCCGTCCTCCAACTGGCGACCCACGCGCACGCTATCGCGCCCCAGATCCTGCGCCTCGCGATCGGTCGCATCCAATTCGCGGCGCATCTTTTCCAGCGTCGCCTTGGCGCTGTTGAGTTTGATTTGGTAATCGTCGGTCGCCTTGGCCGTCTCGCCGTATTCTCGCCCGCGTCCTTCACCGCGCCCTCAAGGCTTTTGACAATCTCCTCCTGCTGGGCAATTTCTCCGGAGGGGTTTGGCTCTTGGCCGTCAAAACGCCTGCTTATCGCCGTTGGTTTCAAACTCAGCGGAAGCAGGCTCAGCTCGCGCCCA
>VOFI01004021.1_pt1 | contig 34606 bp, 45 predicted proteins | sample 5384131 | NCBI WGS metagenome assembly VOFI01 (sample SAMN12384728, study PRJNA508395) | human gut metagenome | isolation source: healthy gut H | host: Homo sapiens
TGATAGCTTCATATTTCATCTTATATGCAAATGCTTTTTCAGAAAATGAGATATGTTCCCGGTTAAATTCGTATCAACCATGATGATATCGGCTTCCTCATCCGTCATCTCCTGGATATCTGCAGGAACCTCTGTGAGTCCTGCAAGTTTGGCAGCAAAGTCTTCAGACCTGCAATCAGATCATATGTATCACTGTTATCAGACGCCTGATCAGTGGCATCAGGATCCCGTTTTCTCTGATCGATGCACCAGCTGATCCATTTCACTGTTTTCCTCTACCTTTAAATGGATTTGGAACTTTTTTGGTACGGATCTTATCGATCGGACCATCTGAGCACTTTTCATATCAGGCTCCAGTTATCCCTGAACAGATCATCAAAGCTTGCAAGTTTACCATTACCACCATCATCCACCACCTCGTTTACTAAGATCTGATATGCTGCAGCTACTTTTCCCTTTCGGATCATGCTTTTATAAATGCTGACTCCGTTGCTGGCTGTTCTGCGGCACGTACCGATGCAGGAATAGGTGTAATCATACACCTTTTACGTGATCCAGATTTCGCGGATTTTTTTCCTTCGATTTCCTTAGCATAGTTTGTTCTGTTATCAAACATGGGGAAGGATTCCAAGTGATTCCAAATCAGATTGATCTGGGTTTTTTACCTGCTGATCGTTCGATCAGCATTTGCACCCTTGACCGGAAGAAAAGATGTCTGTACCGGGATCAGTACGCCATTCGCGCATTGATCGTGATCATTCCTTTAAAAGATGGCATACAGTCGATGATGATGTAATCACAATCATCTCTTACGCTGTCAACAACATATTTTTAATATCTTTTCTCGATTCATTACACTGACCAATGATAACCCAACGCTGACAGCTCAATATTACATGGCAGAAGATCCATACCAGTTCGGTTTTTAAGACACCATACTTTTTTGTGGATCGGTTCTTCTTAATCAGCATCTCCAATATATTTGAAAGTGTCACATCCAGCTGATCTGCTGCGGTATCCAAGAGAAGCCGACTCCCCAGTGTCCGCACAATCAATAATACTTTGGTATCCTTTATTATTCACCAAACCTCCCAAGTTGGCTGCCGTCGTAGTTTTTCCTACACCGCCTTTCTGATTGGCGATTGCAATTACTTTATTCATATTTTTTTCCTCTCTTGTGAATAAAAATGATATGGCATAACCATATCATTTTGCACATATGCTGTGATAAGTACATCCACCAGAAGTTGATTTGTTTTTCACTTACCAACTGGCGCCTCAGTAGAACTATGCGGTTTCAATCGAAGACGTCTCCTTCGATAGTTTGTTCCGAATCACCGCCGATCCTCGCCGGATTTCCGCCAGATCAGTTTTTCGATGCATATCCTGCATATCTCCATTGTCAAAAGGCTCTGTATTGCTGGGTGGCGGGTTTCGTTTGACCCCTCGATGCTGATCCGGCGATCACGATCGCCGCTACCGCCCGCCCCGTGCCCGGATTTCCGTAGCACCACACTGCCCGTGCCATCAGCCGCAACGTCCACGCCTCTTCTCCTAGAAGCTTCGTATGGCTCCACTTTCATCACATCGTAAAGACTGGCATGTTTATGTCCCGGAAAATCAATATTGATGCCTGGAGCACCGATCAGTAATGTCAAAAGTTCCCGTGCTCCCAGTGCGATATTTTCCTCGGCTGCTGTGAATCTGCCGTTGTCGCCATGATGCCGCCATCTCAAGCCCCAGCAGCCGTCGGTCTTTTCCAGCAAGGTTCACCTCTGCCCCTGCTTTTCGCGCGCCGCCACAGCGCAGCAGCACATCTGATCTCAGCCACCGCCTATGATCACCACTTTTATACAAAAATCCCTCCTTCGCTCTATCCTTAGGATATGCGAGGGAGGGTAGTTTGCGTCTGTTTGCGTCATGGGGAGAGTGTTTGGGGCTTACGGTTTGGGGTGAGACTGGAATTTCGAGAACTGGGCGCTGGCATGACAAGAGCTGGGCGCTCACATGTCAAGAACTGAGCGCGCTGGCATAACCCATTATTTGTAATTCCAATTTTGAGTTAAATAGGTCGATTAAATCATAGTTTTGTCAGATAAACGCCTTTTTTCGAGGATGATTTTGGGAGATTTTGGCACACTCCATTCACTCTTTGAGTAAAGAGAACCCCTGAATTATTTCAGCTCTCGTAAGTTCTGATTCTCCTATTCCAGTTATGAAATCTTAAATTTTTTTACTATGATTTTCGTTGTGCTGTTCGTTGGTGAGATCGTCACTGAAATTACTATGATTTTTGAGGATTGCCGAAAATCATAAACTCGTGTCGGCGCACGCAGACCGCATGATCAGCTTACAGCACTTCCCGGATCTCCTTATGGCTGGCTTTTTTTCCCATAGTTATCGATAGCGCGTTTGTCAGCGCTTCCGTGACTCAGGCAGGCGGCTCCGCCATGCAGCCGTCGGTGCAGACCATAGCCCTCGATGAAATTGTTTGGCAGCAAGCCCTTGCTGGCACGCAGGAGGGCGTTTCAGTAGCTGTCGATACCGTCGCAGACGATCGGGTCGAACACGAACGGCTTACTGTCGGCGCTGTCTCCGTCACAAGCCCCATCGCCGGATGCCGGTTTTCCAGAAGCTCCAGCCTCGCCGGATGCCACAGCCCCGCTAGTGCCTGCACCTGCCCGGGGTAATCAGCTCTTTGCAGCTTCTGCCGCAGCCTTCTGTTCGCGCACCGCCTCGGTGACCGCTTTCACTTAGACCGCCTGTGCGGGCAAAGACTCTTCCGTAATATGTAGCAGTATCGAGCTCTGTTTCCGGCAGCTGATCCACGGCGATATCTTTTGCTGTCGATCATAGCCTGCAGCTCCTCGAAAAAAGTCATGACATAGTCCACATACTGGTGGACCTCCGGCTTGCGGACTTCGCCCTTTTTCGCCGTGCAAGGTCCGATGAAGACGATCTTTGCAGCAGGATCCTGCTCCTTGATCAGCTTGCCTGTCTCTGCCATCGGCGAAAGATTATGAGAAATATGCTCCGCCAGCTGCGGAATTTCATCTTGATATATTTGACAAAGCCGGGCAGCAGGAGGGATGTCAAAAATCCTTTTTTCCTGCAGTTCCTGTGCCTCCTTGTACGCTACGATGTCTGCCCCAGAGCCACCTCTTCCACGCGTAGAATCCCAGCTCACGGATCGCCGAGATGAGCTGTCCTGCCTTAGCGTACTGGAGCTGGCCTGCGATAGCCGGTGCCACGATGGCATGCACATGATAGTTTTTATTGTTATCGCTGTCCACGATGGTCTTGATGATGTCGGTGATACTGGACACGTCCAAAGTCGCACCGAAGGGACACTTGTATACGCATGCTCCGCACTCGATGCATTTTCGCTGTCGATCTGAGCTCACCGTCCGGCGCCATGGAAATGGCGTCCACTTTGCAGGCTTTCTCGCATGGTCGCTTGAAATTAGCAATGGCACTGTACGGACAGTTTGGCGCATTTACCGCATTCCACGCACTTAGATTTGTCTATTTCTTTTTGATGGGAATCAACGGTGATAGCACCTAGTTTGCACGCATCCACACAGGCATGCGCCACGCACCCCTCTGCAAAGATCCGTCACCACATGTCCTGCCACCGGGCATTCATCACATGCAATGTCGATGACCTGGATCGCATTATGATCCTCCTTCTTGCCGCCCAGCGCGATACGGATCCCTCCGCCACGATAGCTCTGTCCTTGTGAAAGATGCAGCAGCTCATGGTCGGCTCGCCCTTCTTGACCACCTGGTTTGCGATATCATTGAACACCGAAAACGCATCATTTCCCACCCAGGTCTGGCGCGCCAGCTCAGTCAGGACCCTTGTACTTTAATTTCTGCACGTATGTGTCGAAAATCCTCATATATTCATCTCCATTAATACTCCATAGAAGTCATTTATCCTTGTAATCCTTATGATAATGCACCGTTGTTAAAATGTAAACAACTATCGGAGCATCCGAAATTATTGGTAAGATTCAGACATTTGTACAGCAAAGAAAACCCGTTACAAACTACCCGTATTCGCACTACGGAATTTTCATCACCAATTTTATCCACTTTCAAAAAATGAAAAAATTTTACGATTTTGAAAGTGGCTGCTTGCATATACTATTTACAGGCAGTATAATATGTGTTTATAAGACAGTTTCAAAAAAAAAAAAAATTTAACTTTTGAAAGTGGTGAACTATATGAAAACTATTACGAGAAAAAAATATCTTGATAGAATCATCCAACTGAACGGAACTCCTGATATCAAAATCATTACAGGTATCCGTCGTTCCGGCAAATCAAAATTGATGCAGGCATATATTGAGTATCTAAAAAGTCATTTGGAAAACATCAATATTATATTCATCGACTTTATGGATCTGGCATTTTGAAGAAATCAAAGAATACCATGCCCTGCACGCTTATGTAGAAGAACGCTATCAAGAGGGAAAAGAAAATTATCTTTTTGTGGATGAAGTTCAGATGTGCCCCCGCACTTTGAGCTGGCAATCAACAGCCTGTACTCAAAAACAAATATGATATCTATGTAACAGGCTCCAATGCGTATTTCTGCTAAAAGTGCTGACTTAGCAACTCTTTTTACCGGCCGATATATTGAGATTCACGTGTTTCCGTTCAGTTTCGGGAATATTGCCAGTACAACGATACTGTCTGTGGATAAAGACAAACTTTTAACGATTATTCCCTAAAAGGCGGGTTGGCTGGTTCCTATGCACAGAACAAAAAAGACCGGACAACTAAGTTTAAAGAAGTTTACGAAACCATTGTAACGAGGAGTCCGGTGTCAAAATATGCCCTGCCTGACACTTTGGTTCTGCAAAGATTGCTGAGTTTTCAGGACAATATCAGCAATCTGACGTCTCCCAATAAGGTCAGTCAGCTGGCGGCGAATGATACCGACAAATCATGTAACTGTCAGTATATTAAATATCTGTGCAATGCTTTTATACGATATTAAATTCACGATATTCGAAGAAGTATCTTGCGAACTCTGAAAAATTTTATTCTCTGACAGCGGAATTCGCTATGCAATTTCGGCAGCAGAAAAATATGGATTATGGCAGGGTCTATGAAAATATAGTATGCATCGAGCGTTTGCATGGGCGATGTTTACGTAGGGAAAGCTGTATCAGAAAGAATCGACTTTGTCGCACAAAGAGGCAGCGAAAAATCTATATTCAGGGTGAGTGATAACATTTCCGAAGAAAATACTTTTGAGCGGGAAGTATCTCCACTTGCAGATGTCGACGCCTATCCGAAGATGATGACATCATTGCCCGGACAAAACATCCGAAATACAGTCACGAAGGGATTGAAATTTAAGATGGGGCAGACTGGCTGCTGCAGGAGTAGTCCCAGAAGTGGACATGAAATGATAAAGCGAAGCTTGCGGAAACCTCATGACCACCCCTGGCAAAAAAGCTGAAATTTTCAGGCATTTGATGAAAGTAGTTACATTTTTGTGTTACTATACTTGTACCGGTCATTCGCAGGCTTTTAGACATTTTGCAGCTTCCATGTTTACAGGGAAGTATTATGAACAACAAAATCAAGACACACAGTTTAGCATTTCTGACGATCCTGCTATGGGGATCGGCAAGTTTCCATTCACGCGTTTTCTGGCGGTGCTATTTCGTCCTCGGCGTTGTGCTCGAGCGTGCTGCATCTCAGCCATATAGTGCTGCTGATCATCGGAAAGATCTGTCATATCCGAAAGCCGTTCTCTGCAAGAAAGATCTGCTGTGGTTTCTTCCTGTCCGGGGTACTGTTTTCGGCTTATGCTTCATGTTTTTCAACATCGGTCAACACTGACATCAGCTACCGGAAGTATCGTGACCATCATCTCCGATCCTGACCGCCACGGGCTCTATACTTATATTTACCACGAACGGATCAACTGGATCGGCTGGATCTCATCGCATGTGCTTTGGCGGTGTGGCGGTACTCCTGCTGTGGAAGGGAGTGCTTTCTATTAACATTGGTATCTTGTGGATGTTCCTTTGTGGTTCCGTTTGCAGGCTACAGCGTCCTCAACCGGAAGTTCGCCGAAATGGGCTACACAGCTATGGAAGTCGTTACCTACAGTGCCGTATTCGGGGCGATCCAGACGATGGTATTCCTACCGGATCTGATCCACGACATGGCGAATGCCGGTCTTTCAGCTAACCTGAGCGGGATCTATCTCAGCGTATTCCCAAGCGCGCTGGCATACCTGTCCTGAGCAAGGCGATCGCTATTGCAGACCGCACCAGCGAAGTCCCTACATGTTCGTCCAATCCGCTGATCGCGGCCATCATCGGTTTTATCATGCGGGGTCCCTGACATGGGAACGTTTATCGGTGGCGCCATCATCATTGCCAGTGTCATCGTGTTCACGCTGAAAGGAGCCGGAGCTACACAAACTTCAACAAGGGCATCCAAAGCTGGCAGATGTGAAGCATTAAGGTCATAAACAATATAAGAAGGGGCTGTCGCATTAACGATTTAAGATCGTTAGGGCGACAGCCCCGTTTTGTTGTGCGAAATCTTTGCAGGAAGCTTTTTGCAGGAAATTCAGCAAAAATTTTGCAGGATCGCGACGTGATGCGGTGCTAATGCTGAATCTGCGGAGTCCGTCCGCTGCATCAGCAACGTCGATATCAGCTTACTCCTGATCCCCGGGATAGTCGGCAGCGCATCGATGGACGGCTGCAGCTCTTCGTCTGTCCGGAACGCTGTCGCTCATGCGGCCTTCGTTTGCGTAAGCTGCATAAGCAGTCATATCGAAATAGCCGGTTCCTGTGAGACCGAAGAGGATCGTCTTGGTCTCGCCGGTTTCTTTGCATTTCAGTGCTTCGTCAATGGCTCCGCGGACGTGTGCAGATTCCGGTGCCGGAAGGATCGTTCCAGCTTGGCGAACTGAACGGCCAAGCCAACTTTGTTCGTTCGTAGTTCTTATCCTGCACACGTCCACGATCAATATCCAATGCCAAGTCATAATCGCTCATGGCTGCACGAAGCAGACCCCCTCAGGTTATTCTGATGAAATCTGGCCAATGCGCGATTAATATAATTCCCAGCATTCTTAGCACTCAAATGAATAGCACGATCGAAATCAGATTCCGCTTCCCCGTATTTTGACTGTTGCAACTTGACGATCGCTCTTGCTGCCCATGCGTCCGGATCGTATTTATCCAGTTCAAGAGCTTTATTGAAATCATTCAATGCGGCAATAGTGTCTTTTGCTGTAAAGATACTTTCAGACCTCTCTTTCCTCTCATCAGGTAAGCGCGAGTATAACGCGGAGATACTTTCAGCAAATTCTCAAACGGATCAAATCTTCTTTTGCCGAATCATCCAGAATCTTTCTTCTGAATATGTGATAATGTCAGATGAGCACACACCAATGTGGGGAACAGCATTAAAACTGTTAGTATTTTTTTAATCATCGACATTTTATACTTGTAAACGAAGCAAAAATAATGCTTTTCGCTTACTTAACAGGGATATAAACGTTTTTTATCTTTATTTCACCTGTTTCATCTTATAGGAACTACGTGCTTTCCCTTTCAACATCGTATTCAATTTGCCTTTTATCATTTGTTTACGAAGTGCAGAGATATGGTCGATAAACATTTTACCGTCCAAATGGTCGAATTCATGTTGCATCACACGTGCCAGATAACCTTCCACTTCTTCTTCATGCTCCACAAAATCCTCGTCCATATATTTCACACGAATTTTATTTCCTCTTTTCACGGTCTCATGAATACCGGGAAGACTCAGGCAACCTTCTTCCATACTCACTTCCTCACCTCCTATTTCCAAAATATGAGGATTAATATAAGCTTTATTAAAACCTTTAAATTCCGGATAATCTTCTGAAAGAGGGTCCAATGTAATCGTAACCACACGAATGGGCAAACCGATCTGCGGAGCAGCCAATCCTACGCCATCGGCATGCACCATTGTTTCAAACATGTTCGCTATCAATTCTTTCAGATTCGATAATCCGGGGTAATGTCCTCTGCCACCTTTCTCAATACAGGCTGGCCATATACATAAATAGGTAAAATCATATTTTTATACTCTACTAAAAATTAAGTTATTCTATGTTCTTCTACTAAAAACGTTTACTCTCCAAATATGTTTGCAAAATAATAGTCGCACTTATTTCATCCACCAACGCTTTATTCTGGCGATCTTTTTTCTTCAGCCCTGCTTCCTGCATTGTGCGATGCGCCAGAACCGATGTAAAACGTTCATCCACATATTCAACCGGAATATCCGGGAAGCGTTTTTTCAATGAACGAACAAAGGGTTCTATGTTTTTCATATTTTCCGAAACCTCATTGTTCATTTGCCTGGGTAAACCGACAATGATCCGTTCTACCGGCTCTTTTGCGATATAATCACCGATAAAATTCAGAAGTTCATGCGTCGGCACTGTTGTCAGGCCATTGGCAATCAACTGCATCGTATCGCTGACAGCTATCCCCGTACGCTTTCTTCCATAATCTATTGCTACTATCCTGCTCATGGGGCACAAAAATACAAAAAAAGACGCTTCCTATGAAAGGAAACGTCTCTCTTTATTCTATTATTTAGATGTATATTATTCTTCAACAATAGCTACACGGCTCAGTTTTACCCATATTTAGCCATAGCTTCGATATTCATGTATTCTCTCTTGCTGATATTGCTCTTTCCGATGTTGAATACAACAACAAGACGTGGAACAAATCCGCCTTCTTTCTTAACGATAACTTCCGGTTTCTTGTTACGTGCTTCAACCAAGTCACGTTTCAGAGATTCGTTTTCACCTTTCAAAGCATTTTTTCTCACGAGGTTCTGACCATGACACAGCCAAACCAGCTCCTACATAAGGAATAAATGAATAAATACGATCTTCATTGTATCCGCACAACATGTTAGAAAGGTTGAACAGAACATCACCATGGAAATTAGCCATATTCCATTTCTGTTTGTAATATCCGTTAGAATATGTACCACCTTTTGCATACCTAGCGTCAGCAGAAGGAGCTGCCCCCTTAGCTTGAAGACCATTGTATGCAAGACGCAATCCGATTCCCGGGTAAACCACTTACCTACGGCAATATCAAGTGCCGGAGCAAGACGTTTTCCGAAATCAGCTTTACCGTCATTGTCGCCAAAATACATTTGTGCGCCAATACCACCACTAATAAACCAGTTAGCACCGAAGCGATTTGTTTCTACGGTATAGCTCTTCGCTGCATTTTCTTTTTCCTGAGCAGGCAGACATACAGAGGCCGCTGCCAATAAAATAAACAATAAACCCTTTTTCATCTCAATTTATTTTAGTAAATAATATATTTCTATATTTTTGTCTTACAGGAAATCAACCGACTCCCAAACGTCTCATGCCTGACAAAGAGACAATAAGCAACTTCCTTTTCTTGAAATTTAATGCAAATATAGATATTTAATATAACACAAGCAAAAAAACGCGTAAAAAATCATTCCCACACAAAAAAATAAGGAATGATAAAAGTGTTATATAACTCCGAAAGAAGACGAAAGGCATTTATTACCAAAAGAATTAAAACAAAAAAAAAATAGCCGGCGATAATTGCATCACCAGCTATTTTATTTCTTTAATATTATATCTAATAAACCAGTTTCACATTATCAACCCATAATGAATTACCCGGCGAACCGATATAAGCTCCTCCATGACTGGACGTAAACTGTATATATATATGTGTAGGCACATCATCTTCATTTCCCAGGCAACTTCATGAATAGGAACGCTTTCCCCTTTACTGTTTACCGTATAGTTTTCGGTAACTTGTAATCGCATCATATGCGCTTTATATTCAGGGCGCCCTGTAATATCACCATACATAATCTCATACGAAGCATTATTTTTCCAGTCGGTAGAATGATAATAATAAGTCACCATAGTCCCTATCCGTTTGGCATACACATTTCCATTGGCATCTTCCCAACGTTTTTGCAGAAACAGGATAGCTGCCGGATAATCTTTTCCGGGAACATCCGTAATCTTGCTGAAACCGGTAGCACGGATACGATTCTCCCTGTCCGACATCTTCACTTTATAATCAAATTGAAGTGCCACCGGTTTTTTAGTAAACGGCACGCCACATTGCAACATCTTCTGCGGATTCTTAGTACCCTTAATAGGTTCATGCACCGTCCCTGTAAAAATAGAACCTGCCGCCAACACAGTGATATTAACAAGCCCCAACACTTTCACACTTTCCATGCGTGTATCCAGACGTGCACAATACCCTTCTCCCCTTTTTTCCGGGAAAACAGACGTATTTGTTTTTGTAATTCCCGCTACCTTTGCCATTACATTCGAAGTACCCCACGGTGAACCACCCATGTTTTTATAAACCTGATCTCCTTGAATTACAGCCGTCGGTGCAATCTCATACACATTCTTCGTATTTCCTCCGATAATTCCCGATTCCTTTATCTGCCGGTCTACCCATTGGTCCATATCTCCAAAAGGAAACATTTCCACTTTATGCTGTGCCAGCAAAGACAAGGAAGAAATAAATGCGACAAAAGTTGTCACCACCAGGCGATGAACGATTTTCTGAATCATTAATACCTTTCCTTTCTTCTTCTTATAAATTATAATCCCATTGTTTCAAAGCAAAACCCCAGTTTTCTTCTACCAATCGAATCGTACGGTCATCATATTTATATTTATTCTTCTTATATCCCTTCTTTCCGCCCACATATTTTTCTATATCGCCACGTGCTTCAGCAAATCCGGGAATAGAGAGTGACTTATAAATATCCTCCGTCATTCCCATTGCATCCGCTTCAAAATCCTCAAACTTCACTTCCCTCAGATTACCCTCAGGAATAAACTGCTTGTCCGATTCATATTTATGATAGAGTTTCGCATAGATAGAAAGGATATTTTCCTCTAATTGTTCATTTCTGATATCCTGCAATTTTAACGGTTGGATCGTATTGGTAAAGAAACTGCGTGTAGATTCGAATACCGTATACGGGTTGCGCATCAGGTAGATAAACTTAGCATTCGGGAACATCTTCACCAGTTCCCTCACTCTTCCGGTATGCGGAGGATTCTTGCTAAGGAATTGCGTTCCCTGGGTATTCCACAAAGAAATCTTATCAGTTTCGTAAATACCTCTTCAAACACCTTCAACTCGGCATCCGAGTTATGTGTCAAACAAAAGATACTTATCGGCATACTCCTGCTGATATTTCGGCAAAAACCAGAAATTATAATATGTATACGGCATCATGTTCGACAACGCAAATTCCTCTTCCTGAGGAAGATCCACAGCCAGCTCCATGTTATCGGTCGGACGCTTGTCCGGCATCAGCCAACTCATATTCTTCTTGAAAAAAGGCTGTCCCCACATCATCAGGTGAGGAAACACCGTCTGATAGTAGTATTATATCCGAAATGCTTATCACAAGAGAATACATTGTGCATAAAGGTAGTCCCGCTCCGCCAATGCCCCAAAATAAACACCGGATCATGCTCCAGCGGTTGATTCGGCCAACAGTTTCCTGTATCGCTTTTCCTGCAATGGAGCCAAGGTGGAAAGCAAACGGCATACTGCTTTGTCAAACGGTATTTTCCTCTATATGCCGGATCAATTTCCCTTCCCGCAGTAATCGCCTTGAACGTTTTCCAATCGGCGCCTACCAATGTATTAATCGGCAGCTTGTTGAATTCAAGTAATCCCATTACTTTTCTTTTTTTAATTGTACGCTGTTATTTTTCTATCTTGACTGAAATGCCTTGACGGTCCAATTCTTTCACCACCTTTTCTATGGCTTCATAATGTTCCTCACCAATACCCATAGCTGCCAGATTCAAAGTAGGAACTTCCATGGCATTCAGCATATCTTTGGCTTCCACTCTGTCTATAATCATCCCCACCGCACTGGTGTTATTGGTAATGGGGTCAATCAGAATAAAAGAACCGCAAGCTTTATTCTTTTGATAAGAATCAAAGAAAAGCGGCTTGGCGGTAGTAAATGTCACACGGGCAATCTGATTCAATTGCAAAGGCAGATCCTCCTTTTTCAATTTACCGTTTTCAACAGACAGATGCTCCATCGTATTCACATCCACTTTATACTTAATGCTATCTATACGGGTACGTCCTGTATTGGTGGTATGCTTGATAAAGAAAGATTTGTCAAGGTCCATCGCCTCCTCATCCATCCATACCAACATGGCTTCAAAGTTACGGTCAACAATCGGCAAGTTATCGGGATGTACCAGCATTTCACCACGGGATACATCAATTTCATCTTCCAGTGTCAGTGTAACCGACTGTGGAGGGAAAGCATAGTCCAACTCACCGTCATAAGTCACGATACTCTTCACTTTGGACGTCTTTCCTGAAGGCAACGCCATTACCGTATCCCCCTTACGAACAATACCCGAAGCCACCTTACCACAAAAACCTCTAAAATCCAAATTCGGACGCAGCACATACTGCACCGGGAAACGGAAATCCTCCAAATTATGGTCATTGTCAATATGAACAGTTTCAAGGAAATCAAGTAAAGAAGTCCCCTTGTACCACGGAGTACGCTCCGACTTATCCACTACATTATCACCGTCCAACGCGGAAAGCGGAATACAGTTTACATCAGGGATTCCCAGTGGAGATACAAATTTCTTATACTCCGCCACAATCTCATTGAAACGCTCTTCCGAAAAATCCACCAAGTCCATCTTATTGACAGCCAATACCACATGCTTGATACCCAGCAAAGACACCAGGAAAGTATGGCGACAGGTCTGGGTAATCACTCCAAGCGTGCATCTACCAAGATTATTGCCAGATTGGCAGTAGAGCCTCCGGTAATCATATTGCGGGTGTATTGCTCATGTCCCGGAGTGTCAGCGATGATAAATTTACGTTATTGGTAGAGAAGTAGCGATAAGCCACATCAATCGTAATGCCCTGTTCACGCTCTGCCTTCAAGCCATCGAGCAGTAAGGCATAGTCGATATGCTCGCCTGCATTTCCTACACGCTTACTATCGCGCTCCAATGCATCCAGCTGATCCTCATACAATTTCTTACTGTCGAACAACAAAGCGACCGATCAACGTAGACTTTCCGTCATCTACCGAACCCGCAGTCAACAGTCTCAACAAGTCTTTCTGTTCATCCTTATCCAGAAAAGCTTTTATATCTAATTTATTATCTGCCATTACTAGTTACAATTAAAAGTATCCTTCACGTTTCTTTTGTTCCATACTACCCTCCTGGTCAAAGTCAATCACACGAGTAGTACGTTCACTCTTCGTTGTAGTCATCATTTCCTCCACGATCTCTTCAATCGTAGCAGCTCCACTTTCCACAGCACCCGTCAGCGGCCAACAACCTAACGTACGAAAACGAACCATCTTCATTTCAATCCGGTCGCGATATTTTTCCGGCAGACGATCATCATCCGCCATTATCAGGTTGCCATCCATTTGCACCACCGGACGCTCTTTAGCATAATACAACGGAACAATCGGAATATTCTCCAAACGAATATACTGCCAGATATCCAATTCAGTCCAGTTGCTCAACGGGAATACACGGATACTTTCCCCCTTATGTACACGGGCATTATAAATATCCCACAATTCCGGACGTTGATTTTTCGGGTCCCACTGGTGAAACTTATCCCGGAAAGAGAAAATACGTTCTTTCGCACGTGATTTCTCCTCATCACGGCGAGCACCACCAAATGCAGCATCAAACTTATACTTATCCAACGCATGAAGCAAAGCCTGCGTCTTCATCAAGTCCGTATGCACTTTACTTCCATGCGTAAAAGGTCCTACCCCTGCATGAAAAGCTTCCATATTACTTTCTACGATCAGATTCCATCCATACTTCTTCGCATATTCGTCACGGAACTGAATCATTTCCTTGAATTTCCACTTTGAATCGATATGCATCAAAGGGAATGGCACTTTACCCGGATAAAACGCTTTTTCAGCCAAGCGTACCATCACCGAAGAATCCTTTCCGATACTGTAAAGCATCACCGGATTCTCAAATTCCGCCGCCACCTCGCGGATAATATGAATGGACTCGGCTTCGAGTTCCTTCAAGTGGCTTAATTTATATTCTTCCATTACTAAAATAATGATTTTATTCTTCTACTAAACACTTCTTTTTACTTTGGGCAAAACCAGCTCCAACAAGCAATTCACCGATTCCTCCAAAGTCAATTTGGAAGTATCCAGTGACAAAGCCGGATGTTCCGGAACCTCGAATGGTGCGGAAATTCCTGTAAAATTCTGAATCTCCCCTTTCCGTGCCTTCGCATAAAACCCTTTCACATCTCGTTTCTCGCACTCCTCCAACGGGGTACTCACAAAAATCTCCAGAAAGTCATCCTTACCGATTATATTTGCAGCCATTTCCCGGATATCGTTATTAGGACTGATGAATGCCGCAATTGTAATAATGCCACTATCCAAAAAGAGCTTTGAGACCTCAGCTATGCGGCGGATATTCTCCACCCGGTCAGTTTCGGAAAATCCGAGGTTATTATTGATACCACTACGAATATTATCCCCGTCAAGGATACGGCAAAGCAATCCTCGCTTATGAAGTTCACGCTCCAATGCGATAGCAATCGTACTCTTTCCGGAACCGCTCAATCCGGTAAACCAGATCATCACACTGTGTTGCCCTAAAAGTTCTTCTTTATCCTGCCGCGTCATCATGCGGTCAAATATCGGATATATATGGTTCTTTTCTTCCATTTATAAATTCGTTTTATTAAAAGTTCCAGATCAACGGGATCAGAATAACAGAGATTAAGAAGGTTATGATATTGAGCGGCAAACCGATACGCACAAAATCCATAAACTTATAGTTACCGATACCTTGCACAATCAAATTCGTCTGATAACCGATCGGTGTAGAGAAACTGGCAGATGCAGCCATACAAATCACCACAAAGAAAGGCGTCGGACTGACTCCCAACTGCGCTGCAATCGACAGGGCCAATGGGAATGCCAATGCTGCCGCCGCATTATTCGTAATCAACTCCGTAAACAGGTTCGTGATGATAAACAACATGGCAAGCAACACGTGCGGACCGTAATCATCGCTCAACCCGATAATGAACTTCGCAACACTATCCGCCACACCGGAGTTCACCATCGCCTTACTGATAGCAAATGCACAAGCAATCGTAATCAATATATCCCACGAAATATATTTAGTATATTTACGGGCAGGGAACAGATTCGTCCATGCCATAATAATAGTAGTAATAGACACAAAAGAAAAACATATCCAACTTGATATCCGGAAACATCTCTTTTGTCACCGGCAATTCACCGATCGTAGCACCGACAATCATCAACACCAATAAAATCAGAGCTAGCCAGCGTTTTTTCTTTCCTGCGGTATCAGGGTCATTTCCGTTTGTCAGCAACACAAACACAGAAGACTCCCCCCATGTAGGAATAAAGGTATCATCAGCCATTACAACAAGCGTATCTCCTTCACGTAGCACCACTTCATTCAGATTAGTTACGAAGCGCTGTCCGTTACGTGTCTTGATCTCTTTTACCTCTGCTCCATAATGACGTTGGAAATTAAAATCCTTCAGTTTTTTATTGATACCGGGGAAACGTGCCCCTAACACCGCTTCCACCCGATGCAATTTCTCCCCCTCTTCCATTTCCTCATCCGGCACAGCCGTGTCCGGACGCGCATCCGGCAAAAGTCGTTTGGAGAAAAGGAAAAGATAAATAATTCCGGCAATAGCAATAAAGATGCCGACCTTTCCCAGTTCGAACATGGAGAAGCCTTCAAATCCGGCTTCCAGAATCATACCATGCACCACCAGATTGGTAGAAGTACCGATCAAGGTACAGATACCTCCCAAAATAGTCACATAAGAAAGAGGAATCAGAAACTTCGTAGCCGGGAGATTCACCGATTTAGCCCAATGCTTGATAATCGGGGCGAAGATAACCACAACAGGAGTATTATTCAGAAAGGCGGAAATGAAAGCCACCGAAGGTAAGATACGCAACTGTGCTTTAAACACCGATGTCTTGCCCTGTGGAAGCAATTTCTTTATCACTTGCCCTAATGTACCCGATTGGCGGATACCTTCACTTACCAGAAACAGTAGGGCAACGGTAATCATGCCCTTATTACTGAACCCTTCCAGCATTTCTTTCGGGGTCAGAATACCGGCACACAAAAACAAGACCACTACCGAAAAAAGTATCATGCCCGGACGCATCTTGTCTGCTACCAAAGCAGCTACCATTCCTAATAGGGATAATAGTACAAATACAATTTCAAATGTCATATAAACATTAATTAGTGTTCTCTTTTTGGCTCGACGATAAACCACGGATTCAATAAATCCTCCTTGTTATATCGTAGAGGTTCGTCCTTTCCGGCTTGATACACTTCCATTCCGGCGGCACGGGCTATCGCATGTCCGGCAGCCGTATCCCACTCCATCGTCGGAGCGAAACGCGGATATACATCAGCCTTACCTTCAGCAACCAGACAGATTTTAATAGAACTTCCACTCGAAATCAACTCCACACTGCCATGTTTCTTCTTCAAGTCAGCGATATATGTTTCCGTTTCAGGTGACAGGTGCGAACGTGAAGCAACAACAATAAAATGATCACGTACATCCTCTAAAGGCATCAGCTCCGACTCTTTTATCATCTGTTGTAATGTCGTCCCTTTCCCTACCGGAGCGACAATACCGGAGCACTTATAGGCTCCTATACCTTCCACAGCAAAGTAAAGCACTCTCTTTACAGGCACATAAATAACGCCTAACACAGGTACTGAATTCTGCACCAGGGCTATATTTACCGTAAATTCTCCATTGCGCTTAATAAACTCCTTCGTTCCATCCAGCGGATCTACAATCCACAAAGTATCCCATTTGCGCCGAACCTCATAATCCAGATGCTTTCCTTCTTCACTAAGAACAGGAAAAGGAGTATCGTTCAGAATAGCCACAATCGCTTCATGCGCTTTTCTGTCTGCTATAGTTAGCGGAGAGTTGTCAGCTTTCTCTCTATTTCAAAGTCCGATGCCGGATCATTATAAATAGAAAGAATCTTTTCACCTGCTTTCAATGCTGCATCGATAGCAGCCATTACGTATTTTTGTTCCATTCAATTTCATTATTAAAACCTCATCTACACTAAGGCAATAAATCCTCCAAGATAAGAGTTGACAAAAGTAAAAACTTTCTTTGCTATAAAAGTTTCCCCACCTACATTTATAACTTCTTTTAGTAGAATGATAAAAATATCTAAACGAAACATCATTTTCAACAAAAAAGCAGTAACTTCCCAGTTACCGCCTTCTTATTCGGAAAAAACGTTGGTTCTTCCCAATATATATTACCAAAAAGAAATCAATATACACGATACAGCAACCAAGCGCCTTGGAAATCCGAACGATTCGGATACTTAGCCTTGAATGCATCGCGAGCTTCAGCAGCAGCAGCCTTATCAGCAAATGAGCTAACAATCACACGATACATTGCCTTATCAGCGTTAAATGCGATTGTAGCCTGATAACCTTGTGCATCCAGCCAATCTTTCAATCCTTCGGCATTTGCTTTTACACCAAAGCTACCGGCCACTACACTATAATCTTTCAAACCGTCATTACCGGAAACAACTGTCACCTTTTCCTGACGAACGCCGGATGTATCTGCCACCTTAGTAGTTGTCACAGGAGCTGCAACCACCGGAGTTACCTCTACCGGAGCTTCCACCTGCGGTTCTGCCAATTCTTGCTGTTTTGCTTTCTCGTAAGCTTTTTTATAGGCACTTTCGCTGGATTTACAAGATGCAAATGCTAGCACCAAGCATACTCCCATTCCTAATACGACTAATTTTTTCATATTCCTATACTCTGTTTTAATTAATAATTCAATATTCTCGTCTATTATATTTAGTTTCGGGCAACAAAATAATAGAAATTTTATCATCCGGCAAAGAAATCCGGCGAAAAAACGCTTATTCCGACTTTTTCTTATACGAAATCGTTCCTGTTGCCTGATTAGTCGGCATTAAAAGCACTTCCGCAATCTGAATATGTTCGGGAGCCGAAGCAGCGAAGTAAACTGTCTCAGCCACATCCTCTCCGGTCAACGGGCGAATTCCTTTGTAGAAATTATCAGCCGCCTGCTTGTCACCCCGGTAACGCACCACCGAGAAGTTGGTTTCCACCATTCCCGGTTTGATATTCGTCACTCTCAGCGGAGTATCCACCAGATCAATCCGAAGTCCGTCCGAAAGGGCCTTTACAGCAGCCTTAGTCGCACAGTACACACTTCCCCCGGGGTAAGCCGCATCACCTGCAATAGAACCGATATTGATCACATGCCCCCGCCCGCGCTCTATCATACCGGGAACCACAAGACGCGTCATCGTCAACAATCCCTTTATATTCGTGTCAATCATGATGTCCCACTCGTCCAGACTACCCTCGAACTCTTTATCCACTCCGATCACCAGTCCGGCATTGTTAATCAACAGATCAATCGTTTTCCAGTCCGCCGGCAAGTTTTCCAGTGCAGCCTTCACCTGTTCACGGTCACGTACATCACAAATAAGCGGCCTTGTCACCAGTTTAGGACACTCCATTTCCAACTCATATATCAACTTCTCCAACTTTGAAGTATCACGGGCATTCAAAATCAAATTCCAACCTTCTTTGGCAAACTTACAGGCACAAGCTTTACCAATTCCGCTAGTTGCACCAGTAATTAAAACAGTTTTTATTTCCATTATGTTTAAATTATAAATACTGAATGACAAAAGTACGCCTTAACTTCCATTGGTTAGTCTCCAAAGTCCGTTAAATAAGATTAAACCATAAAAGAAAAAAAGAAATATAAAACTATGCACTTTTTTTTAGTTTTACTGAACAACCTTAGAAGAAAAATGTTATATTTGTTGTATCATAATCATTTTAAACATTATACATTATGAAAGGATTGAATGTTTTAGCAGCTTTTTTGGGTGGTGCAGCCGTAGGCGCAGCCCTTGGTATTCTATTTGCTCCTGAAAAAGGAGAAGACACCCGTCACAAAATCGCCGAGATTCTTCGTAAAAAAGGGATTAAGCTCAATCGTAGTGAAATGGAAACTCTCGTGGATGAGATTGCTGCCGAGATGAAAGGAGAAATAGCAGAGTAAGTGAGTAACCAAGGATTTAAAACAGAGCGACCATGTTTGCAGACGATAAAAGTATTGAGAATTTTCAGCAGTTATTTTTCGAGTTCAAGAAATATCTAGAGCTTCAAAAAGAATACACCAAATTAGAGTTAACGGAAAAACTGACTATCCTGTTTTCCACGTTAATTATGGTATTAGTACTTATCATCCTTAGGCATGGTTGCCCTGTTTTACCTGCTTTTTGCTCTGCTTATGTATTGGAGCCATTAGTAGGCGGCCTGATGTCAAGTTTGCCATTATAGCAGGCATCAACGTTCTGCTCATCGCTCTTGTTATTATTTTCCGCAAGCAACTCATCATATCTCCTATGGTGAACTTCCTTGCCAATTTATTTTTAACTGATTCAAATAAATAAATTCCGGCATTTACTGTCAGTTCGTTGCCTTCATTGTCCACCATTTTGCATGAGCCTTCCATACAGATAAAGATGACGAATGAATCGAGTTCCGAATAGTCACAACTGATTTCTTCGGTCATGTCATACAAAGAAGTGGTGAAATAAGGGCAGGCAACCAACTCTACCGGTTCATCCTTCAACGGTTCGTATTTGGTACGATAATCATCCAATACTTCGTAGTTGATAGCTTCACGGGCCAAATCAGTGTGGAGTTCACGTGTTTTGCCGTTCGCATCTTTACGGTTGAAGTCGTAGATACGGTAAGTGATGTCGGAAGTTTGCTGAATTTCAGCGATGAACGAACCTGCCCCGATGCTGTGCACACGTCCGGCAGGAAGGAAGAATACATCACCCGGATGAATTTCATATTCCTGCAATACGTCGGTAATCGTATTGTTCAACACGCGTTCTTTATATTCTTTCGGGGTAATCTGTTCAGAGAATCCTGAACGCAATTTTGCTCCTTTGTCAGCATCTACCACATACCACATTTCTGTTTTACCCATTGAGTTGTGACGTTTTTTCGCAAGGTCATCGGCCGGGTGTACCTGAATTGACAAATCCTGTTTGGCGTCGATGAACTTAATGAGCAGTGGGAATTTGTTGCCGAAACGGGCATAATTCGCTTCACCAACCAGTTCCTCACGATACTTTCTTACCATATCGGCCAGGGTTAAACCTTTATCCGGGCCATTAGCCACTACGGATTCATTGTCCTCAACACCGGAAATCTCCCAGCTTTCTCCTACTCCTTTCAAGTCTGAATTCAAATGCTTGAACGGAATAATTTTGTCGCCCCCCCAAAGCGTCTGCTTCAGAATAGGTTCGAATTTTAATGGATACATTTTTGTTTTTCTTGTTATAAACTTAGATTAAATTCGCTCGGATTGTTACAATCCGGGAACAAACATACAAAAAATAGTTTAGTTTTAAGAAAAGGACGATAAAAATCTTTTTGAAAAAAAACATACCAAAAAGAATAGGAACATTAAAGTAATAACGCTAAACTTTCCTAAAGCACCTGTCATATTTAGTCGGAATAATTTGTGAGTAAGAAAGAATTTCCCTTTATTTGCAGGAAATTTTTAATAATACCAGACATGAATAACACATTCCCAACAGAAGGGAATCTATCAGGGCTCAGCCGGAAAGATTTCAAAAGGATATAAATGATAAGAAAACTGATTTATTTATCCTCAAAAACACAAAGGGAATGGAAGTAGCTGTAACCAATTACGGATGCGCCATTCTTTCTATCATGGTACCGGACAAAAACGGTAAGTATGCTAATGTAATCCTCGGACACGACAGCATCGACCACGTCATCAACAGCCCGGAACCTTTCCTAAGCACTACTATCGGACGCTACGGCAACCGTATCGCGAAAGGAAAATTCACCTTGTTCGGCGAAGAACATGAACTCACGATTAACAACGGACCTAACTCTCTGCATGGTGGACCTACCGGTTTCCACGCCCGTGTTTGGGATGCTGTCCAGATTGATGAAAGCACAGTGCAATTCAATTATGTTTCTGCCGACGGCGAAGAGGGATTCCCCGGTAATCTGGAAGTAGAAATGACCTACCGACTGGAAAATGAAGTAAATGCACTGACTATCGAATACCGCGCCACTACTGACAAAGCAACGGTTGTAAACCTCACTAACCACGGTTTCTTCAACCTCGCCGGCATCTCCAATCCGACTCCTACCGTCAACAACAACATCGTTACTATCAACGCTGATTTCTATACGCCTATCGATGAAGTTTCTATCCCAACCGGAGAAATCGCCAAAGTGGAAGGAACTCCTATGGACTTCCGCACTCCGCATACCGTAGGCGAACGTATCGACGATAAATTCCAGCAATTGATATTCGGTGCCGGATACGACCACTGCTACGTATTGAACAAAACAGAAAGCGGTTCGCTCGACCTGGCTGCCACTTGCAAGGACCCGGAAAGCGGACGTATCATGGAAGTATATACCACCGAAGCGGGTGTACAACTCTATACAGGCAACTGGCTGAACGGATTCGAAGGCGCACACGGCGCTACATTCCCGGCAAGAAGCGCTATCTGTTTTGAAGCACAATGTTTCCCGGATACTCCGAACAAACCGCATTTCCCGTCGGCTACCCTGCTGCCGGGTGATGAATACCAACAAATCACAGTTTACAAATTTGATGTAGAAGAATAACAACTAAAAAATAACTAACCTAATTTTATAAACTAACATTTTTTTTGAACCATGACACAAGAAAAAAAGAACGGTAAAATCATTGCAATCATTACGATGATTTTCCTTTTCGGTATGATTTCATTTGTTACCAACCTCGCTGCTCCTATGGGTATCGTGTTGAAAAACCAGTTCGACGTATCCAATGCACTGGGTATGCTAGGAAACTTCGGTAACTTTATAGCTTATGCAGTAATGGGTATTCCGAGCGGTATCTTGTTGCAACGCGTGGGATATAAGAAAACTGCACTGATCGCAGTAGCTATCGGTTTTATTGGCGTAGGTATCCAGTTCTTATCCGGTCATTCAAGCCCGGAAATGGCTTTTGCCGTTTATTTGATTGGTGCATTCGTAGCAGGTTTCTCTATGTGTTTGCTTAACACTGTAGTAAACCCGATGTTGAACAAACTGGGTGGTGAAGGTAACAAAGGTAACCAGCTTATCCAGGTGGGTGGCTCTTTCAACTCTGTAATGGCTACCATTACTCCGATGTTCGTTGGTATCCTGATCGCCGGATCTATCGAAAAAGCTACTATTTCTCAGATTTTCCCTGTAATGTACACCGCAATGGCCGTGTTTGCTTTCGCATTCTTCGTACTTTTATTTGTACGTATTCCGGAACCGAATGCTGCTACCACAACAGAACCGATCAGCACATTGATGAAAGGTGCTTTGAAGTTCCGCCACTTTGTATTAGGTGCTATCGCTATCTTTGTATACGTAGGTATTGAAGTAGGTGTACCGGGTACTCTGAACCTGTTCCTTACTGACCCTGTAGAAAAAGGCGGTGCCGGTATCGCTTCTACAATCTCCGGTTTCGTAGTAGGAACTTACTGGTTCCTGATGTTGATCGGCCGTCTGGCAGGTGCTTCACTTGGCGCTAAAATCTCCAGTAAAGCGATGCTTACTTTTACATCTGCTCTGGGATTAATTTTAGTATTCCTTGCTATCTTCTCCTCCACAGGAACATTGGTTAACTTGCCCGTACTCCAACAAGGTGAGACAGGCGGTTTGTCATTCGGTTTTGCCGAAGTTCCTATCAACGCAATGTACTTGGTATTAGTCGGTTTCTGTACTTCTATCATGTGGGGTGGTATCTTCAACCTTGCTGTAGAAGGATTGGGTAAATATCTGGCTGCTGCTTCCGGTCTGTTTATGGTACTGGTTTGCGGTGGAGGTATCCTGCCTGTACTTCAGGGCTGGGTAGCTGACGTTGCCGGTTTCATGCCAAGTTACTGGGTAATCATTGCTGCTTTGGCATATTTGCTGTACTACGGTCTGGTAGGTTGCAAAAATGTCAATAAAGATATTCCGGTAGAATAATCTATTACTGAACTCAATTTATTCACCTTATAAAATTAAATTATCATGGATATAGAACACGTAAGAAGTCGCTTCATTAAACACTTTGACGGTACTACTGGATTTTTATATGCCTCTCCGGGCCGTATCAACCTGATCGGTGAACACACTGACTACAACGGTGGATTCGTATTTCCGGGAGCTGTAGACAAAGGTATGATTGCCGAAATCAAACCGAACGGAACTGATAAAGTAAGAGCTTATTCTATCGACTTGAAAGATTATGTAGAATTCGGTCTGAACGAAGAAGATGCTCCACGCGCAAGCTGGGCAAGATATATCTTCGGTGTATGCCGTGAAATGATCAAACGTGGCGTAGACGTGAAAGGATTCAATACTGCTTTCGCAGGTGATGTGCCTCTGGGTGCAGGTATGTCTTCTTCTGCTGCTTTGGAAAGTACGTATGCTTTCGCATTGAACGAACTGTTCGGTGAAAACAAAATAGATAATTTGAACTGGCTAAAGTTGGTCAGGCTACAGAACATAACTACTGTGGTGTTAACTGCGGTATCATGGACCAGTTTGCTTCCGTATTCGGTAAAGCAGGCAGCTTGATCCGTCTGGATTGCCGTTCACTGGAATATCAGTATTTCCCATTCCATCCGGAAGGCTATCGTCTGGTTCTGATGGATTCAGTGGTTAAACACGAACTGGCTTCTTCTGCTTACAACAAGCGTCGCCAAAGCTGTGAAGCTGCTGTTGCCGCTATCCAGAAAGAAACATCCGCACGTAGAATTCCTGCGTGACTGTACCATGGGCATGCTGGAAGAAGCTAAGCTGACATCAGCGCAGAAGACTATATGCGTGCAGAATATGTCATCGAAGAAATCCAACGCGTACTCGATGTTTGCGAAGCATTGGAAAAGGATGATTACGAAACTGTAGGCCAGAAGATGTACGAAACTCATCACGGCATGAGCAAGCTGTACGAAGTAAGCTGCGAAGAACTCGACTTCCTGAATGACTGCGCTAAAGAATACGGCGTAACCGGTTCACGCGTAATGGGTGGTGGCTTCGGTGGTTGTACGATCAACCTTGTTAAAGATGAATTGTATGACAACTTCGTTGAAAAGACAAAAGAAGCATTCAAAGCTAAATTCGGCAGAAGCCCGAAAGTGTATGACGTAGTAATCGGTGACGGTTCTCGTAGATTGGAATAAGAAATTATCCAATATAAATAATCAAGAAGGGCGGTTTCCATTACGGAAGCCGCCCTTTCTTTTCAATTAACAATTAAGACTTAAATCTATTATCTAACAAACCTTATCGTCATTTCTTTGTAAATTTATAAACAGCAAAAGTATTCGGTTCCTGCTCGGTTGTAAACACATGACCTTCAACAGTCTTGTTTCTTCAATCCGGCAAAGTTCAAAGAGATTGACTGGGCAGTATTTGAAGTATTGGCAACCTTTACAATCAATTCATTCTTGTCCTTATCGTATACGGCACTGGCAAAGAGCCCATTCTGCCCTTCGGCTCCTGTCACACTTTTCTTGTTCATGGTAAGCGGAAGCACATTAGTTCCTTTATTTTGAGCATACAGTTGCTGTACATAGTAGCTTACAGTACGCACAGAGTTCAGGTTATCGAACCAAATCATATCAGGACGCCATTGCCATCCTTCCACATGAGCGAAAAGCGGAGCATAGGTAGCCATGTGAACGATGTCAGCATTACGTTCCAATCCGGTCATAAAAGCAGCCTCTAGCAAAGCAGCATGGTAATGATTCCATTTCTTTCCTTTTCCATGGCAGGCATATTCACCGGCAAATACTTTCGGACCTTACGGTCGTAGTTGTCATAGCGGGCGCCTTGAGCCAGAAACCAGCTTTCAGGACGATAGAAATGTTCGTCCACCAAATCAACTTTCAGACGTTTCATTTCAGGCCACAGATAATCAAAATCTTTTCCTTCGGAATTCGGACCGGAGCTACCTACTATTTTGATTTCCGGGTGAGCTTTACGAATGGCTTTGATAAACGGTTCGAGACGTTCGGGATATTCTTTCCCCCATTGTTCGTTACCGATACCGATAAATTTCAGGTTAAAAGGAGCAGGATGTCCCATATCGGCACGTACTTTTCCCCAAGTTGTATTTATATCACCATTGGCAAATTCTATGAGGTCGAGCGCATCCTGAATATAACTATCCAAGTCGCAAACAGCGACATGAGCCTTCGGGTCACTATTCTGATATTGACAGGACAATCCGCAATTCAAAATAGGAAGCGGTGCCGCCCCCATTTCTTCAGACAGCAGGAAATATTCGTAGAATCCCAATCCATAGCTTTGGTAATAATCAGGGAAAAATCGGTGAGTAAAAGTATATTGCCAGCGATTTTCATTCAAAGGACGATTCTCTACCGGACCTACCGACTTCTTCCAGTCATAACGGGTTGCCAAATCCGTCCCTTCCACAATACAACCGCCGGGGAAACGGAAAACTCCCGGATGAATATCTGCCAACGCTTGGGCCAGATCTTTACGAAGTCCGTTTTCATGCCCTTTCCAGGTATCTACCGGAAAAAGGGAGACGTGCTCCAAATCTACTGTTCCTTTGGAGGTAAGGAAAATACGGAGCACTGCTTTAGGATTTGTGGCACCGGGTTTCAGAATTATCTGATATTTTTTCCATTCTTTTGAATCAATTGCAAGACTCTGTGTGGCAAAAGCCTGGTGCTCGCCCATTGATTTGATATCGACCAATTCAATACGTAATGTTTCTTTCGTACTTCCTTGCGGCAAACGCGCCCAAACAGAGAAACGATACTCCTCTCCCTTCTTTGACACCGATGCCGAAGAAACCTTCGTTATCCAATCCGGTATGCTTATGCCCAATTTTCAAATTTTCCGTAGAGAAATAATATTAACTTATAAATCAAATTTATTGTGGAAGCATTAGATTGGCTAGTAATCGGAGTCTTTTTTTTGGCTCTGATCGGTATTATTGTTTGGGTAGTCAGACAAAAAGCAGAATGACTCGGCAGATTATTTTTTGGGTGGACGCGACGCAACTTGGCTCGCGATCGGTGCCTCTATCTTTGCATCAAACATTGGTTCGGAACACTTGATCGGTCTGGCCGGAGCCGGAGCATCCAGTGGTATGGCTATGGCACACTGGGAAATCCAGGGATGGATGATCTTGATTCTGGGGTGGGTATTCGTTCCTTTCTACACAAGAAGCATGGTATATACAATGCCGGAATTTCTGGAACGCCGTTACAATCCTCAATCACGTACAATCTTGTCGGTCATCTCTTTGGTAAGTTATGTATTGACCAAGGTAGCTGTTACGGTATATGCCGGAGGCCTGGTATTCCAACAAGTATTCGGTATCAAAGAACTTTGGGGAATCGACTTCTTCTGGATTGCTGCCATAGGGCTGGTGGTATTGACCGCACTTTATACGATCTTCGGTGGTATGAAATCAGTTCTTTATACTTCTGTTCTTCAAACCCCTATCCTACTGCTAGGATCATTAATAATTCTAGTGCTCGGTTTTAAGAATTAGGTGGATGGGACGAAATGATGAGAGTCTGCGGCGCTGTTACTGTAAATGATTACGGTGATACAATGACTAACCTGATCCGTAGCAACGATGATGCGAACTTCCCTTGGCTGGGTGCTTTGATCGGTTCTGCCATTATCGGTTTCTGGTACTGGTGTACTGACCAGTTCATCGTACAACGTGTACTTTCCGGAAAGAACGAAATGGAAGCTCGTCGTGGTACTATCTTCGGTGCTTATCTGAAACTGTTGCCTGTATTTCTGTTCCTGATTCCGGGTATGATTGCGTTTGCATTACACCAGAAATATATCGGTGCCGGTGGTGAAGGTTTTCTTCCGATGCTCGAAAACGGAACCGCAAATGCCGACGCTGCATTCCCGACATTAGTAGCCAAATTACTTCCTGCGGGCGTGAAAGGTCTGGTAGTATGTGGTATTCTTGCCGCTTTGATGAGTTCCCTTGCATCTCTGTTTAATTCATCAGCCATGTTGTTTACTATCGACTTCTACAAACGTTTCAGACCGCAGACTTCGGAAAAGAAACTGGTCGGTATCGGACAGGTTGCTACTGTGGTAATCGTTATCCTGGGTATCCTCTGGATTCCTATCATGCGTAGCGTAGGCGATGTACTTTATACCTATTTGCAAGACGTTCAATCAGTATTGGCACCCGGGTATCGCCGCAGCCTTCCTGCTGGGTATCTGCTGGAAACGTACTTCCGCACAAGGAGGTATGTGGGGATTGATTGCCGGAATGATTATCGGTTTAACCCGTCTGGGGGCAAAAGTATATTACAGCAATGCAGGTGAAGTGGCAGATTCTACATTCAAATATTTGTTCTATGATATGAACTGGCTGTTCTTCTGCGGTTGGATGTTCCTGTTCTGTATCATCGTAGTCATTGTAGTCAGTCTGGCAACAGAAGCTCCCACTGCCGAAAAGATTCAGGGACTGGTATTCGGTACAGCTACTAAAGAACAAAAGGCTTCCACACGTGCAAGCTGGAATCACTGGGATATTATCCACACGGTGATCATCCTGGCTATCACGGGAGCATTCTACTGGTATTTCTGGTAATTAAATAAAAACTCATATCAACAAAACAATGAATAACTATTATAGCTCAAATCCGACCTTCTACATCGGTATCGACTGCATTATCTTTGGTTTTAGCGAAGGCGAAATAAGCCTGTTACTGCTGAAGAGAAACTTCGAACCGGCAATGGGCGAATGGTCACTGATGGGAGGATTCGTACAAAAAGACGAAAGCGTGGACGACGCAGCCAAACGTGTATTGGCAGAACTTACGGGATTAGAGAATGTATATATGGAACAAGTGGGAACCTTCGGAGCCATTGACCGCGATCCGGGAGAACGGGTTATCTCTGTTGCTTACTATGCATTGATTAACATCAATGAGTATGACCGCAAACTGGTTCAGAAGCACAATGCCTATTGGGTGAACATCAACGAACTTCCGGAATTAATCTTCGACCACCCGCAAATGGTGGAGAAAGCACGGAAACTGATGCAACAGAAAGCATCGGTAGAGCCGATCGGGTTCAATTTGCTACCGAAACTCTTTACGTTATCCCAACTGCAAAGCTTATACGAGGCCATTTACGGCGAAGCAATGGACAAGCGGAATTTCCGCAAACGTGTTGCCGAAATGGATTATATAGAAAAGACTGATAAAATTGATAAACTGGGTTCGAAACGTGGTGCCGCCTTGTATAAGTTTAATAGCAAGGCTTACCGCAAAGACCCGAAATTCAAAATATAATCATTATGCTGGAAGAACTAAAAGAAAAAGTATTTCATGCCAATCTTGAGTTGGTAAAGCATGGATTAGTCATCTTACCTGGGGCAATGTTTCTGCTATCGACCGTGAAAGCGGACTGGTAGTAATCAAGCCCAGTGGCGTAAGTTATGATGACATGAAAGCCGAAGATATGGTAGTAGTGGATTTGGAAGGCAAGGTCGTTGAAGGGCGACTGAAGCCTTCCTCGGATACTCCTACTCACGTAGTACTTTACAAAGCATTTCCGGAGATCGGAGGAGTCGTACACACCCACTCTACTTATGCTACCGCATGGGCACAAGCCGGATGCGACATTCCGAATATCGGAACCACTCATGCCGATTATTTCCATGACGCTATCCCCTGTACAGCCGATATGACAGAAGCGGAAGTAAAAGGTGCTTACGAGCTGGAAACCGGTAACGTGATAGTAAAACGTTTTGAAGGCCTGAATCCCGTACATACACCGGGAGTATTGGTAAAGAATCATGGTCCTTTCTCTTGGGGAAAAGACGCGCATGATGCAGTACACAATGCTGTAGTTATGGAGCAGGTGGCTAAAATGGCAAGTATCGCTTATGCGGTGAATCCCAATTTAACAATGAACCCGCTGCTGGTAGAAGAAAGCACTTCAGCCGCAAGCATGGTCCGAACGCATATTACGGACAATAAACAACTAAAATTATAACTCAAAAATTAAATAGAGATATGAACGCATTTGATCAATATGAAGTATGGTTCGTAACAGGAGCACAGCTTTTGTACGGAGGTGACGCAGTAATCGCAGTAGACGCACACTCTAATGAAATGGTAAATGGATTGAACGAATCCGGTAAACTCCCTGTAAAGGTGGTATACAAAGGAACAGCTAATTCTTCTAAAGAAGTGGAAGCTGTTTTCAAAGCAGCCAATAATGACGAAAAGTGTGTTGGTGTTATCACTTGGATGCATACGTTCTCTCCTGCAAAAATGTGGATTCACGGCTTGCAACAGTTGAAGAAGCCTTTGTTGCACCTGCATACTCAATTCAATAAGGAGATTCCTGGGACACAATGGACATGGATTTCATGAACCTGAACCAATCTGCTCACGGTGACCGCGAATTCGGCCATATCTGCACCCGTATGCGTATCCGCCGTAAAGTAGTGGTAGGTTACTGGAAAGACGAAAACACGCTGCACAAGATCGCCGTTTGGATGCGTGTTTGTGCCGGTTGGGCAGATTCACAGGACATGCTGATTATCCGTTTCGGCGACCAGATGAATAATGTGGCTGTAACTGATGGTGACAAGTGGAAGCCGAGCAACGTATGGGTTATCACGTAGACTACTGTCCGGTAAGCGAACTAATGGAATACCACAAAGAAATCAAAGCCGCTGATGTGGATGCATTGGTAGCGACGTATTTCAAGGAATACGATCATGAATCTTCTCTGGAAGACAAATCAACTGAAGCTTACCAGAAAGTATGGAACGCCGCAAAAGCTGAATTAGCTCTCCGCGCTATCCTGAAAGCTAAAGGGGCTAAAGGCTTCACTACCAACTTCGACGATTTGGGCGACATTGAATATAATGGTTTCGATCAAATCCCGGGTCTTGCTTCACAACGCCTTATGGCAGAAGGTTACGGATTCGGCGCTGAAGGTGACTGGAAATCGGCTGCTCTTTATCGTACTGTATGGGTAATGAATCAGGGACTTCCGAAGGGATGTTCTTTCCTCGAAGACTATACATTGAATTTCGACGGTGCTCAAAGTTCTATCCTGCAATCGCACATGTTGGAAGTTTGTCCGCTCATCGCAGCCAACAGACCGCGTCTGGAAGTACACTTCCTCGGTATAGGTATCCGCAAGAGCCAGACTGCCCGTTTGGTATTCACCTCAAAAGTAGGTACAGGCTGCACTGCTACCGTAGTAGACATGGGCAACCGTTTCCGCCTGATTGTAAACGACGTAGAATGCATCGAACCGAAACCACTTCCTAAATTACCGGTTGCTTCGCACTTTGGAAACCGATGCCTGACTTCGAAATAGGTGCAGGTGCATGGATTTTGGCTGGTGGAACTCACCACTCTTGCTTCTCATACGACCTGACTGCCGAATACTGGGAAGACTATGCTGAAATCGCAGGGATTGAAATGGTACATATCAACAAAGATACCACATCAGCTGCTTCAAGAAAGAATACGCATGAACAAAGTGCTTCTACATACTGAAAAAAGAACAATTGCGCATGAATGGCTTAAATTTCGAAGGAGGAGTGGACAGAAGTTTATTACTTATGTTGAATAAAGCACTTCGTTAAACCTTAAATATTGATTTCAACATGAAATTAGATGCAAAGTCAACCATTGAGGCAGGTAAAGCAATTTTTGGTATTGAGTTTGGTTCTACCCGAATAAAAGCTGTTCCTGATTGACCGAGGAAAACAAACCTATTGCTCAAGGTAGCCACACTTGGGAAAACCAGTTAGTTGACGGACTTTGGACGTATAGCATTGAAGCCATCTGGTCAGGGCTGCAAGATTGTTATGCCGATCTTCGTACTAACGTAAAGAATGCATACGACATAGAGATCGAGACTCTGGCTGCCATCGGTGTCAGCGCTATGATGCATGGTTATATGCCTTTCAACAAAAAAGAAGAAATCCTCGTGCCTTTCCGCACTTGGAGAAACACTAATACAGGTCGCGCAGCGGCTGCTTTATCCGAACTATTTGTCTATAATATCCCTCTGCGATTGGAGCATTTCCCCTTGTATCAGGCTATTCTGGACAACGAAGCACACGTTAATAAAATCAGACTTCCTGACCACTCTGGCAGGTTACGTGCATTGGCAGATCACAGGCGAAAAAAGGTGCTAGGAATAGGTGATGCATCAGGTATGCTTCCTATTGATCCAACTACTCATAACTATTCGGCTGAAATGGTGGCTAAGTTCAACAAACTGATTGCTCCGAAAGAATATAACTGGAAACTGGAAGATATTCTGCCTAAAGTATTGTCAGCTGGTGAAAATGCCGGTGTCCTCACTCCGGAAGGAAGTAAAAAACTCGATGCATCGGGTCATTTGAAGGCAGGAATACCGGTTTGTCCACCGGAAGGAGACGCAGGTACCGGAATGGTTGCGACTAACGCAGTCAAACAACGTACCGGAAATGTGTCCGCAGGTACCTCTTCATTCTCAATGATTGTATTGGAGAAAGAACTGTCGAAGCCATACGAAATGATTGACATGGTGACAACTCCTGACGGAAGTCTGGTAGCTATGGTGCATTGCAACAACTGCACTTCTGATCTCAACGCATGGGTTAACTTGTTCAAGGAATATCAGGAGCTTCTGGGCATACCTGTAGATATGGATGAAATCTATAGCAAACTCTACAATATCGCGCTTACCGGTGACACAGATTGTGGAGGATTGCTTTCATACAACTATATTTCAGGCGAGCCTGTAACAGGACTTGCCGACGGAAGACCTTTGTTTGTACGCTCTGCTAATGACAAGTTCAACCTGGCAAACTTTATGCGGACTCACTTGTATGCTTCGGTAGGAGTACTCAAGATTGGTAACGACATCCTGTTCAACGAAGAAAAATCAAAGTGGACAGAATTACTGGTCACGGAGGATTATTCAGAACAAAGGGAGTAGGTCAAAGAATACTTGCTGCAGCTATCAACTCGCCTATTTCTGTGATGGAAACAGCCGGTGAAGGTGGTGCCTGGGGTATTGCCCTGTTAGGTTCTTACCTCGTGAACAATGAAAAGAAACAATCTCTTGCCGATTTTCTGGATGAAAGCGTATTTGTCGGTGACGCGGGTATCGAGGTATCACCTACGCCCGAAGATGTAGCCGGCTTCAATGCATACATCGAAAATTATAAGGCAGGATTGCCTATCGAAGAGGCAGCAGTCAAATTTAAATAATTGACAGTCGGCAATCCATTGTTGTTCATCAGAGATTGCCGATAAATCGCTGTTTATCAAGAGCCAATTCTAACTAAGTATTAACATTAATATCTCCACCCCTCTCCTCTTTTGGAGAGGGAGATGGGGAAGACTATTATCATGAAAACCACCTCGTTCATACTTGCACTTGTGCTGTCCACTTCCACTGGGCAAAGCTCAAAACGCCCCACAAGTGTCTTACTTCCCTTTACAGAATGTGAAACTATTGGATAGTCCGTTTCTGCAAGCTCAACAGACTGATTTACATTACATACTTGCATTAGACCCCGACCGTCTGCTCGCTCCCTTTTCTCCGCGAAGCAGGGTTACAGCCTAAAGCCCCAGCTACACCAACTGGGAAAATACCGGATTGGACGGACATATCGGCGGACATTATTTATCCGCACTTTCCATGATGTATGCCGCCACCGGAGATACCGCAGTCTATAATCGCCTCAACTACATGCTGAATGAGTTGAATCGGGCACAGCAAACTGTCGGCACAGGATTCATCGGAGGAACTCCGGGAAGCCTTCAACTTTGGAAAGATATAAAAGCAGGAAAGATCCGTGCCGGAGGTTTCGACCTTAACGGCAAATGGGTGCCTCTATACAATATACATAAGACTTACGCCGGATTGCGGGATGCATATCTCTATGCAGGAAGCGACCTTGCACGCCAAATGCTTATCGCTTTTACAGATTGGATGATCGATATCACTTCCGGCTTGAGCGACGAACAAATGCAGGATATGCTTCGTAGCGAACATGGCGGATTAAACGAAACGTTCGCTGACGTAGCCGAAATCACAGGCGACAAGAAGTATCTGGAACTGGCACGCCGTTTCTCTCACAAGCTCATCTTAGACCCGCTTATCAAAGAAGAAGACAAATTGACGGGGATGCACGCCAACACACAGATTCCGAAAGTGATCGGCTACAAGCGAATAGCCGAACTTTCACAAGACGACAAGAATTGGAATCATGCTGCAGAGTGGGATCATGCCGCCCGTTTTTTCTGGAACACGGTAGTCAATCACCGTTCTGTCTGCATCGGAGGAAATAGCGTCCGCGAACATTTTCATCCATCGGACAACTTCACGTCTATGCTGAATGACGTTCAGGGACCGGAGACTTGCAATACTTACAACATGCTCCGTCTTACCAAAATGCTTTATCAGAATTCTCATAATCCGAATCAAACAAACGAACCTGATCCCAACTACGTAAACTATTACGAACGTGCGCTTTACAATCATATTCTAGCGTCACAAGAGCCGGATAAAGGTGGATTTGTCTACTTCACTCCTATGCGTCCGGGACACTACCGTGTTTATTCACAACCGGAAACATCCATGTGGTGCTGTGTAGGTTCAGGCTTGGAGAATCATACCAAATACGGTGAATTTATCTATGCGTATCGGAAAGACACTCTTTATGTCAATCTCTTCATTCCTTCACAACTGACCTGGAAAGAGCAAGGCATTACTTTGACACAGGAAACCCGTTTCCCCGATGACGGCAAGGTAACTTTGCGAATAAATGAAGCGCCTAAGAAAAACGTACTTTAATGATACGTATTCCGGAATGGGCGAACCAATCCAAAGGATATAGCGTCAGCATCAATGGAAAAAGAAAAATGTTCATTATGGCAAAAGGTAACCAATATCTTCCTCTCTCCCGCAAATGGGAAAAAGGGGATGTCATTACTTTCCACTTGCCTATGAAAGTCAGCGTAGAACAAATTCCCGACAAGAAAGATTATTATGCTTTCTTATATGGTCCGATCGTTCTTGCAGCTTCCACAGGCACAGAACATCTTGACGGTTTATATGCCGATGACAGCCGTGGCGGACATATCGCTCATGGCAAACAAATTCCTTTGCAAGAAGTCCCGATGCTGATAGGAAATCCAGATTCAATCTGCAAATCTCTTCAGAAAGAACAGAATAGCCGGATTACTTTCAGCTATAACGGAGAGGTTTATCCGGCACAAGACAAGGCATTGGAACTCGTTCCTTTCTTCCGCCTGCATAATTCCCGTTATGCCGTTTAT